>Ga0208960_1002169_pt1 | contig 10113 bp, 9 predicted proteins | sample GreLakmeON33MSRF_FD_187703 | JGI IMG/M metagenome (GOLD analysis project Ga0208960, IMG submission 187703) | Freshwater lentic microbial communities from great Laurentian Lakes, MI, USA - Great Lakes metaG ON33MSRF (SPAdes) | ecosystem: Environmental > Aquatic > Freshwater > Lake | place: Great...
AAAAGGAGCTCGATCGTATTGGGCTTAGATTGGCGTGCGCTGAGGACCATTTCTCCTTGGAGATTGCGGTAGGGGCCGTTACGCAGGACATGGGAAGGGACGAGCGAGGCTTCGTCGTAGTTCCAGATCGGGTCGGCGAGGGGTTGGTTGGGTGGAGTGGGGAACTGGTTGGCACGATCAACCGATTGGCGGATGGCCTCGGCGGCTTGAAGACCTTGGAGCAGAGCGTTGATGATGAGGCCGACTTCAGCTTGGGCTTGGAGAAACGAGCTGGTGAGGAGCAAAGCACAGACAGGGAGGAAGCGTTGCATAGGTATAGTTTAGGCAAGAAAAATTGGAAAGGGGAGAGCGTTCGAGTGAGAAGAGGAGAATCCTCCGACGCCAAGCCTAGGCCTTGGAGCCAAGGATTGCTCCAAAGGTGATCTCGGGGATGCCTACGTTGTCTAGGTTAGGAAGATGTTTTGAGTGGGGTGGCTTGAAAGGAGACGATGAAAAATCCCTGGGGGGTTTCGATCAAGGTGAAGGAAGCTAGGTAAACTCCTTCGATCTTTTTTCCACGAGCGGTGGCTTTGAGATTAAATTGGGCGGTGACAATGGCACACTGGCCGAACGATCTCACTTTTATGTTTTCCAATTGGATGGGTTCATACTTACGGGTGCCGTTGCGGAGGGCATCGAGGAAGGTGGTTTTGGTTTCGACTAGGCCTGTGCCGTGGATGTGCTGATAGGATTCGTGGAGAATTTTTGCTAACTCGTCGGTTTGGCCTTGGGCGACGAGGGCGGCCCACTGTTGGACACAGGTGGTAGCGGCCGTCTGGTTGGTCTCGGCGGAGGCGGAGGTGGCGAGGATAAGGGTGAGTCCGAGGGTACCGAGGAAAGTGGCGAAGGCGGTGGAGATGGTTCGGATGAAGAGGCTAATGCTCAAGGCTTGGAGAAGAAATCGGTTATGGAAAAGGGCATCGTGCCATTCGAGAGTGGTCCAGGAGCCACAGAGCCAGCAAACGAGTTTAGAGCCTTCGGATAAGCGAAAGAAGTTTACCCGACCCAACGGGCCAGCATCGGTCATCAAGGTCCTATTCCAAGGCAAGAAGGATCGAGGAGCAAGAAAGATGGGAGGAGATTTAGTTTAAGGTATCGCGGGCTTCTTGGAGGACTTGTTCGTCGGTGGCGAAGCGAATGAAGCCTCTCCCCCCTGGGTGATGATTTCCGGAGTCGCCCCAACCGCCAAAGGGAAGAGAGGAGGGGGAGAATGTGGTGGGGAGATTGGCGTAGACGTTTGAGACGCGGAGGTGGTTGGCGAGATGTTCGAAGTTTTTGCGGGAAGCCGTGAAAACGGAAGCGGTCAGTCCAAAGGGAACTGCGTTATGGGCCGAGATGATGGCTTCGATTCCTTCGACGGGAATGATTTCCAAGAGTGGGGCAAAAAACTCCTGACGGGCAGAGGGGTGAGCGAGATAGGTGGAAGAATTAGACCAAGCGCGAACACAGGGCTCGACGTAGTAGCCTTTCCTTGCGCCGACTTTTTCGAGGACTTTTCCAGAAAGTAAAAAAGTAGCGCCATCGATGGGTTGCAGTGCGGTGCGAAATCGGTCGACGGAGGCGGAGGTGGTCAATGGGCCAAGTTTAGTGGATTCATCGGCGGGCCAGTTGGGTTGGTAGGGGAGAAAGGCGGGAGTGAGATCGCAGAGGAAAGCGGAGAGGACGGAGGCTTCGACCAAAACGCGGGCGGTGGCGTTGCAACGTTGCCCTGCGGTCAGGCAGGTGGCTTCGGCGATCGAGCTAGCGGCGCGGAAGAAGTCGGCATCGCGGAGGACGATAGCGGCATTTTTTCCGCCGAGTTCGAGAGCGACGTCTTTGGCGGGATCGAGGGCAGCAAGTTCGGCGAGGAGTGTGCGGCCTGCAGGAAAAGAGCCGGTAAAGACAACGGAACGAATCCGGGAATCGAAGGCGAGAGTGCGGGCGAGGTGGGCGCCGCCTTGAGCCACTTGGAAAACTCCTGAGGGAAAGATGGGGGCGATGAGTTGGGCGTAGCGGGCACAAACGTGGGGGGCAAGAGGGGAGGGTTTCAAAATCACGGGATTTCCAGCGAGAAGATGAGCGGTGGACGGGCCGTTGCTGAGGTGAAGGGGGAAATTAAAAGGGCCAACGACTAGGGTGGGGCCGCGTGAACGCAGGCGGATACGGCTGGGTTGGGGACAATCGTCGGGACTTTCCTCGGTAAGAAAGCGTTCAGCGTCACTAATGGCAAAATCGATTTTGGTGACGAGGGCAGCGGATTCGGAGCGGGCTTCGACAATAGGCTTACCGATTTCGCGACAGATGCCTTGGGCTAATTCTTCTTGGTGGGCGTAGAGGACTTTTTGTGCGGCTCGAAGAAGTTCGATTCGTTCGGGCAGGGGGGTGTCAGCCCAGCCTGGGGCGGCGGCGGTAGCGGCGGCGAGAACGGTCCCGCTGTGGGAGGCAGAGATTTCTGGGAGAAGATCGGAAAGGTCTCCTGGGTTGGCGTTCTGCCAAGAGGCGGGATCAGGAGCCATGGACTGCGAGGGCGGCACGAAAGGTGCCGAGGTGAACATTAACGACTTTTTCCACAGGACGAGTGTATCCGCCTGCGAGCGTCCAAGCGACTGGGATGCTGTGGCGGCGGGCGAATTCGAAGACAAGGCGATCGCGGGCCTCGAGGTCGTCGGACCCGAGATCGAGAGGGGAGTAGGGGTCATCACGGAGGGGATCGGCGCCAGCTTGATAGAGGAGGATATCGGGCGGGGTGGGATGGAGAAGGCGAGGAAGATTTTGTTGAAGAAGTTCGAGAAGCTGGGGGCCATCGGTTTTTGCAGGCAAGGGGACGGAGTAGTGATTGGGGCCATCGGTGTGGTGCAGGGTGGAAACATCGCGGTAGCTGAGGTTGTTGCAGTAGTCGTTGCCGTAGATAGAGAGGGCGCGGGCCCAAGGGCGCTGATGGAGAAGGGAGGCGGTCCCGTTGCCGTAGTGGAGATCGAGATCGAGAACTGCTCCTGTGCGAATGGCGCCGGCGGAGCGAAGATTCTCGAGAGTGATGATGAGCCCGTTAAAAGTGCAGTAGCCTTCCCCGTGTTGGAAGGAGGCGTGATGGAATCCACTAGCGACGGCACCGGCGATGCCGTGGGCGAGAGCGGAGCGGGCGGCGGCGAGGACGGCGCCGTTGGTGAGAAGGACGGAGGGATAGAGTTGAGGACTCCATGGAAACTTCTGGGATTCGGCGAGCGCACGGGGATTCCCAGTTTCGACAGCGTGAATATAATCTTCCGAGTGGACGCGGAGGAGATCCTCGCGAGTGACTGGCGTGGGTAGAAGAAGGCGGACACCTGAGATTTTAGCGGCGCGATCGGCGACCAGCTGAAACTTTTCCATGGGCATAGTGTGATTCCCGATGGGAGCAGCGGAGGCGGTAGAGTGAAAGGCTTCGATCATAGTTGAGAAGGAGGGAGGAGGGGGATGGGGGTGGGTCCGTCGGGGTAGGCTCGCCATTTTTCCCAGAGGGGAGCCATATCGGTAGGGCGGAAAGTATCGGAGTACATAGCGTAGAGGTCGCGGACGAGTGTGCGGATTTCGGAGGCGGGAGCGAAGGACTCAGCTTCTTGACCGACGCGTCGTAGAATGGGGGTCATGGGAATAGGTTGGAGAGTGCCGGATGCATCGATGGCGGCGGGCTCGCGGAAATCGGGTTGGAGGTAGGGCATGACATGGGGATCGACTTTGCGGTAGCCCGCCTTTTCGTAGGCGAGTAGACGGATACCGCTGGCGGGGTCTTGAACCTTGGGAAGGTCCATTTCGGCTGCGAGGGTGATGGGTGCGTGAAGAGCGTGACGGGCGCGAGCGAGGAGAGTGCGGGCGGTTTCGATGGGGAAAGCGCGCATCCAACCTGCGAGACCTGAGCGTCGGAAGTCGGGATGAATCCAGAGATGGGAAAGGTGGACGGTGGCGGCGGCGCGTTCTGGGGGCGCGTGGACGATGGCGGTGTAATCGCGCACGGCGGCGACTTGGTTTTTGGGATCGAGGGCAAGAATCATGGCGTAGTGGAAGAGGGGTTTGCCGGGTACGGGTTGGGCGGTGTTCCAGCGGAAGCGATGTTGGAGGACGGAGAGGGTTTCCATTTCGCCCACGGGGCCGAAAATATTGGTGAGGGCATCGAAGCCGATTTTAAAGAAAGGGGCGTCGGCGGATTCGATGAGGTGGAAGACGATGCCCGGCAGCTCGGCGTTGGCGGAGCGCTGATCGCCGGGGGCGAGATCTGCGGGAATGAGCTTTGGGGCGTGGCTCAAACGAAAGTAGGGGCTTGGTTGGGAAGCTTGTGAGCGGAGGCGACGACTGAGCAGGTGAGTTTTCCGTTTTGGGTGCTGATACCGGTTAGGAGTCCGGGTTGGCGTTGGGTGGCGATGGCGAGGCCCTGGTCGGCGATGAGTTCAATGAAAGGGTAGGTAACGTTGGTTAGAGCTTGGGTAGCGGTTCGGGCGTAAGCACCGGGCATGTTGGCGACGCAGTAGTGGAGGACCCCTTCTTCGACGTAGACAGGGTTGTCGTGGGTAGTGGGCCGAGATGTTTCGGCGCAACCTCCTTGATCGATGGCGATATCGACGAGGACGCTTCCTGGTCGCATGCGGCGAAGCATGGCGCGGGTGACGAGCTTGGGGGCCTTGGCTCCGGGAACGAGGACCGCTCCGATGAGGAGATCGACGTTGGGGAGAAGTTCGTCGAGGTGGGCTTGATTGGAAAAGAGGGTGTGAGCGGTGTGCATCGTAATATCGAGAAAGCGCATGCGTTCGAGGTCGACCTCGAGGATGGTGACATCGGCGCCGAGGCCTGTGGCCATGCGGGCGGCGTTGATTCCTGATGAACCACCGCCGATGACGACGACACGACCTGGGAGGACGCCCGGGACGCCGCCGAGGAGGACGCCGCTACCGCCAGCGTGTTTGGCGAGAAAGTAGGCCCCGACGATAACCGACATACGACCGGCGATTTCTGACATTGGCTCGAGGAGCGGGAGGCGCCTGCCTTGGGTGACCATTTCGTAGGCCACGGCAGTGACGCCAGATTTTATGAGGGCATTCGTGAGATTAATATTTGCGGCGAGGTGGAGGTAAGTGAAGAGAATCTGACCTGAGCGGAGGAAGGGGTATTCGTCGGGGAGGGGTTCCTTGACCTTAACGATAAGGTCGGCGACAAAAACATCGGAATGGTTGGGGACAATTTTGGCGCCGGCGGCGGTGTACTGTTCGTCGGGATAGCCTGAACCGAGGCCAGCATCTTTTTCGACGAGGACTTGGTGGCCGCGCTGAATAAGTTGATAAGCGGCTGAGGGGAGGAGGGCGACGCGTGCCTCTTGGGATTTGATCTCGCGGGGAACACCGATAACCATGGGCTAAAGATAAGGAAAATCTGAGCTAGGGCGAGCGGGGAAAAGGGTGTGAGGCTGGCGGAAATCGAAAGCTTGGATTAGATTCTGGAATGGCCGAACCGATTCCCCATTTAGAGGAGTTGCGTAGAATGGATCGGACGCATCATCTTCATCCATTCACCGATCATGCGGCAATGCATCCGAGCGGGACGCATATCCTGGAAAGCGGGGTAGGCTGTTATTTGCAGGGGGAAGAGGGAAGATTGTTGGACGGGTTAGCGGGGTTGTGGTGTGTGAATGTGGGGTACGGGCGGAAGGAGATTGTCGAGGCGGTAGCGAAGCAGATGCAGGAGCTTTCTTTTTACCCGAGTTTTTTTAATTCCACAACAGAGCCGGCGGTGCGGTTGGCGGATCGGTTGGGCCGGATGGCCCCTGGGAATTTGAATTATGCGGTGTTTAGTAATTCCGGATCGGAGGCGAATGAGACCGCATTAAAGATTATTCGGCAGTACCAGATTTTGAAGGACAAACCGGAGCGGACGAAGATTCTTACGCGGGATTTTGCCTATCACGGGGTGACCTTGGCGACGGCGAGTATGACGGGACTGCCGAGTTGTCAGACTCCCTATGGGTTACCTCTACCAGGATTTTTGCATGCACCCGCCCCCTACGCGTATGCGGTGGGTCGGGAAAAGGAGGCGGAGGCGTATGGGGAGGAGTGTGTGGCGGCGACAAAAAAACTAATCGAGAAGGAGGGGCCTGAGACGATTGGAGCAATGTTTTTGGAGCCGGTCCAGGGTGCGGGTGGGGTGATAGTACCGCCGGCGGGATATCTCAAGGCGATGCGGGAATTAGCACGGGAGTACGAGATTCTCTTCGTGGCGGACGAAGTGATCACGGCGTTTGGGCGATTGGGGGCGTGGTTTGCGAGCACGATGTGGAATTTGGAGCCAGATTTGATGATTTTGGCGAAGGGATTGACCAGTGGATATATTTCGATGGGTGCGACGATAGTTTCGCAACCGATCGCGGAGGTTTTGATGAAGGGCGGGTATTTCGCGCATGGGTTCACCTATTCGGGGCATCCGGTAGCGTCGGCGGCGGCGATGGCGAATATGGATATTATTGAGAAAGAAAAGTTGGTGGAGCGGACGAAAGAGAAGATAGGGCCGTATTTTCAGAAGAAGTTGCAGGAGTTTGCGGGGCATCCGGCGGTAGGGGAGGTGAGAGGGGTGGGATTGATCGGGGCGATGGAGCTTTTGCCGAAGGGGGGAAAAAAGGGTCTGAAACCGGGCATGAACCTGGGAATTGTTGGGGCAGCGAAGGTGAGAACGGAGGGAGCGATTGTGCGGGGGATTCGGGATCTGTTGGCCTTCGCACCTCCTTTAGTGATCACGGAAAAAGAGGTGGACGAGCTGTTTGGATCAGTGCGGCGTGGGATTGATCATCTCTGGGATTGATTCACTGATGGAAGATGGTTCGGCACCACGTGGACCCTCTTTCTAATTTTTAAGATTAAAAATCGTTACTGCAGTTTGGATATAGCCGACATGATTTCGTCGGCGAATTTCTGAAAATCTTCACGGCTTTTTGGATCAGCCGTAAAGCACATCGGTTTGCCGTAGACAACGCGGATGGGGCGGAAGGGATGCCAACGGCCGTTGCGGGGCATGGCTTCGCGACTACCGATAATATGAACGGGGACGACGGGGACGTTGGCTCGGGCGGCGATCATGCCGATTCCAGGTTCGGCCTTTCGGAGGTTGCCATCGAAAGTTCTCTGGCCTTCAGGGAATAGAACGAGAGTTCCTTTGTTTTTAAAGACTTCGAAGATATTTTTCAGAGAGGATGGGCCAGGGGAGTTCTGGTTAACAGGAATGGATCCGATCGAGGGGAGAAGCCATGAGGCGATCGGTGGTTTGAAGAGTGTGTGGCGAGCAAGGTAGTAGGTAACTCGAAAAAGTCCGCAACCCGTGGCGGGTGGATCGAGGTAGCTGGCGTGGTTAGGAGCAAGGATGAGAGGACCGGCAGGTAGGTTGTCGGTTCCTGAAGTACGCAAGGAGTGGAAAAACTTGAAAAAGGTGAGCGAAAAAAGGCGGACGATGTGAAACCAGAAAGGGCAAACTTTCACGGGACGGTGGGTCCAGGTTGTAGTCGGGTGCGGACCTCTTGAACGATGAGGTCGGCAAGGGCACGGGCATCGTTCTTTCCGCTGTCCAGGAGGGTGGCATCGGCGGCGCGGACGAGGGGTGCGGCGGAGCGGGAGGAGTCCTGTTTATCGCGGGCGACGAGATTGTCTTTTTCTCCCTGTTTCCGGCGACGTTCGGCACGAACGATGGGGCAGGCATCGATAAAGTATTTAAACGGGCTATCGGAGCAGACGACGGTGCCGATGTCGCGCCCTTCCATGACAAGAGGAGCGGAGAGGCGAAGTTTGCGCTGGAGATTGACGAGGTACTCGCGGAGTTCGGGTAAGGCGGAAACTGGGGAGACGGCAGCATTCACTTCGGGAAGGCGGGTATGAGGGGTGAGATCCCGTGTGCCATCTCGTAGGGAGATTTCTTGGGCAGCTATCTCCACATGGAAATCTACTTTTTGGAGGAGCTGTTTCATGCGAGCACGGGAGGTGGGATCGTGACCTGCTTCGAGGGTAAGGAAAGTGAATGCACGATACATAGCGCCGGTATCGACGTAGACGTACTTGAGGTCGTGGGCGACGAGGCGGGCGACGGTACTTTTTCCCGAGGCGGCGGGGCCATCGATGCAGATGACGGGGTGGAGCATAAATTAGCGACTCACTTCTTGAAGGAGAGCGATCTGTTGGGCAAATCCGGGGTAGCTGGTTTCGATGCAGGCGGTGTCCTTGATGAGAGTACGACCTTTGGCAAGCAGGCCGAGAATGGCGGCGGACATGGCGATTCGGTGGTCGCCGTGGCTTTCGACCTCCGCTCCGACCAGAGTGCAACCGCCCTCGATGAGGAGGCCATCCGGTTTTTCTTCGACGGGAACACCAAAAAGACGGAGGTTTTGGGCGACGACGGCGAGACGATCGCTTTCTTTGTGGCGGAGTTCGCTGGCGTCACGGATTTCGGTGGTTCCTTTGGCGAAAGCGGCGGCGGTGGCAAGAATAGGAATTTCGTCGATGAGATTAGGAATTTCTTTGCCTGAGATGGTGGTGGCTTTGAGTCCATTGTTGCCCTGGATCGTGATAGTGCCGAAGTGCTCGGGGGTAGATTGTTCGACTTTCTCCATGATTCCTGCCCCCATCCGGAGAAGGGCAGAGAGGAGGGCGGTACGGGTAGGGTTGAGGCCTACGCGACGCAAAGTGAGCCGTGATCCTGGGAGGCCAGCGGCGAGGACGATCCAAAAAGCGGCGGAGGAGAAGTCGCCGGGGACATCGAGCTCGGTGGCTTCGAGGCGTTGGGGTCCGTGGAGGATGATCGATTTTTTGTCGAGGCGAAGGCTGGCGCCGAAAGCGGGAAGAAGAAGTTCGGTGTGATTGCGGGAGAGAGCGGGTTCGTGAAAGATGGATTTTCCGTTGGCTTGAAGGGCGGCGAGAAGAAAGCAGGATTTAACTTGGGCACTGGCGATGGGACTGGTGAAGTCGGTCGCCTGAAGTTGAGTTCCCTTGATGTGGAGCGGGGGGCGATCGCCAGAGCCTGCGCAGAGGATTTCGGCGCCGAATTTGCGGAGAGGGTCGGCAATACGTGCCATGGGTCGACGGGTGAGGGAGGCATCGCCGAAAAGACGAGTTTGAAAAGGTTGGCCTGCGACGAGTCCAGCGAGGAGGCGCATGGTGGTACCACTGTTTCCACAATCGATGGGTTCGGCGGGGGCGAGGAGCTTTGCTCCACGGCCTTCGATGAGGACTTCATCGGGGGCGACTCGGTCGACACGACAACCGAGAGCTTGAAGGGCGTGAAGGGTGGAGAGGCAGTCTTCGCCTGGGAGAAACCCGCGGAGGCGAGTTGTACCTGAGGCGAGGCCACCGAGAAGGATTCCGCGGTGGGAGATGCTTTTGTCGCCAGGGACAGAGAACTCGGCATCGAGACGGCGGAGGGGGCGGATTTCGAGGTTGCTCATGAGGAGGGAAGGGCACGTCGAATGTGGGCGGCTTGATCTAAAAGTTTGGAGAGGGTGGAGGCGTCCTTTTTTTCGAGGGCGGAGGTTAATTGATCGAGCGTGGTGCGGAAGTTTTTGAGGGAGGCAAGGAGTTCGGGTTGGTTGCCGATGAGGATTTCACTCCAGAGGGGGGCGGGGCCTGAAGCGATACGGGTGGTATCGCGGTAGCCGGAGCCAGCGAGGGGAAGAGATTTTGAGCCTGCGGCAAGGACGAGGGTGGTGGCAATGAGGTGGGGCAAATGACTGATGCGGGCGACTTGGGCATCGTGCTCTTGGGGGGTCATGGAGAGGACGTGAGCGCCGAGGGTTTGCCAAAATGAGGTGGCTTGGTGGAGGGTATCGGCGGCGGTGGCGGACGTGGGGGTGAGGATAACGGGAGCTTGATGAAAGAGATTGGCACGGGCGGCGGAAAGGCCTGAATTTTCCGATCCGGCCATGGGATGGGAACCGATCCAGCGGGCGTGACCGAGAAGAAGGGGGGCGATGGTTTTTTCTACAGAATCCTTGAAGCTGGAAACGTCGGTGACGAGAGCGGTGGAGGATAGGAACGGGAGAATGGAACGGACGAGTTCGGCGAGAGCGGAGGGAGGAGAGCCAAGAATGATGAGGTCGGCGTT
>Ga0208960_1002173_pt1 | contig 10103 bp, 7 predicted proteins | sample GreLakmeON33MSRF_FD_187703 | JGI IMG/M metagenome (GOLD analysis project Ga0208960, IMG submission 187703) | Freshwater lentic microbial communities from great Laurentian Lakes, MI, USA - Great Lakes metaG ON33MSRF (SPAdes) | ecosystem: Environmental > Aquatic > Freshwater > Lake | place: Great...
TTCCGCATGCTCAACCGCGGCAAAGGCCCGGCGGTGTGGGCGCCGCGCGCGCAGTGCGATCGCGGTCTCTACCGACGCGCGGTGCGACAGCTGCTCGAAGCACAGCCCACCCTCGTCACCATACAAGGGATGGTGGCGCGGCTGCTGTTCGATGCGAGTGGCGAGCGTGTGTTGGGCGTGGAAACGATCGAAGGCCGTCGCTTCGGCGCGCGATCGGTTGTGCTCACCACCGGCACCTTCGGACGCGGCACAATGCACATCGGCACCGGCACCAAAATCAGCGGCGGTCGCGCCGGCGAAGCGTCATCGGTGCTGCTCGGCGAGCAACTCGATGCACTCGGCCTCACCACGGAACGCTTTAAGACTGGGACCCCGCCGCGCATTGATGGACGCAGTGTGCGGACCCACGATCTCGAACTGCAGCACAGCGAGATCGAGCAGTTCGACTATTCGTGGTCGCATTTCTGGACGACGCCACGCGCGGCGTTCATCGACGGGGCGCGACGCACGCGGCATCCGGCGCAGATGCCCTGCTGGCTCACGATGCTCAGCGAAGCGGGCACGTCGATCATCGCCAAGCACCTCGCCGAGTCGGCGATGTATGGTGGCGCGATTGCGTCGCGCGGTCCGCGCTATTGCCCGAGTGTCGAAGACAAGGTCGTGAAGTTTCCTGACAAAGCGCAGCATCAACTCTTTCTCGAGCCGGAAGGGCACGACACGAGCGAGATGTATGTGAATGGTCTGTCAACATCGTTGCCGGCACCGGTGCAACTGGCGATCCTGCGCAGTGTGCGCGGACTCGAAGACGTGCGCATGACGCGCGCCGGCTACGCGATCGAGTACGACTACTATCCGCCCACGCAGCTGTCGTCGACACTCGCGTCACGCGCGGTGCACGGTCTGTATTTCGCCGGTCAGGTGAACGGCACAACGGGCTACGAGGAAGCGGCTGGTCAGGGCGTGATCGCCGGCCTGAATGCCGCCCGATGGGTGCAGGAACGCGAGCCAGTAATCCTCGGTCGCGAAACGAGCTACATCGGTGTGCTCATCGACGACTTGGTCATGCGCGGTGTCGACGAGCCGTATCGGCTGTTCACGTCCCGCAGCGAATTCCGACTCACGGTGCGGCAAGACAACGCGCTTGCACGACTCGGCGAGATCGCCGATGGGTTGGGGCTGCTGGCGCCGGATGAACAGGCCCAAATGGGCGTACGATTAGGCGCGGTGCGTGAGGCGTATGCACTGGCGGAGCGCACGAGCATGACGCCCGCGGTGGCCGACCCGTTGTTGCTGGCGGTCGGTTCGGCGCCGTTGCTGCACGCGGTGCGCGCAATCGAGCTCACGCGCCGGCAGCATGTGTCGTTGCCAGTGCTGTTCGCGGCGGCGGGGGTAGGTGACGATCTGCCGATGGACGCAGTGGTCGGCGCGGAGCTCGAGATCAAGTACGAGCGCTACTTCGACAAGGAACGGAATCGCGCCAACCGGCTCAAGGCGCAGGGAACGGTGTCGCTCGACGCCTCGCTGAACTACGAGGCGATGCTGACCCTTTCGATCGAGGCGCGCCAGAAGCTCACGCGCATCCGCCCGGCGACACTGGCCCAGGCGGGTCAGATCCCAGGCATCAGCCCGGCGGATCTGCAGAATCTGCTGATGGAGCTTCGGCGCACACCGATCGGCGAGTAGGGCGTGCGTGCGGGGTGCCGACGGACGGCATCGAGTGATCGGCGAGTACCGCGGTTCGCGCGAAGGGCGCGAAGGGCCGCGAAGAGCGCGAAGAACAGCTCAGAACGTGTGCCCCTTTGCCGGATCTGTTCGTCTCCGAAAACAGGCATCAGTCTGCCCCACTTCGGCATACCAGCGCAAAACTGGAAATTCCGCATGATATCAATATTTGTCTTTATGATGGCGGTATAGTGGTTTTATCGTGATGCGTTAATTTGCCACGTTTGGGAGCATTTTTCGCACGATTCGCCATCAAACTGCGCCGCATTTGACCGAAAATGGCGGTACGGGGTATACACCAATCGCCACCACGCGCCTTCTTTATAGATGAGGAGATTCACCATGATCATTCGTTTGTCGAACCGGGCCGTTCGCCCACTAACTGTCGCCGCGCTTGTGCTCGGCGCGCTCGCTGCCCCCGTGCTCGCCACCCAGGCCGCGGCGCAGCTGTCGATGCCACAGCCGCCGCCGCAGATCGTGGTGAGTGGGCGCGGAGAAGTGCAGGTGGCGCCCGATCGCGCGCAGGTGCAGGTCGGCATGGAGACGCAGGCGAAGACCGCCATACTCGCCTCGCAGGAAAACAACCGGAAGCAGGCGGCGATCTTGGCCGCCATCCGCGCCCTGGGCATTCCCGCCTCGCAGATCCAGACGCTCAACTACAGCGTCATGCCGATCCAGCGATACGACGAGACGGCGCAGCGCGTCGTGATCGAAGGATATCAGGTCAGCAACATCGTGCAGGTGCTGACCGACAAGATCGAGCAGGCCGGACCGATCATCGACGCCGCGCTCACGAATGGCGGCAATCGGGTGGCCGGGCTCGACTTCCTGGTAAAGGACCGGGCAAAGGCGCAGGAAACCGCCCTCACTAAGGCGGTCGAGAGCGCCCGTCGTCAGGCAGAGGTCGCGGCGAGGGCGGCCGGCGGACAAATCGCCGAACTGCTCGAGCTCAACATCAACGAGTACGAACGGCCACAGCCGCGGGCCATCATGGCCATGGCGAAGATGGAGATGGCCGATGCGGCGGCGCCGACGCCGGTGAACGAAGGAATGGCAACCGTTGCGGTGAGCGTGACGACACGCTGGCGCTTCATGAAGTAGCCCAGACGGTCGGTTGAACGCGAGAGGGGAGGCCTGATTGTCAGGCCTCCCCCTTTTCTTGGTCGCCGTTCCACGTGAAACGACGAGATATCACCCCGGTGGGCCCCATATACGGCGATGGGTTTCACGTGAAACAGCGCGCAAGCAGGTAGAATCGGGCCCAATACGTCAAAACCACCGAATTCCTGCCACAAACCACTGGATTGGTCTGCTCACACGATAGTCCGTGGCCGAAAACGGGCCTATACTTCCCCTCCCCGCGCACCCTCCTCGCAGACGACTCTTGGCACGCATCCTCGCTATCGCCAACCAGAAAGGTGGAGTCGGTAAGACCACCACCGCTGTGAACCTCGCTGCCTCGCTCGCCGTCGCAGAGCAGCGCACGCTGCTCATCGATGCCGACCCCCAAGGCAACGCCACCAGCGGCTGCGGGATCTCCCGCGATGACTTCACCGTGGACTGCTACGACGTCCTCATCGGCGGTGTATCCGTCGATCAGGCCCTCATCCGCAACGTCCAGTTCCGCCATCTCGACGTCCTCCCCACCACGCCTGAGCTCTCAGGCGCCGAGGTCGAACTCGTCGATGCCGAAAACCGCGGCACGCGTATGCGAGACGCCCTCGCCCCAGTCCGCGATCGCTACGACTTCATCCTGATCGATTGCCCGCCCTCACTCGGCCTGATCACGCTGAACATGCTCACCGCGGCCGATGCGATCCTGATTCCTCTTCAGTGCGAGTACTACGCCCTCGAGGGACTCTCGCAGCTGCTCGGCACGGTGCAGCGCGTCCAGGAATCGCTCAACCCCGCGCTCGAAGTCGACAGCGTCCTGCTCACCATGTACGACGCCCGCTTGAACCTCTCACGACAAGTCGCCGACGACGCCAGAGCCCATTTCGGCGACACGGTCTTCACGACCGTCATCCCGAGAAACATCCGACTCGCCGAAGCCCCGAGCTTCGGCAAGCCGATCGTGGTATATGACGTGTCGTCCGTCGGCGCTCAGGCCTACATGGCCGTCGCCCGTGAACTCATCGATCGCACGGCTGCCGCATCGGCGTCTGGCGAAGGCGCGTAACATTCATTGTACCAAGCACTTACGTAGCATTTATGACGCCTGAACCCCCTCGCCGCCTCGGACGCGGCCTCGATGCCCTGCTCGCCCGACGCGACAGCCCGAAAGACGCGCCGAAACCCGCTGCCGCTGACACCAGCGCGACGGGCGCACGCGGTACTACCGACGCGATGCCTGACGACCAGCGCGAAGAGTCCCCGCTTCGCACGCTCAAGCTGTCGCAAATTCGCGCCAATCCTTATCAGCCGCGTCAAGAATTCCGGCCAGAAGAATTGGCCGACCTCGAAGCGAGTCTGCGAATCAACGGTCTGCTCCAGCCGATCACCGTTCGCCCTGCCCCAAATGGCGCCGGCTACGAGCTGATCGCCGGCGAACGCCGCTTCCGCGCCGCGTCTCGCTTGGGCTGGACCGAGATCCCCGCGCTCGTGAAAACCGTCGACGACAAGACGCTGCTCGTGTTGGCGATGATCGAGAACCTCCAGCGGGCCGATCTCGACCCGATCGAAGAGGCTGACGGCTATCAGCGACTCGTCGACGAATTCCAGCTCAACAACCAGGAAGTCGCCGACGTCGTCGGAAAAGATCGCTCGACCGTCGCCAATGCCCTCCGCCTCCGCCAGCTCCCGGCCTCGGTGCGACGGATGTTGCAGGAGAAACAGCTCACCGCCGGACACGCCAGAGCCCTGCTCCCGCTCGCCACCGAACGCGCGATCGTGGACATGGCCCGCAGTATCATCGATGGTGGGCTCTCCGTCCGTGAAGTCGAGCGTCGCGTGCAGGCCGGCCGCCCCAAACCCCCGGCCGCCGGGAAGAAGCAGCCAGAGGCCCAAAGCGTCATTCCCGCCGGCGCCTCAGCCGCCACCGTACGCCAGATCGAAGAGCGCCTGCGTCGGAAACTCCAGACGGGTGTGTCCATTCAGCTATCAGCCAAGGACAAGGGCGAAGTCCGCATCGCGTTCTTCTCCAACGATGACCTTGAGCGCCTGCTCGACCTTCTTGGCGTCTCACTCGACTAGCTAAAGTTCGCGTGTTTATGCGCCATGAAAGCGCCACTATTGACGCATCAATGCGACTAAACGCCGGCAAGGATACCTTTATGTACACGATTCGATTCGCCCGCTTCACGGCGGTCGCCCTGATCAGTCTGATCGTCGCCTGCGGAGGGGAGAAGGCCGGTACGACCGCCGATTCCACCGGCGTCAAGAAGATGCGGGTGGCGCTGCTCACCCCCGGACCGATCTCGGACAAGTCATGGAACGGCATCGCGCACGAAGGGCTGCTCGCGATCCGTGATTCGCTGGGCGCCGAAACGTCGCACATCCAAACCAAAACGCCGGCCGAATTCGACGAGAACTTCCGGCAGTATGGGGCGCAGGGATATGACCTCGTGATCGGCAATGGCTTCGAGTACCAAGAGGCCGCCACCCGCGTGGCGCCCAGCTACCCGAAGACGAACTACGCCATCACCTCGGGCCGGGTAACCGCACCCAACGTCGCCGGCCTCGCCTTCGCATTCGAAGAAGCGTCGTATCAGGCGGGCATGATCGCCGGTGCGATGACCAAGACGAACACGATCGGTCTTATTGCCGGTACCGAATTGCCGCCGGTGAAGACCAGCTTTCTCGCCTTCGAGCGCGGCGCCAAGTCCGTCAACGCGAAGGTCAGCGTCATCACGTCATACATCGGCAACTGGGACGACGTGAGCGCCGGCAAGGAACAGGCATTGGCCCAGATTGCGCAGGGCGCCGACATCATTTTTCAAAACGCCGACGCCGCCGGTCTGGGAGTGTTTCAGGCGGCGCGCGAAAAAAAGATCCTCGCCTTCGGTACGAACGCCGACCAGAACAGCGTGGCCCCCGACGTCATCATCGCCAGCGTCGTGATCGATTTGCCGAAAGCGTTTCTCATGCTTGCGCGTGAAGTGCAGGCCGGCACCTTCACGGGACGCGTGATCAACCTCGGTGTAAAGGATGACGTGGTGCGGCTCGTCATAAACCCCACCCTACGCGATCGCGTACCCGCCGCCGCGATCGCAGCCAGTGATTCTGTTGGCGTGCTGCTCAAGGCCGGCACCTTCACCGGACTCGCCGACCTGCTGTACGGCACGGACAGCGCGAAGCCTCTGCCGCCCGCGAAGTAACCCATGTCTACGCCAGCGACCGATCGCATTCTCACCGCGGCCAGCGAGAACGGCAGCGTCCTGCCATCCGTGCCGCTGCGCGACATCGTGTCCGCGCTCGACGCCGAGCTGCGCACCCGTGACATCCCCGACTATCCGGGCGCAGTGAACGGACTTCAAGTCGCGAACCCCGGCACCGTACATCGCGTCGCGGTGGCGGTCGATGCCTCGCGCGCCGCGATTGCCGAGGCGGTGGTCTCGGGCGCCGACCTCCTTATCGTGCACCACGGGCTGTTCTGGAGCGGCGTGCAACCGCTGGTTGGGATACCGTACGAAAAGTTCCGCTCGATTCTCGGCAGCGGACTGGCCGTGTATGCGTCGCATCTGCCGCTGGATCTGCACGCCGAGCATGGCAACAACGTGCGATTGGCCCAGGCCTTGGGACTGACGCCCGATGGTGGCTTCGCTCGCTTCAAAACCGTAGACATCGGAGTCACGGGCACGACCAACGAACCCACCGACGACGTGGTGCATCGCGTCCAGGCCTTCTCGGCCCGCTACGGCGGCAGCGTGCGCACGTCAATTCCGGCACAGGGCCGTCGCACGCATCGGTGGGCGATCTGCACCGGCGGCGGCGCCTCATCCGAGACACTGCGTGAAGCCCGCGATCGCGGCGTCGATACGCTCATCGTGGGTGAGGGGCCGCACCACACCACGGTCGACGCCATCGAGCACGACCTCTGCGTCGTGTATGCCGGGCACTATGCCACGGAGACGCTTGGCGTCCAAGCACTCGGGGCGTTCCTCGAAACGCGCTTCGGACTCCCTTGGACGTTTCTGCACCTCCCCACAGGATCGTGATCCCCACGGGATCGTGATCCCCACGCGATGGTGACGACTGCGCCCACGGGCGCCGTACTCCTCTCGCTCGACGGCATCACGCACACGTTCGGCCGCATGCGCGCGCTCGACGGCGCATCGCTTCAGGTCCGCGCTGGCAGCGTGCATGCGCTCCTGGGAGAGAACGGCGCCGGCAAGACCACGCTCATGCGCGTGGTCTTCGGACTGTTGCGCGCACAGCAGGGCGAGATGCACTGGCGCGGCGCGCCAATCACGATGCGGTCACCATCGGATGCGTTGGCGCACGGCATCGGCATGGTGCACCAGCATTTCACGCTGGTGCCCAGTATGACCGTGGCCGAGAACATCGCACTCGGCGGACATGGCGGGTTTGATCCGCAGCAGACGGCGGATCGCGTGCGCCACGTCGCCGCCCGGGCGGGACTCGTTCTCGACCCGACCGCCTGCGTGCAGGACTTACCCGTCGGTGCGCAGCAGCGCTGCGAAATCGTGAAGGCGCTCGCCCGTGACGTGACGTTGCTCATTCTCGACGAGCCCACGGCGGTGCTGGCGCCGACCGAGGCCACCGAGTTGCTGCGCTGGATGCGCGGGTATGCAGATGCCGGCAACGCGGTGGTACTCATCACGCACAAGTTGCGCGATGCGCTCGCGGTAGCCGACGACATCACGGTGCTGCACCGCGGACGGACCGTGCTCACCACGCCGGCACGCGACACCGATCAGGGGCGGGTGGCCACTGCGATGCTGGGCGGTGCCACGGTGCGAACGGCCGAGGTGCGCCCCGATAGCGACACGCGAGACACAGCGCATGCGGCGCTCAGCGTGGGGCCGCCCGACGCCGTTGCCACCGCACGGCCGATCGTGCTCGCGCTCGATGCGGTATCGGTGCGCGATGCCGCCGGCGTGGACCGTGTGCGCTCGGCCACGCTGCAGGTGCGCGCCGGCGAGATCGTCGGGATCGGCGCCGTGGAAGGTGCGGGGCAGCACGAACTGTTGCGCGTGCTGGCCGGGCGCCGCTCGCCAACCGCCGGCCGCCGTGTCATTCCCGAGCGCGTAGGATTTGTGCCGGAAGATCGTCATCGCGATGCGCTGCTGCTCGATGCCCCGCTGTTCGAGAACACGGCCCTGCAGGGCGCCGGCGCACGACGTGGGGTGGTCGACTGGAACGCGTTTCGCGCGCGTACAGCGGCCGTGCTGCACCGCTTCGATGTGCGCGCCTCGGGCCCCGACGCCGTGGCGAGAACACTCTCCGGCGGCAACCAGCAGAAGCTCGTGCTCGGACGTGAACTCGAGGCGGCCGGCGAGGCGCTCGTGGTCGAGAATCCGTCACGCGGCTTGGACTTCGTGGCCACCGACGCCGTGCATCGGGCGCTGCGGGAGGCGCGCAACGCAGGCATGGCGGTGGTGGTGTACAGCAGTGATCTCGACGAAGTCGTGCTGTTGGCCGATCGCGTGTTCGCGATGCACAACGGCACATTGCTTGAGAGCGCGAAGGATCGCGACGCACTCGGTCGCGCGATGTTGAGTGGCGCCGCCGTCGTCAGTGCCGACATGCCGGCCGGGATAGACGCATGACGACACTGCGCTCATTCGCGACAACGACGGCACGCGTGCTGGTGCTGCTGGCGATCGCCATCGCGATGCTGGCCGTGCTGTTGATGGCGACCGGACACGAGGTCATCCCCGCCTTGTCGGCGATGGTGCGCGGCGCATTCGGGTCGTACTACGCGATCACGTCGGCCACGATCGTACGCATGGTGCCGTTGGCCCTGGCTGGTCTCGCGGTATCGGTGGCGTTCCGTGCCGGCATTTTAAACATCGGAGCCGAGGGACAGTTGCTGGTGGGTGCCGCGGCGGCCACGGCAATGAGCGGCACACTTGGTGGGGTGCCGTGGTTCATCGGCATTCCGGTGATGTTGGGCGCGGGGGCCATCGCGGGTGGTGCGTGGGCCGCGATCGCGGGCGCCTTGCGTCTGCGATTCGGCGTGCTGGAAGTGATTAGCACGATCATGCTCAATTTCGTGGCGCAGTATCTCACCGGGTGGCTGGTGCGTGGTCCCTTGCAAGAGCCCACGCGGGTGAATCCACAGTCGGTGACACTCGCTCCTGAATTACAAATGCCGGTACTGCTCGAGGGCACGCGCCTTCACGCTGGTGTCCTGCTCGTAGTGATGGTGGCGATCGCCGTGTGGTGGTGGCTGCGCCGTACGGCCAGCGGATTCCGGTTACGCGCGGTGGGGGCCACCCCAACCGCAGCGGCCAGTGCCGGTGGCATCGATGTGCCGCGCACGATGTTCGGCGCATTCCTCGTGAGCGGATTGCTGGCGGGCTTGGCGGGCTCGGTGGAGTACACCGGCATCACCTACGCGTTGTACGAAAACTTCTCGCCTGGCTACGGTTACACGGCGATCGCGGTGGCCTTGCTGGCGCGATTGCATCCATTGGGCGTCGTGGCCACCGCCCTGCTGTTCGGCGCACTCGAAGCGGGGGCGAACGCGATGCAGCGCGACGCCGGCGTGCCGAATGTCGTAGTGTCGGTCGTGGAGGCGTTGCTGATTCTGCTGGTGCTGGCGGCCGACCGCTGGCGGCCATCGCGCGCCGCCGAGACGGGCACCTGATGCAAGACGTGACCGTGAGTGTGAGCGCGCTGGCCGTGGGTGCTGGCCTGCTGGAGGCCACGGTGCGCACCGCGACGCCGCTGGCGTATGCCGCGTTGGGCGAGAGCGTGAGCGAACGGGCCGGCGTGATCAACATCGGACTCGAAGGCTCGATTATCGCCGGGGCGCTCAGCGCGACGATCGCGGCGGGTGCGATCGGGGTGGGCGGAGGCTTTGCCGCCGGAGCCGTGGCGGGACTGCTGGTCGCGGCGCTGTTCGCGCTGTTCGCAGTGGGGCTGCGCGCCGACCAGATCATCACCGGCACGGCGATCACGCTGTTCGCGCTGGGGCTCACGGGCACCGTGTATCGCACCGTGTACGGATCGGGCGGCGTGGCGCTAACCACCCCCACGGCTGCCACACACGCCATCCCCCTCCTGTCGGCGTTGCCGTTGATCGGCCGCGCCTTCTTCGCGCAACCGGTGGTGACCTATGCGCTGTACCTGATCGCGCCGCTGTTGGCGTGGTGGATGCAACGAACCCATGCCGGGCTGGCGCTACGGGCCGTGGGCGAATCCCCGCCGGCGGCCATTGCCGCGGGGATCTCGCCAAAGCGAACGCAGTTGTA
>Ga0208960_1002174_pt1 | contig 10103 bp, 9 predicted proteins | sample GreLakmeON33MSRF_FD_187703 | JGI IMG/M metagenome (GOLD analysis project Ga0208960, IMG submission 187703) | Freshwater lentic microbial communities from great Laurentian Lakes, MI, USA - Great Lakes metaG ON33MSRF (SPAdes) | ecosystem: Environmental > Aquatic > Freshwater > Lake | place: Great...
TTCCGCTGCGCCTGCTAATGCGTCGTGACGGTCTAGCATGCCAGTTGAGCCGGCATGGTTGGCGACACCGTTCAAAGTAACCGCGTACTGCCACCTCCCGTTGATTCCTGTGACGAGTGCGACGCTCTCTTTGCGCTTCCACATTCCTGCTCCTTGCTCGATATGCACTTCGAGAAAGCCGAGCCAATCCTTGGGTCGCAGGCGATTCGCTTCGAGTTGGGCAGGATCGGTCTGATGGGATTTTCCTGCCTGCCAGTAGTTCTCACCCTCTGAATTCTGTAAGGCCGTGAGTGACTTGGCGTCGAGGGTGCCGATCCATCCTTGGCTTCCGAGCATTCCCAGGCCAAAGGTCGTTCCCTCTTCTTCTGCGAAAATAACCGTTTCAAACGGAAGAGAACCCCGACCGTCCTCTGCGGCGGCTCGGAGAACTTCGAGCGCAGCTACCACTCCGAGGACGCCATCGTAGTCACCGCCACCAGGCACGCTGTCGAGATGAGAGCCTGCGAGCCAGCAGGGGGTTGACCATCCGATGGAAGTTGGACGGATATGGACATTGCCAGCCGGATCGATGCGGTGGTGGCAACCGGCGCGTGTGGCCTCGGCAATGATGTGATCCCGAGCCTGCCGCCAAGCAGAAGAGAAGGTGGGCCGTCCGGCGCCGTGGCCTGGTGTTAGTGTGAAGGTGGCAATGGTTGCGATGTCGCCTGCGATTCGCTCGGCGTTGACGGGCATAGCGGCGTTCCCGTTGGTTTGGGCTAGCGACCGAAGTCTTGGCGCCAGGTTTTGCCCGTTTTTTCCATCTCGCTGTCGGCCGCGGTACGGCGGAGGCGGTGGAGGGTTGGCATGCCGAGGGCCCACTCCTGCATCCAATCGCGGGCGAATTCTCCGCGCTCGGTCTCACGGAAGATCTCGCGGATCGCCTCCTCGTTGACGACACGCGGACCACGGGTTCGAACGGCGAACTCGGCGGTGCGACTACAACGGTGGCTGATGTACTCCTCGATTCCTACCTCGTCCATGACGTCGATGACGCTGCGGAGGGAGCGGATCGCTTTGGCGTAGGCGAAGCTCGGGGGATAACCGTTTTCGACCATGACGCGAAAGCACGTCCGCATGAGCTGGATGGCACCGCCGTAGAGAATTTGTTCTTCAAAATTGTCCCCCTCGGTTTCGTGCTGGAAGGACATCTCGACGACGCCCGCGCGTGTACTTCCCACGGCCTTGGCAACGGCGAGGGCGATGGCCAATGCATTGCCGGTGGCGTCATGGTCGACAGCCACGCATCCGTAGACGCCTTCGCCTGCGAGGTACTTTTGGCGGACGAGATGGCCGGGTGCGTTGGGAACAAAGAGTACTGTGTTGACGTCCTTGGGAGGTTGAATGACGCCGTAGAGGACGTTGAATCCGTGGCAGAAGCAGAGTGTTTTTCCGGCGGAGAGGTTGGGGGCGATGTCGGTCTTGTAGATCGGTGGCTGGGCAGGGTCGGCTAATTCGATTAAAAGTACGTCGGCTCGTTTGGTGGCCTCGGCGATGGAGCAAGCCTCGAAGCCGTCTGCTTTGGCTTGGGCACGACTGGTGGATTCCTCTGGCGGGCGGGTTCCAATGATGACTTTTACTCCGCTGTCGCGGACGTTGGCGGCCTGGGCCTTTCCTTGAATACCGTAACCGATCACGGCGACGAGTTTGCCGTCGAGGGGCTTCATGCTGACGTCGGCATCGCGATAGATCTTTTCCATATATTATCCTTTGGGATGGAGGGGGAGGGTATGTGGCTCTCGGTTGACGTTTTTGCTGTAAAGATAACGGGTGGGGCCAGGGCCTTTGGCGATGAACCATTGGGGGCAGTAGGGTGCCATCCAGATTACGTCTCCCTGGGCTACGGGATGCCAATCATCGTTCAATCGGTAGATGCCGCCTCCTTCAAGGACAAGGAGACCGTGTTCCATGATGTGGATCTCAACGAAGGGAAGTGTGGCGCCGGGATCGAAGGTGAAGATGTTGACGGCGAAGTCGTGTCCGAGATCGGTTTCTGGAATTAGGCTACGGAGGCGGGCTTGGGGATCTCCGAGAAACGGGGTTTCGGTCACTTTGGCGGAGTCACCGAAGAAAGCAGCGGGGACGGGCGTACCGGCTAGGGGTTCGTACTGTTTGGCAAAACGCATGACTTTTGATCCCGAGGATTGGACTTCGAACTTCGAGCCCGGGGGAAGCCATCCATAGTGTCCCGCGGTCAGATCTTTTCCGTTGAGGCGGCAGGTTCCCTCGAGGACGTAGTAAAAATGTTCCTCGGCGCCGGTGTTGCCCGTGCCGGAAGCCTTCTTGTCGAGTATGAGGAGGGTTTGGACGAAGCCCGCACCCATGGCTGGGCTGATCAAGATGTGCGCAGTGGTCTGGGTCCAACCAGGTAAAATACTGGGAACATGACTGTCGGGAGCAATTAAGGCATAGCGGTCCCGGATGACGGTGCGACTTCCCCCTGGAACAGGTTGAAAGTGGGACATAGCGATATCTTATCGGGTAGAGAAGGGTGGAACAAGCCGATCGTTCGTCCTATCTCGCACGGCAAATTGTTACTGGGACGGAAGGGGCGCAAGAAACTGCCCTGAGGTAGGTTGAAAGCAGCCTCGGATGGCCACTTGTTCAACTCGGGCGGAGAGCTTGATGCCAAGATATGGGGTGATCGGGTGGGTGGTGATAAGATCTTGGGCCCGCACTTCGTCTGTGACCCCGGTACGGACGAGCAGGAAGTCGGCATCGGAACCGATCTCGAGGGATCCCTTGCGAGGGTAGAGGCCAAAACGACGGGCAGGATTTTCCGAGGTAAGCCGTGCGATCTGCGTGGGGGAAAGTCCTGCAGAAAAAAGTAAGGGGATCAGATGTTGGCATCCCGCAATGCCGCCCCAGACCTTAAAGAAGTCTGGATCGGTTTTCATCGAAGGGGGAGAGGGGGAGTGGTCGGATCCAATTGTGTGCACCTCGCCTTGGTGGATTTTCTGAAGTAACCCTCTTTGGGCGGTTGCGCTTCGCAATGGGGGAGCACATTTGGCAGGTGTCCCGATCCGAACCATGTCCTCGTCGGTCAGAAGCAGATAGTGCGGACAGGTTTCGGCGGTGACGTCTACTCCAGCTCGGCGGGCCTTTTGAATCTCGTCGATGCCCTCTGGACAGCTGACGTGGACGATGTGTAAGTGGCAACGGGTTTCTCCTGCCAGTTCGCAGACCAGCCGAATCGCTTCTAGTTCGGTTTCGATCGGACGGGAGGAGAGATAGTCGCGGACTGAAGTTCCACCCTTGTGGCGGATTTCCTCGGTTCGGCGCCGAATGGGATCAGGCGATTCTGCATGAACCGCGACTGGTAGGCCTAGTTTAGCTGCCGCGCTCATGCCTTGTTTTAAAGTGGCAGGATCGGAGCCTGGAAAATCTGGTGTGCCACTGTCGACCATGAAGGCTTTGAAACCGATCACGCCGGCATGAGCAAGCTCTGGTAACTTTCCGAGGTTAAGTGGAGTGATTCCCCCCCAAAGGGCGAAATCAACGCAGGACTTTTTTTCTGCCACGGCACGTTTTTTGGAAAAAGAGTCAGCGTCCAGGGTAGGCGGGAGAGCGTTGAGAGGCATCTCGATCACTGTAGTGGCGCCGCCCGCCCGAGAAGCACGGGAACCTGTGGTCCATCCTTCCCATTCTTCGCGACCTGGCTCGTTGTAGTGAACATGGGCATCGACGGCCCCAGGGAGGAGAGTGAGTCCCTCTGCATCGAAGACGTTTTTGGCTTCGGTCTCTCTGTGACCCACGATTTTTCCTTGATCTACTGCGAGTGAGATTTTCCGCAGGCCTTCGGGCAGAACAACCGTAGCTCCACGTATACAGAGATCGATGGCGGGCATAGAAATATGGATCGCTGGGCGCCGACCCGAGCGGGTCAACTTCCTCGGTAGGTGGTGTAGGTATAAGGAGAGCAGAGAAGGGGAACGTGGAAATTCTGAGAGGGATCGGTCACGGTGAAGCGGACGGGAACTACATCGAGAAAGGTTTTTTCCTGAAAGTAGGTACCGACGTGGAAGCGGATTTCGTACTCCCCTTTCTGAAGGGAACCGGGCGCGACGAGAGGAGAATCTGTGCGACCGTCGGGGTTGGTGGTGTGAGTGGTAAGCAGCTTTCCCTGAAAGAGGAGCTCGATCTTGAGATTCGCGGCCGGTTTTCCGGATCGAGTATCGAGGACATGGGTGCTGAGTTTTCCGTTCATCCGATAATGTCTTCTAACCGGAGTCTGGCGATTTTTGCGATTTCCTCAAGCGCAGTCGTGATCTCGACCGCGCGGGTTTGGGCTAAGCGCTGGGGGAAGGTGGCGAGGATGGCCTCCTTTTTGTTGAGTCGGGCACAGAGGATGAAGGGGAAACCGAACTTTTTTCGGTAGGCTTGGTTGTAGGTATGGAACTTTTCCTTCTCCTGCTCGGAGAGATGAGTGAGGCCAGCGGCGGCCTGTTCCGAGGCGGATTCAGCGGTGAGCAGAGTTTTACCAACGAGGTCGGGATGGGCGTTGAGAAGTTTGAGGTGAGCCTCCTCGCCAGCCGCATCAACGATCTGGATCATGGCATGGTGGAGGGCTTTGGTATTGGCGTAGGGCCGACTTGCGGCGGCTTTTTCCGCTACCCAAGGAGAGTGTTCGAAGATGGCGCTGAGTTGTTCGACGAACGCGGCAGTCGGAAGGGCGTTGAGATGGGAGATTGTGGTTTTCAAAAATCAGTACCAAGCGCGATCGGGCATAGCGGAGAACTTTTTCCAGACGACGAGAGCCTCCTTCCGAAGAAAGGGGACGCAGCGTGGACGACGTTGGGGGGAGGGGCGACGCAGTTGTTTTTCTAGCGGGGTATCGTCGAAATTGCCGTACTGGAAGGCATCTGCGTGGGTAGCGGCATAGTAGATGCGAGTGATTCGGGCCCAAAAGGAAGCGGAGTAGCACATTCCACAGCACTCGGCGCTAGTGTAGAGGATACATCCCGAGAGGTCATGGGTGCGGAGGCGACGGCAGGCTTCTCGGATGGCTACAATTTCTCCGTGAGCGCTGGGGTCACGAGTGGAGAGTACGCGGTTTGATCCCTCACCAACGATTCTGCCATTCTTGACTACGACCGCGCCGAAGGGACCGCCGGTCTTTTTTACGAGACCGCTGATTCGACCTAGTTCGATTGCACGGCGCATGAAGCTGGCATGGGCGGAGGCATTGCCTGAGAGGCGCATACGACATAGAATAAACCAACTCGGCGAATATGGGAACTCAACTATCCAGCCATCGATACGGCAAGAGCCGAGTGCGTGTTGTCAAAGTCCTTCGGGAAGGTTCAAGGCACACCGTGCTGGAGATTAGTGCCCAAGTACTCTTGGAGGGGGATTTCGAGAGTTCCTATACTGAGGGAGATAACTCGAAGGTAGTGGCGACGGATACGGTGAAAAATACGGTGCATGTTTTGGCGAAGGATCATCTGACACCTGAGGTGGAGCGGTTTGCCGTCTATCTCGCAAAGCATTTTACCTCCAAATATCCCCAAGTGAAGAAAGCGACGGTGGAATTGAGTCAACGAGTTTGGGGTCGGATTCAAAATCATGATCACGCCTTCACGGCACCAGGATCCCCCGTGCCGTGGGTTAAAGTCGTGCAGGAGAAGGGGGTCCAAGCGGCGGCGGTGGAGTCAGGACTGCGAGATTGGTTGATCTTGAAATCAGCGCAGTCTGGGTTTGAGGGATATCCCCGTTGTGAACTCACGACCTTGCCGGAGACGAGTGATCGTATTTTCGCGACTTCGGTGACTGCAGGTTGGAGATGGTCTGAGCAGCCCAAGGACTATTCCGTCGCCAACGAGAAAATTCTTGAGGCAATGACTGGACCGTTTCTGAATCATTTTAGCCCCTCGGTGCAGACGACGATGTACGAGATGGCGAGCGAGGCGTTGAAGGTTTGTCCTGAGATCTCGGAGGTCTCCTTGGCCATGCCGAATAAGCACTGCAATTTGTTTAATCTAAAACCATTTGGGATGGAGAATCCCAACGTGATCTTCACGGCAACGGACGAGCCCTATGGCCAGATTGAGGCAGTGGTTCGTCGGAGCTGAAGTTGGATGGCGGCTGACTTCTTTTCCGATCTGATTGAAGCGAGGACGAGTGGCCAGCCGTTTGTGGTGGTGACGGTGGTCGAGACGGAAGGATCGGTGCCCCGACATCCTGGCGCGAAAATGGTGGTTCTCCCCGATGGTTCCATTCGTGGAACGGTGGGGGGAGGAAAATTTGAGTCGCTGGTTATTGTGGAAGCTCAGAAGCGGTTGCTGGATGGGCAGAATCTTTTGAAGAAGTATTCGTTACGGGAAGGGGAGAGCGATTCCTTTGGGGCGATTTGTGGTGGGAAAGTAACTCTTTGGTTTGAGCCGGAGAAGAAGGCTCCGGGATTGCTGATTGTAGGGGCGGGGCACTGTGCGCAGTCGATTGCGAAACTTGCGGCGGAGTGTGGTTTTCATGTCACGGTGGTGGACGATCGTAAGGAGTGGACAGAGATTTGCCCAGGAGTTCACCGAAAGATAACCGAGCAGAGCGCGCAGGATGTAATTCGAGAAATTCGCTGGACTGGGGACGACGCGATTGTGCTGGTCAGTCGGAGCTTTATGTTGGATCGGGATGCTTTGGAAGAAGCGGTGAAGATAAAGGAGGTGGGGTATTTAGGGATGATTGGGAGTCGAAAGAAGGTTTTGCAGGTATACGACGAGCTGAAAGCGAAAGGAGTGAAGAATGAACTGCTGGATCGGGTTTATGCCCCAATCGGACTGGACATTGGGTCGGATACGCCGGCGGAAATTGCGGTCAGTGTCTTGGCGGAGATTTTACAGGTGTTACGAAAGGCAAAGGGCGGGCATTTAAAGAAACTGAAATCTGACCTCTGACCCCGAAAACGCAAAACACGAAGTACAAAACACTGATTGATAGCCAGTTACAAAGCAGCAAAAATGTTTAAACTGGATTTTGACCTCTGACCCCAAAATGGGGCTAATTCTTGGTGGTGGCGGCAGTGAAGGATTCGTCGAGGACGGAGAGAATGAAGTCGACGTCCGCTTCGGTGATGCACATCGGAGGTTTGATGCGGAGAACGTTTCCGAAAAGACCACCCTTGCCGATGAGGAGACTGCGTTCCCTGCATTGTTCGAGAACTTCGGCGATGAACTCCCTATTCGGTTCCTTGGTTTTGCGGTCCTTAACGGCTTCCACGCCGATCATCAGACCCATGCCCCGGACGTCTCCAATGGGTTCATGTTTTTCCTGAAGTTTACGAAGTCCGTTGAGCAGACGATCCCCTAAAGTGGCGCATCGTAGTTGGAGATTGTCGCGCCGAATGATTTTGAGAGTGGCTCGGCCTTGGGCGATGGAGACAGGATTTCCTCCGTAGGTGTTGAAATGGATTCGTTGGGCTAGGGTTTCGGCTATTTTGTTGGTGGTGACAACGGCTGCGAGGGGTGCGCCGTTGCCGATGCTTTTGGCCATGACGACAATGTCGGGCTGCACGCCTTGGTTTTGAAAACCCCAGAAGGCTTTGCCGGTGCGACCGAAGCCGGTTTGGACTTCGTCGGCGATGCAGAGACCACCTGCGGCGCGGACATGGCGATAGGCTTCGGTTAGGTAGCCATCGGGATAAACCACGGTTCCGCCCACCCCTTGGATCGACTCGGCGATGAAGCCAGCGATTTTTCCTGGAGAGGCAAAGCGGATCAGATCTTCGATGTCGGCGGCGTAATTTTTGCCAGCTTGCGGGTCGGTGGCAGGCCAAAGTCCGCGGTAGGGATTGGGTGATTTGGCAAACTGGACGCCAAACCCTTGGGGGACGTTGTACTTCCAGGTGTGGTGAGAAGTGATGCCCATGGTGTTAGAGGTACCGCCGTGGTACGAGTTGCGCAGGGCGATGATATCGTAATTTCCGGTGTAGGAGCGGGCAAGCATGAGGGCGAGTTCGTTGGCTTCGGAACCTGAGTTAACGAAGTAGCAAACTTTGAGGTCGCCGGGCATGCAGTCGGCCAACTCTTTTCCGTACTGGGCGATGCCAGGGTGGAGATAGATGGTAGAGGTATGTTGGAGGAGATGATTTTGTTCATCAACGGCGGCGATGACCTCGGGATGGCAGTGACCCACGGAGATGGTGACAATACCGCCGAAGGCGTCGAGGTAGCGGCGACCTTTTTCGTCGTAGAGATACTGCATCGATCCTTCGACCAGCATGAGGGGTTTTTTGTAGTAGTGAAAAAGGGATGGGGTGAGGTGTTCCTTGCGAAGCTTGAGCACTTCTTCAGTGGAGGGTCCGTGATAGGGCTTGGGTTGGTGAGAGTAGGGAGGCAGGGCCGGAGTCTTTGCGGGCATAGGAGTAGACTAAAGTTTGGGGAACTGATTAGCAAATCAAGGATGATTCTAGGCCGGGCTTAGGCCCGGTCTCGGTGCTATGGGGTGGGAAGGGTAGCGGGCTGGGGGCTGGCGGCTGGTTGGGCTGGGGGCAGGATTGATACAGGGGGGTGGGGGATGACTTTCCAGAATTTTTTGGAGTAGGTGTCCCATTGCGCAAGGATTTCTTTGGCCTTCTTGCTTTCGGTGGCTTCGAGGTGCTGGTAAATAATCGCCTGTAAAACTTTTCCGTCTTCTGCGCCCGAGATTCGCTCCAAGTTGACCATGCCCGAGTTGTAGCGTTTCTGAAATACGCCATCCTCGTCGAGAACGTAGGCGAGACCGCCGGACATGCCTGCACCGAAGTTCTTTCCCGTCGGACCGAGGACAACGATGGTGCCGCGGGTCATGTACTCGCAACCGTGATCGCCGACACCCTCAACTACAGCCGTTGCTCCGCTGTTGCGGACAGCAAAACGTTCGCCCGCTTGCCCGTAGGCAAAGAGTTTTCCGCCGGTGGCCCCATACAGGCAGGTGTTGCCACAAATGGTGTTGAGAGAAGGATCGAAGGTGACGGCTTTAGCAGGAATTAAAATGATTTCCCCGCCCGACATCGATTTGCCGACGTAATCGTTGGCTTCACCCTGCAGGGTCATCTTGACTCCATTGACAAGGAACGCGCCAAAAGATTGTCCACTGGAGCCATCAAACTTAAGGGTGATGCTACCGTCGGCTAGGCCTTCATCTCCGTAGCGGTAGGCGATCTCGCCACTGAGACCCGCCCCGATGGAGCGGTGGGCGTTATTCACTTTGTAGGAAAGTTTCACCTTCCTCTTTTTGGCTAAGGCATCTTTGGCGTCTTGGAGAATGCGGGCGTCGATCGGTTGGTCTTCCAATTTATCGTTTCGCTCCCAAGTGTGATGCCGTGGGGCCAAGGGATCGATATCGGGAACGTTGAGTAAAGGTCGGAGATCGACTAAGGCGGCCTTGGGGTGATCGGCAGGAATAAAAGTTTCCAACATTTCTGGATGACCAATGATCTCGTCTAATTTCCGTGCCCCGAGCGAGGCGAGAATTTCACGGACCTCTTGGGCTAAGGCATTAAAGAAATCGACGACGGCATCGGGCATACCGCGGAATTTCGCACGAAACTTATCGTCCTGCGTGGCCACGCCTGTGGGGCAGTTGTTCAAGTGGCACTGGCGAACGTAAACGCAACCCAAGGCAATGAGAGCGGTGGTGCCAAAGTTAAATTCTTCCGCTCCAAGGAGAGCCGCGATGATGATGTCGTGTCCTGTGCGGACGCCGCCGTCGGTGCGAAGGGTGATGCGGTTGCGCAGACCGTTGAGGAGAAGAACTTGTTGGGTTTCGGCAACTCCTAGTTCCCAAGGACTGCCCGCATATTTAATGGAAGAGAGAGGGGAAGCTCCCGTGCCTCCGTCGTGGCCAGCGATAAGAACGACATCGGCGTGGGCTTTGGCCACGCCGGCGGCGATGGTACCGACGCCAGCCTCAGCGACCAGCTTGACGCATATCTTGGCGCGAGGATTGACCTGTTTGAGGTCGTAAATAAGTTGGGCGAGGTCTTCGATGCTATAAATATCGTGATGGGGAGGGGGAGAGATGAGAGTGACGCCCGGGGTCGAGCGGCGGAGGGTGGCGATGAGCGGGGATACTTTATGGCCAGGAAGTTGTCC
>Ga0208960_1002176_pt1 | contig 10096 bp, 3 predicted proteins | sample GreLakmeON33MSRF_FD_187703 | JGI IMG/M metagenome (GOLD analysis project Ga0208960, IMG submission 187703) | Freshwater lentic microbial communities from great Laurentian Lakes, MI, USA - Great Lakes metaG ON33MSRF (SPAdes) | ecosystem: Environmental > Aquatic > Freshwater > Lake | place: Great...
AAGTTAATCGTTTGATTCGAGTTTCTTTTGGACCTTTCGTTCTTGGAAATATGAAGGTTGGAGAAATAGTCGAGGTTTCTAAAAAAGCTCTAAAAGCATCAGTTCCCGATATAGTTTAAATTAATTACCATGATATTTGCAACAAACATTCTTAATAAAAATAGTTCAAAAATTTTTATAATTAGTTTCTTAATTTTATTTTTTGAACTAACTTTAATTCGTTACATAAGTGCTTCGATTATTTCAATCAGCTTCTATTCAAACATAATTTTATTGGCAAGTTTTTTTGGAATTGGAGCGGGATGTTTGTTGAATATAAAAAGAAATCTATTTAATTATTTTCCGTTACTAATATTAATTTTTTTATTAATATTAAATTCTCATCTTTTACAAATTAATACCTCTGAAAGCGAGATGTTAATGTTTCAAAATCTCGAATATACCAACATCATTCCAGGCTGGCTTATAATAATTTTTATTTTTTCATTTGTTGGTATTTTATTTTTAATTCTCGGTCAACAATTAAAATTAGCATTTCAAGCTTTTGAAAAATCAATTGATGCTTATATTTTTGATCTACTTGGAAGCGTTGCCGGAATAATTACCTTTAGCACTCTTTCTTATTTTGAATTTGGCTTTGTTTATTGGATTTCTATCACTGGTATTTTTTGGATAATTATAGATAAATTCAACAAAAAATTTGAGAAAAACAAAAAATATGATTCCATTTTTATTTGGATAATAATAGTTATTTTTGCAATATTTTTAAATTCTATTTATGGAAATTCTTATTGGTCAAAATATTATTTTATCAAACTGTTAGAAATTAAAAAAGATGAATCTTATTTTATATCCACCAATAAAACTGGTCATCAAGCCATGGAAAAAGAACCAAAATGGTGGTTTTATCAAATACCTTATGATTCATTTAAAAATCCACAATATGACGATATTTTAATAATTGGAGCCGGAAGTGGTCAAGACGCCTCGGTGGCATTGCAAAATAATGCAAAGAACATTGATGCCGTTGATATTGAACCCAGATTAGTTGAAATTGGCAAACAACTTCATCCACTTAAACCATATAGTGACGCGCGAGTTAAAATAACCATTGCCGATGGCAGAAATTTTATCGAAAATCAAAAAGACAAAAAATATGATCTAATAATTTTTGCCTTAACCGACTCTTTAACATTAGCCTCCAATAGTTCTAACACAAGGCTAGAAAGCTATTTAATGACCACCGAATCTTTTGCTAAAACCAAATCTCTCTTGAAAGAAAATGGCATGTTGGTGCTATATAATTATTATCGAAAAGATTGGTTGATTGAAAAATTGACAAAAATGTTAGGGCAAAATTTTGGTGATAAAGTTTTAGTGATTAACTCCAAAAAAGATGAAAGTGCAATTTTAATAGCGGGCAATAAAATTGCCAATTTCAATGAAGCTAAATTTATTAAAGAAAAACCAAATTTAAGTTTCAAAAAAGCTTCAAATATTGATCCAAAAAACCAAGTCGGAACAGATAATTGGCCTTTCTCTTATCTATTCAAACCTTCAATTCCAAGTTCTTACTTATACATAATTTCGTTCATTTTATCTCTGAGTGGTGCGGTAGTATTTTCGTTTCTAAAAAAATACAAATCCGAACTGAGCGATAAAAAATTATCTTGGGGAAAATTCTTAAAAATAATTCCTTGGCATATGTTTTTTTTGGGAGCGGGCTTTATGCTTCTTGAAACCAAAAATATTATTAATTTTCAATTACTTTTTGGATCGACTTGGATCGTTAACTCTCTAGTCTTTGTTGCTATTTTAGGACTTGCATTAACTTCGGCAATTTTAATAAAACTCAAATTGATTATTAATAAAAAAGTTCTTTATTTTTTAATGCTTTTTGCCATTACAATTTCGGTTATATTTCCTTTAAAATCAATCATTGAATTGCCTTTTTATTTAAAATATTTGTCGGCAATTTTGATTTCATTGCTACCAATTTTTTTCGCCAACTTGATATTTTCAAGCCACTTTTCTAATCAAAATAATGCCGAAATTTCTTTTGGATTAAACATGATAGGGGCAATTTGCGGTGGTCTGCTTGAATATCTTTCAATGCTTTACGGCTATCATTTTCTGCTTTATGCAATTGGTGCTTGTTATCTTTTGGCAATAATTTTTGTTGAATTTTTTTATATCAAAAAAAATAAAATTCCTGATTTTTTATAGATCGATTTTTTCAATTGTCTTCGCGCCCTTAAATAATATTTTACAATCAAATACTTATTTGTTATAACTAAAAAAATTATAAAATCTTTATTCTCAATAGTTCTTAATAAACAAAATGGTAAAATCTAAATATTCAGCTCTTGGATTACCCAAATATTTATTTCAAGAACAATCGAAAACTAGTCCACAAATTTCTCCCGATGCTACTTTTAATCCGGCTAGCGCCATTGGTGGTAGCGGAGGTTTTGTTTTACAAACCGCTCCCAATCAACAACCAAAAAAGAAAGAAATTTATTTAGATTATAATTCAATTTTACGCTTAAAGAAACCTGCAGATGTTGCGCTTGCAATTGCCAAACTTAAGGAAGAAGGATTTGAAGTTGCTTTCATTCAAAACCTTGAAAATAACAATATTTTTAAAAGTAAAATTGATGATTCTAAATTTAAAGATAAAAAGGGTAACTCACAAAATGTTTTTAGTCTTTCTGATGATTTTATCAAACAAAACTTCTCTGCACAAATACATGAAACAAGTGCTAAAAAACTTAATCTAGCTAGCGATGATTCGATTATTTTAAATTATGATCAATTTAAAGAAATTAGTGAAATCCTTACTCAAGAACATTGGGTTGACGAAAAAAAAAGAGATGTTATAAGCCCTTTGGCTTTGAGTTTCTTGGATGTTTCGGTCGAAAAAGTCAATTCTCAATCATATGAAAAAATTGTTAACTCTGTATATAATAATAGGATTGTACCTGGCTATACAATTCAAAATTTAGTAGATCACAAAAATTTTGATATAACAAATTCCGCTACAATCGAAGTCTTTAATTTCGGACTCCAAAGACTTAACATTGATAATCTTAACTATGAATTTGTAAAATATAATTTTTTTGAAAGTTTGGATGAAAAAAAATTAGGTGATTTATTTGATGCATCTCGTTTACTTGCAATAGAACAAGAAAAAATAATCTTACTACAAAAAAACATTTTAAAACAATTATGGTTTAAACATTCAGATTTTAAAAAAGGCGTCATGGATCGGGTCAGAACTTTAGATGAATTTAAAGATAAATCAGCTTATGAAATCGCCACTTCATTTTTTGGTGATTCGATAATAGAGAATTCTGCTAGAGCCTTATCAACAAATTATTCACTTGATATTTCAGAAAGATATCCAGAAGCAGGTTTAGAAGTTTTTAAATTTCTAGGTACTCATCAGGGGCTTTCAGTTATTACTAAACAGCAAAAAGAAAAAACAGCATTTGGCCAAAAATTTGAAGTTAGTTTTACTCTTTTAAGTAACGAAAGCAAAGATACGCAAGACTTTATTGAACTTAGAGTGTCATCGCCTCTGCAGAGACAAAAATATGAACAATCATTAAGTCTAGAACTTTTTATAATGAAATTTTTTTTAAATTCAGAAATCAATCAGCATTTTGATCTTACCGAACAATTTAGCGACGCCCTAATTGCAAAATCAAAAGAACAGACAGCATTTGAGGCCTTTAAATCTTATTATCCAAAAATTTTTGAACATCTTAATGAAGATCAAAGAAAACGATTTTTGGATGATTTACTTAAAAAAGCCTCCTCTTTAGATATCGATAAAATTATAGAAACAACTGGAGGATATCGAAGTATTTTTATGCCAACAATTTCATTTGCTCAAAATAATTTAGATAAACCTGGAATGAAAGATTTAGCAGAAACTATGCTAATTAAATTAACTGAATATATAGGCAAAGAGAACGAGATGCTAAAACCATTTTTTAGAAAAAAAGCTTTTCCACAAAAATTAATTTTTGAAAATTTAACTCCCGAATTTCAAGATTTCTTAATTGAAATGGATAAGGACAGAAAAATTAAACTTGATGAAATTCCATTTCATACGGGAGAAGAAATTTATGCGAAAATTAATATAGCGTTGTCTTGGGATAAATCAAAAGTTTCTTCGCAAAAAATACCAACATCGCCTTTGCAAATTAATTTATTCGATTTAAACAACGAAACTCTAGAAAAAATCAAAGAAGAAATTAAAAATAAAGATTTGGATGCTAGTAAAATTTTAAGTTTAAAAATTTTTGGAATTGAAAGAGAAAAAACCAACAAAGCAGAGGGAGAGGTAAAATTATTATTTGAAAGTCTTGTTGCTTTATTTCCAGATTTAAAACATGTAAGAGTTAACACAGAAGGAATTAAAGCTTACGCATCTGACTTACAGGGATTGATTAGGATGCCAGAAAAGCCAGTTACCGCATTCGATTATCTTGACAGGTTTGCTAAAGAAAAAGGTGTTGTCTTAGAGAAATATAATTCTTCAGATCTTAAAAACACGATTGAAGAAAATAATAAAGAACCAGAGTCACAAACTCAATTTACCGCCACTAAGCGTGGTGATAAAATTTATATGGGAGATGCGAAAGGAAACAGAGCTAAAGATAATGATGTAAAAGCCACATTTTTGATGGAAGAAGCTGGAGAAATTATTAGTCGTCCAGATTCATTAAAACCTTTTATAACTAGAGACTCATCAAATCAAATAAATCCAAATTTTTCAAAACTAGAAGATGATTTACTTGTCGAAATTAACAAACCTTCTTCGTCAATTAATTTAAAAAATTGTCAAAAAAATAAAGAGAGCTTTGAAGAAAAAAGGAGACTTTTAAAAACAACTTCGCCAGATAAAACTATTTGCTCTTTTACGCGCAATTTAAAAAGAAATAATAAAACCACACTTCCCTCAATTTCTCCTGATAATGAAATTATTGCCTACTATACCGAGCCACTCGAAGCCAATATTACATTTTTTAAAGATGAAAAAAGTGGTTTTTATTGCGCTCAATCCGACAAATCTTGTCAAATTCATTATATAATTGAGGGTCGTGAATTGGAATCAAAAATACCAACCGATGACCTAAGCGCTCTGCCCAAAAAAGTTCAAGATATAATCGATCAATACTTACCCGATAAGAACCCATTCCTCTTATCAGTTCTTGATAATCAATATACATTGCCGGATTTTGAAAATAAGGACAAGAACCGATTTCTTAATGAACTCTTTGATATTGAAAATAAAGGCTCTTGTCGTCATCGTGTGGCCGCCTTAGCTCATAGATTTACGCAAGAAAAACTTAATTATGGCGAAGATTTTAGAATCATTGGGACCGATGGAAATCATGTTCTTTTAGAGTTAAAAAAAGAAGATGGAAATTGGAGCGCTCATGATTTGGGAGGATCAGAGGCAGAGCTCATTGAGAAAAAAACAAAAACTGATAATAACTTTTTAGCTTTACCCGATGGTTTTAAAAAATCGTCTAGTTTATTAGCTCCTTTAGCTATTTGCACGGCAGTTATTTTAGCTCCTGTTGGGGCTCTTTATGGTATTTCTTCTCTTTGTAGAAAAGCATCTTCTTCCGATCCTAAAGAAGAACAATCAGTTGTTACTACACTTTCCATACCTCCATCGCCACATAACAGCTTTTCCGAAACTTCTTTGCAACAAACTCCATTGCCAAACGCATCATTAGACTTTACTTCTGCAAGCCAAACTCCTTCTCCCACCGCTTCATCGCCTCAACTCTTATCAAAAACTGCATTATTAATCGAAAGTGAATTAAAAAAACTTAATCAACTCACAAAAATTGATACTTTAACAGCTTTTGAAAAAGAGTTTAAAGAATCTGTGAAGACAAAAAAATCTTCCTTATTTTTAAAAACCACTCGAGGAGAAGATCTAGGAGAAGAATTAAAAAATTATTTACTAAAAATAGGTAATTCTCTTCAAGATTCAGGAGCTTCGGTGTTTGGTTCTCAATCTTCTGAGCCAAGTTTTGAAACTTTTTGCATTCCTTCACCGCAAGATTTGACTATAAAAAAACCAACTCTCGGAATTTCCAAAGATATTTCTCAAGGTCCTTCTCAAGATGCCCGAATTGCAAAAATAACCAACATCACTCCACTTTTTTCATTTCTAGAAAATGCTAAAACAAAAAGTGATAAACAGCATGTTTTAATCATCGATTGGGGGAAATTTGACGCTAGTTCTCAAGTCGCTTTTAATACGATGTTTGATAAAAATGATCGTAAAATTGATGATAAAGAAATTCCGGATAATGTTACAATTGTCTGCATCGATAGTTCAAAGAAAAATAACACCGATTCATCAATATTATCAAGATTTGATAAATCTTTTAATTTGAGCTCTATTGGAAAAAATCAATATAAAAATTCGTCGAGCGGAAATTCCTCGCAAGATAAAAATATTATTGAAATTGATGGCGAGGGTTTTGTTAATTGGCGAGAAAAATTATTTGGCAGAGTCGAGCTTAAAGGCGCTATAATGGAATGGCAAAAAAGTGATTTTGTTAAGAATTTAGAACAACAAAGCGAGCAACCTTTTCAACTAAATTTTAAAAATTTTTCTTCCGAACAGCAAAAAGAAATGAAGCTTTTTTTTGATCAAGGAAAATCTAGTGGCTCCATCAATTATAATGATTATAAAATAAAAATTCCAAGCGATTTAATCGTTCAGTTTGAAAAAAAAGAATTTGAATTTACTGAAGTTTTAGAATCTTTTAAAACTCAAGATTCCCCAGATTCTCCAGCTTCTTTGCAAAGCCCATCAACATTAAAAATTTATCAAGACATTCAAGCTTCTGCAAAACTTCCTCTAGATATTCATTTAATAAACTCATATCTTTTTGATAAATTACTCGCCCAGCCAAAAATTGAAGATAATCAATATCAAGAAGAGCTTGGACTCATCGAACAAGCAAGTAAATCGGATTCCAAAACTTTAAAACTTTTTTTAAGCGAAAATTTATCCAATCAACAACTTTATTGCTTACTCAATCAAGCAAACCAACATCAAGTTTCTTTAGAACTTTATTTAGCGAAAGATGTTAAAATGCCCGATAAAAGTTTTGAAGCATTTACACAAGAGCAACCCAAGCAAGAGATAACCGCACCTGCTCAGACTTCTGATTCTGGAATGCAACCAACCTCTCGCATAATCATCACCAACGATATTGAAGAATCATTAAAAGAATTTAAACAAGAAAAATCACCTGAAAAAACTTTAAATCTTGTTAATATTGAAGATGTTTTATATGGCGATTTATTTGAAAAAAATCAACATGAATTAGTTTCAAAAGCAGATGGTGCTAAACATTTTAGTTTTGAAAAAATCGAAAGTGATATTAAAACTAAGCTTGATGAAGGCAAAATCGTTGTTCTAAAAGGTCAATTTTCTGATGAATTATTATCGATACTTCATCCGCAAATCTTAGATATGCAACAAAAATTTTCTAATCTGCATTTTATAATTGAGGATAAGAATATTTTGGAATCGAAACCGGAATCAACTAAACTTTCTTGGCTTGACTCTTCTCTTTACCAAGTTAAGCATGTTGCAAAAACTGCCGAACAAACTAAGAATCCTAAAATAGAGAAAGAACAATTTGATTGCGTCGGAGAGGAAATTCCAGAAAATTCTTCGCAAGAAGCTCAAAAATTTATAGCTAAGCGCAAAGAAACACTACAAAAACTTCTTAGAGATAATTCAGCCCTACAAATCTTTGGTCATAGCGGAGTTGGTAAAAGTTCATTATTTCGTGAAATTAAAAAAGATGGTGTTGAAGTTTATGATGAATTATCAAGCTTCGAAAAGTGGGCGAACAACAAAGAAGAAGGTAAACCAAAAATCTTAGTAATCGATGAATTTAATGTCGATGGCTCAACTAATTTTACAACATTTCGCGATTTAGCTAATAATCCAAATTCTTCGCAACAAATTTTTCATCAAGGAAAATTTTATAATTTAGACGAAAATCATAAAGTTGTTTTTCTCGGTAATCCTAAAAGTTATGGTAATCGCTTCGAGCAGAAATTATTCAGCGATTGCAATGTGGCTGAGTTGCATTTAAATGATTTCCCAACTTCATATATTTATGAAAATATTTTAAAAGAACCAATTTTTAAGGGTCTTTCAGATTCAGTTAAAGCTTTATTAGAAGGAGAAAAGGTTTTTAAAGAAATCGCCACCAAAGAAATTAAAAGTTATAAGCAAGCTAATCGCACCGAAGAAATTAAAGTTTATAATGAACTCGAACATGATGACTTACCCAAAGAAACAGTTCGAGAATTACAAGAAAAAGTTCTAAAAGAAATTGCTAAAAAAATACCAAAAACTGGATTGGAAGATGTTCAAAATCATAATTTTATTGCCACCCAAGCAAATCAAGAGAGTATCGAACAATTACAATCGGCAATTCAAATTAGACAATTGCAAAAAAGCGGTGAATTTCCGCCTCAATCTTTAGGAACTTGTGGCGTAATTTTTAAAGGCGATTCGGGAGTTGGTAAAAGCGTTATGATTGAAGCGGTGCTAGAAAATCGTGGAATTACAAAAGTTGATTCGTTGGAAGATTTAGAGAAAACACTTAATAAAGAAAAGTCATTACAACAAGAAACAGAAATTACCCCGGAAACAAAGCCTCATTATTATTACAAAATTCCTGCCAGCTTACCCATAGAAGAAATTAAAAAAAATTTAATCAAGGCTTTTGAATTAGGTGTAATCACAGTTTTTGATGAAATGAACACTCGCATCAAGGAAGGCGGACTCGAAAAAGACATCAATGCATTATTGACTGGTCAACATCCAACCGATTCAAAAATCAAGCCTAAAGAGGGATTTATGATTATCGCTAGCGTTAATCAAGCAACTAACGCCGGAAGATCTAAATTTAGTTCTGCGATTGAACATCGTTGCAACATGATTTCCGCCAAGCCTTTAAGCGAATATCAAAAAGAAGATTTTGAAAAAATTATTACAAATTGGATTGACAATGATAAAGACAAATTACTTCCAAAAGTAGCTGAATCAACAATTCAAAAAATTGCCAAATCCTTTCAAGAGCTTCTTTGTAAAAATCCAAGCGCTTGCAATTTGCGCGATCTAAAAAAAGCTTTACCGAATATTTTGAAAGACTTAACTTCTCAAAAAATTACTGGTAGCGGATATTTAAGAGTGTAAGCGGGCGTCATTTTAGCCCGGTGATCTTATGAGTTTGAAGCGAAAGAAAATAACCATTTTCAGCGCAAAGATCTAAACATCTTTGTAAATTTTCCTTGTTCTTTTTTTCATCATATTCATCCATCGGTTGCACATAAATTGAAACATCGTCACGACTTGATTGTCCTACTTCGCCGACCTCAGAATAATCATTATTATTTGCCGAAATTATAAATTTTAACGCATCGACTTTTTCAAGAATATCGGGGCGCAAAATGTGATATTTGTGATTAGAAATTTTTGGCGAACAAATAATTTTTACTTCATTTGGAAGCTCTCTAAATATAGTGCCATTAGTTTCTATTTGTACTAAAAATTTTAACGCGATCAACTCTTTACAAAGCTTTTCTATCGGTTGGCGCATTGGCTCTCCACCCGTTATAACCACTAATTTTCTGACGATTTTTTGTTGAGAATTTTTAGCGAGCTCAAGGACTTTTTGTAAAATTTCTGCAAGTGAAAAATTTTCAAAACTATCGAATTCAGTATCGCAAAAATTGCATTTCAAATTGCAACCGCCTAAGCGAATAAATATTGCACCCTGCCCCACAAAAGGACCCTCACCCTGTAATGTTGGAAATATTTCTTGAACATCCAAAAAATCTCCCAAATGTTGCTCTATTTTTAAAATTTTATTATTGCCAAACATAGACTCTTGAAAATATTTTTTACAAATTAAATAATATTTTATTGTTAAAAATTGATTAATCAAAATTTTTTTAATTATGCAAAAACTTAGTAATAAAAAAAGCCTTGAACTCAAAAAAGCTTATAAAAAAATCATTTCTTCAA
>Ga0208960_1002177_pt1 | contig 10093 bp, 6 predicted proteins | sample GreLakmeON33MSRF_FD_187703 | JGI IMG/M metagenome (GOLD analysis project Ga0208960, IMG submission 187703) | Freshwater lentic microbial communities from great Laurentian Lakes, MI, USA - Great Lakes metaG ON33MSRF (SPAdes) | ecosystem: Environmental > Aquatic > Freshwater > Lake | place: Great...
CGCTGGTTGCACTTTCCAAGTGCGAGATTGTGAAACTCGGCGCAGAACTTGGCGTGGACTTTGCAATGACGATCAGTTGTTACGACCCAACAATTGCTGGCGCTCCATGCAGAAGATGCGATGCATGTCATTTGCGTGCACTTGGATTTGCTCAAGCACAACTCTTGGACGCAGGTCAATCCGCAACAGCACGCTGAGTCGAGAAAAATTAGATGTCGAGATTTTTTACTTCAAGCGCGTGCTTTTCGATGTACGCACGTCGTTGCTCTACGTTTTCACCCATCAATACGGTGAAGAGTTTGCTGGCTTCTGCCGCAGCTTCCACTGTGACGCGCAGAAGGACTCGTCTTGCGGGATCCATCGTGGTTTCCCAGAGTTGCAATGGTTCCATTTCTCCCAGACCTTTGAAGCGCTTGATTTCGATTCCGCGTCGCCCACAATCGTGCAGAGTTCGCATGATTCCTGCGACATTGCTGCTTTCGGCAAGATCGGGTTCGCCCTTTTCTGGCGTGATCAACCAACCATACTTCGAAGGCATTTTTTCGCCGGTGACAGATTCTTCTTGCACCAATCCATAGTCGTCAATGTCAATTCCAACTTCAAGGAGTTGGATGAAAATTCGCTCGAGTTCTGCGGTCTCGTGCATTTGACGCAGTGACGCGACGACGCCCCGCACGGGAGCATCTGGTGTCTGAGGTGTTTTTTCCGCAGGCATTCCTCCAGCAGAAGCAAGTTCGTCAAGCACCATTCCGCGTGCGGTCACCGCATCATGCGCTTCATCTTCGCCCCATGCAAGCAGATCTCCGCCGCTCCATACAACATGATGCGTTGGCAATCGATGCGCACCAGTGGGGTCACTGCCGCGAGCCTCAAGCAATTTCTGGAATGGAATGCCGCGTCGCTGTGCAACGCCAGACAAATCTTCGAGTCGATGCAGAAGTCGAAGCGTCTTGCGCAGAACATCGCCCTCGAGCGTTCGTACAGTTGCGCCGCGCTCGTCTCGCACCACGAAAACCGCATGCTTGAGAGCCAATTCTGCGAGCGTGTCGTTCATCTGTCGATCATTCAAAACATATTTGCTGGTCTTTCCGCGGATCACCTGATAGAGCGGGGGCTGTGCGATAAAAATCCGTCCCTGCCGAACAAGTTCGTACATCTGACGGAAGAGGAAAGTCAAAAGCAATGTGCGAATATGACTTCCGTCGACATCGGCGTCTGTCATGATGATGACGCGGCCATATCGAAGCTTCGCAGGATCTAGGTCTGCTCCGATGCCACACTGGAGCGCCTGAATGAGCGTTTGGATTTCCTCGAACGCAAGCACCTTATCAAGCCTGCATTTTTCAACATTCAATAATTTCCCACGCAGGGGAAGAATTGCTTGATGCACGTGATCGCGTCCACCTTTGGCGCTTCCACCTGCACTATCACCTTCGACGATAAAGATTTCAGTGGATTCGACATCGTCGCTGGAGCAATCAGAAAGTTTTTGAGGAAGCGCACTGTCACCGAGTGCGCCTTTGCGCTTGATCAGTTCGCGCGCCTTTCGCGCTGCTTCGCGCGCTTCTGCAGCAAGGATCGCGCGTTGGCAGATCAGCTTTGCCTCGCGTGGATTCAGGTCCATCCATGCGGTCAATTCTTCATTGACCGATGCGCTGACGAATCCTTCGATCTCTTCGTTGAGGAGTTTTTCCTTCGTCTGATTATTGAATTGCGGATTGGGCAACTTCACGCTGATCACTGCAGTCAAACCTTCGCGCAGATCGTCGCCGCTTGGAACAAGATCTTTCAGAATGCCTTCGCGTTTGGCATAACCATTCACCACGCGAGTCAACGCAGACTTGAAGCCTTGGATATGAGTTCCACCATCCGGATTTCGGATGTTGTTTCCGAAGGCGAGCATGTTCTCGGCAGTTGCATCGGTGTATTGCAGGGCAATGTCGCATTCGAATCCACGCTCCGCATCACTTCGACGAACTGCAATACAAGAACTCTGCACGACTTTGCCTTCATTGAGCCACTTGACATACGAGGCGATTCCTTCGGTGTCCCGAAATGTGACATCGCGGATCGTTCCATCAGAGCCGACATGTTCGTCGACGAATCGAATGCTTACGCCTGGATTGAGAAATGCCAATTCGCGCAGTCGAGACTCGAGCATCTCGGCACGAAACTGCGTGTCGGGAAAAATCTCTGGATCGGGAAGGAATGTCATCCGAGTTCCAGAACCAGCAACTCCAGATTCTTTGATCTTATGAAGACGCTTGACGCATACGCCGCGCTCGAATGAAATTCCCCATGATGCTCCAGCTTTGTGCACTTCGACTTCGGTCCATGCGCTGAGTGCGTTGACGCACTTCACTCCAACTCCGTGAAGTCCGCCAGAAACTTTGTATGCGTTATTGTCGAACTTTCCGCCCGCATGAAGTTCCGTCAAGATGACTTCGACAGCGGGGCGCCCATTAATTTTCGGATTGTCGCTCTTCATCGGATCGACTGGCATTCCGCGTCCGTCGTCCACAACGGTGCAGGATCCATCGACACCCAAGCGCACTAGAACTTGCGTTGCAAATCCGGCCATCGTTTCGTCGATGGAGTTGTCGACGCACTCATAAACAAGGTGATGCAGGGCGCTGAGTCCAGTTCCACCGACATACATTCCTGGACGCTTGCGGATTGCCTCAAGACCTTCCAGAACCTGGATATCTTCGGCGGTATAACGACTTTCGGATTCGGTGTGCGTGCTCATAATTTCAAGTATTTTCTAGATAAAAGTAGCATCGTTATTCTACCTGAACCATACCCCAAGCGGTAGCGTAAATTGCAGTTCATGACGGTTTCAAGTCGATAGAAATTCTCTGTCACATGACCAATTTGGATTCCAATTCAAGGCCCATTTCTGGGACGCAGGAAAATGCTTCGACCGTAGGGCGGCGAAATATTTTGATGCTTGGTTTGGGCCTTTTCGCGGGCTATGTCACAGCTGGTTGCACAGCAACGAGTTCGAAGACAGCAAGAATGCCCGGCCCAGTCTGGCCAGATCAGTCGCTTTTTTCCACGAAGCCGACGGTTTTGACTCCTGTCTTGCCTCCGCCAACTCCAACGCTGATCGGCGTCATTCCTCGAAGTGCCTGGACGAAGGGAACTCCCGATGCGAGCAATATCTATCCGATGCTGCCGGTCAAGTGCATCACCATTCACCATGATGGGATGTCGCCTTTCACTGCGACGGATTTTTCTTCATGCGCATCGCGCATCGAGTTGATTCGCAACGGTCATCGAGGTAAGGGATGGGCTGATATTGGATATCACTTTGTCATCGATCGTTCTGGGCGCGTTTGGGAAGGTCGCGATATCAGATATCAGGGCGCACATGTGAAGGATCAGAACGAAGGAAATCTTGGCATTCTGTGCGTTGGCAATTTCGATCAGCAGACGCCAAGTATGGCGCAACTTGCTGCGCTGGATCGTCATCTGCGCGTTTGCATGCTGAAGTACAAGGTCAAGAGCAGGCAGGTGCTTTCACATCAGGAGTGGGCGAGTGCGCATACCGCTTGTCCGGGGCGAAATTTGCAATCAAAGATGGACGGAATTCGCCGCGCAGTCGCATGACCGCCTAGCCCATGCGGCTCTCGCGTGCCTTTCGCGCTCGCTCATCATCTGCATCCAACTTCGCTTGAAACTTTGGATCGCGCCGCTCCTGACGATTGACCAGTTTCCATGCACAAAAGCCAATTGCTGCCATGCTGACGATCGAGACGAGTATGGAAAAAAATGTATACACAGATTGACTCTAGTCGAGAACCTTCTGTTCAGATCGACTTTGTGCGGACTGTTCTGCGGACTGTTCTGCGAACCAAGGAGCGAGTGCGGAATATGCGTGCGCATACCTCCGAGCGAGCGCAGGAAAGTAAGCGGCGTCAGGACCGACGCGAGTTGAATTCGATTCTTTGATGTGAGCAGTCGCACTGTCAATGTTGGACCAGAGACCTGCGCCAACGCCAGCGATGAGCGCACTGCCATACGCGGCACCATCGGTTTGTTCGACAGTCGCAGTCGGCAAGTCGAATGCGTCGGTCATCAATTGTCGCCAGAATGGACTGCGTGCACCACCGCCAGAAAGTCGAATGCGATCTGCGCGTACGCCAGTTTGGCGAACAAGCGCGAGTACTTCACGAAGAGAGCATGTGACACCTTCAACGATTGCTCGCGTGAGATGTGCCCGCGTCGTTCGAGTCGACATTCCTACGAAAGTTCCGCGTGCATTTGGATCGGCGTGAGGAGTTCTCTCGCCAGAGAGATAGGGAAGGAAGATTGCACCTTCGCAGCCAAACGGTGCGGTTTCCGCTTGTTTCAGTATTAATTCGTATGGATCCACTCCTTGTACTCGTGCAGATGCAACAAGATCCTCGCACATTGCATCGCGCCACCAACGCAAACTTCCGCCTGCGGACAAAGTCACGCCCATCAAATGCCAACGATTTGGAATCGCATGACAAAATGAATGCAGAACTCCGTGTGGAGTTGGCCGCCACTCGTTTGTTGTGGCAAAAATCACACCACTTGTTCCCACTGTGCAAGCGACAGATCCTTCAGAAGTGATTCCCGTTCCAACTGCTTGCGCTGCTTGATCGCCTGCCCCTGCAACAACAATTGTTCCCACTGGAAGTCCCGTTGCTGCGGCGCCATCGGAGTGCACACGCGAACTTGGTGTTATTGATTCGAAAAGTTCTGGAAGCAGAGCAGTGTCGATTGAAAGTGCTTCGCACATCTCTTTCGACCAGCGGCGATTTTCGCAGTCAAGCAGCAGCGTTCCAGAAGCGTCAGCCATATCAGTATGCATTGCGCCAGTCAGTCGAAGTCGGACATAGTCCTTCGGCAGCATGATGCGTTTCGCATATCGCATCGTTTCAATTTCGTGCTGCATCAGCCAAAGCAACTTTGGCGCAGTGAATCCAGGAAGCAGACGATTGCCAGTCAGTCGCCAAATTTCTGCAGCTGTGATTTCGCGTTCTACTCTCTTGCAGACTTCGGCCGTGCGCTGATCATTCCACATAATCGCAGGTCGAATTGGACGATTGTCCGAATCAACAATCACGAGTCCATGCATTTGACCTGCGAGTCCCACAGAGACGATGTCGCCCGCACGAACTGCCTCATGAGAGGTGAGATTTCGCAGCGCTTCACAAGTGGCGCGCCACCAAATGTCAGGGTGTGTTTCGGTCCAGCCTGGGCGGGGAGAATCGAATTCATATTCAATGCTTGCAGTTGCAACGACGGCGCCATCTCGACTGACAGCGAGCGCCTTCAGCGAACTTGTTCCAACATCAATTCCAATGCAAAGTTCAGGTCGTTTCATGGGGCGCATCGTGGAAGAACGCATCCAACTGCGGTGGTAGATGCATATGGAAGTGGATGACCGTCAGCAATCGCATCGACAACATCCGCGAGATCTCGTTTCGTTGGAGGTCCATAGGAAACGCCAAGACCTTTATATCGATCGTCGATCCGACCTCGGTACACCACATTGTGATTTGCATCAAGAACGACAACAGATGGAATGATTTGCGCGCCAAGCTCGCATGCAAACTTCTGAGAAGAATCATTCACTGCTGGAAGGGTCATCGAATATTCGCGTTGAAAAGTACGGATGTTTTCAGCAGAAATATCGTATTCGGAAAAAATCATGATCCATGAAATTCCTCGCGCTTCGTCGCGAGCGGTAATCCTTGCAAGTTCGGGGCAATATGCTCGGGAGATCGGGCATTCTGGTCCCACAAAGAGATAGCCCGTCGCACGTTTTCCATTTGGAAGAGTACGGGCGTCGATGTCGGTCGTTGGCAAATCATTGGCAGGAATAATCCGTCGGGTCGAGCGCTCATCGACCGTCGGCGTCGAGGCACAGTTTGTCGCTGCAAGCAGCATGGCCGTGATCAACATTGCGGCGAGTACACGCATCCACATGCTGCAAAGGGTATCGCCCATCCGAATCAAAGGCTTGAAGGCGCACGGACTTTCTCACGGCGATCTACTCTTGACATCGTGACCCCATCCGCACTTGACTGGTCGATTGTGATTGCGTTCGTCGCCGTGCTGATTGGGACAGCGCTGTATGCCAATCGTCTTGCGCGTGGGGTGTCTGGATTTCTCAGCGCAGATCGATGCGCGGGGCGATATCTGGTCACCGTCGCATACAACATGGCGCAAGTTGGAGTGATCACGCTTGTTTGGTATTTCCAACTTGGATATGACGTGGGATACACACAAATTTGGTGGGGTTATTTTGAAGGCCCTTCGCTGATCTTGTTAGCAATCACGGGGTGGGTGATTTATCGATTCCGCGAAACGCGCGCAATGACCTTGGCACAGTTCTTCGAGTTGCGATACTCGAAGAAATTTCGGGTGATGTCAGGAATTGTCGCTTTCGTCTCTGGCATCGTGAATTATGGCATTTTCCCTGGTGTAACAGCACGCTTTTTTATGGCGCTCTGCGGCATGTCGGAACATTTCACGATCGCAGGCGAGACATTCGCAACATTTCCAGTGATCATGTTGATCTTGCTCAGTCTTGGTCTCTTCATGATCTTTGCGGGCGGAATGGTGTCGATCATCATGACCGACTTTCTGCAGGGAGTTTTCTGTTTCGGTTCATTCGTGTTCATCTGCTTCTGGTTGCTTGCACAATTTCCATGGCCTGTGTTGGAACGCGCGATGTTCTCGATGCCGGAAGGAACTTCCTTCATTGATCCATTCAACTTGAGCAAGGAAAAGAATTTCGATGTGCTGTACTGGGCGATCTCGGCATTCATTTTGTTCTATGCGGCGCGCGCGTGGCAAGGCGATCAGGGATACAACTCTGCACCGCTGAATGCTCACGAAGCGCGGATGGCGCAGATTCTCAACGGGTGGCGTTATCGCGTACTCATGTTGGTGACAATCATCATTCCGCTTGCAGTGCGAGCGTTTTTGACGCAGCCCGAATACGCGGATGCGGCAGCTCCGATTCACGCAGCATTGGAGCAAATGCCATCGGGCGCACTGCAAGCAGAAATGCGAACGCCACTGGCGATGGCGTTGATGCTTCCCACGGGGATTCTTGGCCTTTTTATCGCAGCAATGTTGGGTGCTGCGGTTTCGACTGATGAGGCATATTTGCATTCTTGGGGATCGATCTTCATACAAGATGTCATTCTTCCATTTCGGCGAAAGCCGTTTGATCCCAAGACGCACATTTTGCTTTTGAAACTCGCAGCGCTTGGTGTGGCGATCTTCGCCTTCACTTTTTCGCTGCTGTATGAACCGACGCAATACATCGCAATGTTTGCGGCGCTCACGGCGAGTGTCTTTGTCGGTGGTGCCGGAGCAGCAATCATCGGAGGTTTATATTGGAAGCGCGGATCGACTGAGGCTGCTTGGGCGGCGATGTTGACAGGAATGGGACTTGCAGCACTTGGAGTGATCGTGAATCAACTTCCAGAGGTTGGGCTGCGAGAAACAATCGCAACTGGGGGGATGGCAACTCTTCCAGCTGAAGTTGCACTTTGGTTGCGCACGACTTTCACTGGTCAAGAGATGAGCTTCATCGGAATGATTTCTGCATGCGTGATGTATGTCGGTGTCAGTCTCTTTGGACCGCGCACCGATTTCAATTTAGAGCGCATGCTCAATCGCGGTCCTTGGCGAGTTGAAGGCGATGCATCCATCGATGATGCTCCTCGAACACTGCTCGAAAAACTCGGAATTGATCGGCAATTCAAGGGGACTGATCGCGCCGTCACGCTTGTCACGCTTGCATGGCCACTGTTTTTTACGATCGTTTTTATTGTCGGAACGGCATACGCGCTCTGGCGACGAGAGTCTGGTGACCCGATTTCTGTTGCAGCATGGAGTGAGTGGTGGTTCTGGTGGACATGGCTGATCTTGGGAACCAGCGTTATCGTTGTTGTGTGGTTCACAACTGGTGGCGTGCGCGATCTGATTCGGATGGTGAGCGTGTTGCGTGCTCGTGCAGTCGATGTGCGTGATGATGGAACAGTGATCGATGGTGTGAACGCGGATGAAGTTGCGCGGCGTCAAGCATAAGGATCTTCCATGCGATCGATTGAGTCAACTCTCTGCGGTGATGCCTGGCGATTGATGGCAAGCGATGGTCGTTCGTGGCCTGCTTACGTTCCGGGTTGTGCACATTTGGATTTGATGCGAGCGGGGGAGATTCCTGATCCAGATTCGTGTGGCGGAGAGGCAGCTCAAGAATGGATTGGTCGAACAGAGTTCACATGGAGTCGTGAGATTTCGTTGACAGCACAAATGTTGGCGCACACGCATATTGAATTGGTCTTCGAGTCAATTGACACAGTTGCAGAAGTACGTTTGGATGGGAAAGTCATTCTTCGGACTGCGAACGAGTTTCATCCGCACCGCGTTGAAATTGCTGCAATTGCGCGAACTGGAGATCCGCTGCGAACAATGTTGCTTGAAGTCACTTGCGCTGGTCCTGTGAGCGAAGTGGAACGATTACAAACGCAACTTGGATCGCGCCCAGTCAACGGCGACTGGACGCCATATCCATTTCTTCGCAAGACAGCCTGTCAATTTGGTTGGGACTGGGGGCCGCGTGTTGCATCAAGCGGCATCGTTGGCATCGTCATGCTGCACGCATGGACGGGTTTGCGGTTGGATTCGGTTCGACCGCTGACACGATCGTGCACGAAGGATGAAGCGATTTTGGATGTCTTTGTCGATGCAGTATGCGATGGAGATCCATCAAGATATGAAGCGCGAATCGAAATCGAATCGCCGGATGGTCGCACCTTCGATGCCGTGGTGACTTTCAAGCGAAGCGCACGAGATCTTTCTGTCATCGCTCACGCTGTCATCATTGCGCCTCGGCCGATGCGTTGGTGGCCACGCGGATACGGCGCGCAGCACATCCACCGCATGCGAGTTGAATTGACGCAGCAAAGTGCCACTCTTTCCAGTTGGTCTGGACGAATCGGATTGCGTTGCGTTGCGCTCGATACAACTCCAGAAGTTGACGGCACACGATTTGCAATACGAGTGAATGATCAAGCGATTTGGTGCGCTGGTGCGAATTGGATTCCAGAAGGACTCTTTCGATCGAATGAAACGAATGTTCGCGAGCGACTGCTGCAAGCATGCGAAGCAAACTTGGTCATGCTGCGTGTGTGGGGTGGCGGTGGATACGAATCGCAATCGTGGTACGAACTCTGCGATCAACTCGGCATTCTTGTGTGGCAAGATTTTGCGTTCGCATGCGCGACATATCCCGAAGATGATCCCTTCCCAGCGCTTGTCGAAGCTGAAGCGCGATATCAAGTCGCGCGACTTTCTTCGCATCCATCAGTGGTCCTCTGGTGCGGCGGCAACGAAGACATTCTCGCGTGGCATTCATGGGGATTCCGTGATCGATTGCGTCCAGGACAAACTTGGGGGCGTCGATATTGGTTGGAGATTCTTCCACGAATTTGCGCTGAATTGGATCCGTCGCGCCCGTATTGGCCTGAGAGTCCGTGGTCGGGATCGTTGGAACTTGATCCCAACGATTCGAATCGCGGGGATCGTCACATCTGGGATGCGACGGCGAAAGTCGAAGGTCTGCGCTCGATCACTCCAAGATTCGCAAGCGAGTTTGGTCATCAATCTCCGCCTGCACTCAGGTCTCTTGCAAAGGCGTTGGATATCGATGAAGACACGCTCGCTTCGATGACCGCCGCCGATGGATGTGCGCTGATCACTGATCGTCAACGAGCAACGGGTGGCGACACGCCGCAATACGGAGAATTTCTTACAAGTCGATTCGACCCCGCTACGGATTTTGCGTCGTGGATTGTGCAGGCGCAGATTGTTCAAGCGAAGGCGATGCGAATTGCATATTCGTGGTATCGAACAAATCGTCCGCGATGTTCAGGCGCTCTCGTCTGGCAGATGAATGATGCGTGGACTGGACATTCATGGTCGCTCGTTGATGCGCAAGGGCGTGCGAAGCCTGCGTGGCATGCGGTGCGCGAATCGTGCGCCCCGCGAATGTTGACGATTCATCAACGCGATGGTGCTTGGGTCGTCGATGCTGTCA
>Ga0208960_1002178_pt1 | contig 10093 bp, 6 predicted proteins | sample GreLakmeON33MSRF_FD_187703 | JGI IMG/M metagenome (GOLD analysis project Ga0208960, IMG submission 187703) | Freshwater lentic microbial communities from great Laurentian Lakes, MI, USA - Great Lakes metaG ON33MSRF (SPAdes) | ecosystem: Environmental > Aquatic > Freshwater > Lake | place: Great...
TCAAACTCTTGGCGATCAAAACCACCCGCGTGTTCGCAAAGCCATCTTGCTTCTTGCTGATTGCCAAGATCTTCGGCCGTAACTTTTAGTAACTCGCCCCAAGTGATCGTGTCGTCGGTAGTCAAGACAAAATTTATCTCTCGCCAGAGTCGGCCAACTGCTCCGTCTGATATTCGAGTGTCAGCGCATCAATCACAGGATCTAAATTGCCAGCCAACACATCTTGCAATTGATGCAAAGTAAACCCAATTCGATGGTCGGTCACTCGGCTGTCTTTGAAGTTGTATGTACGAATTTTTTCGCCACGACCACCGCCACCAACTTGGGCTTTGCGTTCAGCCGAGGCACGAGCCTGCAACTCTTCTTCTTGTCGCTTCAACAATCTCGCGCGCAAAACCTGCATCGCGCGAAGTCGATTTTGCAACTGACTGCGTTCATCTTGCATCGCCACCACGACTCCGCTTGGTCGGTGCGTAATTCGCACGGCCGAGTCGGTGGTATTCACGCCTTGACCACCAGGCCCACTGGCGCGATAAACGTCAATCTGCAAATCTTTTTCGTCAATGTGAAGTTCAACTTCTTCGGCCTCGGGCAACACCATGACTGTTGCCGAACTCGTGTGAATTCGCCCTTGGTTTTCAGTTGCTGGCACGCGTTGCACGCGGTGCGGGCCGCCCTCAAAACGCATTCGTGTCCAAGCCATCTCACCTTTAAAAATCATCACAACTTGGTTGATCCCACCCTTGGGCGAAAGATCCATCGACAAAACTTCAACGCTCCAGTTGTTGCGCGCCGCAAACGCTTTATACATGTCAAACAAATCGCTGGCAAACAAGTTTGCTTCTTCGCCGCCTTCGGCACCGCGAATTTCGATGATTATGTTCTTGCCTGAATTCGGGTCTGGTGGCAAAAGCAAAACTTTCAATTCGTTTTCAAGTGCCGCAATTGTTGAAGTGGCCGAGCTCAACTCTGCTTGCAATTGATCGCGTTCTGTTCCACTCGCATCAGCTATCAGCTCACGAGCCGCATCTGCGTTTCCCGTTGCGGCTCGATACTTGCGTATGCACTCAACTAACGGAGTCATCTGTTTGTATCTCCGTGAAACTTCACGCAACTTGTTTTGATCTTCGAGCACATCAGACGTCGCCATGCTCGCCTCGAGATCTAAAAAATCTCTTTCAATACCGTCAAGTCGCTCAAGCACGATGTTCAGGCTATTGCATCAAACTTGGGGTTGCGCTTGCGCACCCAAAATGTCAACTCCGACAAATCGTGCCGGCTTGTTCAACATCTCGGCAAGCCTCGTCACCGCAGGCACAATGTCGCGCGTCGGACAGGCAAAAACTAACTCTGCGTTTGAATTGATTTGCTCTCGTGCATCAGCACCAAACGCCACCACATCAGGATCAATGCCCACACTAAAAATCACGACTACTTTTTGACCAGTTTGCGAAATACCAGAGGCAACGCACGGCACGATTTCTTTCAAATTTCTTCGCCGACTCGGCGGTTGCGCAGCGCTCAATGACTGTGCGCCGACCAAATTTGGAGATTGACAGACAACGTGTCGCAAAATTCGCTCACGTGCCAACTGATTCAAAGGATGCACCTGCGCCCCCACAACACGACGCGCCGCAACCTCAGTTACCACTCGGCGCAAAGACTCAATCGTCGCGGTCTGACCGTGCACCAGCTGAAAAGTCTCGCGGTCATGCACGCCTACTCCGATTTCAATGCGCGAATCGCCTGACTCGCCAGGCACAACGCGACAAACTTCAAGCCCTACAACTTCACCAGACATCACACCGTGCTCACGAATCACTTCGGCGCCAGATGACTTTATAAATGCAGCAAACATCTCGTCGGCCACACTCACTTCAACTGCTTTCGCCAGACTTGGCGTCGCCGCACTCACCGCAGTTGATGAATCAACTGCAAACACTTCAATCGTAAAATTAAAGTTTTTTGCGCCTCGTGCAAGATCGCCCGCATTTTGTTCAGTGAACAGTTTCAATGCTGTTGCATTGTTGCGCAAAGCCCACATCAACGTCGGCCCAAGCCCACGCTCGTGCCGACCCGTGATTAGCACCCAAGCCACACCGTTTAAAACACCACCAACCGCCGCGCCAAATTCACTTGGTTCGAACGCGACTGAATCGAGATCACTAGCCGCGCCAGCACTAGCGCCGCCAGCATTAGCCCCGCTTGCCGTTCGATCAATCTCAAGTTGCGACTTGACAATCGCCAGCAAGCGAACACGCGCCAATCTCTGACTATGACTGTCGTTGGTCGACATGACTCAACGAAAACTTACGAAGTCGGCTGTTTTGCGATTTCGGCCAAGAACTCGTCGTTGTTCTTGAACGTCTTCAAGCGATCAATCAACAACTCGAGCCCTGGTGCCGCGTTGCCGTCAGCGGCAAGACCGCTCAACACGCGACGCAACTTCCAAACCATCTGCAATTGCTGACGATTAAACAACAATTCTTCGTGTCGTGTGCTTGACGCATCAACATCAATCGCCGGATAAATTCGTCGCTCAGCAAGTTTTCGATCCAAGCGAAGCTCCATGTTGCCGGTTCCCTTGAACTCTTCGAAAATTGCGTCGTCCATTCGACTATTTGTCTCGACGAGCGCAGTTGCCAAAATTGTCAAACTGCCACCTTCTTCAATGTTGCGCGCCGCACCAAAGAACTTCTTCGGCGGATACAACGCACCAGCATCAATACCACCCGACATAACACGTCCGGTTGTTGGCGCTGCAAGGTTATAAGCGCGAGACAAACGCGTGATTCCATCCAAAATCACCACAACGTCTTCGCCCATTTCAACCATGCGCTTGGCTTTTTCAATTACAAGTTCGGCAACATGTGTGTGCTCTTCTGACGGACGATCAAACGTCGACGAAACAACTTCACCCTTTACTGTGCGTCGCATGTCTGTTACTTCTTCTGGTCGTTCGTCAATCAGCAACACAATCAACTTCACTTCAGGGTGATTCTTTTCGATTGATGTAGCAATCGTCTTCATCACGCTGGTCTTACCGGCTTTCGGTGGCGACACGATGATGCCACGCTGACCCTTACCGATTGGTGAAATCAAGTCGATGATTCGTGCCGTCATATTTGTCGGATCACTTGCACTCGATAGATCTAACTTCTCGTCAGGAAACAACGGCGTCAAGTCTTCGAACTTTGGTCGTGCTTTCATCTTGTCTGCATCGGTGCCATTGATCGTACGAATGTCAATCATTCCCGGATTCTTTTCGTTTCGTCCTGCTGGACGACACATACCAGTTACATGATCGCCCTTGCGCAAATTGAATTGACGCGTCAAACGAACCGAGACATAGGCATCGCCCTGCGAAGCCAAGTATCCGTTTACGCGCAAGAAGCCGTAGCCCTCGTCACGCAAATCTAAATAGCCCGAGATTTCAATCGGCTCATTGCTGATTGGCTCGTTCGTCTCTTGAACTTCGTTCGTCTCATAGCGATCATCACCCTGTGGGCCATCGTCTCGCGAGTTTCTAAAACCACCAGGTCCACGACGGCGACGGCGATTATTACGGTTTCGATTTCCGCCATCTTGTTCGTTGAAGTTGCGCTGAAAACTATTGCGGTCGCCACGATCATTACGGTCGTTACGCGGACCACGATCATTACGGTCGTTACGGTCGTTACGCGGACCACGATCATTACGATCATTGCGGTCGTTGCGCGGGCCACGATCATCACCACGCGAATCGCCTTGCTCACTGCGTCGTCGCGCTTCAGGCGCAATCGGCGTACCTTCATGTTCGGCAAGTTCAATCTCCCACTCGGCAAGTGGCTGTCCGTCTGCTCCAAGCATCGGGCCATCAGACTTCGACGCAGCACTCGCACCTGAATCACTCGCACTTGCTGAACTGCGCTTCGAACCTGTCGACGACGCACTCGGCGCAGCCACAACTGGTGCTGGCGCAGTCTGCTCAAGAATCATTTCAATAATCTCTTCTTTTTTGGCACGCGCTGCCGACTTCACGCCGAGCGCCTTCGCGATTGCAAGAAGTTGCTCGCGATCTTTTGCTTCAAGTGCCGATTGTTCAAGGGCTCCACTAGCCACATTGCCTTCTTTCAGGGCGATCAAAATTTTCGCCGCCCAATTTGCCGCTAAAACTCAATATGCAGGGGCACAGATCAGATTGCGTTGAAATGCGTCTGCCACGAATTGGCGGGGACTCGCTCGGGAACCCGAGCAAGACAACTCTAGCCGAAAATCAACTCGTTGGCAACAGGCAATTTTTAGTTGCGACAACCAGCAACAAAAGCCTGCACAGCCTTCAGGTCATTCGGCAACGAAACACTTCGCTCGGGTCGGCTCATCAAGTCAGCTAAGTGCTCTGGCAACTTCGGTGTTTCACCCGTCGCACGCCGCACCGCATCAGGAAACTTCGCAGGGTGTGCAGTCGCCAACGTAATCATCGGCACTTCTTTTGGATAATCAACGCCCGCACTTTGACGCGCCGCAAACAACCCCACCGCCGTATGTGGATCAATCAACATCCCCGACTTTTTATACACGTCCCGCATTGTGGCCAAAGTATCTTCGTCATCACATCGCCGACCAACGAACACACCTGAAATCCACTTTTGATACGAACCTACAGCAACGTTCAATTCGCCAGTCGAACGAAACTCAACGAGCTGCTTTGCTGTTGCGATACCGTCACGATTGTTCATCTCAAAAATTAATCGCTCGAAATTTGATGAAACTTGAATGTCCATACTTGGGCTCAATGTCGGCACAACCTCATTGGCTGTCATCTTCTTTGACTCAAAAAAGCGCGTCAAAATATCGTTCTTATTTGAAGCCACGACGAAGCCGTCGATTGGCGCCCCCATTTGTTTGGCAATCCAACCGGCAAGCACGTTGCCAAAGTTTCCAGTCGGCACGCTAAACACGGCTGATCTGCCAAGTTTTTCAAGCGCGGTGAAGTAATAAACAACTTGTGCCATCACCCGCACCCAATTAATTGAATTCACCGCTGAAAGCTGATTCGCATCCCGAAACTTTTGATCATTAAACATCGCTTTGACCAAGTCTTGGCAGTCATCAAATGTTCCGTCAACTGCTACGGCGTGAACATTATTGGCTGTCAATGTCGTCATCTGACGGCGCTGCACATCACTTACTCGATTATTTGGATAAAGCATCACGATGTCGACATTTCGACACGAAGCCACTCCGTCAAATGCCGCCCCACCGGTGTCGCCACTTGTGGCCCCGACGATCATCACGCGTTCGTTGCGCTGCGCCAAAACGTGATCAAACAACTTGCCGACCAACTGCAACGCCACATCTTTAAACGCCAAAGTCGGCCCATGAAACAGTTCAAGCAAATATTCGTTCTGGCTGATCTCGACAAGTGGTGCTACTTCGGTGTTCCGAAAAGTTGAATACGCCTCGACACATAAACGTTCGAATACTTGCTGGTCGATTTCGCCACCCACAAAAGGCGCCATGATGCTTGCCGCGCGTTGGGCATATGTCGTGGCGACATCTCCGCCACGAAACTTTTCTAACTTTGGCCAACTCTCTGGCACGTAGAGCCCGCCGTCGCGCGCCAAACCGGCGAGCAACACATCACAAAATCCAATTTGTGGAGCGGTGCCGCGCGTTGAAACGTATTGCATCGTTACGAGTTAGCGACAACGCGCAACAAAGCACCGACATGCTTTACGACATCAAGCGACTTAAGTTCGCTCAAACAACTTTGCACCGCTTTTTCATTTGCATCGTGCGTCAAGAAAACCAATCTCGCGTCAGCACCAATTCCGTCTTGTTCGGCCGCACGAATACTCACTCCGTTGCGCGCAAACACACCCGTCACGGCGTGCAATACGCCAGGTTTGTCGGCAACTTCAAGACCGATCATGTATTCGCAATTCACTGAGTCCATCGACATCAACTTTGTCGCAGTAAACGCACCGAGCAACGCGTGCGTGCCCTTGCGCAAATTGATCGCCGCATCAATCACATCGCCCAGAACGGCCGACGCAGTCGGCTCGCCACCTGCACCGCGTCCGTAAAACATCAACGAGCCCGATGCTTTGCCGTCAACCAAAACTGCATTGAAACTCTCACGCACCGCAGCAAGTGGATTATTCAAGGCAACCAAAGATGGGTGCACGCGAACCGAGACCATCGATGTTGATGCATCAAGTTCAGCAACACCCAAAAGCTTTACTGAGTAACCAAATTTTCGAGCGATCGCGATATCGGCTGCAGAAATTTTGCTGATGCCCTCAACAAACACGTCTTCGGCACGCACGGTCGTGCCAAATGCGATGCTGGCAATAATCGCAATCTTTGCCGCGGCGTCATGCCCTTCGACATCGGCAGTCGGGTCGGCCTCGGCGAACCCAAGTTTTTGCGCTTCAGCAAGTGCGTCTGCGTAATCTGCGCCAACTTCACTCATTTTTGTGAGAATAAAATTCGTCGTGCCGTTAACAATGCCCATGACACGCGAGATCGGCTCGCCCCGCAAACTCTCGCGTAAAGGCCGAATCAACGGAATGCCGCCACAAACGGCAGCTTCAAACAACAAATCAGTCGAGGCTGCGTCGGCAGCGGCGAAAAGTTCAGGTCCACGACTTGCCAACAGCGCTTTGTTTGCTGTCACTACGGGCTTGTGTTTACCGAGTGATTCGAAAATAAGTTGAGACGCCGGCTCGATTCCACCCATCAACTCAACAACAAGATCAACGTCTGCCGACTGCACCAGCGCATGAGGGTCGCTGACAAGAGTCGCACCTTTGGGCAGCGAGTGTTTCTTTTTAGTGTCACGAATGCAAACTTTTGTTACCTCAAGTCGCACACCACTGCGAGCCAAAATCTGGTCTGACTGCTGGGTCACCAACTCAACAAAAGCCGATCCAACAACACCGTGTCCGAGCACACCGAGGCGAACTAGTTGAGCGCTCGGGTTTGACGGCATATTTACACGCTATCTGCGACGTCAAGATTCACGAGATCACTGAATGTTTCACGGCGCACAACAAGTCGCGCAACGCCGTCACGCACAAACACGACTGGTGGTCTCGTAACTTTGTTGTAGTTAGATCCCATGCTGTGGCCGTATGCACCAGTAACAGGTGTCGCCAAAATATCGCCAACTTTGTAACCACTCGGCAACATCGCCTCGTTAATCAACACGTCGCCGCTCTCACAATGCTTGCCGACTAGTCGCGCATTTTCGGTGCGGTCGTCGTCTGCGCGTGCTGGCAAAAATGCTTCGTAGCCCGAGTCATACAAAACTGGTCGCGGATTGTCACTCATGCCACCATCAACCGCGACATATGTTCTGATGTTCGGCAATTGTTTAATCGATCCGATGCGATACAACGTCACAGCGGCACTTGCGACGATTGCTCGACCTGGTTCGACGAAAACTTTGGTTGGCTTGCGCAACTTTGCCGTCGCAATGGCGAGCGACTTACCCCACTGCGTAATTGATGGTGCAATTTCGCTCTCGATATACGCCACACCAAGCCCACCGCCCAAAGTGAGTTCGCTCACTTCAAGTTCGTTGGCAAAGTCAACCATGATTTGTGCGGCCTGTGCGAAATTTTCGGCAGCGAAAACATTCGAGCCGATATGACAATGAATGCCCACGAATTCGACACTCGGCGAAGATTTCGCACGATCAACGGCTTTTTGTGCGTCGCCGTTACGCAAATTAAAACCAAATTTTGAATCGTCTTGACCGGTCGAGACAAACTCGTGAGTGTGCACCGCCACACCAGGGGTTATTCGCAACTGAATTCGGGCTCGCGGTGCGCCAGCTTTGTGCAACTCATCAATTCGATCTAGTTCGTTGAAATTATCCACCACGATGTGATGAATACCTGCGTCAAGGGCCATCTTCAACTCTTCGCTGCTCTTGTTGTTGCCATGCAACACGCACGCCGAACCAGGCACACCAGCATTCAATGCAACAAACAACTCGCCACCTGTCGCGACATCTAGCAGCAAGCCTTCTTCGTAAGCCAACCTCGCCATCGCCCCACACAAAAATGCTTTTGTTGCGTAAACAACCTGATGCTTACCAAAAACCTTCACTGCTTCTTGGCAGCGCGCGCGCAGATGTGCTTCGTCATAAACGAATGTCGGCGTTCCAAAACGTTCGGCTATGTCAATCAGGTCGCAGCCGCCTATCTCAAGACGCCCAGACTTGTTCGTCTTTGCCGAATCTGGCAATAAGTGTTTGGCGATTCGACTCACATTTGCTCCGGAGATTCAATACCTAACACTTCAAGACCTGCCTGCATCACACGTGCGGTCAAGTCACACAACATCAACCGACTATTTTTCTCGTTTTCGTTTTCGGCTTTCAACACTGGGCACTGCTCATAAAACGACGAAAAACTCGTCGCCAAATCATACAAATAAGTGCACAACCGATGCGGGCTGTACTTATCAAGCGTGTCCCAAAGCGCCGAATCAAATTGCAGCACCTTCATCGCTAGTTCACGTTCAGCAACATGCGAAATCGTCGGCTCAAAATTACGCACGCTTGCTCGTTCGACATTGGCGCGCCGAAAGATGCTGCAGATTCGTGCGTGAGCGTATTGCAAATACGGCGAAGTGTTGCCGTCAAATGAAAGCATTCGATCCCAATCAAATGTGTAGTCCTTAATTCGATCAGTTGAAAGGTCGGCATACTTCACCGCACCAATGCCGACGATTCGTGCGATCTCTGCTTGCGCCTCAGCCGTTAAATCAGGATTCTTCTCTGCAACCGCCTTCGCTGCTCGCTCAACAGCCTCAGTCAAGAGTGCATCAAGTTTCACTGTGTCACCACTTCGTGTCTTCAACATTTTTTTATCTGCGCCAAGAACGTTGCCAAATGAAACGTGAACCATCTCGCGTGGCGCTTTCAACCATCCGGCTTGCGTCGCTACTGCTGCAATCATCTGCAAGTGCTGGGCTTGCGGGGCTCCCACGACATAAAGCAACAACTCGGCGTCAATTCTTTCGACGCGGTCAATCACGCACGCCAAGTCGCTCGTCGCATAGTTGTATCCACCATCTGTTTTACGGATAATCAGCGGCAGTGGTTGATTCTCGCGATTCGTGAATCCTTCGGGAAACACGACATCGGCTCCATCGCTTTTGGTCATCATGCCAAGTGCGCCGAGTCGCGTTGTGACCTGCGGCAATAATTCGTTATACGCACTTTCACCCATCACGTCTGTTGGCTCAAGCAACACGCCCAACGTGTGATAAATCTTCTGAAAGTATCTATTGCTTTCGGCAACCAACAACTTCCATAGCCGAAGCGTCTCGGCGTCACCGCTTTGCAGTGCGACAACTCTCGTTCGTGCACGAGTCTGAAAAGCCTCCGATTCATCAAACTTTTTTCGCGCGCTGCGATAAAACGAATCCAAGTCACCAACTGAAAGTTCTTCAGCCGCATGTGTTTCACCAAGATCAACCAAGTGCTCAATCAGCATGCCGAATGGTGTTCCCCAATCTCCGACATGGTTTTCGCGCACGACTTCGTTACCCACATATGTCAACATCCGTACCAATGCATCGCCAATAACAGTTGACCGAAGGTGCCCGACATGCATTTCTTTTGCGACATTTGGCGCCGAATAGTCAATTAAAACTTTGCGCGGCTTGGTCGCATTGCGCACGCCAAGTTTTTTACCCGTGCTCGAGGCCATTAGTTCGCGCGCCAAAAATTCGTTTTTAAATGTCAGGTTGATAAACCCTGGTCCAGCAACTTGTGCATCGCTGCAAATATCTTTCAAGTCGACAACTTCTAAAACTTTGAGTGCCACTTCACGCGGGGTAAGACCCATCGCCTTGGCGAGAGCCAGCGATCCGTTTACTTGGGCATCCGCACGATCGCTTTGGCGCACCGCGGTGTCAATGCCGACCGCTGCCGCGCCACCCACCTTGGCAAATGCCGCGGCAATGCGCTGCTCAACATAAATGATCGGATCTGCCACCCTTTCATTGTTGCCGAGATCCCCCTGCAAAACGTGCCGTATTTGGCCCGACCCCTTATTTTCGGCGCTTACCGTTCTGGGCAGGCACGAATAGC
>Ga0208960_1002181_pt1 | contig 10085 bp, 14 predicted proteins | sample GreLakmeON33MSRF_FD_187703 | JGI IMG/M metagenome (GOLD analysis project Ga0208960, IMG submission 187703) | Freshwater lentic microbial communities from great Laurentian Lakes, MI, USA - Great Lakes metaG ON33MSRF (SPAdes) | ecosystem: Environmental > Aquatic > Freshwater > Lake | place: Great...
TCACCTTCGATAGTGCGGTTGATGACTTGCAGTATTTTGCTCTTGTTTGCAGTGAGGAAGATATGGTCGTCGATGCTGAAAGCTTCGTCTTGAATGGTTTTCATCAACAATTTCTTTGTGTTCTCTAGAAAATCGAGCTCTTGTTTGGCGGTTTGAATGGTCATGGTTTTGGGTTTTAAATTATTGCTGGGGCAATAATAGGGTGGAGGTACGACAGATTATGACGGGGGAGTTTTTTTCTTTTCTAAAGAAACATGATCCCGATTGTCGGGACAAAGAAATCAATGGCAATCCGTCGTTGGCCGGACAGGAATATGCTTCTTCCCGCTCTCCCATAATTATCCGTCAGCTGACGGACTTCTTAGTCCGGCTTCAATTTTGGGTTCACATCCTACACACGCTCGTCCGTCAGCTGACGGACCAGCGCACAATAGTGTTCCCGTACTGCTTATTTTATGAGAGATGCCAATGCTATTTAGCTAGGGCCTAAGCAGAAAGGGGGCTTGCAACAGTAGTGCTCATAATTACAAGTTTTTGGGATGTATTAAACTTTGGTTGCAAGGGTTGCTTACGACCTAGAAAAAGTAAGCAATAAACTATAATCTCCGTTGTCGGCAGCTTTAACGGCTTTGAGGTAGGCCAACCGAGCATCACTCTCGTGAGAGAGATTGGCAGCGCCCCAGCTAAAAACAGGTAGCTTGTATGTTTTTTCGATGACAATGTCGGCCATTAATCGGCTATGTCTTCCGTTGCCATTTGGAAAGCAATGAATACTAACCAGGCGGTGCTTGAATCTTAAAGCAATTTCATCGGGTGAGTAGGTGTTGTTTTCATACCAATATTTAACATCATCTAATAGATATTTTAGGTTGGATGTTATTTGCCATTTGTCAACTCCAATATTTTTGTTCGTTTTACGGAACTCACCTGCCCATGCCCATACATTGGCATACATTCGCTTATGTAATGTTCTAATGAAGTCTTCCGTGAAAATCACCTCTGGCTTAAAGGAACGTCCTAATGTCCATAGCACTGCTTGTTCTATGTTTTGCTGCTCAAACTCGTCTAACTCGCCGCGTGTGGCAATGGTAGGAATTAGAAGTCCATCTTTTTCTTCTTCCTCTAAAGGAGTTTGTCCGTCTATGTAGTCTAAATCTAATCCCATAAAATTTTAGGCATTTCGTTTTTAATTTCTTTGGCTCTTTCTTTTATAGCCATTTCAATGCGTTTGTTGCTATTGGCTTGGTCTTCGAGCTTCATGGTATGAGAAGTGCGCAACACAATTTTAGTAGCCAATTCGATAGCGCGTTTTTCTATTAAATCATCTAATGATCCATCGTTTGGCACAAAGCCATATACCAATTGCATATCTAAGACCCGGGCTATTTCCTTTAGTGACTTGATGGTGATAGCGCCTTCTTTTTCGCGTTTTTCGATATCTAGTATCCCTTGTTTGGAAACAGATAGTTTGTTGCCTAATTGCTGCATTGTCATGCCAATAGCAGTGCGGATGGCTTTTATCCAACCAGTTGGCGGCACGGCTACTTGTTTTAGCGTGGTGTAGTTTAACATTTTATTGTTTAACTGTTGCAGTTGTAATGATTTTTTAGCCATAAAGTAAAGTTATAAATTGACTTTAATACATCAAATGTAAAGCTATAACTTTATATTTGCAAATATATTGTAAAGTTATAACTTGACCGATAAAAACAACTTATTGATACAATTGGCATTTTCGCCAAGGGCCTGCGCACGAAAGAAAACACCTACAATGCTGTTCCCTATTATTAGAGTTTCAAATGTAATTAATTGAAGATCTTCGAGCGTTGCGTGATTAATTGTGTGTAAGCGTTCTTTCCCTCTTTGTTTAAAAACGACTCGTTTATTAAGGCAATGGCCTTAGGCAGCCAAATATCTAATCGTTTGTAAATAGTGCTGATTTGTTTATCATTTAGCTGCAATACTGTGCCTAGGCGGTCGAAATATCCTTTATTAAAACTTCTTTTTTTTCCGCCTAACATTAATGCTATGTCATCTTTGTCGGTAGGTAAAATTAGTTTAACATTAAGCAAGTCATAAAACGGAGAAAGCACCCAGCCCATATTAGATAAGAACATGGAATAGTTTTTTAAATGCATGTCATTATTGCCAATGACGAAGTTAAAAATAGCAGCTTCAAAAAATCGCAACTTATCAAACAGGGTATTTGCCGACAATTCGCCAATGGTTTTTCCTAGAGTTTCCATGGTACCCATGTACTTATCGGTGAGCTCTAAAATTTGAAGGAAGTCAATCATGTGATTTTTGCTTCCATCGGTATTGCGATCGATGCGTTTGGTTATGAAGCAAAGCTCACCAGAATTTAGCCGAATCATGTTAACGGGAACAATGTTAATTTTAAACAGTTGGGCCAACTTCATTGACAGGTGCTCGTTTTCGGGCATCTGAGGATATTCTGCGTTTTGAGGCTTTAAGATATATTGGCCTTCTAGGGCATCCATGATCGTTAATCTGTTTTGGTGCCCGTTTTCCAATTTTTTCTTCATCCAACCCAATGATAATTTGGGTTGAACTCCAGGCACTGTTATAGATAATTCGGCAGATTTTTTTGCCAACTTCTCCATTTCAGAAAGTTTATAGGGAAGCACTGGCGCTTGGGCTACGCCAAAAAACGTTTTTGCACATTTAGGGTGGTAGTCGACCTCTTCTTTACTTAAGCTTTTATAGCAGTATAAACATTTAGACATGAGCCACAGCATTTAAAGGGTGAACACTTACGGCACCAATAGCGTTTTGACAACAAACCAGCAGTAAACCCATTCGGTCATTTTTATTAATTTTCCAGCTATCTACGGCAATATTCAACAACCATCCTTCGGGAATTAAACCATCGAAAAAGGGGAATAATCTTTTGCTTTTGTACTCATGCTTTGATACCGGCATATTGAAGGATAGAAACTGTTTTGGAAAATTTTTAACGTACATTTCATCGTACTGAAAATGATACTCTCCGTTATCGTCTTCGGTTAAAATACCGGCTTTGATGTTGTTGTATTTAATGATGGCTTGTCTCATTGTTTGTGTTTATTGGTCCGAGTGAATGACCAAACATTTGTAGAACCTGATTTACTTTAGATAAACTGAGATTTTCTTTCCCTTGTTCAATTTTGCGAACTACAGTTAGGGCAACACCAGCTTTCTCTGCAAACTCCTCTTGCGTAAGGTTTAATTGCTTTCGTTTGTTTTTTAGAAATTCTGCTAGTATATTCATTTTTATATGCATATGCATACAAATATAAGTAAAAATATTGAATTATATGTTTTTGCATATAAAATCATTTTAAATGACAATATTATATGCATTTGAATATAATTAGATCCGAATATTCAATCAAAAATGTAAAATTTTTCAAAAAGAGGCCTCATCCTCGGTCCTTCTCCAAAGGAGAAGGAAGCCACTACTTAACAATGCTTTTCGCGCTCAGTCACCCTTCTCTTTTGGAGAAGGGCTGGGGATGAGGCCTAATTAAGTTTATGGTGTAATAGAGTGTAATCGTTTAATAAGGTGAGATTAATTATTCTTGTTTAACCACAATTAAAAGTTTAAGTAAGCAAGAAAGTATTTAAGTACGTCAAAACATGTCGTATATTAGCCAAACAAAATTCTATTATGAGTACTCAAGGAACCATTAAAAGATTTATATTAATCATTGAAAAGATTAACGATTCTAAATATCCTTCATTAGGGGAATTACTCGAGTATCTTCGAGATCAGGGTTTTGAAATATCGGAGCGTACCTTGCAAAGAAACATTGAGGCTATTCGTTTGGAGTTTAATATCGACATTAAATACGATTACAATTTTAAAGGGTACTATATAGACCAGGATAGCACCGATAGTTTAGAGTCGTTCTTGAAGTTCCTCGAGATTGCTGGTACTGCAGAGTTGATTAGTGATAGTATTAAAGAAGATAGAAAAACCTTGTTGTACCTATCGTTTGATACAGCTGCTTATTTAAAAGGGGTTGAATATTTGAAGATATTGTTGAAGGCCATTAAAGATTCGAGGGTGGTAAGTTTTAATAAGGTGAATTACAAAAGCGAAAAAACTTCGAAATATTCTATTCAGCCTTATTTATTAAAAGAATATCAAAACAGATGGTATGTGGTGGGCTTTGTTCCTGAGATTAAAGAGATACGTACTTTTGGTTTGGATAGAATTGACAATGTGGTGGTGTTGAAAGAGAAGTTTAAAAAAGACAAGGAGATTAAGCCTTTAGAGAAATTTGAAAATATTATTGGAGTAAACTTTGAAGATGGAAGGGTAGAGGAGGTGCATTTATCGCTAACGCCTTTGCAAGGGAAATACCTTAAATCTTTGCCTTTGCATAAATCGCAGCAGGTGATTAAAGAGGATAAAAAGGAAACAGTGATTTCTTTAAAAGTGGTGGTGAATTATGAATTGATGCAGCGTGTTTTAATGCTGGGTGAATATTGTAAAGTACTTCAGCCAAAATCGTTGATAGATTCGGTAAAGAAAAGTTTGAAGGAGAGTTTGGGGAGTTATTAAGTAATGTTGTTAACATTTGCTCTTTCAGCGCTTATATGCTCTATTTTTGTAGATGGCAAAATGAGTAAAAATGCATACCATGAGAGAAATTAATTCCTTAAGAAAACTCAAGATAGGAAACATTGATTTAAAAGAGCTGGAAAATCTAGCGAGAACAGCACAAAAAGAAAAGGCAGTTTTGGGTATCGACATTTATAGATACAGCGAATATCCTGTTGAAAAGCAAGCTTATATTCCCATTCTTTTTGATTTTATATACATTTTATGTGTACAAGATTGCTTAGAAAAAGAAGAGTTTTTCTTTAAAAAGTATAAAAACTTTAACTCATTCAAGAAGCAATTTATTAGCACTGGTGATGGCGGTTTTCAAATATTTGATAATCCATTAGAGGCGATTGTTTTTTCAATGTATTTTCAGACTTACATTAAAAAGTTTAATTCTGGAACAATGATATCTACAGCTATTGATAATTTAAATAGAGTTATTGGTGCAGTTGAGTTGAGATACGCCTTAACTTATGATAATATTCATCAATACAATTCGAACTTTTACGGTGTGGGAATTATAAATAACGCAAGAATTTTGGCTAAAGACAGACTAAATAGATGTTTGGCCGACAACAATACATGCCAGTGGTTTGAAAAGAATGTAAATGGGTTTGAGAACTTATTGGTGATTCATAAATTGGATCTTTTAAAAACAAATTATTTTAAGAAATACGAGTCGTCTTTGAAATCAGATTTATTCGATACGACAAAGACCATGGTAAAATCAGCGTTGGCGTTAAAAATTGGAGATATTAAATCGAAAAATACAGATCTATCAATATACAACCTATATATACAAGCTATCATGAATAGAAGAAGCCGCAAGAATTATGATGATTTCGTAGTCTCTGTTGGAAATCTTAACACAAAAGGAATTGAATGAAAAGCATCCTTAGCAAAGAAATTTACTAAGGATGTTCTTATTGTTACTTCAACTTCTCATTCAACATATTCATTTCATTAATTACCTGCTGATTCATCACCTTGCCATAATGCTGAGTAGTGGAGATTTTGGTATGGCCCCAAATATTAACATTTAAATTTCCAATTTAACTTGATTTCCTTTAATTGCCTTCCTTCTTAATATTTTGGGTGAAAAATTCTCATCCATATTTTTAAGATCAGCTAAAACGCTTTTGCTGTTTAGTTTCACAAATTCGTTACTTATAAATTCACGAAAGTTTTTTCTGTCTTTCATGATTTCAATTAGTTCGAAATCCTTGTCGTCGCCATTCACAATTATCAAATTAATCAAGTCTTCTGTTACAGCAATACTCACAGAATAAAGCAAGATCTCATTATACTTCTTGATTAAGAGTTTTATTTTTATTTTTTCCTTAGAATCCACCGATGTAAGATAAAAATACTGATTTAACATTTTAACAATTTCATCAAAATTACTTTTCAACTATAATGCGACAGTGATAATATGCTTAGTTTCTGTAGTTTTTTTTCTTGGACTTAGGTAAAGAATAAAGGTTGGTTTTGAGAGATTCTAGGAAATCATTTAGAACATTGGCTTTGTTGTTTCTGCCCATAACTTTTTCTGCGGCGGTATCCCATTCAGTAGGATTGATGGATTTGTTTAAAGAGAACTCTGCTCTATTTCCATCAATGGTAATGCGGCAAAATAGGGGAGCGGTGCCTATTTTATTGAGCTTTGTTTTTTTAATAAAAAACAGTGTTGAAATAGTCTTTCTCATAATAGAGTGTTTTACGGAGTTAAATCGAGTTACAAAGGTCACAGTCAAATCGGACTTTTGAAAATGCAAAAAACTGAAATACAGAGAAATAAAGAGAAGCTGGTGGAGATGAATTGAAAAAAGTTACCTCCACCGATTTCTCCACCAGAAAGGTGCGTTTTTATGCGTTATTTTGCTTTAGGGTAAAAACAAAAAAGCCTGAAGATGTTATATCTTCAGGCTTTTGCGCTTTGTTGCTCTGGCAACTTGTGATCCCGCTGGGATTTGAACCCAGGACCCCTTCATTAAAAGTGAAATGCTCTACCAGCTGAGCTACGGAATCATTATTTGAAAAAGCGAGTGCGAATATAGTCGCATTATTCGGAAAATAAAAAGTTTTAAGCGTAATTTTGTCATTACCTTGTTTTACAGGCATATAAAAATGAAAAAAATATTCTTAATAGGCTTCATGGGTTCGGGAAAATCGACATTAGGCAAAAAAATAGCTTCGCATTTGCATCTGGAATTTATTGATATGGATGATTATATCGAACTAAAGGAGGGAAGAAGTATTTCTTCCATTTTTGAAAAAGAAGGAGAAGAGTATTTTCGTGTTTTAGAACACGAAGCATTGAAAGAGTTATTAGGCAAGGAGAATGTGCTGGTGTCGGCAGGAGGTGGTACGCCATGTTTCTTTAACAATATGGAATTGATTAATGCTTCGGCGCAATCGGTTTATCTTAAAGTAGAACCAGAAATGTTGTTGGGAAGATTGAAAGGCGCAACTACTCAGCGTCCGCTATTGGCGAATTTATCCGTAGAGGAATTACGGCTTCAAATCTCAGAGAAGTTGGCTGTGCGAGAATCGTTCTATCTGCAATCGAAGATAGTGCATCCTTCCAAAGGTTCTCCCAATAAAGATTTAGCCGATTTAGTAGCTATTTTATCACATTAGTTTTTATAGTATATTCAAGCCGTGAAATTTTACAAGAAAAACAATCAGAATGATATTGGTTTTGGAGAGAAATCTTACAATAAAGGTTCTCGCTTAATCAACAAAGATGGCTCATTTAATGTGAAGAGAGACGGTGTGCCGTTTTTCTCTATTAGCGATATTTACCACAATTTAATTACGATGAAATGGTGGCAGTTTTCCATTGTTATTACTTTGGTGTTTGTGGTGGCCAATGTGTTTTTTGCTAGTGTGTATGTGGCTTGTGGAGTAGAACAAATTTCAGCAATTAAGGCGGGAGATAGCTGGAGTAATTTTTGGGATGCCTTTTATTTTTCTTCGCAAACGCTCACTACAGTTGGGTTTGGTTATTTTGCTCCGGTTGGCAATCATGCTAAAATTGTGGCTTCTGTTGAGGCGTTTATTGGCGTGTTGGGCTTTGCAGTGGCAACAGGTATATTGTACGGCCGATTCTCGAGACCCGCTGTGCGTATGCGTTATAGTAAAAATGTAATTGTGGCTCCTTATCAAGATGGGGCAGGGGTGATGTTTAGAATGGTGAATTTGCGCAGCAATCATTTAATTGAATTGCAGGTTGATTTAACTTTTACTTGGTTAGATAAAGAAGAAGGAAAAAGAAAATATATGGCTTTAAACTTAGAGAGAAATAAAATAAACTTAATGCCATTAAGCTGGACTATAGTGCATCCTATCGATGAGGAGAGTCCGTTTTACGGTAAATCAAAAAGTTATTTATTGGCAAGCGATGCCGAAATTATCGTTCTATTAAAAGCCTTTGATGAATCGTTTTCACAAATTGTATATGATAAAAAATCTTTCAGAGCAGATGAATTTGTGTGGGGGGCTAAGTTTGTGAGTATGATTAATGATACTGGTGAAGGCATGGTAAATCTCGGTATAGATAAGATTGATAAATATGAGGAAGTTTCCTTAAATTCACCTCTCGTTAATAGTTAAGGTATGCCGATAAAAAATAACACAGTTGTTTTAAGCAAAGAAAAAGTTTTGCAAAAAATAAATCGATTAATTCATCAAGTGCACGAGAATGTATTTGATGAAAAAGAAATCGTGATTGCAGGTATTGAAGGTTACGGTTATGTTATTGCAGAAAGAATAGCGAAGGAATTAAAAGCAGTATCGGGCATCAACATTATTTTGGCGAAGATATTAATGAATAAAGAGGAGCCTCTTTCTAGCCCGATTCAATTAGAAGGTGTTACACCACAGCAATACGCAAAGAAAATTGTGATTGTGGTGGATGATGTAATCAACTCGGGCAAAACTATAATTTATGCAGTAAATCACTTTTTAAATCAGCCAGTAAAAAGAATTCAGGTTTTGGTGCTGGTAGATAGAGATCATACGCGATATCCTGTTAAAGCCGATTACGTTGGCTTGTCTATTTCTACTACATTGCAAGAGCACATTCGGGTGAGCATGGAAAAAGGGAAAGAAGCAATTTATTTGGAGTGATTAACTCCTAGGGTGAAACTGAATAATTGCCTCTCTCAAATAATGCCTGTCTAAGTGCGTGTATATTTCTGTGGTGGTGATAGAAGCATGGCCCAGCATTTCTTGTACAGCGCGTAAATCGGCGCCACCTTCAATTAAATGTGTAGCAAATGAGTGACGAAAGGTGTGCGGAGAAATACTCTTTTTTAAATTTATTTTTGCTGCCAGTTGTTTAATGATAGTGAAAATCATTACCCGCGTTAATTTCTTTCCTCTACGATTTAAAAACACAATATCTCTTGCTGTTGGGTGAACATCAAGATGAACACGGTCTTCAAAATACATGGCTATTTCTTTCAAAGCTTTAGCGCCAATAGGTACCAATCTTTCTTTGCTTCCTTTACCGGTAACTTTTACAAAACCATCTGATGTGTACATTTCAGATATTTTGAGTCCTACCAATTCGCTAACGCGTAAGCCGCAGCTGTACAAAGTTTCAAGTATAGCTTTGTTGCGTTGCCCTTCGGGTTTGCTCAAATCAATGGCCGCAATTAAATTGTCGATATCAACGATAGAAAGCGTGTCGGGTAATTTTCTACCAAACTTAGGAGCTTCCAAAAGCTGAGTAGGATCTTCTTTGATGTATTGTTCAAGAATAAGAAATTTATAGAAAGCTTTGATGCCTGAAATTACGCGAGCTTGCGTGTTTCTGCTCATGCCCAATTCGGTGGCCCATTTTAAAAAATCGCGTAAATGTTGCAATTTAATTTCTTCTGGCATCACTCGTGTTTGCGCATAATCGAGATACTGTTGCAACTTTTCTATGTCGTGTAAATAGGCTTCAATAGAATTTGGAGATAGCGATTTCTCCAATTGAAGAAATGCTTTAAAACCTTTGGCACTACTTTTCCAATCCATGCTTAAAAATAGAGTTGAAAATGAAATGTTCAAAGATGTTTGTTGTCAATCTTTGAACATTCGGCATTGAATATTATATTCGTTGTATGAAAATATTAATCATCAACGGTCCGAACTTAAACTTATTAGGCAAACGCGAGCCCGGCATTTACGGTGCGCAATCGTTTGAAGAATATTTTGAAATATTGAAATCTAGATTCGACAATGTGGGTTTAACCTATTATCAATCGAATATTGAAGGAGAAATCATCAACAAGATTCATGAGGTGGGCTTTGATTTTGATGGTATTATTATCAATGCTGGAGCATACACACATACTTCTGTAGCAATTCGAGATGCTATTTCGGCAATAACTTGTCCGGTGGTAGAAGTACACATCTCCAACACTTACGCCCGCGAAGAATTTCGTCATCAATCCTACTTATCTGCAAAATGCAAAGG
>Ga0208960_1002184_pt1 | contig 10081 bp, 11 predicted proteins | sample GreLakmeON33MSRF_FD_187703 | JGI IMG/M metagenome (GOLD analysis project Ga0208960, IMG submission 187703) | Freshwater lentic microbial communities from great Laurentian Lakes, MI, USA - Great Lakes metaG ON33MSRF (SPAdes) | ecosystem: Environmental > Aquatic > Freshwater > Lake | place: Great...
ACCGCGGCAGCCACCGGCGCCCGTGGCGTGGACGGATTGTCGCTTTGGAGCGCGACGGCGCTGGGCTGCTACATCATCGGCCTGAGCTACCTCGCGCGGCGCGAGAGCGCGCCGGGGTTGATTCGCTACTGGCCGCTGGTGTTGCTTGCCGCGCCGCTCGTGCTGGCGTTCATCGTCAACGACGGCTACTTCCGCGAGAAGGCGCTGCTCGCCTCGGCCATCGTAGCGTTGTGGGCGCTGCGCTGCCTGCGCCCAACGTTCTGGCAATCGCCGCCGGACATTGGCAAGACCGTCTCCGGCCTGCTTGCGGGCATCTGCCTCGTGGACTTGCTCGCCGTTGCGAACCAGCCGCCGCAGGTGAGCGTGGGCTTCCTCGTGTGCTTCGTGCTGGCGCTGCTGCTCCAGCGCTTCGTGCCGGCGACGTGAGGGGAGCGCTTGCCGCCGCCGTCCAAAACTTCGTAGCCTGCCGCCGTGTTCCGCGTTCAAATCCTCTGCCTCGTTGGGCTGCTAGCCCTGCCCGGCAGTTTGCTCGCACAAGCCCCGCTCCACCCCGGCCTCACCGCCACCGCCACGGACGGGCAGCGCACGGCGAAGTTCGCCCTGCCCACGCCGAACTTCACGCTGCTGGCGGACGATTCCATCCACCCCGCGCTTAAACCGAACTTCAAGGTCGAGTGGAACGGCGTGCTCAAACTAGCGCGCCGCGGACGCTTCACGCTCTTCGCCGATGCGAAGGTCTTTGTGGACGGGAAGGAAATCCAGGGTCGGCCGACCCAGCTCGAAGCCGGCGAGCGCGCGTTGAAAATCGAGTTCACCCGCAAGCCCGGCGCGACGGCGCGGCTGCAACTTGAGTGGGAGTCCGAGCACTTCGCCCGCGAGCCGGTGCCGCACACGGCCTTTGCGAATCGCGAGCTGGCGTGGGCCGCCTCCGTGACGGAGCAGCTCACGGTGGCACCGCTTTCCTCCGCCCCGGTGCAGGAGTTTCACCGGCTGACGCGCAAGCTGAACTGCGCCGAGTGCCACGAGCTTTACGGCCCGGCGAAGCGCGAGCTGGAAGGAGCCGATGCGCCGCCCTCGCTCACCGACGCGGGCAACAAACTGCGCGCGAGCTGGCTCACCGAGGTGCTCGTGAGCAACAAGCGCATCCGCCCGTGGATGAAGCTGCCGCCGGCGCACCTCGGCGAGGAGGCGCGTCCGCTGGTGAAGCTCTTCGCGCAACAGGCGGGCGCGGAACTGGGCGAAGGCACGACGATTCTGCCACCGACACCCGTGCAGGTCGTCGAGGGCTTGAAGCTGCTTGGCAAGGGCGACGGCGGGCTGGCGTGCATCAACTGCCACGACTTCGCCGGGCATCGCTCAGCGGGCGACCTGCGCGGTCCCGACATGACGGAGATGCACGCGCGCATCCGCACGGATTGGCTGCTGCGCTGGCTGCGCGAGCCGAGCCGACTTCAGCCCGGCACGGCGATGCCGGCGTTCTTCAGCGACATGCCTGCGACGCAGGCACACGCGAAGATGGCCGCGCTCGTCCACGCGCTCGCCGCCGGGAAATCCCTGCCGTTGCCGGAGGGCTTGCTGGCGGGGCCGCAGGATTACCGTCTGGTGGTGCGCGATGAGCCGATTGTCTTCCGCACCTTCATCGCGGACTCCAGCACGCGCAGCATCGCCGTCGGGCTGCCGGGCGGGGTGAACTACGTCTTCGATGCCGAGCAGTGCCGCGTGCGCTTCGCGTGGAGCGGCGAGTTTCTTGATGTCGCGCCCGTGTGGACCGGTCGCGGCGGCGGGCAGGCGAAGGGGTTAGGGAAACGGTTCTTCACCGCGCCCGACGGACACCCGCTGCGCATTGGAAATCCCGACGTCGAACCTCAATTGAAGTTCCTGGGCTACCGGCTGGTGGACAAGTTTCCCGAGTTCAGCTTCGAGGTGAACGGTGTGCGAGTGCGTCAGCGCGTGCGCAAGGCGACGGCGGAGAGCAGCCTGGAATGGGAGTTTGCTTTGGGCGAGACGCGTGAGCCGGTGTGGTTTCTGACGCCGAAGGGATTGGCCACGACCTTCGCCAGCGGCATCGGCGAGGTGGCGGACGCCCGCATCAAGCTGAAGCCGGACACGCGCTTCTTCGAGGTGACGGTGAGCACGCGGTGAAAGGCCGCACAGCTCGAGGACGGAACTGAGCTTGGAAGTTGAAAACCACTAACCTGCACTGACTGGCACTAATGAGAAGCCGTGTTCGGGAGGCTCGTTGGTTGTAGCCCTGCCCATGCTTCTTCCCATTAGGGCAGGTCAGTGCAGGTCAGTGGTTCAGTCTTTTAGTCCAAACCATGAGTGAGCATTTAGTCAGCGCGGCGCGCGCGTTGAGTGACGCCGTCGGACGGCTGCGCTTCAAGCCGCCGGTGGCCTACGTCTATAACCCGCTCGACTACGCGTGGGCGGCGCATGAGCTGTTCCTGCGCAAGTTCGGCGGCGGGCGCAAGCGCGTGCTGCTGCTCGGGATGAACCCCGGCCCGTTCGGCATGGCGCAGACGGGCGTGCCCTTCGGCGAGGTGGCAGCGGTGCGGGACTGGATGGGGATTTACACGCTCGTCGCCCAACCCAAGCACGCGCACCCGAAGCGGCCCATCGAGGGCTTCGCGTGCCAGCGCTCGGAGGTGAGCGGGCGGCGGCTGTGGGGCTTGTTCGCCGCGAAGTTCGGGGCGGCGGAGAAGTGTTTCGTGGACCACTTCGTCGTGAACTTTTGCCCGCTGGCCTTCATGGACGAGGGGGGGCGCAACGTGACGCCGGACAAGCTCGGCGCGGCGGAGCGGGAGAAGCTCTTCGCCATCTGCGATGAGCATCTGCGGCAGGTCGTCGCCATCACGCGACCGGAGTGGGTGATTGGCGTCGGCGACTTCGCGGAGAAGCGGGCGCGCGAGGCGCTGGGCGAGGGCGGCGTGCGCTTCGGTCGAATTCTACATCCCAGCCCGGCGAGTCCAGCGGCGAACAAGGGTTGGGCGGCGGCGGCGGAGCGGCAGTTGCGGGAGTTGGGGGTGTGGGGAGATGGAAGTTAGTCCGGTGCGTGGCCGGGCACCCACGACTTCACTCTCTTATCACCAATTACTTCGCTCCCGGTAGCTGCGGGAAAATTCGGTAGAGCAGGAAGTAAATCACCACGCCGGTCACGGAGACGTAGAGCCAGATAGGCAGCGTCCAGCGCGCGATGGCTTTGTGCGCCTCGAAGCGCTCCTTTGCGGCGCGGCTCACGGTCATCAGCACAAGCGGGACGATGGCGAAAGCGCCGATGAGGTGCGTGAAGAGGATGGTGAGGTAGATGGGGCGGAACCACGCAGGGTCAACGAACTTCGTGTGCGCCGTGCCTTGTTGCTGCTGCATTTGGTAGTGGTAGTAGAGGTAGCAGGCGAGGAAGAGCGTGGAGGTGCAGAGCGCGGCAATCATGCAGTTGCGGTGTGCCACCTTCCGCCCGGCACGGATGTGAACCCAGCCCAGCACGAGCAGCACGGTGCAGGTGGTGTTGAGGCAGGCGTTGATGAGCGGGAGGTCGGTGTAGGTCATTTATCGCTTTCTGTTAGTAGCGTGTTCACGGTCTCAAGCAGGCGGGGTTTGACGGTCTTCTCCCAGGTGCTGTGTTCGCGGCTCGCGCCGGCGGTCACTTCTTCCTCGCTCAACACGTTGTCGAGGCTCTCGAAGACGGCGCGCAGGCGACCCTGTTTGTCCACGACGACGAAGATGGTGCTGTGGATGAAGAGGTCGTTGGGCGAGGTGCGCTTGGCCTCCTCGGTGTCGAGGACGGTGAGCTTGAGGCTGTTCACGGCGAGCTTCACGAGGTCGGCTTTCGGGCCGGTGAGGAAATGCCAGCGGTTCGAGTCCGCACCGAAGCGTTGCGCATAGGCGGCGAGGGCTCGCGGGGTGTCGTGCTCGGGGTCGGTGGTGAGGGAGATGAGCTTGACGGGAGCGTTCGTCGGGAGGGCGGCTTGCAGCTCGCTCATGCGCTGGGTCATCGTGGCGCAGGGGCCGGGGCAGCGGCTGAAGATGATGTCGGCGACCCAGACCTGACCGCGCAGGTCGGCGAGGCGGACGGGGCGGTCAAGCTGGTTGGTGAGGGTGAAGTCGGCGACTTGAGCGATGACGGGGAGTTTCGTCGTGGGGGTGCGCTGACGTTCGCGCACGTAAGCCACTCCGATGGCGAGCACCACGAAGACGATGCCGCCCCAGACGGCCCACTCGACGAAGCGGGACTGCGCAGGGTTGGGTTCGGTGGGTTCGGGTGACACAAAAAAGGGCGCGCGCTGGTGGCGCGCGCCCGGTGAAAGGGAGTTTCCGGCTACTCGAGGGCGACTATCTCCTTCACGCCCTTGGCTTTTTCGGCGAGCCATTTGTCATACTCCTCGGGCGAGTCCACGACGAAGAGCGCGCTCATGGAGGCGTGGCCGCCGCCGCAGAGCTGGGCGCAGGTGATGTTGAACTTGCCGACCTTCGTGGGGGTGAAATGCACCGGGATGCTCATGCCCGGCATGCAGTCCTGCGTCATGCGCATGGCGGCGACTTTGAAGCAGTGAATCACGTCCTTCGTGGTCAGGTGGACGATGACGGGCTTGAAGGAGTCGCGCTCCTTGCCGTCGTCGCCCTTCACCTTCACGGGGATGAGCGGGACGTGGATGTCCTTGGGCGGGGAGAGGCGGTCGTCGTCGCCGGCTTTGTCCGACTCGACGTAGCCGAGCGGGTTCTTCTCCGAGACGAGCTTCAGCTCCTGCTTGCCGAACTTGCCGTCCTTGCCGGAGTAGCGGGCCTGCCAGGAGAACTGCTCGGCGACGAGGCGCATGACGGTGGCGTCTTCTTCCTTCGGGTATTTCTCAACGGCCTTGGCCCAGAGCGGGATGGCGAAGGCGACGAGCAGGACGGCCTCGATGATGACGACGGCGATTTCGGCGTTGTTGGCGAGGGTGCCTTTCGCGCCCACGTAGTCGGCCTTGGGGTGCGCGCTCTTGCGGAAGCGGAAGAGCGCGTAGAAGAAGTAAGCCATCCAGCCGATGAAGAGCACGGCCATCAGCCAATGGATGATGAGGATGAAGTAGTCCACGTCCTTGCCGTGCTCGGAGGCGAGGATGGGCATGAAGCCCTGCTTGAGTTGTTCGAGGAAGGTGGGGTTCGGTTGCATGGTCAGGCGTTCGAGGTTGCGACGGCGGAAAGGGATTCGGCAGGCATGGGCAGCGGGTGCGTGACCGCGCGGCGGGCGATGAAGAAGAAGAAGCCGGCGATGAGGAAGAGCACGCTGCCAATGACGCCCATCAAGGCGAAGATGCCGGCGTTCATGCCTTCAGCGAGCTTGGAATCGGATGCGCCAAAGCAGGCGGCGCAGGCGGAGGCATCGGGCGCGCTCACAAGGAGAGTGACCAGAGCGACGAGCGCGAGGAGGGCGAGGCGGTGCTTCACAGGTAGCTGATGTTCTTGAGCTTCTTCAGGAAGTAGATGCCGTAGGCGATGAGGGTGACGCCCGTGACGCAGGAACCGACGCCGAACCACAGGTCCGCCGCCGCCTTCGTGGTCGCGTAGCGATCCAGTTCATACCAGCCGAACCAGAACGAGAGCGCGACCGAGGCGGTGATGAACAGGATGTGAAAGGCTTTGAGCGACATGGCAGACTATGCCCTTAGAAAGGTTTGCCGTCCACGAGGGTGAAGAACGGGAAGTCGTTCATCGCCCAGAGGGTCAGGCCCATGAGGCTGATGAGGAAGCAGACGGTGCAGAGGAGGATGCTGTAAATCATCTTCCGCTCGTCCGAGAGGTGCATGAACACGCCGGCGACGAAGGCCGCCTTCACCGTGGCGATGAGCAGCGCGATGGCGATGGTGGCCGCCACGCTGGGGATGTGGACGTAATACATCGCGACGGTGAGGATGGTGCCGGCGAAGAGGATGCCGCCCACCTTCAAGTATTTCCTGATGGTCTTGTGGATGTATTCCGGCGAGTTGTGGTCGTCGTGCCCGTGGTCACAGGCTTCGCCGGGTCCGTGCGAGTGGGAATGGTCGTGGCTCATGTGCGGTTAGAGGAGATAGATGATGGGGAAGAGGAAAATCCAGACGAGGTCAACGAAGTGCCAGAAGAGGCCGCCGACTTCGACGCGGTTGGCCATCTGCTCCGGGGACTTCTTCCACCAGTGGTCGGCGGTGAAGAGGAAGTAGGCCAGCACAATCGCACCGCCGAGCACGTGCAGGCCGTGGAGCGCGGTGATGGTGAAGTAAATCGCGAAGTAGGTGCTGTGCGCCGGGACGTAGGCGGAGAGGCGCTGCACGTCGCTCAACTTCACCTCGATGGCCTTCGGATGGTCGTGCGTGCCGAAGGGCGGGTCGGCCTCGAAGAGGATGGTGTCCTTCTTCGCGGACGTGAGTTTTTTGAGCGTCGCGAACATCGGGTTGCCTTCGAGGTGGCCGGTGAGTTGGATTTGGTTCGCGTCGTAGGTGGCCTTGGTGTTGTGGAGGTGGAAGCGCTCGACGAAGAGCTTGCGCGTGGCCTCCTCGCCCTTCTCCCCGTAGGCGGCAGTGAAATACTTCTTCGCCGTGGCCTCGTCCTTAAACCACACGTCGTAGTGCGTGAACTTGGCGTAATACTCAAAGCTCTTCACCCCGAGGAAGCCCAAGGCGCACACAATGGTCGCCGCCATGTAGCCCTTGAAGGCGGAGAGTTTGCCCAGCTTGAGCGAGGCCCACGACATGACGACGGTCACGGAGGAGGCGATGAGCACGAAGGTGTTGAAGGTGCCGACGGGGATGCTGACCATGCCGTGCGGCCAGAGGTCCGAGCTGACGCGCAGCAGGATGTAGGCGGAGAAGAGGCCGCCGAAGAGCATCACTTCGGACGCGAGGAACAGCCAGATGCCGAGCTTCGCGTTGTAAAGCCCCGTGTCCGGACGGGGTTTGACTGTGTAGGGGATTTCCATTTTAGGGGATGGGGAAAGTGTGATGGGAAATAGGTGGGACTACTTCGCGGGCTTCGGGTCGGGCATGTTCTGCGGGGTGAAGTCCGTCGGGTGGCCGGGCACGCTGTATTCGTAGGGGCCGCGATACACGATGATTTCCTTGGTGAAGTTGCCGTGCGGTGGCGGGGTGGGCGTCTGCCAGTCCAGCGTGGTGGCGTCCCAGGGGTTGTCGTTCTCGACCTTCTTGCCGTTAAACATGGACATGAAGACGTTGATGATGAAGGGGATTTGCGCGATGAGCAGCAGGAAGGCGGCGTGGGTGACGAAGACGTTGAGCTTCATCACTGTCTGGGTCAGCGCAGTGACAACACCTTCGTTGGCTGGATTCGCCAGCGCGTAGGTCGCTCCGCCGTCGCTCATGCGGCGGCTCATGCCGTAGAGGCCTTGGAAGAACATGGGCATGAAGACGAGGTTCATCGCGATGAGCGAACCCCAGAAGTGAATCTTGCCCAGCGTCTCGCTCATGTAGCGTCCGGTCATCTTCGGATACCAGAAATACACGCCCGCAAAGAGCGCGAAGATGGTCCCGGGCGCGACGACGTAGTGGAAGTGCGCGATGACGTAGTAGGAGTCGTGCAGGTGGAGGTCGCTGAAGTTGAAGCCCAGCGGCAGGCCCGTCAGGCCGCCGATACCGAACATCGGGAGGAACGCCAGCGCGAAGAGCATGGGCGTGTTGAAGCGGATGGAGCCGCCCCAGAGCGACATGAATAGACACGTCAGGATGATGACTGACGGGATCGAGATGATCATCGTCGTGGTCTGGAAGAAGGTGGAAATCTTCGTGCCCATGCCGGTGAGATACATGTGGTGCGCCCAGACGATGAAGCTGATGAAGCCCACCGCGAGCACCGAGTAAACGAGCGACTTGTAGCCCCAGAGCGGCTTGCGGGTGTTGCAGGCGATGACTTCTGCCACCACACCCATTGCCGGCAAAATCAACACGTAGACCTCCGGGTGGCCGAGGAACCAGAAGAGGTGCTGCCACAGCAGCGGGCTGCCGCCGCCGGAGATGTCGTAGGGCTTGCCGGAGATGACCAGGCCGGTTGGGAGGAAAAAGCTGGAGCCGAATACCTTGTCCATCAGTTGAAGAACGCTGGCGGCCTCGAGGGGGGGGAAGGCCAGTAGGAGGATGAACGCCGTCACGAATTGCACCCAGGTGAAGAAGGGCAGGCGCATCCAGGTCATGCCCGGCGCGCGGAGTTGGATGACGGTGGCGATGAAGTTGACCGCGCCCAGCAGCGATGAGGTGATGAGGAACACCATTCCCAAAATCCAGAAGGTCTGCCCTTGCGTGGGGATGACCGTGGCCAGCGGCGAATACGAGGTCCAGCCCGCCTGGGCCGCGCCGCCGGGGATGAAGAAGCTGACGAACATGATGACGCCGCCGACGGCGAAGCACTGGTAGCTGACCATGTTCAAGCGCGGGAAGGCCATGTCCACCGCGCCGATTTGCAGCGGCACGACGTAGTTGCCGAAGGCGGCGAAGGCCAGCGGCACAATCGCGAGGAACACCATGATGGTGCCGTGCATCGCGCCGAAGGCGTTGTAGAGGTCCGGCGAGATGATGCCGCCCTTGGCGACTTCACCGAGGAGGGATTCCAGCAGTTTGCCAACGATGGGCATGGCCTCGCCGGGCTTCGCCATCTGCCAGCGCATGCAGATCATCAGCAGGAAGCCGAAGAACAGGAAGGCCAGCGCGGTGAAGCCGTATTGGATGCCGATGACCTTGTGGTCGGTGGAGAAGACGTAGGAGCGCAGGAAGCCGGGGTCGTGGTGCTCGTGGCTGTGCGCCGGTTCCGTGTGCGTAGTTTTCGTGGCCTGCATAAATCGTTTTTCAGTCTGCGTTCGGTTGCGTTCCCGCGCAGGCCGCGTTTTATCTCGCGGCGGGGGATTGAATGTCAATTACCGACTAAGCTGCTTTGTGTTTCTTGCTCACGCTTCACTTTTAATTGTTACTGCTTGTCAAAAACCATCAGCCCGAGCAGCAGCGGCAGATACAAAATCGAGGCGAAGAACAGCCGCCGCGCGCTCAGGCGGTCCATCTGCTTCGCGAACCGCCCGGCGAACCAGAGGAACACCAGCCCCAGCACCAGCGCGCCCGCCAAGTAGAGCGCGCCGGACATTTGGAAAACGAAAGGGCTCAGGCTCACCGGCAGGAGGCCCAGCGTGTGGCTCACCGCCGAGCGCCCGGTGCGCGTGCCGTCGCGGTCCACCAGCGGCAGCATGACGAAGCCACCCTTCGCGTAGTCCTCCCGATACATCCACGCGATGGCGAGAAAGTGCGGGAGTTGCCAGAAGAAGAGAATCGCGAAGAGCGCCCAGCCCTCGATGGACAGGTCGCCGCGCGCCGCCGTCCAACCCATCAGCGGCGGGAGAGCGCCGGGGATCGCGCCGATGGCCGTGTTCAGCGTGGTTTTGCGCTTCAGCGGCGTGTAGATGAACAGGTAGCTGATGAGCGTCACCGCGCCCAGGACGGCGGTGAGGAGGTTCGCGCCGAACGCTAACCAGAGCAGCCCCGCTACGGAAAGCACGCCGCCGAGCACCACGACGGTCTGCGGCTGGATGAGGCCCGCCGGGAGCGGTCGGTCCGCCGTGCGGTCCATGAGCGCGTCGAAGTCGCGTTCGAGATACTGGTTGAGCGCCGCTGCACCACACGCCAGCAGGCCGGTGCCCAGCAGCGTGTTGATGAGCAGCAGCCAGTTCATGCCGCCGCGCTGGCCGAGGTAGAAACCCACGAGCGTAGTGAGCAGCACGAGGCTGGTGAGCCGCGCCTTGAATAGCTCTGAGAGCACGCCGGAGCGCGCCTTGTCGGCGGTGGCGGTGGCTTCACTCAATGGTTCGGCGAGAGTCTTCACGAAAATCGAAAGCAAATTAAGAGTAGGATTACGATTAAGAGCAAGTGCGAAGGCGTCGCTTCGGACGCTTAGTCCCGCTCTTAATCGTCATCATAATCCTGCTCCGGCTCGTGGTTCCGCCCGGAAAACCGTCGTCGCCAGCAGTGTCAGCAACGCGCCCGTGACCAGACTGGCCGCGCCCACGAGGACGTGCAGCGTGGCGATGTCCGCCGCCTTGTTGCTCAACACCGTCCAGATGCCGAGGCCGAACTTGATGCAA
>Ga0208960_1002186_pt1 | contig 10079 bp, 10 predicted proteins | sample GreLakmeON33MSRF_FD_187703 | JGI IMG/M metagenome (GOLD analysis project Ga0208960, IMG submission 187703) | Freshwater lentic microbial communities from great Laurentian Lakes, MI, USA - Great Lakes metaG ON33MSRF (SPAdes) | ecosystem: Environmental > Aquatic > Freshwater > Lake | place: Great...
TTATCAAAATGGCGTTAGTAAAATTCGTGAGGCGATATCTCGTGGGGATGTTTATCAAGTAAACCTTTGTCGAGTTCTTTCGCATCCAATTTCAAATGATCAATCTATTTTGGGGTTAGCAGCTGAGTTAGCTAGTGCTAATCCTGCACCGCATGCAGTTGTGATTTCAATTCCGGATCTGGAAATTGTTTCGGCATCTCCAGAGCTTTTCATTAAACGTTATGGTGATGATTTGCTGAGTAGTCCAATTAAAGGCACTGGGAAAAGTGAAGCCGAGATTTTGGAGAAAGATAAGGCCGAGAACATCATGATCGTTGATCTGGTGCGCCATGATTTAAGTCAAGTATGTGAAATGGGTTCGATCCATGTTCCAAGGTTGATGGAAGTAGAACATCATCCAGGTTTGGTGCACTTGGTTTCTGATGTAAGTGGGAAGTTACTTCCTAATATTTCTTGGGCAAAGATCTTTGCGGCAATCTCTCCTCCCGGATCAGTAAGTGGAGCGCCAAAAATTGCAGCGTTAGAAATCATCAAAGAGTTAGAACCAGTTGGACGTGGTCCGTATTGCGGGGGAATTGGTTGGATCATGGGGGATAAGTGTGAAATTGCAGTAGGCATCCGCACTTTTTGGCGAGATTTCAAAAGCAACCAGATATATTTTGGAACTGGAGCCGGTATTACTTGGGGTTCAGATCCACTAAAAGAATGGAATGAGACTGTTTTGAAAGCAGATCGATTAATTAATATCGCCGGAGGTCAGATGTGATCTGGCTCAATGATCGATTAGTTGCAACAGAGGATGCGGTAATTCCAGTTAGTGATCGTTCCTTTCTTTTAGGTGAAGGCGTTTTTGAAACCATTAGAACCCAAAATGGCGAAGCCATTGCATTAGATCGGCATTTGAAACGGTTGCGTAAAGGAGCAACAGTTTTAGAATTCAATATCCCTAAAGATGAATTTTTTAGATCGGCTGTAAGTGAAGTATTAAATGCGACTAAGGAGATTTTAACCGGCCGAATGCGGATCACGATTTCAGGATCTGGAAATCTGGTAATCACGCATGTCGCATACACGCCTTGGAGTGAGCCAGCCGGAGTTGTTACCTATCCTTTTCCACTAAATGAGCGATCACTTCTGGCAAATGTTAAATCGACTTCCTATGCAACCTCATTGAGTGCGCATAAATACGCAACCGCTCGCAACGCCGATGATGCAATTCTCTTTGGATTTAAAGGTCAATTAGCTGAAGCAAGCACCGCTAATATTTTTTTATTGATGGGGAATAAATTGTTAACTCCAAATTTAGATTCAGGAGCCCTGCCGGGGATCACTCGGGAATTAATCCTTGAGTGGGGCTTGGCCCAAGAGGCAGAGTTGAATTTTGATGATTTAGCAAAAGCCGAAGGAGCGCTACTTTCTTCAAGTTTGCGGCATTTGCAACCAGTAAATCGGATCAATGCTCGTTCATTTAAAGTTAACAAAAGAATCGAAGAGATAATGGCCGCGTACTTACAGATACTTTCGGCTAACCTAAACCCATGATCAAGCGATTCCGCTCCCATGTTAAACGCAGTAAATATGGTGCGCCTGCTTGGAGAATATTGGTTGGACTCATCGGTGGTGTAGTAACAGTGATTGGAGCGATTGCTTTAGTCGCACCTGGACCCGGTTGGTTAATTATTTTTGCCGGCCTAGGTATTTTGGCCTCTGAGTTTGCATGGGCTGACAAAGCTTTAATGAAGACCAAGATGTTGGCAATTAAAACCGCACAACGCGCCCTTCCAGCCGACATCCGTAAAAGCGTCATCTATTTAATCGTGGCTGTGGTCTTAGTTGCGATTGCAATCGGCGCAGGCGTCTCTTATTACCTTTTCGCGCGTTAGCAATTGGTAGGCTGGTCTCATGGCCACCTTCGAAATCACGCTCAATGGTGAGCCGAAATCAGTTACCGTCGAAAAATACACCAGCGAACTTTTCCGCGACCAGCCCCATGTAATTGCATTGCGGGTCAACGACCAGTTGTCGGATTTAAATGCCGAAATCACCGGTGGCGACAAAGTCGAGACAATAGAACTTAGCTCTGCCGATGGATTAATGATTTTGCGCCACTCCACCGCCCACGTGTTAGCCCAAGCGGTTCAAAAATTATTTCCACAAACCCGGCTAGGTATCGGGCCACCAATCAAGGACGGCTTTTATTATGATTTTGAAGTTGAAAGACCATTTACACCTGATGATCTCTTGGCGCTGGAAAAAGAGATGTCCAAAATTGTTAAAGCAAACCAGAGATTTAGAAGAAGAGTTACTAATGAACAAGATGCGCTGATTGAACTTGCGGCAGAACCTTTTAAATGTGAATTGATTAAAGATAAATCGCCATCAATAGATGAAGCATCAGCTGAAGGGGTCGAGGTAGGCGCTGGCGAATTAACAATCTACGACAATTTAAATCGTGATGGTGAAATTGAATGGCGTGACCTTTGTCGCGGGCCACACATCCCGAGCACCAAAGTAATTCCAGCTTTTAAATTGATGCGGACTTCAAGTGCGTACTGGCGTGGATCAGATAAAAATCCAAGTTTGCAACGAGTTTATGGTACCGCTTGGCCATCACAAGAAGAGTTAGCTGGTTATTTAAATTTCTTGATTGAAGCCGAAAAACGAGATCACCGTCGCTTAGGCGTTGAGTTAGATCTCTTTTCATTCCCAGAAGAGATTGGTTCGGGCCTTGCGGTCTTTCATCCCAAAGGCGGAATCATTCGCCGCGAAATGGAAGAGTACTCACGTAAGCGTCATGAAGAAGAAGGTTATGAGTTTGTTTACTCTCCACATTTAACTAAAGCAGCGTTGTTTGAAACTTCCGGTCACCTTGAGTGGTACTCCGAAGGAATGTACCCACCAATGATTTTGGATGAAGAGCGCAATTTAGATGGCACCGTTAAACGCGCTGGTGCGCAGTACTACATGAAACCGATGAACTGTCCTTTCCACAATTTAATTTATCGCTCACGTGGTCGTTCTTATCGTGAACTTCCTTTACGGTTATTTGAATTCGGCACTGTTTACCGTTATGAAAAATCCGGTGTTATCCAAGGTTTGACTCGTGCTCGTGGTTTTACCCAAGATGATGCCCACATTTATTGCACCCCCGATCAAATGGTTGATGAGCTGGATAGTTTGCTGACATTTGTGCTCGGATTGCTTCGTGATTACGGATTAACTGATTTTTACTTAGAACTTTCCACCAAGAATCCTGCCAAATCCGTCGGATCTGATGAGGATTGGGAGAAAGCAACTGAAGCTTTGCGCGAATCAGCTAGTCGTCAAAAACTAGAATTAATTTTAGATCCAGAAGGTGCTGCTTTTTATGGTCCGAAAGTTTCGGTACAAGCAAACGATGCAATCGGACGGACTTGGCAGATGTCTACGATCCAAGTTGATTTCCAACTTCCACAAAGGTTTGAACTTGAGTATGTAGGTACTGATGGAACTAGACAGCGGCCGGTCATGATTCATAGAGCGCTATTTGGATCAATTGAAAGATTCTTCGGAGTTCTTACCGAACATTACGCAGGGGCTTTTCCACCATGGCTTTCCCCTGTACAAGTTACCGCGATCCCGGTCGCAGATGCATTTTTGCCGTACTTAGAAAAGATAGTTTCGCAGATGCGCAAATTAGGTATTCGGGCCGAAATTGATAGTTCTGATGATCGGATGCAAAAGAAGATTAGAAATGCACAGATGCAAAAAACTCCTTTTATGATTATTGCCGGTGAAGTTGATGAACAGGCAAATGCAATTTCAATTCGTTATCGCAATGGTGAACAGAAAAATGGAATTTCAGTGGAGGAAGCGATTGCTGAAATTACTAAAGCGATTGCTGATCGTTCACAAGTTTAATTAACTCCATTATTTCATTAAAACCAATTTCTGCTTTAACAGAAAGTGGGATTGCCGGAATGAAAAGTCCAAAAACAAAAGTATCTTCACCAAACTCCTCAAGTGAAACAAGGTGCTCTTCTCTGAACTCTTGAATTACCACTTTATGATCCTCATCGCATGGATAGATTTTAAATTCAGTGGTTGAGTAATCATGAATTGTTAAATCTTTTAAGTTGATTAGTGCACACGGGGCTCCACCATCATCATGTAAAACTAAATATGGGGTTGTAAAATTATCAAGCACTCGGCGGGCGATTAAAATTGCTTCATCAAAATCTGCTTCCTGATCTTCGATTTTGGTTATGAGTAGTGCCCGGGGGAGCGATAACTCGGATGCCGCCTCCCACCATTTCAAAATCTCTTGATCTAATCCTTCATGTGCACTCATTGCAAAAAATGCCAGATCAAAGTTTTCTAAATTATGTTCAGTTGAATTGGTTGTGGCAGTTTCAAAGGGAGTTACCGCTAATGGCAATTCCAGGGTGCGCAAGCCATGGTCGGCAATAGATTTCGCCAAAGGTGGTAAATCGGCTGTTGAATGGCCGATTAAGGCGATTTTGAGCGCTGTCGATCTCATTCCCGAAAGCCTACGATGTACTCACTATGTTGAGTGCCATTTTGCGGAAGCCGGTTGCCCGTGTTGTCGATCCAGTTGCAGTTTTATTGCTGCGAATCGGAGTTACTCCAAACGGAATGACTTTTTTTGGTTCATTGGGAACCTGTGCGATGGCTTTGTGGTTATGGCCACAAGGAGAGTATTTCTGGGGAACCCTAGGTGTTATAGCTTTTATCTTTAGTGATCTTCTTGATGGAACTATGGCAAGGATCAGCAAAAAAAGTACTCAATGGGGAGCATTTTTCGATTCCACCATTGATCGAGTTGTAGATGTCGCGCTGATCGGCGCACTTGTTTTATCTTTATTGAAAACCGATGATCGCTTAGCCGTTGTGGCCTTTGCTGCGTTGATCGGTGGTTTTTTAGTTTCTTATGTGAAAGCTCGAGCCGAAGCTCTTTCATTTAATTGTGATGGGGGATTTGCCGAACGTGCTGAACGAGTAATAATTTTACTGACCGCTGTGGGTTTCGCTGGTCTTGGAGTTCCTTACATCCTTGCTGTTGGAATCTGGATATTGGCCATCTCTTCTCTGGCCACATTTATTTTTCGAGTTCATCAAGTCTGGAAACAGAGATGAGCGGATTAAAAGATTCAGTTAGCGCCCAATTATATTTAATTGGTTGGAGAATAGTTCAAGTTTTACCTGAGAAAAGTGCATATAGATTATTTGAAAAGTTGGGAAAGATTTTTTATAGTCGAAATGGGAAAGCAGTTAAAAGATTTCGATCAAATTTGCAAGTTGTGCTGCCGAGCGCTAACTCTAATGAATTAGAAGGGATTGTTATTAAAGGAATCTCCTCATACTTTCGATACTGGTGTGACACTTTTAGATTTCCAGGGTGGAGCAAACAGAAGATTATTGATTCCGTAAATGCTACAAATGAGAACCTATTGAAAGATCCAGTTGCTGCCGGTACCGGAGTGATTGTCGCTTTGCCACATTCCGGAAATTGGGATCATGCGGGAGCATATTTTTGCGCACAGGGAATTCCACTAGTTTCAGTCGCGGAAAGAGTTAAGCCAGAAAAACTTTTTCAGAAATTTTTAACTTATCGGCAAGCGATTGGCATGGAGATTTTGGCGTTGGATAGCAATACCTTGCCAACATTAAGTGATCGATTGAATGACGGGAAATTGATTGCACTTGTGGCTGATCGTGATTTTTCAAAAAATGGAGTTGAAGTTGATTTCTTCGGCAAAAAAGCAAAGATGCCAATTGGTCCAGCACTTTTGTCGCTACGTACCGGCGCTCCATTAATTACCGCCCAAGTTTCCTACAATCCAAAAGGAATCCAAATAGATTTCTTGGGGCCATTGACTCCTAGGATTCAAGGAACGCTCGAGGATCGGGCTAAAGATTTGGTCCAGCAATGCGCTGATAATTTTGCGAAAGGTATTTCTAAAAAACCTGAAGATTGGCATATGTTGCAAAGAATTTGGATTGACCCTGAGGTATCAAATGGATAAGAAACTTAAAATCGGATTGGTCTCTCCGTATGGGTGGGATTTGCCGGGTGGAGTTCAGATTCATATTAGAGATTTAGCGGAGCACCTAATTGCCAAGGGACATGAAGTTTCAGTACTTACTCCGGCAGTAGAGGAAGAACTTCTTCCTACTTGGGTGCAATCAGCGGGCCGACCTTTGGCGATTCCATACAACGGTGCTGTAGCCCGAGTTAGTTTTGGACCCGTTGCTACTTTGCGAGTGCGGAAATGGATTTCAGAGGGTGATTTTGATTTGTTGCACTTGCATGAACCAGCGATACCTTCACTCTCATTGCTTGCGTGCTGGGCTGCCGAGGGTCCAATGGTCGGAACATTCCATGCAACCGCGCCAAGACAGAAAGCTATTTTTGCTGTTGGTCCAATTCTTGAACCGGCAATTGAGAAATTAAGCGCCCGAATTGCGGTAAGTGAAATGGCCCGCGAAACGTTAACGGAACATTTAGAAACTAATGCCATTGTGATTCCAAACGGTATCAATCATCAATTTTTTAGTGATGCAAAAGCTAACCCAGAATGGGTAGGGAGTTCTATTGGTTTTGTGGGCAGATTTGATGAACCCCGAAAAGGTTTAGATGTGCTGATTAAAGCGTTACCAGAGATTATTAAAAATAATCCAGATTTGCGAATCATGGTTGCCGGACCCGGTGAAAGTGAAGATGTACTAAAAGGTGTTGAGCAATCAATCCGTAATCGTTTTCTTTTCCTTGGACGAGTTTCAGATGTAGATAAAGCCAGATTGCTGAAATCTGTTGATTTGTATGTTGCGCCAAATACCGGCGGCGAATCATTTGGAGTTATCTTGGCTGAGGCAATGGCTGCTGGAACTGCAGTTGCGGCGAGTGACATACCAGCCTTTAGAGCGACCCTTGATAATGGAAATGCGGGAGCGCTATTTATAAATGAAGATTCAACTGACTTAGCACGAGTGGCTAATAATTTGTTATTAAATAAAGAGCTAAATGAGAAATTGCGGAAAAGCGGGCAAGAGTGGTCAAAAAGGTATGATTGGACAATTGTTGCCGATCAAATTGAAAATGTTTATGAAATGGTGAGTTCAACTGGGGAGAAAGTCTCACTTGGGAGTGAGTTGCGCGGACGGATGAGGTCTAAATAAATGTTGAGTTGGCCATTAATCTCTTTGCTCTTCGCCATGCTATTAATCGTTTGGTACATCTCATTTACCGCTTCGCGTTTAGATCGATTGCACCATCGTGTGGAAACCACCTGGGGTAATTTAGATGCAGCCCTCCATCAGAGAGCTGGGATTGCATTAGAAATTGCGCGATCGGGAGTGCTTGATCCGGCGAGTTCGGTGATTCTTTCAACTGCTGCTCATTCCGCTTTAGTTGCCCTACCCGAAAATCGATCTGATGCAGAAGAAGATTTATCTGAAATCATAACTTCGATGGTAAATATCGAAGTACTTGGCTCAGAGCTTGCCTTGAAAGCTGCTGAATTAACGCAGAGCTTAAATGAAGTTCGCGCCCGAGTTCGGATTGCGATCTCTTTTCATGTAGAGGCGGTAAATTCTACAAAGTTACAGCGCTCTCGTGGATTGATTAAATTTTTTCGTTTAGCCGGTCGCGCACCGATCCCAGTTCAATTCCCATTTGAGGAAATTGCGGTATGAGAAAAATAATTGGGATCTCATTAGTAGTTGCCTTGCTAACTTCCTGTTCCGGAGTTTCGGCACCTGGAGGCTCAAAAGAGGAAGTCGCCGAAGTAGCGAAAAATTTATTAACTGGTTTACCAGGCAGCAACAATGAAATTATTATCGTTAAAATTGATGATACTCGTCAAGCAAATCCGCAAACAGGCATTGAAGATGCAGATGTGGTTTACATAGAACAAGTCGAAGGTGGGGCGACCAGAATTGCCGCTCTTTACTCCTCTAAATATCCAGAAATTGTCGGACCAGTAAGAAGCGCCCGTATAAGTGACATAGAGATTTTCGCTCAATATGGGAAATTTGGATTTGCATATTCGGGAGCACAACGCAAACTGATATCAGTAATAGATGCAGCTAATCTTTTCAATATGAGTGCAGAACGTTTTGGATATTACGAACCATATTTTCGAGATGACACCAGATACGCTCCAGTAAATTTATATTTATATCCAAATCTTTTGCTAGAGAAAGCTCATGCAAAAGATATTTACTTTGAAAAAGCTAATAAAAGTGGATGGGTATTTGGGCCAATTGGGGAAGCCGAGAAAGCGGAAATAAGTGGTCGCGAGGTTCTCGGAGTTGATTTCTCTTGGCCAGCAGTAAAATATGGTGCAGATTGGGACAAAGTAAGTAAGAAGTGGTTGATCCGTCAAAATGGCGAACCGAAGATGGCTAAATCAGGAATCCAGTTGGGTGCAGATACTTTAGTTGTGCAATTAGTTGCCATTACTGATTCTGAGTACGGCGACAAATTTGGCGGTGTCACCCCGCACTCAGCAACAATTGGAACCGGGAAAGCATTGATTTTCAGAGGCGGGAAGGTTTTTGATGCGATTTGGGATCGACCAACCGCAACCGAGACCACAACCTGGAAAGATGCCACAGGCGCGGATATCCCATTCGCGACCGGGCAAACATGGATCGCCTTACTTGATCAGGAGCGGCCTCCAAATGTGATTGAGAGCGCAATCCCCACAGATGCCCCGTCGCCGGTAACAAAGTAGAGTATCTCCTTACGGATTTGTACGAATTTTAAAGTCGCAGATTTAGGGGAGTAATTAATGGATCAGGTAACTGGAACCGCCCGAGTTAAAAGAGGCATGGCCGAAATGCTTAAAGGCGGCGTAATCATGGATGTGGTTAATGTTGAACAAGCGCGCATCGCTGAAGATGCTGGCGCTGTTGCAGTCATGGCATTAGAGCGGGTCCCTGCAGATATTCGCGCCCAAGGTGGCGTTGCCCGAATGTCAGATCCAGATATGATCGAAAAAATTCAAGCAAGTGTTTCAATTCCCGTGATGGCCAAAGCTCGCATCGGACATTTTGCTGAAGCCCAAATCTTGCAATCACTTGGTGTTGATTACATCGATGAATCAGAAGTTTTAACTCCAGCAGATTTCGAGCATCACATTGATAAATGGAACTTCACGATCCCATTCGTTTGCGGTGCAACAAATCTTGGTGAGGCTTTGCGGCGGATCAATGAAGGTGCCGCAATGATTAGATCCAAAGGTGAAGCAGGTACTGGTGATGTTTCAAATGCGACAACACATATCCGTACTATCACCGGAGAGATTCGCCGTTTAACATCTTTGCGCCCAGAAGAGTTATACGTTGCCGCTAAAGAGTTACAAGCTCCTTATGCATTAGTAAAAGAGGTAGCAGAAACTGGAAAACTTCCAGTCGTTCTATTTACCGCTGGTGGAATTGCAACTCCTGCTGATGCAGCGATGATGATGCAATTAGGTGCCGACGGGGTATTTATTGGTTCTGGCATTTTCAAATCAGGCAATCCAGCTCAAAGAGCAGCGGCTTGTGTGAAAGCAACTACATTTTTTAATGATGCAAAAGTTGTGGCTGATGCCTCCCGTGGTTTAGGTGAAGCAATGGTTGGAATCAATGTTGCTGACATCCCAGCACCGCACCGTCTTGCTGAACGCGGTTGGTAGTTACCGATTTCGTAACAGATTGAGATCAATTGAAAAATATTGGCGTACTCGCATTACAAGGTGATGTTCGCGAGCACATTTTTGCAATTGAAAAGTGCGAAGCGATAGCTGTTGAAGTAAAGCGACCAAGTGATCTCGAAAAACTTGATGGCTTGATCATTCCGGGTGGAGAATCAACAACGATTGCAAAGTTGCTGAGAATTTTTGATTTGTTTGAACCATTGCAGAAAGCCTTGCGAAATGGTTTGCCGGTTTATGGAAGTTGTGCCGGAATGATTTTGCTTGCCAACAAGATCATTGATGGAACCGCAGATCAAGAAACTCTTGAAGTAATCGATATTACGGTGAAAAGAAATGCATTTGGCCGTCAGGTAGATTCATTTGAACAAGAGTTGC
>Ga0208960_1002187_pt1 | contig 10078 bp, 10 predicted proteins | sample GreLakmeON33MSRF_FD_187703 | JGI IMG/M metagenome (GOLD analysis project Ga0208960, IMG submission 187703) | Freshwater lentic microbial communities from great Laurentian Lakes, MI, USA - Great Lakes metaG ON33MSRF (SPAdes) | ecosystem: Environmental > Aquatic > Freshwater > Lake | place: Great...
GACGGTGCTGATTGACGCCTTTGACGCGAGTGGCAATCTGCTGCCCGCGCCCACGAAGAGCGTCCCATGGCCTACCACGACGCAGGCCATCGTGAGCAGCGGCAACCTGCAGGCGTTCCCATCCTTCTGGGGACAGCGAATCGTGTCCTGGTGCCCGAAGATGGTGCAAAACACTGAGCAGTGCGCTACATGGTGGCGCGGCGAGTCCAACAAATCCGGCCCCATCACCTACGCCTACTTGCAGTCCGCGGTAATCAACGAGGATTACCTGACCAACCCGCTGGGCTCGTGCGTAAATGCCGCCAAGACCGTTCCCGGCGCCGAAGCAGACTGCGGCAGCGAGTGGAGCCCACGCGATTTCGCCATCCAGGTGACCACACCGGACATCATCGGGCGCATCGCCGCTGTGTACGCGTCCGACGCGCGCTGCGACGGTCCCACCGTGGACAACGTGTTCCCCGCCGCACCCACCACCGGGGCAGGGGTCATCGCGCCTTCCGGAATGATGGGATCGGGACAGTCGTCCGGTGCGTACCTGTGGCCCGAGACATGGTCGAACGGTTCGCTGATGCAGACCACCAACGCAACAACCGGTGCAACGTCGTGGGCATATCCCGACCCGGCTGCCAGCGGCTACTTCCCGTCCGGTTGGCCCACCATGAACATTCGCGGCAATGTCCGTGACCGCCAGATGGCGCTCATCCAATCGGCCAAGACCACGCTTCAGGTCTACAACGAAGAGATGAGCGACACGGGCATCGTCCAGGGGCTGATCAATGCCGCCAACTCCGGCGTGCAAGTGCAGATCGTCATGGCCAACAGTTTCATGAAGACGGCACAGGGTCAGATCGTCCCGGACAGGTCCACTACGTCGTGGGCGGCCAAATTTGACGCCCTGGCGAAGACGCCGAACGTGACGATCCATGTGCTCGATGAGACGGGCGCATTCAGGCCCAACGACCTGTACATCCACGCCAAGGCATTCGTCGCCGATGGCACCGATGGCTGGGTCGGGTCGATCAACGCAAGCGGTCCGTCCATGAACGACAACCGTGAGCTCGGCCTCGGATTCAGCGTGCGGCAAGACATCTCCGACGCCGCGATCCCATCGGTGCTCAGCACCTCCACGATGGCCAACGTCGTCACGGCATTCGCGACCGACTTCGCGAGCGGCGTCGACTGGAAGCTGGCCCAAGCCAGCAACATCACACCGGACACGCTGAACCCTGCACCGCCCGCCCCCACGGTGAGCGGCTTCGGTACGCAGGAGGCATGCATCCCGGCGAGCGCCGTGGCTGCCTCCGGGCTCCCTGAGCGCACGGGCCCGGCGCCGGCACCCATGCAGTCGCCCGTCACGGCCGGGTAACCCGGAGCGGGACGCAGTACCCGAGGGCCCGCTCCGGCGGGCCCTCGTCGTTCCGGGCATCACCTGGCAGTGATGATCCCTCGGTCCTCCCCCGGTCCGTTCATCTTCGCTCAGGCCGCTGGTGGACCCTCGTCACCCTGCTCGCCGTGGCGACATTCTTCGCGGCGATCGGGTCGTATGCGATCACCCTCACCGACCTGATGATCAGTCCGATGCTGCTGACCCCGGGCATCGGTACCGCACTGATCATGCGATGGGGCTATTCAATCTGGCCAGGGTTCCTCGCGGGTGATCTGATCGGCCAACTCATGGTTCGCGCCCGCGCGTGGACGCACATTGTCGTCATTGCCGTCGTTCGCGTGGTCATCGTCATGGCCACCGCTGTCACCACTCCCACGGCACCGGCTTCGCCCACCACGGCGGCGACGCCGATCGCGGCGAGCACGAGCTTTGGTCGACGGGGTCGGGGGGCCATTTACGTCAATGCTGCCCGCCACGGCCCAACGGGCCTCACAACGTAAGCACGCCGACCGCGAGCAGGTACAGACCCACGGCGGCGAGCACTGAAACGATGATGGCGATGTGGTGCTTTGCCACCCCTGTGCGCAAGCCCGTGAGCACACGCACGGCGCGGTCCTTGTCGAGCATGAACCACACGATGGGTATCCATCCCCACGAATATGAGATGACGCTGAAGATCACGACCGTCGCGATGGTGAAACCCGGGGCATGCCCACTGGTCTCTGCCAACGCGAGTGCATACCCGGGCCCCGGGAAACCGAAGATCAGGCCCACGCCGAGTGCCACCCACGACGATTGCACCATGCGTTCCAACCGCCTGGAGTCCCGCTCCCGGTCCTTCTTCTTGTGGTGCGAACGCGCTCGCTGGTGCCACCACAACACATAGCCGGCGAACAGCAGCAGGACGACACCCGCCACGATGTACGCCCCGGGCATTCGGTGACCGCTCGTGAGGCCGCTCAGGTGGATTCCCGTATCGGCCAGGCCCACCGCCACGACGGCACCGGCCACCATCGACGTGAAGAGCGTCCCCCCCACGAACAGCCAAGAGTGCTTCAAGCCGTTTTTCCCGCCCAGCAGGTACAGCACCACGGCCAACGCCTGTGGGGAGATGCTCGAGAGGAGGGCGAGTTCGAAAAAGCGCATGGGTCGCTAGTGGAGGGTGTTGATGGCTCGGGCGGCCACGATGAGAATGACGCCCAGCGAGATGAGCGACTGCACGCTCATCATCGCCTTGACACGGGTGGTCATGGGCAGGGAGTCAGCCGGAGCGAATGACGACGCGTTGGTGAATCCGATGTACAGGTAGTCGAGAAATGCCGGGCGCCAGGTCCAGGGCCCGGGCAGTTGGTACTGCGGGAACAGAATGTCCGCGTAGCCCACGGCCCGCTCGGCCCGCTGCTTCGGCCCACCGCCATCAATCTCCCAATACCAGACCGCAAAGATGATGATGTTGGTCACCCAGATGTCGATGGCTGCCCACGTGAGGTCACGTCCCTGCAGCCCACTTTCTTGGGTGATGCCGATGACGAGCGTGACGAGCGAACTGGCGTTGGCCACGGTGATGAGTGCGGCCAGCGTGATGCCGATGTTGCGCAAACGGTTGCTCTCGGCGCGAGGGGGGGCCGACGCGGCCACGATCACCAGCACCACCTCGAGGGACGGGATGATCCACCCAAACCAACGGCCCCCCAGCACGTAGTTACTGGGCAGCACGGCGTAGAGGGCCCCGGCCACGAGGATCGCGATCAGCGGGGGCCAGCGCGATTCCTGCCAACTGTCGGTATTGAGGGACACCTCGGGGCTCACGGGCATGATCATTGCATCCCCCCGCTGTGAACCGCGCAACATGCACTAGTGTCCCGCGCCGTGCCTATCCGAGAAGATCTCCGAAATGTCGCAATCGTGGCCCATGTGGACCACGGTAAGACGACCCTTGTCGACGCCATGCTCTGGCAGAGCGGTGCGTTTCGCGACAACCAGTCCGTGCAGACCCGGGTGATGGACTCGGGTGACCTGGAGCGTGAGAAGGGCATCACGATCCTCGCCAAGAACACGGCTGTGCGTCGCGGCGACATGACCATCAACATCATCGACACCCCCGGCCACGCCGACTTCGGTGGCGAGGTGGAGCGCGGGCTGTTCATGGTGGACGGCGTGCTGCTGTTGGTGGATGCCTCCGAGGGCCCACTCCCCCAGACCCGCTTTGTGCTGCGCAAGGCGCTGGCCGCCAAGCTGCCCGTGGTGCTGGTCATCAACAAGATCGACCGCCCCGACGCGCGCGCGGCCGAAGTCGTGGACGAGGTCTACGAGTTGTTCCTCGACGTGGGTGCCGAAGAGGACCAGATCGACTTCCCCATCATCTACGCCAACGCCAAGGCCGGCACCGCATCGCTCAACGCGGAGACGCAGACTGAGGATCTCGCGGTGCTGTTTGACGTGCTGAAGGACCACATCCCCGCACCGTCCTACACCGAGGGTGCCCCGCTTCAGGCGCTGGTCACCAACCTCGCGGCCGACGCCTACTTGGGCCGTCTGGCGATCTGCCGCGTGCACGAGGGCACTGTCCGCCAGGGCCAGCAGGTGGCCTGGTGCAAGGCCGACGGCACCATCGAGCAGGCCAAGGTCGTGGAGCTCTTCGTCACGAAGGAACTCGACCGTGTGTCGGTGGACGAGGCCGGGCCGGGCGAGATCATCGCCGTGGCCGGAATGGCCGAGATCACCATCGGCGAGACGCTGGCCGATGTGGACGACCCGCGGCCGCTTCCCGTTATCACCGTTGACGAGCCCAGCCTCGGCCTGACCATCGGTATGAACACCTCACCGCTTGCTGGCCGCGAGGGCAGCAAGCTGACCGCCCGCATGCTGAAGGACCGCCTCGACGCAGAACTGGTCGGCAACGTGTCGCTTCGCGTGGTTGACACCGAGCGCCCCGACGCCTGGGAGGTTCAGGGTCGCGGTGAGTTGCAGCTTGCGGTGCTGGTGGAGACCATGCGCCGCGAGGGCTTCGAGCTGACCGTCGGCAAGCCCGAGGTGCTCATCCGCGAGATCAACGGCGTCAAGCACGAGCCCGTGGAGCGCGTCACCATTGACGCCCCCGAGGAGATGATGGGCGTTATCACCCAGCTCCTCGCACTGCGCAAGGGCCGCATGGAGCAGGTGGTCAACCACGGCACCGGCTGGACCCGCATGGACTATCTGGTGCCTGCCCGCGGCCTGGTGGGCTTCCGCACCGAGTTCCTTACCGAGACCCGCGGAACCGGCCTGCTGCACCACGTTTTTGAGAAGTGGGACCCATGGATGGGCGAGATCCGCACCCGTCAGCGCGGCAGCATGGTGGCCGACCGTTTGGGTCCCGTCACGTCGTTCGCCATGACCAGCCTGCAGGAGCGCGGCACGCTGTTTGTGGCGCCGGGCGAGCAGGTGTACGAGGGCATGATCGTTGGAGAGAATGCCCGCACCGAGGACATGGACGTGAATCCCACGAAGGAGAAGAAGCTCACCAACATGCGTGCGGCGAGCTCCGACGACTTCGAACGGCTCATCCCGCCGCGTAAGTTGTCGCTCGAGCAGGCGCTTGAGTGGGTGCGCGAGGACGAGTGCGTGGAGGTGACGCCTGACACCGTGCGCATGCGCAAGGTCGAGCTCACAGGCAACGTGCGCGCCAAGTCGTCCAAGCGGAAGAACGCCGCGCCGTCCTAGCGGTACCTGCGTACGATCGTGCCGTGCCCGACGTCCGCATTGATGAGAGCGTGACCCCCGCCGTCCTACGGGCGGGACTCATCGCTGCGCTCGAGGCCCGCCGGGTGGACAACCGCTTTCACTACATCGGTGACCTGGCGTCGAGCCGCTGGCGCTCCCTTGCCACGAGTCACTCCCCCGCCCACGATGCCAATGATGGCGTGCGGGCCTACGACGACGCGGCGCGAGTGGCAATCGCCGCGCTGGGGAACGCACCTGTGCATGTCGTGGGTGTGGCGTGCGGGGATGGTGTGAAGGAGCGGCGCCTTCTGGGTGCGCTGCGTTCGGCCGGGCGTGAGCACCTGTCGGCCACACCCGTGGATGTCAGCCTGTCGCTTGTGATGGCTGCGGCCGAGGCCATGGCGGCAGTGCCAGGCGTTGATGCCGCAGATGGTGTTGCTGTCGACATCACGGCGGTGCCCGATCTCTCTCCCCTCCTGGCCCCGCGCCGGGCGGGGACACGCGTGGTCACGCTCTTCGGTGTCCTCTCCACGCTCGGGCCATCGTCACTCGAGGCGGGCATCTCCCTGCTCGGCCCCGACGACCTGCTTCTGGTCAGTGCCAACCTGCTGCCGGGGACGCCGGGTTCCCGCGATGCCGTAATCGCCCAGTACGACAACCCGCCCACGCGCATGTGGCTGGCCACTGTGCTCGAGGAGATCGGCATCCACGATGCCGGCGAGATCACATTCCGCTGGCACCAGACCCCGGATGGCCCCATGGTGGTGGGCGAGGTCATGCCGGTTGGCAGTGTGAATGCCCGGGTGGAAGGCGTGACCGTCGGCATGCCAGCAGGCGAGCCAATTCGCGTGCTCGAATCATTTCGCCATACCCCGGAAACGCTTGAGGCTCTTCTGGAGCAGGCGGGCCTTACGGTGCTTCACATCTCAGTCTCGCCGAGTGGCGAAGAGGGCGTTGCCGTGGCGCGTCGGGCCTAGCCCGGGTTGATATCGCCGGGGCGAAGGGCCCCGAGGGTGTCGAGCACCGCACCCACGCGAGGGACCTCATGCGTGCGAAACAGTCCAGTGCGCCCCAGCGATGCGAGCACTGCGAAGAATGGCTCCGCCGACCTCACCTCGTCGCCAAAGAAGTCGAAGGCGTGCGGGAGGGCGTGACATACCGGCCAGCCGAGCGCACGTAGGCGGAACGTGTTGAGAAACACCTTCACCTGATGGCGCACACGCGTGGGGCCATCCAACAGGTTGCCGTAATAAAAGCCGAGGCCGGGATCAATGAAGATACGCTCCACGCCAAGTGTCTCGGCACGGTCGAGACGCGGTCCGAAGTGCTCGATGAGCGTCGGGATGGGGTCATCACCCAGCACCAGATCACTCACCTCGCGCACATTCACGCCCTGCACGAAGCACATGATGATGGCCGCCTGGTGCTCGGCCGCCGCCGCATATACCTCGTCCTCGCGCTCCACCCCGGTGAGATTGAGCACGTTGGCACCGGCGCGAAGCACTACCCGCGCAACCTCGGGCGAGTACGTCTCGACGGATGTGAGGATGCCCTGCTCCCCCAGGGCGCGCACGACGGGCAGCACGGTTGCCACCTGGTCCTCTGGGGATACCCTCGCAGCGTGCGCGAGCGTGCTCTCGGCGCCAATGTCCACAATGGCCGCGCCCTGGGCCGCCAGCACCACACCGCGGGCGATCGCCGCGTCGGCGTCAGGCACCACCGACTCGCGATACCACGAATCGGGCGACAGGTTGACCACGCCCATCATCTCGGGGTGCGCGTCGCAGTCGAATGTGCGCCCGCCGATGTCGAATACGCGGACAGGCGCATCAAGCGCCCCCGCGTGGGCATCGGCCAGTGCCGCCATCTCGGCCAGGAGTCGTCGTTGATCGCTCACAAGGGGAACCGTAGCGGGGGCGTCGAATGACACGGGCGTATGGCAACCCATGCGCTCGGACCCGGTATCGACAAGCGGAGCATCCCGCGACGCTTTCTGATGCCCGGATTATTCCTGCTGGGGACTGTCATTTACGGGACCATCGGGTACACGCTCATCATCCCGCGGGCCGACCTCGTTGACGGTCTGTACTGGACGGTGCTCACTCTGGGCGGTGTGGGATACCGCGACACCACGGCCCTTGGGACGGCCCACGAGATCTTCTCGATATCGCTCGTGGTGCTGCTGTTCGTAAGCGTGGCCCTCTTCATCATGGTTGGCACGCAGTTGGCCGCATCGGGGGATCTCGCCCGACGAACGAGGAGGAGACGGGTGTCAAAGGAACTGGACGCGCTTCATGGACACGTAATCGTGTGCGGATATGGGCGCGTTGGGCGCGCCTCGGTGCTGCGGCTGCTCGACGAAGGACGCGAGTTCGCAGTGATCGACAACGACCCCCGCCACGAGGAGGAGCTCATAGACCTCGGGGTACCGCACATCATCTCGGCACCCGAGCATGAGTCGGTACTTCGAAGGGTGGGGATCGAGCGCGCCAGCGCGCTCATCTGCGCGGTCGACTCCGATGCGATCAACGTGTACATCACGCTCGCCGGACGGTCGATGTGCCCCGGGCTCACCATCGTGGCCCGGGCTGCCGACTCCGAAACGATCGACGTCCTCAAGCGCGCGGGCGCAGACTCTGTGGTCTCTCCCTACATCGTCTCGGGCGGTCAGATGGCGGAGCTCGCAGGCGAGCAGCACCCCGCCAACTAGGCGATGCTGCGGTCGTTCATGCGGCGGCCGAGCATCACGAGTAAGACCGTGATGAGGGCGATGGCAGCCATCACTGCGAATCCGAGCGCGAACGACACCGCTGCAGCGGGGAGCACGATGTAGGGACACAGCGCGCCGCCGACATGACCAAGGCCGTTGGCAATCGAGATTCCGCGCGCGCGATTGCGCGAGTTGAAGTGCTCCCCCGTATAGGCGTAGAGCAGTGGACCGGTGAAGCCGACAACCGCCGACGCGAAGAAGCCAAAGACGGTGATCACCCAGATCGCATGGGATAACCCGATGACGACCAGGATGACCACCCACGCGAGCAGCGCACCGATGATGAGCAACTTGCGCTCAACGCGCTCCCCGAACTTGATCGCCAGCAGGGCACCCACCACGAAGCCGACACCGGTGAGCGAGAGCGCTGCGATGCTGGCGGTGACCGACAGCCCCCGATCGGTCAGCAGCGTCGTCGGAAGCGTGAGCCATGCGTCGTCGACGATCAGGTATGTGAGCCAGATGCCCAGGAAGAGCACCACGTACTTCGGAAAGTCGTGTGATTCGCCCGGTACCGGCGGAAGGGGGGGCTCCCCGGAAATCGCCCGAGGACCCACCCGCGCCTCGCACTCGGCCACTGTGGCCTCAGCCTCGTCATGGCGACCGCGCGCGATCATCCACCGCGGTGATGCCGGGAGCGTGGCGCGAAAAGGCAGCACGATCAGCGCGCCGAGGGCACCAATAAGGAGCAGCGCCCTCCAGCCGGCCTCAAAATTGGACAGCAGAAACAGCGCGACGAACGGAATCAAGGCAAACGCGGAGTAGCCGTAGAGCGCGATCATGCTCGTGGCCCGTCCGCGCATACCCGCGGGGGCAAGCTCCGCAACATACGCAGTGGCCACCGCAATCTCGGCACCGATCCCGACGCCCGTAATAAAACGCCCAACCGCAAGCACAGTGAGATCCGGGGCGCACGCCGCGATGATGGTGCCAACGGAGTAGGTGGTGACCGACAGCATCAGGGCAATCCTGCGCCCGTAGCGATCGGCGAGGGCGCCATCAACCAATGCCCCGAGGACGCACCCCAGCAGCGAGAGCGTGACGACGACGGCAACGACCGACGCGCGGGTACCGAACTGCTCGGTGATGGTCGGCAGCGCGTATCCGATATTCACGATGTCGAAATACGCGAAGAACCACGCAGAGCCCACAATCGCGAGCACTCTTCGCGGGTAGGGCCATCGGGTGATGGCGTCGAGTCGTGCGATGGGATCCGCGGGCATGCGCGGGCGATGCTAGCGACGGGTATCGCCTAGGTGCTGGCCGAACCGCCGGCGCCAGTCACGATGATCGCAGTGGGACTCATGCCCATGCCACCGTCGGCCATTGATGCGTCGGGCACCACCAGTGCCCGGTGGACGGGCGACCAGAGCGCCACAGCACTCTCGGCCACCGGCAGCGAGAGCAGCCCTGCCGGCGCCTGCCCCATACCGGGATGCCACACGATGCCGCCGGTCATGGCCACCAGCGCATCGCAGTCACGGGGGTGGCCATTGCGCGTCATCACCACGTGCACCGGACCGCCAAGGCGATCCACGTCGCGGGCAATGGCGCGCCTGAAGCGAGCGAGATCATCACCCTCCGGTGGCAGCACCGGGTCGACCACGATCATCACGTCGCCATGCTCGATGTACGCGCAGGTGCGCGAACCCACGCTCCAACGCCACAGCCCCTCGGTGTACTGATGCACCTGCATAGCCGCACGCTACCCTCGGTGAAGACGGCGCGGCGATCCGGAGGTACATGATGGCGACGGCGATTCGACGGGCGGACGCGCACTGGCACAGCGCACTCACCACCGGCACGGGCGAGGTGACTCTGGAATCCGGCGCATGCGAGCCGCTCGGCATCTCGTGGCCGGAACGCGTGGAGGACCCGAACGGGCAGACGAGCCCCGAGGACTTGCTGACAGCAGCTCAGACCGCCTGCTTTGCCATGGCATTCACTGCCGTGCTCGGATGCGAGGCGCGCCACCCCGAGCGCCTTGATGTGCACCTGGCGATCCCGCTCGATCCCGCCGAGCCCGGTGGGTGCAAGGTGAGCCGGTCACACATCACCGTGCGCGCAGTCGCGGGCGAGATCACGATCGACGCAACGATGACCAACTCCTGAGCATGCGGGCACTTGGACGATGGATCGGCACAGAACTCACCACATGGCTCATCGCCGGGGCAGTGCTGGTGGTGCTGCTCTCGCTCGCCATGCCCTGGCCGGCGGCG
>Ga0208960_1002188_pt1 | contig 10076 bp, 10 predicted proteins | sample GreLakmeON33MSRF_FD_187703 | JGI IMG/M metagenome (GOLD analysis project Ga0208960, IMG submission 187703) | Freshwater lentic microbial communities from great Laurentian Lakes, MI, USA - Great Lakes metaG ON33MSRF (SPAdes) | ecosystem: Environmental > Aquatic > Freshwater > Lake | place: Great...
AATTGCGTAGTTAATCGCTTGCCTTACTTTAATATCATTAAATGGGAGATGTTTTGAATTAAAGCCAAGATAGGTGTAACTATTTCCAAGTTCTTTATAAAGCGCTAATTTATTCTTCAGGTCTGGTTTAGAAGGAATGACACGTGCAAATTGAATAGGATTAATATTCATGAGGTCGATATTATCAGCGATCAGTTCTAAAAATTGAGACGATGTATCAGGAATGAAGCGTGAAGTTAGGTTGCTTATGTTAGGTTCGCCCATAACTGAAGAGGGGCTTGCCTCCAAAGTTAATTTTTCACCATTAACCCATTGTGCTAATTTATAGTAACTAGAGCCAACAGGTTTTCTTGAGAAAAAAGTGCGATTAATATCTTCATCTTTCAAGATATGTTTCGGAAGAATTTGAAGAGTCGCCCAACTGTCTAGAGCTGGTGCATATGCTTTTTTATATACAACTCTGAATGTATGAAGATCTAGAACTTCAGCCCTATCAACTAGTTTGTAATCAGAGCCATAGGGAGTTCTCGTTTTGTCGTCAGTGACAAGTTTCCAAGTAAAAAGAACATCTTCACTGGTTAAGTCATGACCATCAGACCATTTAAGATTTTTTTTCAAAGAAAAAGTAATTGTTTTCTGGTCGCTTGATATTGTCCATTTTTCTGCTATTTCAGGTGCCAGTTCTAAATTTTTGTCATATTTAATAAGTTTATTAAAAATATTTCCAGAGATGGCTGACGATGCCGAATCTCCCGCAATCATCGAAATGAGATTGCTTGGCTCTCCAGACATTGCATCGATAAGTGTGCCACCTTTTTCACTATTAAAAGTACCATCATAGTTGTAAGCCACTTCTTTCTTATCGCTACAAGAAGTTAAATTAAGCAAAACAAAGAAGAGGAAAATATATTTAAAATACATGTTATGTGTAATAAGTTAATTATTTCATTGAAGTTGAAGTATGGATCCAATTTGAATATCTGAGGAAGTCATTTGATTAATGTCTTTTATTTCATCGATATGTATGTCATATTTTTTAGCAATTTTATTAAGCGTATCACCTGATTTTACTCTGTGCTTAGTAGGTTTCATTGAGTCTTCAGCATGCTTATCATTTTGAATTTTTGACTCATAAATATCTTGATTAGTATTTGACTCTGTACCTTCTTTTTTAGCCACTAACATCATGGTAGAGGTTTTGATTGTTTTTTGAGGGTTAAGATCATTTACTTTAATGAGATCACTTTCTTGCATGTCGAATTTATTTGCTATCGCTTTAATTTTTTCATTATGTTTTGGTTGGTATATATTCCATGACACTAAAGGTTTTTCATTTTGACTAAGATTTTTTACAAATGTATCTGCCGCATTAATCGGCAAAATAAGTCGTTGTGTTTTATCGTTTGTTCTAATAAGGGGCCTTCTATGTTCGGCATTTAAAAGTAAAAATTCATCATAGGAAATTTCAGCAAGATTTGCAGCAAGATCTGCATTAATCACTGCAGGTGCTTCCACAGATGTAAAGTAAGGTTTATTAGGTATCGAATCTATGTAAAGTCCGTATTGAGATGGGTTTGAAACAATATTTTTAATAGCTTGTAGCTTAGGAACATAATCTTTTGTTTCTCCTGGCAGCTTAAGGTGTGCATAATCAGTTGGCAGCCCTTTCGCTCTATTTTTAGCTATAGCACGACCGACGGTACCTTCACCAGCATTATAAGCAGCTAAAGCAAGATCCCATGAGCCAAATAATGTATGAAGCTTTTGAAGGTAATCAAGTGCTGCATTTGTTGCCTCCACCACATTACGTCTTTTATCATGCCACCAGTCTTGATTTAAACCGTAGAGCCTCCCTGTGGAAGGAATAAATTGCCATATACCTACAGCTTTGCTCCTTGAAATTGCAATTGGGTTGTAAGCACTTTCTATCATCGGAAGAAGGGCTATTTCTGAGGGCATACCTCTTTTTTCTACTTCACCTACAACATAAAAGAGATATTTCTGACTACGATCCATCATTTTTTCTACGTATTCAGGTCGAGCTGAATACCAATCTTCATATTTCTTAGATCTTGAATTATTTTCATTCTTAATTTCATATCTAGAATAAATACGTTGCCATAGGTTAATTTCGGCTTTATTAGGTTGGTAATTTTGGACTTTACTTGGCGGGGCATCTGAGTTCAAGCTGAATGCATTAAGCTTATTAATTTCCTGATCAAGCACATCGTTATCTAGAATACTAATTTCTTCTCCTAGAATATTATTCTCAGCACAAGCGCTTGGCATCATTGATGCTGAAATGCAAATAAAAAGTAAGACATATTTAAATAGTGATGTCATATTAATATTGATCTTTAAGATCTCTAAGACGCTTAAATGCTTCTAGTGATGTACACTTTAAAAAAGGGTTCGTTTTTAATTCTTCCTCGAGGGAGGATGGAATGGTATTTTTTAAGTTGGATATAAATGCTTTTCTTAGTTTTAGATTTTCATCATTTGGATTAAGTGATAAGGCAAATGCAATATTTTTTTTAGTGTATTCGTGCGCACAATAGATTTTTGTATCTTCTGGAAGGGCGCTAATTTTTTTTAACGAGTTATACATTTGCTCATGGGTTCCATCAAATATTTTGCCGCATCCACAGGCAAAAAGTGTATCACCGCAGAAAAGGTTTTTCATGTCGTAATAGGCGATATGCCCTTGGGTATGCCCAGGAATTTCAATTATTTTATAGTTTATTTGGAGCTCTGGAATATTAATTTCGTCTCCATTTTTAAGGCTTATATTGACAAAATCGTATTTATCTTTTTGCGGTGCAAAGATCTTAATATGAGGGTATTTTTCTTGAAGCGCAATAACCCCTCCAATATGATCATTATGATGGTGGGTGATTAAAATCGCGACTAGACGAAGGTTTTTTCGCTCCAGGGCAGTGATGACAGGGCCAGCGTCCCCCGGGTCAAAGACAATGCTATTTTGATCGTTATGAATTAACCAAATATAATTATCTTGAAAGGCTTCAATAGGATCGATATGAATTAATTGATTTTCTTTGTAGCCTGTCATTTGTATTCATAGTAAAGTATTTAGATCATTATAAGATATTTTTATGCCTAAAATCTCATCACAAGAATGGTTTAAAAGCCCCTTAGGCCAATATTTACTTGCGTTAGAATACGATTATATAAACTCTGTGGTCATTGATACGTTTGGATTTTATGCGATTCAAATGGGTAATTTTGACATAGACTTCTTAGATCATTCACGTATCCAAAATAAATTTTCTTTAAATTCAAGTCACCCTGATTTAGTGACAGCGAACGAAGCGTTACCCTTTGATGAAGCGTCAGTAGATTTACTTATCGCTCCTCATATTTTAGAGCAAATGGTCGAGCCTTATGAATTACTTAAAGAGATTCATCGGGTTCTTATGCCCGAAGGGCGTCTCATCATCACAGGATTTAACCCAGCAAGCTTATGGGGCTTAAAAAAACTTTTAAGTTTTGATATTGACTACCCTTGGAATACAAAATTTATATCTCTGAGTAAAATTAAAGAGTGGCTTCCCATTGTGGGATTAGAAATGGTTGAAGGAAAGATGGGATGTTATGTTCCGCCAATACAGAAAGCAACATGGTTAAAAAAAATACATTCCCTAGAAAAACTAGGTGATCGATGGTGGCCTATGTTCGGAGGGTTTTATTTTCTTGTGATACAAAAAAGAGTACATGGTATGACCACAATCCAACCTTTATGGAAAAAGAAATTGATTAAAGCCCCGGTATATTCAGCACAAAAATCTAGAACTTTCAAAGTTAAACCATGAAGCCTGCAATCACCATATATACAGATGGAGCTTGTAAAGGCAATCCTGGAGATGGCGGATGGGGTGCATTATTAATTTCAGGAGCCAACGAAAAATCTATTTATGGGGGTGAAAAAGATACTACAAATAATCGTATGGAATTATTAGCTGTAATTAAAGCGCTTGAAATCATTAAACAGGTATCAGAAATTAAAATATATACGGATTCGACTTATGTGCAAAAAGGCATTACGGAATGGATCCATGCATGGAAACGCAATCACTGGAAAAATAGTAGCAAGAAAATTATCAAGAATATAGATTTATGGCAAAGACTAGATGAATTAGTTTCTGGTCATTCTATAGAGTGGCTTTGGGTGAAGGGCCATGCCGGCCATGATGGTAATGAGAAAGCTGATCAACTAGCAAATCAGGGCGTTGATAACCTATTAAAGGGGTCGCAGTGAGACATATTTTTTTAGACACAGAAACAACTGGCTTGTATGCTAATCAAGGGCACCGAATTATTGAGATTGCAGCGGTTGAAATCATAAATCGCCGTCCCACAAACAACTCTTTTCATTTTTATTTAAATCCAGATAGAGAAATAGATCCCGCAGCTCAAGAGGTGCATGGTATTTCACTAGATTTCTTACAAGACAAACCGAAATTTACAGAAATTGCTTCTGATTTTATTGAGTTCATAAGAGATACGACGCTTATTATTCATAATGCGCCATTTGATGTGGGTTTTATTAATATGGAGCTTGGATTGATTGAAAGACAGCCTATTGAAGGTCTGGTTGCTAATATTATTGATACGTTAAAAATGGCAAAGGATATGAGACCAGGGCAACGAAACAGTTTAGATGCTTTATGCCGTTTTTATAATATAGATAATTCGCAAAGAAGCCTTCATGGCGCCTTACTAGATGCCCAACTTTTAGCCGAAGTTTACCTTGCTATGACTCGAGGGCAAGAAGATTTAATGATTGATTTTCAATATAGCGGATCAGATATTGCAGGAGAGAAAAGTGCCCATCGTCCTGCTAATCTCTTTGTGGTTAAGGCAAGCGACGAAGAACTTAAAAGTCATGAAGCTTATTTGAACAAAATGAAAAGTGAAAAAAAGCTTATTTGGTAATCTAAGTTATATAGCATCAGCCCAGCTATTGGGTGTTTCATACATGCGAATTTGTTTTATTTTAAGTTGATCATTAAAGCGTTTTTTAAATTCACCATTTAAAATTCGGTAAGCTTCTGATGCCATATTTTCTGCCGTAGGGACAACTGGAAATATAACGGTTTTATGATTTGGTAGCGTACTTAAAAAATTCACAATGTTTTTGTCGTCTTGATAGACGATGAAAGCATGATCCCAGGGCTCAACCACTAAATCCTTAATGATTTTCTTTACGTCAGAGAAGTCAATCACCATACCAAAGTCTGAACTTTTTCTGTCGTCATGAATAGGGCCCGTTACAGTGACTTCAATTGCATAGCGGTGACCATGTAAATTTTTACAGTTACTTTTATGATTGGGTATGCGATGCCCTGCATCAAACTCTAGCCGTGTTGTAATGTCCATTTTTTATCAGCGCTATGCCATATAAGTAAATGACATTTTACCATTGGTTACTATTAAAAAAGCTTTCTTGAATTTTTATAATCTTGCGATACGCTGTAACGCAGGAGGGTGTGAGTCATAAAATGCCGAATATAAAGGGTCAGGTGTTAAAGTTGATGCATTATCTCGGTAAAGTTTAACTAATGACTCTTTAAGATACTTTGCACTCGAGTGTGTTTTTGCATAGCGATCAGCTTCGAACTCATTTTGCCTTGAGTAGAATGCCATGATAGGTCTTATGAAAAAAATGAAAGTAGGGCCAACCAACATAAAAAGAAGCAAGGCGCTACCATTTGTAGGATCAACAATGCCTAAACCTTGATAAAACCATAATTGATCTTTTAAATAACCCAAAATAGCAAGACCAATAAAACTCACAAGGAACATCATAACAATTCTTTTTTTAACATGATTATGATGAAAATGACCAAGCTCATGAGCGAGGACAGCTTCAATTTCATTATGATTAAGGCGCTCTAAAAGTGTATCGAAAAATACGATGCGTTTATTTTTGCCAAAGCCTGTGAAATAAGCATTGCCATGGTTACTTCTTGCAGAACCATCCATAACAAATAATCCTTGAGATTTAAAACCACATTTTTTTAATAGTGCAATAATCTTAGTTTTTAAGGTTTTATCTTTTAATGGTAAGAATTTATTAAAAAAAGGAGCGATCCAAGTTGGATAGATTGCAAGAATTAAAAGATTAAATAAACTCCAAACTGCCCATAGATAAAACCACCAATATGCCCCTGCATTTTGAAGCATCCACAATGCAACGAATAAAATAGGCAGACCAAGACATAAACCTAAAATCATTTGCTTATAAAGATCTGAAAAAAATAGTTTCTTTGTCATGCGATTAAAACCAAATGCTTCATCAATTTTAAATGTTTTGTAATAACTGAAAGGCAGATCGATGAGGCTGCTTACAAACATGACGCTTAAGATTAATGCAATATCTTTTAAGAGAGGCGATGTCATTGAATCAAAAAGATGTGAGATTGCACTAATCAACCCTCCTAGGGTAAGAAGAAGAAGCAAGGAGGCTTGGACGATTGTATCTTTTGAGCCTAATTCACTTTTTGCGATTGCATAATGCGCAGCCTTTTGGTGGTCTTTAAGAGTAATATTTTTTTTAAAAGCATCAGGTACTTTATTTTTGTGATTAGACACAAAGTTAATATGTCTTCTCGCAAGCCAAAGGTGAATGCCCGTACTTAAGCTAAGAACAGCAATAAAGGTGTTGCGAAGTATTTCGTCCATAATGTCTCTGAATTAAGTTAATATTCTAGTATTCTGTACGAAAACAATCTTACGTTGTAGATTGTTTCAATCAATTAGTACTATTTTAATGGAAATCATGATGAGCTCTTCGGACGATAATTTAATATGGCTTGATATGGAAATGAGCGGGCTTAATACTGAGGCCGATAAAGTGCTTGAGTTGGCCACTATAGTGACTGATCCTCATTTAAATATTATTGCAGAAGGTCCAGTCATTGTTATTCATCAGGCAGAGGAAGTATTAAATGGTATGGATGCATGGAATCAATCTACCCACTCAAAATCAGGTTTGATTGAAAGAGTTAAGCAATCATCGTTTGATGAGACATACGCTTCAGAAGCGACTATCGAGTTTTTAAAAAAACATATTGCACCAAATAAATCGCCGATGTGCGGCAATTCGATCTGCCAAGATCGACGTTTTATGGCAAAGCATATGCCGAATTTAGAAAGTTATTTTCATTACAGAAATTTAGACGTGAGTGTTTTTAAAGAGCTTTCGCGTCGATGGAGGCCTTCACTCTACCAAGGCTTTAAAAAAATAAGCAAACATGAAGCCTTATCAGACATATATGATTCGATCGACGAATTAAAATACTATCGTGAGCATTTCTTAAAGTTATCTTGAAGAATTTTTTATATATAGGAGTTGCAGCAGCTCTAGGTGGATGGAGTCGATGGGGTATAGGTATTTTATTAGATACGCTTCATCCGATATTTCCGATAGGCACATTAACAGTCAATCTTGTAGGTGGTTATTTAATTGGCGTATCGATGGGAGCTTTTGAATTTTTTAGTGACCTTAGTCCAGATTTAAAACTTATTATTAATATAGGTTTTTTAGGAGGCCTTACTACATTTTCAACATTTACTGCCGAGATTTTTCAGTTGTTGCAAAAGAATGAGCTCGTCGCCTCGCTCACCCTTATTGCGCTTCATGTCGCAGGATCGATATTAATGGCTTACCTTGGCTGGCAGACTATAGGCTTTTTTAAACAGTCTATTTAGCAGACTTTTTCTTTGCAGCCTTTGTTTCAACCATTATAATAGGTTCATCTTTAGCTTTTTCTTTCTTTTGCCAAGCAGCTGTTTTCTTTGGCGCTACTTTTTTTGGTTTTTCTTCTATTTCTTTTTTAGCTTTAGGTTTTGATTTAGCTTTTGTTTCTACAAGTTCAAGACCGATTGCCTTTAGATCAACTGGTTTTTCTTCTACTCTTTTTCTAGGCTTGGGAGGAGCAGGCTTTTTGAATGCTTCAATTGGCTTAGGCCCTGGTTTTGTTTCCTGAGGAGATCTTGCTTCAGGAACAGATTTATTTAAAGTTGGCGCCTCTTGAGATGCTAAAGCTTTTTTCTCAAAATTATTTGGACTTTGGTTAGATCTCGAACCACGATCTGTGTTAAACCGACCGCGATTATTGTTCCGACCTCGTTTATTATTATCTTGATTTGGTCGTGTAACCGGTGGAGATAATTTTTCTGATGGTAAAGTGACATCGATTTCAGAAGGCTTGACCTCTCCTTGCTGTTTATTGTCATTATGCTGTTTAAATTTCTGATTGCGATTATTTCGTCCTCGGTTGTTATGTTGTGGTCTTGGACGATTTTTTTCCGTTGTTTCAGAAACTTCTATTTTTTCTACATTTTGGTTTTCAGTATTTTCATCATCACCAGCAATAAGATTTTTAAAGAAACCAAATAATGTTTTATTTGGTTTTCCTGATCCTGATGGAGCAGGAGTGTCAGGAACGATTCCTTTTACTAAGGGCTCTTGTTTTGGTTCATTAGACTCTTGTTTATAATTTAAAACTTGATTACCTTCGTTAAGTGACTCCATCATTTGGTAACTAGGCTTAGATTGATTTGCAATCTCTTCTTGTTTAGCACTTGAGATTGAATAATTTGGAGACTCAAGATGTTTATTAGGAATTAATATAATTTCAACTTTTAAGCGTTGTTCAAGACTATATATATCTGAACGTTTTTCATTCAGAAGAAATGTAGCTACTTCAATAGGTAATTGAGCTGAAATAGTTGCATTATGTTCTTTCATGGCTTCTTCTTGAATCATACGAAGAATATGTAATGCCGACGATTGAATATCTCTTATTGAGCCAGTGCCATTGCATTTAGTACATAGGCTATTGCTTGATTCGCCAATACTTGGACGAAGTCGTTGACGCGAAAGCTCAAGTAATCCAAAACGTGAAATTTTACCTGTTTGGACTCGTGCGCGATCATGATGAAGTGCATCTCTAAATCGATTTTCTACTTCACGTTGATTTTTTTGGCTTTCCATATCAATAAAGTCAATCACAACTAGTCCACCTAAGTCGCGAAGCCTTAATTGTTTAGCTACCTCTTCAGCAGCTTCAATATTCGTATTAAATGCCGTGTGTTCAATATCACTTCCTTTGGTGGCTCTTGATGAGTTCACATCAATAGAAACAAGCGCTTCTGTATGGTCAATCACAATAGCGCCACCAGAGGGTAATCTAACTTCTCTTGAAAAAGCAGATTCAATTTGATGTTCAATTTGGAAGCGAGAAAATAAAGAAACCTCATCTTCGTAGAGCTTTACGCGATCCACATAATTTGGCATCACATGGTTCATAAATTGTGTCGCTTGATCATAGATCCCTTGAGTATCAATGAGAATTTCACCTATCTCAGGATGAAAATAGTCTCTGATGGCACGAATGACAAGATTACCTTCTTGATAAATGAGAAATGCGCCTGACTGGCCTTGAGATGCTTCTTCAATTGCTGTCCACAATTGTTTTAGATAATTTAAATCCCATTGCAGCTCTTCAAGAGACGAACCTACTCCCGCTGTTCGACCAATGACGCTCATACCTTCTGGGATATCTAAGTTTGAAATATGATCGCGGAATTCATTACGCTCTTCGCCTTCAACACGTCTTGAAACGCCTCCGCCATCCGGATTGTTGGGCATTAATACGATATATCGTCCTGCAAGAGAAAGGTAGCTTGAAAGCGCGGCACCTTTATTACCTCGTTCTTCTTTTGTAACTTGAACGATAATTTCTTGACCTTCTTCAATGACATCTTGAATGCGAGGGCGATTTTGGGTTGAGTCTTTGAAGTATTGCGGCGAAATTTCTTTGAAAGGAAGAAAGCCATGACGCTCTGTGCCGTAGTTTACGAAAGCAGCTTCAAGTGAAGGTTCTACACGAGTCACGATGCCTTTATAGATATTACTTTTCTTTAAAGCGCGACTTCCACGTTCAATATCAAGATCGATTAATTTTTGACCATCTACAATCGCAACTCGCAATTCTTCTGATTGGGTTGCATTAAAAAGCATACGTTTCATTATCTAAAACTCCTACAAG
>Ga0208960_1002189_pt1 | contig 10074 bp, 16 predicted proteins | sample GreLakmeON33MSRF_FD_187703 | JGI IMG/M metagenome (GOLD analysis project Ga0208960, IMG submission 187703) | Freshwater lentic microbial communities from great Laurentian Lakes, MI, USA - Great Lakes metaG ON33MSRF (SPAdes) | ecosystem: Environmental > Aquatic > Freshwater > Lake | place: Great...
ACCATCGCAGTACACGATGGTCGCAAGCACATCCCAGTTTTCATTACCGACGCGATGGTTGGACACAAGCTTGGTGAGTTCTCACCAACTCGTACCTTCCGTGGTCACGTCAAGGGCGAAGATCGGAGAGCAAAACTTGCCTAATACAACTGATACTCCTAACTCAACGGATGCTCCCTTGGTTGCTCGTGCAATCTTGCGCGATATCCGCCACACACCACAGAAGGCTCGGCGCATAGTCGATCTGATCCGTGGAGTGCGCGCCGATGAGGCCTTATCGATCTTGAAGTTTGCCCCACAGGCTGCAGGTGCCGATGTGTACACACTTCTTAACAGCGCCGTTGCTAATGCAAAGGCCAAGAACCCAGCTATCCGCGATGCCTCCGAGCTCTGGGTAGTTGAAGCGTTAGTTGATGAGGGCCGCACAATGAAGCGCTTTCGTCCACGTGCTCAAGGTCGCGGTTTCCGCATCTTGAAGCGTTCATCCCATATCTCGATTGCAGTCAGTGATGTTAAAGCTGCATCTAAAAATATGAATACCAGAAAAACTAGCGTGAAGGGAGCGAGCAACTAATGGGTCAAAAAGTAAACCCACACGGCTTCCGTCTTGGCATTACAACTGAATTCAAGTCACGTTGGTATGCAGACAAGTTGTACAAGGATTACGTCAAGGAAGATGTCGAAATCCGTCGCATGATGCAGAAGGGTATGGAGCGCGCAGGCGTGTCTCGAATTGAAATCGAGCGCACACGCGATCGTGTCCGCATCGATCTCTTCACTGCACGTCCAGGAATTGTTATTGGCCGTCGTGGCCAAGAGGCAGATATCTTGCGTCAGCGTCTTGAGAAGTTAACTGGTAAGCAGGTTCAGTTAAATATTCTAGAGGTTAAGAACCCAGAGATTGATGCACAACTTGTTGCACAGGGAATCGCCGAGCAGTTAGCTGCCCGTGTCTCTTTCCGTCGTGCGATGAAGAAGTCAATGCAGTCGGCGATGAAGGCCGGTGCTCAAGGTATTCGTGTTCAGTGTGGTGGTCGTCTTGGTGGGGCTGAAATGTCTCGCTCAGAGTTCTACCGCGAAGGTCGCGTCCCATTGCACACACTTCGTGCCGATATCGATTACGGATTCTACGAAGCGGCAACAACATTTGGTCGCTTAGGTGTAAAGGTCTGGATCTATAAGGGCGAGATTATTGGTTCACGTGCAGAGCGTGCAGCAACTGCTTTAGCTGAGGCCCGCGCACCAAAGCCAGAGCGTCGCGGACCACGTGCTCCACGTCCGGCTCGTGGTGAAGTAACTATTACTAAGCCAGCAGCGGCAGTCGAAGGAGCTAACTAATATGTTAATTCCACGTCGCGTTAAGCACCGCAAGCAGCACCACCCTTCCCGTAGTGGTGCAACAAAGGGCGGAAGCGCAGTTGCATTCGGCGATTACGGTATTCAAGCTCTCGAGCCTGCATACGTTACTAACCGTCAAATCGAAGCTGCTCGTATCGCAATGACTCGTTATATCAAGCGTGGTGGAAAGGTTTGGATCAATATCTATCCAGATCGTCCAATCACAAAGAAGCCAGCTGAAACTCGTATGGGTTCAGGTAAGGGTTCACCGGAGTGGTGGATTGCAAACGTAAAGCCAGGTCGCGTGATGTTTGAAATCTCAGGCGTAACTGAAGCTATCGCTAATGAAGCGATGCGTCTTGCGATACATAAACTTCCAATGAAATGTCGTGTTGTGAAGCGTGAGGAGGCATAAGTGGCTAATACAACTATTACTACTGAGGAGCTGCGCCAATTATCGGCCGAGGAGTTAACTGGAAAGGTGCGCGAGATGAAGGAAGAGCTATTCAACCTTCGTTTCCAAGCAGCTACTGGTCAGCTTGAATCCCATGGCCGCTTAAGTGCCGTGCGCAAAGAGATTGCCCGCGTCTACACAATTATTCGCGAGCGCGAACTAGGAATCGGGGGAGCTGCCTAATGGATACAGCTAATGAAGATCGCGGATTCCGCAAGATTCGTGAAGGCGTTGTTGTGAGTGACAAGATGGATAAGACCATCACCGTTGAGGTATCAAATCGTGTCAAGCACGGTATGTACTCAAAGGTTCTCTCTCGTTCACACAAGTTAAAGGCACATGACGAGGCAAACACTGCCGGCATGGGCGATCGTGTACTCATCATGGAAACTCGACCACTCTCGGCGACAAAGCGCTGGCGTTTAGTTGAGATTCTCGAGAAGGCTAAGTAAGGGCTGGTGGATAAGAAATGATTCAACAAGAGTCGCGCCTACGCGTTGCCGATAACACTGGAGCTAAAGAGCTTCTCTGTATCCGTGTGCTCGGTGGATCCAAGCGCCGTTATGCCGGTATCGGAGACATCATCGTATGTTCGGTCAAGGATGCAATCCCTGGCGGACAGGTCAAGAAGGGTGAGGTCGTTAAGGCCGTCATCGTTCGCACAGTTAAAGAGCGTCGTCGTCCAGATGGCTCTTACATCAAATTTGACGAAAATGCTGCAGTGATCTTGAAGGCTGATGGCGAACCACGTGGAACCCGTATCTTCGGACCAGTTGCACGCGAACTTCGCGATAAAAAGTTTATGAAGATCATCTCGCTAGCTCCGGAGGTGTTATAAAAATGGCCAAGATAAAGAAAAATGACACAGTTCTAGTTATCGCCGGTAAAGATAAGGGCGTAACTGGAAAAGTTCTATCCGTTGACGGGGATCGCATCCTTATCGAAGGTGTGAACCGCCAAAAGCGTCACACTAAAGAGTCAACTGGAGATCGCGGCGTAAAAGTCGGCGGAATCATCACCGTTGAAGCTGCAATTCATATTTCAAATGTCATGGTCGCAGATTCAGATGGCAAGGCATCACGCCTTGGCGTTCGTAAAGACGACGAAGGCAAAAATGTTCGCATCTCACGTCGCACCGGAAAGGATATCTAATGTCAACAGAGTTAGATGTACGCCTAAAGGCTAAGTACAAGAGCGCAATCGCTCCTGCACTTAAAACCCAATTCGGATACAAGAATGTGATGCAGATTCCAAACCTGACCAAGATTGTGGTCAACATGGGTGTTGGCGATGCTGCCCGTGACTCAAAGCTCATTGAAGGTGCAATCCGCGACTTAGCAACTATCACTGGTCAAAAGCCACAGGTTACTAAGTCACGTAAATCAATTGCACAGTTCAAGCTTCGTGAAGGTCAGCCAATCGGTGCCCACGTAACAATGCGTGGAGATCGTATGTGGGAGTTTGCAGATCGTTTGCTTTCAATCTCACTTCCACGTATCCGTGACTTCCGCGGTCTTTCCCCAAAGCAGTTTGATGGCAAAGGAAACTACACATTCGGTCTTACCGAGCAGGTTGTGTTTCCAGAGATCGAACAGGACAAGATTGATCGTCCACGCGGTATGGATATCACCTTCGTTACTACAGCTAAGAACGATGCAGAAGGCCACGCGCTATTAAAGGCACTTGGTTTTCCATTCAAGGAGGCATAAAAGATGGCAAAAACATCACTAGTCGTAAAGGCGGCGCGTAAGCCAAAGTTCAAGGTTCGCGGCTATACCCGATGCAGTCGTTGTGGTCGTCCACACGCTGTCTACCAAAAGTTTGGAATTTGTCGCGTGTGCTTCCGTGAAATGGCGCACCGTGGTGAACTTCCTGGCATCACCAAGGCATCTTGGTAACCCCACTCAACTAACTACAACGAAATAGGTCCCACAAGGAAACCAGTTCGAGAAAGGCCACGAGGCCACGTATGACAATGACAGATCCGATCGCAGACATGTTGACTCGTCTGCGCAACGCAAACTCTGCCTACCATGATTCGGTTTCAATGCCGTCTTCATCGGTCAAGGTACGAATTGCAGCGATCCTTCAACAAGAGGGATACATCGCTACATATCGCGTTGAAGAGAGCGACAATGGAGTAGGTAAGAACCTAGTTCTTGACCTTAAGTTTGGCGCAAACCGTGAGCGTTCAATCGCTGGTTTACGTCGTGTAAGCAAGCCAGGACTTCGCGTATACGCAAAGTCAACAGCTCTGCCAAAAGTACTTGGTGGGTTAGGCGTTGCAATTATCTCAACCTCATCTGGATTGCTTACTGATAAGCAGGCCAACAAGCAGGGCGTAGGCGGAGAAGTTCTCGCCTATGTGTGGTGATCGCTAATGTCGCGTATCGGTCGTATGCCAATCGCCGTCCCTAGTGGCGTCGAAATCACTATTGCTGGCCAGAGCGTTTCAGTAAAGGGCCCTAAGGGAGCTCTTTCACTGAGCGTTGCAGAGCCAATTCAAGTTTCACAGAGCGAGGGTGTTATCACCGTTGCACGACCTAATGAAGAGCGTTTAACTCGCGCACTTCACGGCCTATCTCGCACATTAGTTGCGAACATGGTTGAGGGCGTTACAACTGGATACTCAACAACTATTGAAATAGTTGGTGTTGGTTATCGTGTTGCTGAGAAGGGTAAGAACCTCGAGTTCCAACTCGGATACAGCCACAACATTGATTTTCCTGCACCAGATGGAATCTCTTTCAAAGTTGAGTCACCAACTAAGTTCCAGATCATCGGAATTGATAAGCAGAAAGTTGGCGAAGTTGCTGCCAAGGTAAAGAAGCTTCGTAAGGCCGATCCTTATAAGGGCAAGGGTTTACGTATCTCAGGCGAAGTTGTTCGCCGCAAGCAAGGAAAGACGGGTAAGAAGTAATGGCTATTGGAGTAAAGGTCCGCAAAGGCTCGGCAACAAATGCCCGCGCCCGTCGTGCTTTCCGAGTTCGCAAAAAGGTCTCGGGAACACCAGCACGTCCACGTTTAGTCGTCTCACGCTCGTCACGTCACTTGTTCGTTCAAGTTATCGATGACACACAAGGCAAGACACTTGCCTTCGCCTCAACCATGGAGGCAGATTTCCGTATCGACAAGGCTGACAAGAGTGCTAAAGCAAAGGCGATTGGTGCATTAATTGCAACGCGCGCTAAATCTGCTGGTATCTCAACTGTCGTCTTTGATCGTGCCGGTAATAAGTATCACGGTCGCATTGCAGCAGTTGCTGACAGTGCGCGAGAGAATGGATTGGAGTTCTAATGGTCGCTAATCCAACTACTACAGCCCCTGGCGGAAATGATCGCGCAGGTGCGGGCAAAGGTAAAGGCGAACGCCGCGAACGCCGCGATGATCGCGACAAAGAGAAGAACCCATTCATGGAGCGCGTTGTATTTATTAACCGCGTATCTAAAGTTGTAAAGGGTGGACGTCGTTTCTCATTCACTGCCCTCGTTGTTGTCGGTGACGGCAATGGCCAGGTCGGTATTGGTTACGGAAAGTCCAAGGAAGTTCCACAAGCGATTGCAAAGGCAGTTGAAGAGGCTAAGAAATCCTTCTTCACTGTTCCACGTATCCAAGGAACTCTTCCTCACTCAGTACAAGGTGAAACTGCAGCTGGCGTAGTTCTTCTTCGCCCAGCTAGCCCAGGTACCGGAGTTATTGCCGGTGGTCCAGTGCGTGCAGTTCTTGAGTGTGCAGGCATCACAGATGTATTGACCAAGTCACTTGGATCTAACAATGCAATCAACATGGTTCACGCCACTGTTGCAGCGTTGAAGATGCTTGAGAGTCCAGCACAGATTGCTGCTCGTCGTGGTCTTCCATTAGAAGATGTTGCACCAGCTGCAATTATCCGCGCTTCACAGATTACGGTAGGTGTCTAATGCCACGTTTAAAAGTAACTCAGATTCGCTCGAAGGTTGGAAACAAGCCAGAGCAACGCGACACACTTCGTTCATTGGGCCTCAAGCGCATTAACGATGTAGTTGTTCAAGAAGATCGTCCAGAGATTCGTGGCATGGTCTACGCCGTTCGCCACCTAATCAAGGTTGAGGAGGTCGAATAAAGATGACATTAAAACTTCATCATCTTCGTCCAGCCCCTGGTGCCAAAAAAGCTAAGACTCGTAAGGGTCGCGGTGAGGCATCAAAGGGTAAGACAGCAGGTCGTGGTGGCAAGGGAACTCGTGCCCGTAACCAGGTTCGTGCAGGCTTTGAAGGTGGTCAGCTACCTCTCGTTATGCGCTTGCCTAAGCTTCGTGGCTTTAAGAACCCAGCTCGAATTGAGTACCAAGCAGTCAACGTCTCAACTATTAACGCGCTATTTCCAAAGGGTGGCGATGTAAGCGTTGCAGATCTAATTGCAAAGGGTGCAGTTCGTGACTCTCTTCCAGTGAAGGTGCTTGGTAATGGCGATATCGATGTAAAGGTAAACGTCACAGCTCATGCATTCTCATCAACTGCCGTAGATAAAATCACTGCCGCCGGTGGCAAAACCGCCGTTCTGTAATCGAAGCAACCTTTAATAGATAGAAAGAGTGGAGAAGATCAATGCTTTCAGCATTCGCAATGGCCTTTAGGACACCTGATCTACGTAGGAAGATCTTCTTCACCCTTTCAATTATGGCGCTGTTTCGCTTTGGCTCAGTTGTTCCAACTCCTGGAGTTTCCTATGGCAACGTTCAAGAGTGTCTAAAGACCCAGCAATCAGGTGGACTCTTTGGTCTTATTAACCTCTTTAGTGGTGGAGCACTTCTCCAGCTCTCGGTTTTTGCACTAGGAATCATGCCTTACATCACAAGCTCAATTATTATTCAACTTCTCACCGTCGTTATCCCTCGCTTTGAAACACTTAAGAAAGAGGGCCAATCAGGAACTGCAAAGTTAACCCAGTACACACGTTACTTAACAATCGGTCTTGCAATTTTGCAGTCCACTGGTCTAATCGCGGTTGCACGTACGCCAGGTCGTTTGATTTCAGGCTGCGAGTTGGCCATTATTCCAGATACATCATGGCAGCGAATTGTCACAATGATCTTCGTAATGACTGCTGGAACATCGGTAATCATGTGGCTCGGTGAGCTCATTACTGACCGTGGTGTTGGTAACGGTATGTCTATCTTGATCTTTACATCTATCGCAGCAGGCTTTCCAAGCCAGCTCTGGTCGATCAAACTACAAAAGGGTTTGTTTGCATTCCTCTTTGTTATGGCCGTTGGTGTCTTAGTCGTTGCAGCCGTAGTCTTCGTTGAGCAGGCACAGCGCCGTATTCCGGTGCAGTATGCAAAGCGCATGGTTGGACGTCAGGCATATGGTGGAACAAGTACGTATATTCCAATCAAAGTGAACCAGGCCGGTGTTATCCCAGTAATTTTCGCCTCATCACTTCTCTATATTCCTTCGCTGATTGTTAACTTTACAAATAGCCAAGCGGCATGGGCTGTGTGGATTAGCCGTAACTTTGTAAACGGCGATAACATAATCTACGTTCTTTCATATGCCTTACTCATTATTTTCTTTACTTACTTCTATGTTGCAATTACCTTTAACCCAGATGAGGTTGCAGATAATATGAAGAAGTATGGTGGATTTATCCCTGGTATCCGTGCGGGCCGTCCAACATCTGAGTATTTACAGTATGTGCTCTCACGCATTACTGCACCTGGCTCGCTCTACCTTGCACTAGTTGCCGTTATTCCAATCGGTGCACTTGTGCTCTTTGGTGCAACCCAGAACTTCCCATTTGGTGGAACTGCGATCTTGATCGTTGTTGGTGTTGGCCTTGATACTGCTAAGCAGATTGAGTCACAGTTGCAGCAGCGTTCCTATGAGGGATTCCTTAAGTAATGCGCCTTGTCCTGGTAGGTCCACCAGGTGCTGGTAAGGGAACGCAGGCACAATTCCTAGCTGCGCACTATTCAATTCCACACATCGCAACGGGTGATATTTTTCGCGCCAATTTAAAAGCGGGGACACCACTTGGATTAGATGCCAAGGCTTTTATGGATCGAGGCGAACTCGTTCCAGACTCTGTTACAAATGAGATGGTTAAGGATCGCTTCACTCACGATGACGTCGCTAAGGGTTTTCTTCTCGATGGTTTTCCTCGCAACGTTGCGCAGGCCGAGGTCTTGCGCGCATACTTAGCTGAAAAGGGCATACCACTTGTAGCAGTCCTTGAACTATCGATTGATAACGCTGAGATTGTTTCTAGGCTATCCAGCCGTCGAACATGCAAGGATTGTTTTCAACCATCAGTTGGCGTAGATAAATGTCCAAACTGTGGTGGAGATGTTTATCAGCGCGAGGATGATAAAGAAGAGGTAATCACTCGCCGCCTTCAAGTCTACGAAGAGCAGACCGCTCCAATAATCTCTTTCTATCGCAATGAAGCTCTGCTCATTACAGTGAGTGCAACAGGAAGCGTTGAAGAGATAACACAGCGCGCGATCTCAGCTCTTAGCCATGTTTCGTAAAGGAATATAGCTAATGGCAATTCAGATTAAAACCCTTGATCAGCTAAGGATTATGCGCCGTGCCGGCTTAGTTGTTGCACAGATGCATGGGGCGATTCGTGAGGCCATAAAGCCTGGAATGACCACCGATGCACTCGATGTAATCGCCGCTGCTGTTCTTAAGCGCGGCGGAGCAACCTCTAACTTTTTAAACTACCACGGCTTTCCAGCAGTGATCTGCGTATCGGTCAATGATGAGATTGTGCATGGAATTCCTGGATCCCGAATTATCAATGATGGCGATGTTGTATCTATTGATTGCGGTGCAATTATTGATGGTTGGCATGGTGATGCAGCCTTTTCAATCGGCGTTGGAGCAGTGAGTGCCGATGATCAAAAACTCATGGATGTCTGTGAAGAGTCGATGTGGCGTGGGATTGCCGCCGGTAAAAACGGTGCCAAGTTAACTGACATTGGTTATGCAGTTGAGCAGTACACAAATTCACAAGGTAAGTATGGAATCTTGCGCGAATATGGTGGACATGGAATTGGCACAGAGATGCATCAAGAGCCCCATGTTTTAAACTTTGGTAAGGCAGGCCAAGGCCCAGAGATTGTCCCCGGAATAGTTTTAGCAATCGAACCTATGATTACGCGCGGATCAGAGCGCACCAAAGTATTAAGTGATGAGTGGACAGTGGTTTCAGTTGATGGCTCGCGTGGTGCCCACTTCGAGCATTCCTATGCGATCTGCCCTGACGGTAAGCCCTTTGTATTGACTGCCGTAGACGGTGGTAAAGAAGAGTTGGCTCGATTAGGCGTAGAGATCTCGGATTTACTCTAAAAGTTACCGCTCTGTGACGCTCTTCGCGGTACAAATCTCGCTTTATTCTAGTAAATTTCTCACAGCCCTCACCCTCGGGGGATCAAACGATGGAGAGATTTATGAAAAAAGTAGCACGCATCGGAGCTGCGCTGGCAGTTGCCGCATTATTGGCTAGTAGCGCAGGAGTTTCGCAGGCGGCAATTAAGCCAGCGGCTAAAGCAACTATTGGAGATGACTGCACATCGGCATCGGTTGGCAAAACCGCTGCAGGTCGCGGAGTCGATGGAACAGATTTAACCTGCATGGTTGTTCCGACCGGCTCATATAAAGGAACGAACAAGTGGTGGTACAAAGACGTTAAAGCTCTTAAGAACATTGACTGGACCGTTCCAGCTAACCCAGGTGGATACTCACTAACAAGTAATGCAATAAGTGACACACTTAAAGCCGAAGGACTTCTTTCAGAGTACACATCTACATTTAAGCCAGGTGCCGGTGGCTCTGTTGGTCTTGGAGCTTTCCAGGAGATTAAGGGTAAGCCCGAGGCTGCCTTAGTTGTTGGAATCGCACTAACAGGTGGCATGTATTCAAATAAGTCTCCACTCAATCTCCTATCATCAACTCCAATCGCTAAGGTCTTGCGCGAATACGATGCGATTGTTGTCCCTGCATCATCTAAGTACCGCACACTCACTCAGCTGATGGATGATTTAAAGGCTAAGCCAAACGGTGTTGCTATCGCAGGCGGCAGCAAGGGTGGAATCGATCATCAGGTAATCGGCCTACTTGCACAAAAAGCAGGAATCGATCCAACTAAGTTGAATTATGTTGTCTTCTCCGGTGGACCAGAAGTTATTACTTCGGTCCTGAGTAACTCTACGCAGGTTGGAATCTCAGGTTCATCTGAGTTTGCCGCCTTTGTGGCCTCTGGAAAGCTACGCGTACTTGGTGTTTCATCGGCTAAGT
>Ga0208960_1002198_pt1 | contig 10056 bp, 7 predicted proteins | sample GreLakmeON33MSRF_FD_187703 | JGI IMG/M metagenome (GOLD analysis project Ga0208960, IMG submission 187703) | Freshwater lentic microbial communities from great Laurentian Lakes, MI, USA - Great Lakes metaG ON33MSRF (SPAdes) | ecosystem: Environmental > Aquatic > Freshwater > Lake | place: Great...
ACATCAGGGTCCATGCAAAGAGCGATCCACCTTTGTGAAGTGAGCTGTGTGAGCTGTTTTCATAGCAATGCAGTGTGACATCTACCAGGTCTTGGTGACAGTGTTTCATTTGTTGTTATCCGCATGGTGACAGATCAGATGTGTGACTGTGCGCACTCCTGTGGCTCACAGTCAGCACCACTGTGTGTGAGACACCAGCAATGCCGTCAGCAGCAGAGACGACGCCTGCGGCAGCCGCAGCAGATGAAGCACTAGTGCCTGTGCTGACAGCGAAGGCAGAATGCCTCTTCTTCGAAAATCAGAACCGCAATGGCAGAGAGCTGACGCACTATCTGCGATCAGACAAGGTCAACAACAGGACAGCGACTGCCTATCAAATGCTTTGTGCTGTCAATGGCCGTGTGCTCCGTGACGGCTACAAGGTGCAGATCACCTTCGCAGACCTGGTGGAGCTGGTGACCAAAGATCCAGATCACTTCACAGTGATTACAGGCGATGGTACAAACCCCTCCAAGATGCTCATCCAGGCCAGCGAGTCGAGCAAGGGGACAAGGCATTCCAGGGAGTATCACCGCTCTGCACGTGGTGCAGCAGGGAGCCACGTTGTGTGAGCCAAGCACTGCAGCCAGCAGCTGTGTCATCAGACTGTTTGTATGTTCTGTACAACAGTTAGTAATGTTTCATGTTTGTGCGAACGTTTTATAGATGCTTGTTGCAAGTGGTTGGCAGTGCTTTGCAGTTATGTGCTCGAATTCAATTGCTTTCCTAAAATGCAGACTTGCCAGTTCCAATTGGCTAGATGCATGTTTGGGCACAGAGAGTTCTTCTCAATCTGCTCCACTGCTCCAGAACGCATGTGTGAGTCTCTACAGGCGTGCTGTGAGCTACAGTGCAGTCTGTGGCGCAAGCGTTGAGAGGAAAAAACGGACACTGCGACTGATGCTTGCCCTGGCTTAACACGCATGCTTCAGCTGTGCAACATTGATACCAGCTTTGCCTTGCAATGCCACAACCAACACGATTGTTGCTAGGCAGTAACACCCAACAGCAGCTGCAGTGAGTAACACAACACATGTGCTCCAACCAGCACGCTAAATGAACAAACAGGTTTGACACTGAGAAGCTCTCAAGACAACAAACATGGCAGTCTGTTGCATGACTGGTGCAATTTTCAATGCAAAATGCATGTGAGCTGGCAAACCCAAAGTTCCTTTAGAACAAAGCCAAAGCAACTAACACTAGTGGAGAGACAATGGCAATCATCAACAGCAACATTGCAATCTCCATGGTGATTTACATACCAGTTCCTCACTATAGAGCATCTGTGACCGCCCCGCAATCCATGCAGCAGACGGGCAGTTGGTCATGTCCTCTGGCCCCATGGTGCATGGAAGCCCGGAGGAGCAAGAGAGATAGCATGGCAAGCATGAAGCGTAAAGAGTTGTCTGAGGCCATCGCCAGGCAGCAGGTGTTGCTTGGTACCTTGAGCTTTGCTTGTCAGTATGAACAGCAACTGGAGCGAAGACATAGAAAGCGCTTGAAGACCTTGTCGACACTAAGTGAAGAGCACATCAGAGTTGCTGCCTGCCTGTCAATGCTCACAAACTACGACAGGGATGACATAATACGTGACTACTGTGAGTTCCAGTGGACCGCAATGCACCCAGATGCAGAAGCATCAGCAACATTAGACTGGCAGGCTGAAAGCAGCAGACTGTGCACAGCTGTGGCATGCATGAAGGACTTCCAACCGGCACAACAAGGCAATCCAGAATGGCCAGACCACTTTGCTGCTGCTCGATGGCTGACAGAGAAGCTAGTGTTTGAGTGGCTAGTGCAATGCAACTTCAAAGGTGTGGCCCCCAGTACTGCACGTGTTATGGAGCAGTACATTGCCAGCTGGCCAGAAGCGTCTCTAGGCGACAAGGCACGGACGCACCTGGAGTTGCAGTGTGCTGGCAAGAGGTCTCAGGAGTGGTGGGCACGCTGTTACAGAAAGCGATGGCTCTTCACATACAGAAAGCTTCCCACACAGCCACCTCAATCCGAGGATCAGCTGCGCCAGAAAGTCCGGATCTCAGACACGTTATGCATCCACAAGCTCACACATTTGCTAAGCAGATGGCCCCATAAATGGGGTCACATGCAAAGACAAGCCTTGTGCATCTTGCCTTTCGTTTATAAGCTATTGCACTGATCTGTTGAGCTTCTCATGGGCTCGTTTTTGAGACCCATCAACAGCAAAACCCATGCTATGCTGAGGTGCATCTCTATCTCACCTGGTGGCGATGGCTCCAAGAAAGTCTTGCAGGAGCCGACACTCTGGTGGTGAATATGGATGAGACCAGTGTGCAACATGAGTACAGTGCCAAGAGAGGCTTCGTGTGCAATCTGGCCTCAGAGACAGCCAACAATGCTCACGGTTTCTTTTTACCAATGACAGCCTCAGCCACCAGAGCCCATACTACATTGGTAGCCATGATCACGCCAGATTCAGCAATGCAACCATACTTGCCACAGATCTTAATCCCTAACCACCGCAATACTACAAAAGCAGAATACGAAGTCTATGACAAGTTGGGAGCTCCCATTGTCACATGGCATGAATGCAACGGTTGGGTAGACCAGCATCTCATGTGCGATATCCTCACCCTCTTGCGTAGGGAAGTCCGTAAAGTTCGTGCTGGGTGTCAAATCATGTTCTTGATGGATGGCGCTTCTCAGCACGTCTCAGAGAAAGTGCTTCAACATGCAGCCAGGCTTCAGATAGTGCTCATTCTGATTCCAGCACAGTGCACTTGGCTCTTGCAACCATTGGATGTAGAGGTGTTCCTGCTCTTCAAAGAAGACCTGCGCAATAGACAAGTGCAAGAACGTCTGGAAGAGGAGGATGCGATGATATCTGCCCCTGCTCGCATTCGCATCTTGAGCGAAACAATTCGCAGAGTGCTTGTCGAAGCTTCGCACTCTAAAGCATTTGCCCGCACTGCTCTTCCAGCAAATGTGGAAGGCGTTCCTGTGAGAAGCAGCATCCAGAAGTACATGCCCTCGGAGCCTATAGAAGCAAGAGCACTGAGTCCAGCAGAGCTTACCATTCTCATTGGCAGGAACCGACAGAAAGAAGTATATGGTAAGTTCTTCAATCGCCCAAGCAAGATCATGCGTGAGCTCGAACAGATGTCAGGTGCAGAACCGTCATTGCACGCTGCTGTGCTTGAAGCACAAGAGGAGGTGTTCTCTGGAGAGGTTCATGTGAGCCAGCGTATACCTCCATCACCGCCACCAATGCCACCACCAGGTGAACCGCCCTCTTCGCAAGTATCTGCATCTCAGGCCTCGCTCCCAGGACCCATTGCGCATTTCACACGCGCTCAGGTGCGTGCCAGGCGACATGCAGCAGAGTCTGCATCCCAACACTGATGTCATGTTTCACTGCGGCTCATAGCGTATACTCAACTGTCTCAATATCCATGCCCAAACCTATGTTTGTGACATGTATAAAATATGCAATTCTACCGCAGACGTCCTTCAATTTTCAGACTAACACAAAGAGTCGTAAGCATACAATCATTCAACAATCAGGGCGAGACAGTGAGTTTTTTCATTTCAACTGTAAAAAGCACTACCAAACACGCACATACAAAACACGCAATTCCGCTGCATACGTCCTTCAAAATCTGCAGTTTCATCGACATGAAAAAACACTAAACTTATCATGAATCAGGGCGAGACAGCGTGTTTTTTTGTTTCACCGACGCGGCTTCCAAAACACGAAAATGTGCAATTACCCTCATCGGCCACGACGTTTTCTTCAAAAACAGCAATTCTACCGCAGACGTCCCGCATCGGGCCAAATGCGGCAAAAAGAAATATAATAGTTAAGGAGAGAAACACATGCAATTTTGATCATTTCAACAGACACCCTTGGAGGGCATTGTATGGGGGGAGGGGGTGCTGGATATTGCTTCATGTTGTTCACTTAGAGTGAAGCTTGTGGTCATGTATCTATGTTGTTTATTCTTCGCCGCTCCCATGTTGCCTTGCTGTGATTGTTTTTTCAATTTGAATAGTCACTATTTAGCTTTGTTGTGTTTGATGAATGTAACACCTCAAATGAATATGCCTTCAACTTTTGTTGCTGATATGCTTCAAATATGTTTCCAGTTAAGCGCATAAGCGAATACTATGCATATGCAGGTATGCATGACATTTCATTGTTGACTGACCATGGTGGTGCCTGTGTGCATTGTTTGTATGCTTTCCATGTCAAGTATGCAATAAATCTTTTCATGCAGCAGTATGCCGAGTCTCAATAATTGACTAGCTGATGCTTGCATTGTTATGCTTGCTGCCGTGTCCGTCCCTTTCAGCAGCGTTTTTTCTGTCTAGTACCGTGCCATGGATGCGCCCTGTCTCATCAAGATGATGCTTGCTGCCGAGTCCCAAAGGGATGCGCAGCGTGGGAAGCACAGCTTGAATGTGACAGACCTGCCACTAGTGGAGAACAAACGGCAGAAAGGCAACCACAAGCCGAGCCGTCCTCTAGGGCCTGTGGAGGTGATCAAAGAACATTGGATGCGAAAGCCATTCAAGGTTCCTGTGGAGGCCGTCACGCAGGAGCAGGATCACCAAAAGCCATGTCAACTGTCAGTCAAGTATCCAACGAGAATCACGAACAAGCAACCTCTGCCTCCATCTTGGCAGAGGTGGTACGTGTCTGAGTTTCGCAGATTGGAGCTGACTTGGAGAGACACGCGGGCAGCTCTTGATGCACATAGGTTGTGGTATCATCGGCTTTTTGTGGCAGAGGATATGTGTGCTGGGTCTGCAGATTATGCCGAGCAGAAACGTCAGATGCGCCAGGCATCTGCTGACCACTACAATGCCATGAACCCAGGTGAGAAAGCAAGATGGGCTGTGTCTGTCCACAATGGTGAACTCCCCGTCTACGAGCCACAGGCTCCGGAAGGTGAAGGTCAAGTTGATGCAGATGATGAGCCAAAGGAAGTTCATGGGATGCTGTTCACTTTTCATGGCGACTGGGGCTTTAAGGACCCCTCCGTGATTCGCCTAGTTGAACAGGGCGTACGAGGTGAGGCACTCAGCAAAGCTCTTAAGCTTCTTCCAGTCTATGCTGAGCTTGGGCAGAGGTTCTTCCAGGTCATGTGCCATGTAGGCGCCGCTATTGGGTGGAACAAGGTCAGTGTGAGTGTAGAGCACTGCCCAAAAGCCGCTGAGGAGCATCCTGCCCGCGTGCATTTACACGTGTTTCTCAGCGAATCCTCCAGCAAGAATGAGAAGCGGGTGAGCAGGTTGAAGAAACTCGTGACATTCGAACGTGTTCCCAGTGCCAATGCGGTTCCAATGAAATGCACAGGGAAGGAAAATGACCAGTTCAAAGCTAAAAGAGTCAATGAGGGTCATTATTACCTTCAGTTTCCTAAGACAGGTCTTCTTTTTCAGCAGTCTTCTTGGCGCAAGAATGAGCACTTCGCAGTCCTCAGGAAGTTTATAATGAACCAACTGACCCATGGCAAGATGTCCTTGGAGGATGCCATCGAAGAGCTCTTCTTGACGAAAGTATCAGTTCGTTCAGCGGTCACAGACCTGGAATTCCAAATTCAACGGAGGGATGGAAAATCTATGAACATTCAGGCACAACTAGTGCAAGACATGTTGGAGAGCAATCTTGCTCAGTTCATCGACACGCCTCCTGTTATCCAAGAGTGGCTTGATCAGTATCACGAGAAGAATTATGGTGTCAATGATCGATTCAAGCCTTTAGTGCTGGATGGCGATTCAAGGTTCGGTAAGACCACATGGGCGCAGAGCTTCTTCGGGCAGAAGTACACCTGCATGGTGAACTGCCAAGGCTCATGCGAGATCGTTCTGAAGAGCTACGGTTCCAAGCGGAACTTTTACAAGTGCATCCTGTTTGACGAGTCAAACTGGGAACTGATCCACCAAAACAAAAAAATATTCCAAGCAGGAGCCAAGGTGATTGAATGCGGACAGAGCCCCACAGCTCAGCACCTCTACGAGCTCTGGTTGTACCAGGTGCCCATGATCTGCTGTGGCAATGACTTCTTCCTGGGGATCTCTCCAGAGGCCCACAAGTACTTGGAGAAGAACATTGTCTTGTTCACGTGCAATGAGTTCTGCTACAAGACGGCCTCCACCAGAAAGCACGCTGAGCGGGCACTGTCTGATTAGACAGCTGCGCTGAAGGCATGTGCAATTGAATTCAAAGTTCAGTTGTGTTGACAACTGTCATTCCACTGTCCGCCTGCCAGTCTCAGATGGCTATGTAGGCTCAGATGTTGATCAACATCATCAGCCAGTGGTTGGGTATTTGTAGCCATGAAGGTTTTCAGTGCAGCTTTAGGTTTCGCAGGGGCCAGCGTACTAGCATGAGCATAAAACAGACTTGGCCAACAAGTTGCTGAAGTTCCTGAGATGATTGATGTGCACCTCATGTGTTTGTGACAGGGTTTGGTGATCCCATGCAGACAATCACCAAGACCTATTGTTTCTCTGTCAGCAGTTCTAAGTCTCTCTCACGTAAAAGGGTGACCTGTGGCAGTGGGCCAACAATCTCAGTGCAACACTCTCCTTGTATCCTGATGCATGGTTCTAGTAGTTCCTGGCATTGTGTGTCCATTCATTGTTGCCATGTCAGCTTGGCATTGAGCTGCCCGTACTTGGCTTCAGCACAAAGTCTGGCCTTCAGTGGTGCAATCTCATGGTCCACCTGACTAGTTTCTGTGCTGCATGATGGGGTCTAGGCGCGGGCCTCTGGCGCCCACTGAGGATGAGCTGGAGATGATAGCAGATGTAGAGGCCATGATAGCAAAGAAGGCTAGGTTGCAGCACCAATGCCTCCCATCAGAGTCTGCAACCAGATCTCTTGCGAGCAATCTTCAACATGCGCAAGCGTCTGCTCACCAGCAGCACTGGCAGAATGCTCAGGATCGCTGGCTGATGCCGCCACCGCAGGTTCCTATTCGTCGCTTGGACAACAATGGCTCCACCTCATCAAGACCATCAGTGCCACCTGGTCAACAAGTGGCTCCTGTGTCTCCCAGTACTTGGGGTCATCATCCTCATGATGTTCCTGATACGCAAGCGTATCCTGCAACATCTGTGCCCACTCATGCTTTGGAGATGTCCCTAAGTGAGGTGGAAGACCTGCCATGCAGTCAGGAAAGTCACTACCAATACAACCAATTGGATGAGGCTCGTGTGAATGATGGTGGTACATGGTCTCAGAGAGTTGCTGAAATTGCTTCTGAAAGTCTCGATGGCCATGCACCTCAGCACATGCTGCCTGTTTCTTCTCTTCATGCAGCTGCAAATGTGAGATCCAGCATTGGTCAGCAAGGTGCGCCAATTGCTGTGCAACAGAGTGCACTGCCTGCATCACCCACAGGTGCTTGGTCAATGCCAGCAGACATTCACGCGGCTCTGCAGCTTCCATTTGGATCAGAGGTGTCAGTCATCTTGGGCAAGCGTGTGGGCGCCGACATCATGAGGAGAATGCAGGCTGAGCTCAATCCAGAGCACTGCAAGGCCTTGATGCTATCATGCTTGCACGTGCCCGGCATGTGGCACGACACACGAGTCCATGTGGAGCAGTGGCTTGATGTTGCCTGTCGAGTCCGAGCGCCAGTTCCACAGCCATCACTACAGCTTCCAGCACTCATCCTGATAGTGTTCAGTGGTTGTACGGGATCAGGGGTGCCCATCATAGCATTGGATTGGGCCCTTCAAATCTGCAGGAAGCGTATCCCTGAATGCAACATCATCGTAGAGAGGTTCATCTCCTATGAGATTAGTGACAATGCCAATGCATGTGCAAAGTTGTGTTACAGCAAGGTGCCCTGTCCAGTGGAGCTCAAGGGTGACGTGCAGGGGATGGAGGAGGATGTGGTTGCCATGTGCTCTGCTGACCAGGCGCGTGCCAGGCAGAGAGTTTACCTTGCCATGGCTGGCACAGAGTGCTCTGATACCACATTTGCCAATACCAAGCACTTGCTGTCTGGAAGCCGTCTGCATGGTCCAAGTGGAAGAACATGGTTCCACTGGCACAGAGCTGTGACACGGCTAGCACGAGAAGTGGGGCCCACTCGTGTGGCACACATGAGCGAGTTTCCTCAGTGTCAGGATGAGTGCGATGAGCAGGCCATGGACCGTATGGCCGGCCCCTATGTGGAAACCAAGAGCAGTTCATGGGGAGCCTTTGCCATTCGCAACCGCAGGTGGCGAACGAGTCCAGAGATTGGGCCTCGTGAGAGAGGGATTGGAAGCTGGCTGTGCGAGAAAAGGCCTGACATTGCAGGTCCAGACAAAAATGGTTGGCTGTACTCGCCAGAGCCAGACTATCACAACCGTCATCCTTATCCCTACGTGCTTCGGAGATTTTGGCCACATCTGGTAGAGAATGCTGCCAAGACGCCCTTCAGCAAGTTGAGCTCCATGGAGCAGATGACCCTGAAATCGTTGAGGATCAAGAAGGGCAATGAGGTTCGTCGTGCCGGAGTGCAGTTCTTCATCATGCATCTGGGTCTGGACAGGACTCCATTGCAGAAGATAGTGGACATCTGGCCATGCGATGAATGGCATCTAGGGGCGCCAGCAGATGTCAATGCTCCCACGCGTGAGGAACTTGAGCGGCGGTGTGGACAGCAGCAGTTCTGCATCAACTGCTTCGAGGCCTTGCGTGTGCTTGGTGGGGCCTGGCACCTGCACAGTGCAGCTGAGGTTTGCTCCAGAGTTCTTTTATGTTCCATGCTCACATGGGTGCGCAACACACCAGGCACAGTTTGGCATGGCTGGGGCCAAGATGGGCATGTGTGTTCAGAGCAGTGTGTGCACGCGCCTGTTTACTCAACAGCAAAATGAATTCATCTTGTGTTTTCTTTGGGGCACAAGTAGGGGATGAATCATAAGTTTTTGCTGTGTTGAGAACACATGCAATCTGGGAAGCGTTTCATGGGGCAGCATAGTCAGGGAGGTGCCAGTAACTTTTAGGATTCAGTAATGTATTCTAGTGACTCCGGCACTCGTGATTCACACAGGAGTCAAAAACGCACAGACGCTTGGGCTGTTTTTTGTTAGAGGGTTGGTCTTCAGTGAATCTGCTTGTTGTGGCTTATGTATTTCAAGTGTGATGCTCAGTGCCTCATGCCTTGTTTGAGTGTATCCATGCTTCAGCCCCCAGTGTGATGCTCAGTGCCTCATGCCTATTTCAAGTGTGATGCTCAGTGCCTCATGCCTTGTTTGAGTGTTTCATTCGAATTTTTGTTTTATGCTTCATGCCGACCCGATGTTCTCAACATCAGCTGTCACATCGGGCTAATTCTGTCAGCGGCCATGTCTCTGTCTGCCATGGACGCATCCGTTTCCGCCGCAGACGTGATGCCAGCAGCGCTTGCGGCAGATGCAGCCATGGAGGTGGATGTGATGTCAGCAGCGCTTGTTCCAGCGGAGGATGCCTTGCTTCGAGCAATCCAGGACGGCACGGGTCGCTTCCACCCTCACCACAACTTGCCGGAGGATGACCCAGAGCTTGTGGCAATCAACAAGGACATAGCACACTACCTGAAAAAGACCTTCCGGTACTTCCGCGTGCTGCACACCGGCTACCCGGTGAACATCAGAGAGGCATATGACTCGGTAATGTCCGCACCAACCCTCGTCAAGAAGGACGTCAGCATGGACTACTTTGTCTTTGTTGCGTACAAGTTCTGCAGCAAGAAGGACACAGAGTTCCTGATCTCCGAAGCTCCCAGCGAGGCCAACAATGGCTTCTTCAGTCTCCAGGCCATTGATGGGTGGGATGAGCGCAACAACATCAACCGCATGCTGCTCACGCTCAACGTAGCAGCAAGGGAATGTCTGCTGATGATGCTCAGCAAGGGCCTGCCCAACATTAAATTGTCGGAGGTCGTCATCAAATTCGACCGCAAGCGGAGAATGGAATGCAGCGGCAAGCTTGCCGCTTGGCGTGACTGGGTCAAGAACCTGGAGTTCTACCCTACTCTGTTTGAATGCCGG
>Ga0208960_1002201_pt1 | contig 10050 bp, 9 predicted proteins | sample GreLakmeON33MSRF_FD_187703 | JGI IMG/M metagenome (GOLD analysis project Ga0208960, IMG submission 187703) | Freshwater lentic microbial communities from great Laurentian Lakes, MI, USA - Great Lakes metaG ON33MSRF (SPAdes) | ecosystem: Environmental > Aquatic > Freshwater > Lake | place: Great...
AGTTTTTCCGGCCGCCTCGCGAGGCATCGCACGGCGTGGCCGCGACGCTCCAGTTCGTGAAGGAGACTCCCTCCCACATAGCCAGTCGCCCCTGTGAGAAGAATATTCATACGTGGAATACGTTCCAAACAGTGTGAGAATCTGGGCAGGACGAAGACGCGGGCCGATTACGGGGTATCGACTTCAAATGCCCGATCCATGAGAGTCGGGTCGCCTGTTTGTAAGCCGTAGAGAAACCACCGCACGCGCTGCTCGCTTGAGCCGTGCGTGAAGGCATCCGGCACGATATACCCCTGCGACTGCTTCTGAATCCGATCGTCGCCAATCGCGGCGGCCGCGTTGACAGCCTCGCGAATGTCGTCTTCGTCGACGATGCCGGCGTACCGTGCAACATGATGGGCCCATACGCCAGCTAGGAAGTCGGCTTGCAATTCCATGCGGACGGAGAGTTTGTTGTAATCTCGCTCGGAGAGCCGAGGCCGCATCGACTGCACCTTGTTGCTGATTCCAAGTTGGTTTTGAACGTGGTGCCCAATCTCGTGCGCGATGACATACGCCTGCGCAAAATCGCCTGGAGCACCAAACCGTCGCTTGAGTTCTTCGTAGAACGCCAGGTCGATATACACCTTCTTATCGAGCGGGCAATAAAATGGTCCCGCTGCAGCACTGGCAAAACCGCACGCGCTTTTCACCTGCCCGGTGAAAAGGACGAGCGTGGGTTCGGCGTAGCGACTGCCAAATGCCTTGGGGAAAAGATTGCCCCACACATCTTCGTTGTCGGCAACAACCACGCGAATAAATTGCGACAGCGCATCGTTGCCAGGCTGTCCAGGTGCCTGCTGCGCTTGGTCGGGCGGCCCGGCGAGTTCTGGCGCAAGCTGTGCGATCTGCTGTGGATCGACTCCCAGAAACATGAGCGCCACAATCAAAAGAATCGATAGCAATCCACCGCCGACGAGCATCGGTGCTGCCCCGGACTGGCGACGATCCTCAACATTGTCGCTCTGGCGACGGCCTTCCCAGCGCATGGACGTGCTCTCCGAAGAATGGGGGACGGTGAACCGATTGACACACGCCAATACCGTAGCAAAAAATTCGCCTCGATACGCGTCCGACGACTAGTCTTCAGGCAGCGGCTGCCCCTTGGTTTCCGGTAAAAACGCCAAGGCAACCAGCCCCACCAGAAAGATCACGCTCATATACGAACAGGCATTCCGAAAGGCCATAAGCTTGGCCTCGGGCGTAATGGCCCCGGCCTTGAGCATGGCCTGCAGGCTGCCCAGCGTAAAGGGGCCACTGGCCGCCAGAAATCGCCCCACGTTGTAGCAAAAGCTAGTGCCCGTACTCCGCAAGCTGGTTGGGAAAAGTTCGGGCAGGTAAATCGCAAAGCCCGCAAAAAGGCTGAGCTGACAGGCTCCCATAATCGCACTCATCCAGATGTCGCCGCGACCGTTAAACATTTGAAAGTAGCCGACTGTAGCCACCATCGCCGCTACAAATCCGATCGCAAAGGCTGGCTTGCGGCCAATGCTCTGCGCCACACGCGTAAAGAGCAAGCAGCCAAAAAAAGCACCAATATTTTGAACGATTGAATTCACGCCGATCCAAAACGTTCGATGGCCTGGAATGTCTCTTTCGGGCACGCCGTCAGCCAGGAGCGACCTTGCCATAACGTCGCCCACCAATTCGGGACTAAAAAACCCGATGCCCCACAGGCCAATCACTCCAGAAACGCACAGCATCATCCCAGCCAGCGCGCGGCCACGCCAGCGAATATCCCCGAGAAGCGCACCGTACGATCCAAATTTCAATCCAATAGCCTTGCCAGCGGCCCTCGCCTGCACCCATTTTTCTGGCTCCTTGAGCCTAAACTGAATAAAGACGCACAGAAAAGCCGGAATCGACCCGAACAAAAACATATATTTCCACGCCGTGCCAGGCTCGATTGTTCGAATCGCCTCCAGATGGCCCAACGACATGCTCACCACTCCGGCAGTGATATTGCCCACGGCCGAGAGCGCCTGCAAGAGACCAAGCGCGCCGGTACGGGCTCGATCCGGTAGCGTGTCTGCAACGAGGGCGACGGCCAACCCGAAGACACCCCCCACACCTAAGCCAGTGAGAAAACGGAAGATAGCAAAATCAATCCAGCCCCTCGAAAAGGCGGAAAGCCCCGTGCAGACCGAATAGATGAGCACCGTCACCGCAAGCATTTTCGCCCGACCGAGACGATCCCCAAGAGATCCGAAAATGAGGCCGCCCATCGCCCACCCCGCCACAAAGATGCTCGTGGCATAGCCACCGTACATAATCGGGTCCATCCCTGGCGGGAGCAGCGATTTCATCGCTGAACTACGCGCGAGCAAAAAGAGTTGCTGATCGAGGCAGTCGAAGAGCCACGCCAGCGACGCGACGGCAAAGACAAACCAGTGGTACGTGGTGAGGCCTTGGTACCACACTCCTAGAGATGCTTCTGAAGATGCCGTCGACGAGGATAATTGGCTGCGGGGGAAATCGGCCATGGCGTGTTGGTTTCCGTTGTCGTTGGTCAATGCCGGTTGGTGTACGGCTCGTTCGGCGGATTAGCCTCGATCGGATTCGATGCGTTGCATGTACGCAATGCTCTCACGGGCGAGACGTTCGGGCCCAGGGGCATAGTCGAACACCTCAACGCTCACCCAACCGGCATAGCGAACTTCGTTGAGCGCCTCGAAAATCGGTGCGTAATCGATCGCACCGAATCCTGGTCCCTGCAGGTTGACATCGTTGGCGTGGAAGTGTTCGATGTGGCTGGCACTGGCCAGAATGACTTGTGGGATCGGCTCCTGCTCGCTGGACATCGCCTTGACATCCAGCAGTAACCTCACGTGCGGCGAGCCGATGGAGTCGATCAAACTGCGGGTTTCGGCGGCGGTCGTGAGCACGTCCGTTTCAGCCGGAGTCAGTGGCTCCAACGCCACGACGGTATCGGTGGCTTCCAGAACGGGAATCAATTTTGAAAACACTTCGTGCAGGTGCTGCGTGGCTGCTTCGAGCGAGACCCCCGGCATGAGGCTGCGCTGACTTGGCGAACCAAACACAAGCACGCGACCCCCGAGATCGGCGCAGAGTCTTGCTAACTGACCCAGATAATCGACCGTGTGCCGCCGTACTTCTGGGTCGGGATGGGCGACGTGAAAGTCTGTCTTGGCCAAAAGCCAGTGCAGGCCAACGCAGTCGAGACCTGAGCGGGCAATGGTGCGGCGGATCTCGCTGCGCATAGCCTCCGGCACATCCGTGGCACGCGAGGCCAACGTGAATGGAGCAATCTCAATCCCGGTGTAGCCGCACGCAGCTGCGAAATCACAGGCCTTGGCCAACGGCCAATCCACAAACGTTTCATTGCAGATGGAATAATTCATAGTTGGTGTTGAGCACTGTCAGCTCAAGAAAAAGGGATCAATTGGAATGGGACGGTAGAGTATCACGGATTCCGTACGCGTGCCGCCTTGCCGGTGCGGGCCGACTCATAGCAGGCCTCTACAATCGCTACGGCTTTGCGTCCTTCCAGACCGTCCAGCGGAGGGGGCCGACCAGCCTTGATGGCGTCGAGAAAATCGATGAAATTGCGAGTGTGGCAAGCGTAGTTGATCGCCATGGGATCAGCCGCACCGCCCGAGGTGCTACTGGCGCCGGCAAACCGACTGCGGGTGGCTTCGTCGTGGTCGGCAGTTGTGCGAAAGTGCCAACTCAGGAGTTGCTCCTCCAAGATCTCGGCTGTGCCGTCGCAGCCACCAAAAAGAAATCGTCGCAACTGTCCCGGATAGAGACTCGTCGCGGCCAATAACTGTCCCACAGCCCCGTTTTTGAAACGCAGTACAGCGACGCAAGTGTCTTCCACTTCCAACCGCTCGGCATCATGCGATCGGATCGCCGTGAGCGAGAAAACGCTCTCCACAGGATTTTCTCCCGGCGCAAGGCCAGGAATCGTAGCCCCAACGATCCACTGCAGAGCATCCACGCCATGGATTGACTGGTTCATCAGTGCACCACCGCCATCAAGTAATTTCGTGCCCTGCCATCGGCCCTCTCCGTAATATGCATCGTCTCGCCACCAAGGCACGTAGCTCGCTGCGATCGCCATCGGGCCAAAGCGACCAGCCGCCGCCGCGTCACGGACCGTGCGTACCACTGGATTAAAACGCTGTGGGAAAATCGTGCCCAGCGTCACGCCCGCCTTCTGTGTGGCCGCCAGCATTCGGTCTATTCGCTTGAGCGATATCTCCAGCGGCTTCTCACAGATCACTGGCACGCGCCGTCTGGCCGCGGCCATAACTGCTTCGAGATGGCTGCCGGAGGGAGTGGCCACGGTGACAAAGTCAGGCTTTTCCCGACGCAGCATCCGAGCGTTGTCGTCGTACCACGTGCAACCAAACTCCGCGGCAAAAGCTCTGCCCTTCTCCTCGGTGCGGCACGACGCAGCAACCAGATTCACGCCCTCAATATCGGCCAGAGCCCGCGCGTGCAGCCTTGCGATCGCACCGATTCCTATAATTGCAGCCCGCATGCAAACGCACTCCTCATTGTTGGCTCGAGACCCGTGCTCAGGCAGGGGTGGGCTGCGTGAGCCAGACGGAATAAGCCCAGAGGATTGTGCGCGATGCAAGCCTCTTTCCAAAGGAGACCCTGTTTTTCAGGGATCGCCAGCTGGGCCGCCATCAGGAGGCCCCGAACGAGCGAGGCGATGCCGAGCCATCGGCCATGAAGGGACTTCGTGGGACTTAGTCCCTTACTTCCACCGATAGAACCAATCAAACCAGCGATCCCAGAGCGGGTGGGCGTGTGGGAAGTGGCAGCCGTCATGGCTCCCGGTGCGTGGTGCGCACGGGCCGCTGTAGATCGGTCCACCTGACGGCACTCCCCGCAATCCCACAAGGTCGTAGGGTTGCGACGGCATGCTGGGATGGCACGGCGGCCCCGGCACGCACGCCGGGAGTGCCCGCGGCTCACCGCAATCGTGCAAATATTCCGCGCCCGTCACCCAGTCGGCGAACGTGTCGGTCCGAGCGGGGAGCATCTCGGCCAAAATCTCTTCGGATTCTCGGCCTGTCGTGGCAGGATCGATCTTGGGTGTGTTCTGCAGCGGATCTGGAAAAAGATCGGCGGGGGAACGTTCGTTTGGCTGCAGGCGGCGTCGCTCTTGGCGGCCATCGATGGCCGACGATTCAGATCGCCTTGTAGAAAGCTCATCGTCTTCGCCCAGATCGCTGCGGGCAGTATCAAAAGGCCCCGACGATTCCGTGGGCGAATCTGCAGCCGAGGAGGGCGTGAACCCGGGGTCGCCCGGAGTGTCGATACCCGCGAGTTGGATTGGGGGTTGGGCTGCTGAACGCGGTGCAATCCCTGGCAGCATAAACACTCGCGGCACACGGCGAGGTGCTGTGGATGGCAGCGAGGACGTGGTGGCATCGCTGCTGTGATCGTGCCCATCAGCGGCCGTGACAGAGATCCCACCATTGGCATCAAACAGGCCAATGGCCAGCAATGGCGACAGAAAGGACAGAAAGACTGAACGCTCGAATGCCCTACGCCCAAAGCATTCATGTCCACGCTGCGGTATCATCTCTTTGCCCCTCCCGTTGAACCAATCGGCTTCCATACGAGATGGGCTGAAGCTGTCTTTTTGAAAGTGCCCATCGCGTGGAAAGCAGGGCAGGCTTGGCGAGCAGGGCAAACACCACTTGCAAAGGGACGCCAGGCGGTGTCTAGCCGGCTGTTGTCGTTCACGATCCATTCCTCCTGTTGCTTATACGCTTCCCAATGTCCATGCACCTTCCCGATCCAGTTGAGCTCGTCGATTCGCTGACCGCGGCGGGTTCACTCGCGGTGATTGTTTCCACCGGCGGCGGTTCTCTGGGCATCGCACACCTGCTCACAACACCTGGCGCAAGCGGAATTGTTCTTGAGGCGATTGTGCCGTATGCCCGACAAGCGGTGGACCATTTGCTCGGCGGGCCGCAGCAAACCTATTGCTCGAGTCGCACCGCTAGGCGACTGGCCATGACAGCCTGGCAACGGGCATGCACGCTCAACGCCCCACCTGAGCGAGCCGTTGGCGTGGCTGTGACGGCCAGTTTGGTGTCGCGTAATCCGAAGCGGGGCGAGCACCGCATCGTCGTGGCAGTGCAAACATTCAAAGCCACCAGCGTGGCTTCAGTTGTGCTCCAGAAAAACACTCGGTCTCGCCTCGAGGAAGAGGAGATCGCAGCGGCACTCTTCCTGGAGCAGTTCATGGAAGCGTGTTGCGAAACCTCTCGCCAGCCAATCGCTGGCGGCCGCAGCGTGGCTCATCGACTGCGGGCCAACGAGCCAGTGGAACACCAGCGAGAGGAAGCCATACCTGCGTGGCAGGATGTACTCGTCGGCACGCGGCGAGCGGTCAAGATGGAGCGGGGCACCGAAACAGCTGTCGGTCCTCTAGGCAATGCGACCACCCGGCGTCTGCTCTTCCCTGGCTCATTCGACCCACTGCACGAGGGGCACCGGCTCATGGCTCACCTCGCGGAAAAAATCACAGAGCACATGGTGGAATACGAACTCTCAATCCAGAACGTCGACAAGCCCTCACTCGACTGCGTCGAACTGCGGGCACGACTGACGCAGTTCACGGATCGGGCACTCTGGCTGACGCACGCCCCGACGTTTGTCGAGAAAGTCGCACTCTTTCCAGACAGCACGTTTGTGATGGGGGCCGACACGTTTGTGCGGTTGGCTGACAAAAAGTATTACGGCGGCTCTGCCGATGCGGCTGCGCGGGCCGTGGAGCAGATCGCAGCCAACGCCCGCAGGTTGATCGTGTTCGGCCGCGTTTCCGATGGCGTGTTCAAGGAGCCGTCCCAATGGCCCATGCCGGAGGCACTCCGCGACATCTGCTCTTTCGTGTCACAGGGGGAGTTTCGGTCGGATGTTTCGAGCACGCAACTGCGGCAGCCGGATGGATAACCACTCCTCTCGATCGCATCGGTGAGACGGCGTATCGGCGGCTTCGGGGAGGTAAAAGTCTCGTCGCGTGGGCTGCCGCGGCCTATGCACTGGCAGCACACATGCGAGCAGTTGGGAGCCACGGCTTTGCGTGCCATGCTCCGCTTTACACCTTTCTGGCAAGGCCTTGTCCGATACGTTCCAGCGTGGTGCTCCGATCGTTCAATCCAATATGCACGCGAATCAAACTCATGCCGGAGGTGTCGGCCAATGATTTTTCCAGTGCCTGATCAAATTCCCCCTCGGTGCGTACTTCGTAGCCTGTGCCACCGCCGAGCACCTGCGGAAGGAGTTGATACTCCCACGGATTGATGTCGTTAAAGCTCCCCTCCAAAATAACGCGTTCGGTGCCGTAGCCCTTGTTGTCGAGCACAATCACCGTAACAGGCAATTTCCTTCGCACGATCGTGGAAAGCTCCATGCCCGTCATCTGAAAAGCCCCGTCGCCCACCAGCGCTACCACCTTGAGGTTGGGCCTGGCTGTCTGCGCACCGAGCGCTGCTGGCACCGCAAATCCCATCGATGTGTAATAGGCGGGCGCAATGAATTCAGTCTGGCCGCGCACAACCAATTCGCTGGAGGCAAAGAGCGCATCCCCCACATCGGCAATCACAATGGTGCGGTCGTCGAGGGATTCGTTCAGGCGACGCACCAGGCGGGTGATCGTGATTGGCTGATCGGGCACAAGGGTAAACCGCCCCGCTGCCACAGCGGGGCCCGTTGGGAGCGGCCGCGTGGCAGCTCGCGGCTTGGCGGCGACAAGTGCTTGCAAAAAGTCTGCAAGCAGCACGTGATGGAAGTGGTGGTGGCTGATTCGGAGTTCATCGCTCGTGGCAAAGATGCTCTTCGAAGCGTCGAGCTTGGCCGTGAAAATACCCAAATCGAGGTCTGTCAGCAGGGTGCCCAACAGAATGACGCAGTCGCTATCTTCGACGAATCGCGTCACTTCCTCCCGGCCCAACGCCCCTTCGTAGAGGCCGATATAGAGCGGATGCACCTCGCTTACAACGCTCTTGGCCAAGAGCGTTGCAGCCACGGCAATCTTGGACGCTTCGGCCAACGCCACGACTTCGGCCTGCAGACCATAGCGGTGCAGTTCAATGCCAGCGATGATCACCGGTTTTTTTGCCTGTTCGATGCGTGCGACAGCTTCGTGAATAGCCTCGGCCAGTGCGTCTGGGTCGCTCATCTGCTGCGGGCATGCGTAGGGCCGAATCTGATCTGGCACGATGGTGACCATGTCGCGAGGCAGTTCGAGATAGACCGGCCGCTTTGTGCGGTGGGCTGTGTCGAGGAGGAAATCAATATCGCGAAACGCCGTCACGGGGTCTGCGATTTCGAGGCTCGCGGCGCAGATTTTATCGAAGACATCCAGTTGCGTATGCCATTCCCGGACGCGGTGGTGGAGCAAGGGATTGTTGATCCGCTCCCGGAGGCCAGGGGCGCCGGAAATCAGCACGACGGGGCTCATCTCTGCATAAGCTCCGGCAATTGAGTTGGCTAGGCTGAGGCCTCCAACGCCGTAGGTCACACACACAGCCCCCATGCCGTTCACGCGTGCATACGCATCGGCAGCATAGCCGGCGCAATCTTCTCGCGTGCAATTCACGAGGTCCAGCGAGCTGTGCTCCAGCATGCTGTAGAAGGAAAGCACGTAGTCGCCTGGCAACCCGAAGACGTGCCTGATGCCGTAGTCACAGAGGCGGCGGATGAGGTACTGGCCAATTGAGAGTCCAGTGACGCTCTGCTCGGTATCGATAGCAGGCCGGCCTGCAAGAATGGGGGCCAAGCCATTGTCGAGGCTCGCGCTGAGGCTGATTGGCATGAAGTCATTCCTTTGGAGTTGAACGGTGAGAGGAGGGGGCCGGTTCGAAGGCGTTTGTCTGCTGGCTTTTTTTCATACCTCGTCGATTTCGAGAGGCCAGCATGGCCAGCCAAAACCCTAGAAAGGCGGCCACGCAGGCGAGCACAATCAGGGGGCGGCGGACGTCGTGATTGAGCGTCCAAGCACCCAAGGCGTGGAATGCGCCCCACACCACAATCCCGGCCATGATCCAGCGGACTAGACGTTCGGCGTCAGGGGGAGGAGCAGCGTGAGGCATGCCTTCATTCTAAGCGGTCTAGAAACGAAGTGCCCAGAGAAGATGGCCCCAAAGGGCCCCCGGAACGGTCCAGATCCTTAGGGGGGCTAGAGAATCCGAACCGTTTCCGGGAGCGATTGGACGGGTGACACCGACGGAACAACTGACCGAAAAGATATCGTTTGAAACCGCGGGAAAGCTCTGGTCTGCTATCAAACTCCTCATCGGCTCGAAGCGACGGCGAGCATCCATGCTGCCGCTCATCTCCGAGCGGGGCCTCACTCTCTGCCCCAGCTACCTGCATTGGGGCAAAGAATAGAGAACGTATTTTTAAGCGTCAAGGCCTCTCTTGCCGCCAATTCAGTCTCTTTTTGGCCACCGGTGGCTGTGCCAAAACCCAATCTGTGGGGGGCGTGGAAAAGGCATCAGCCCGAGAGCCTGTGGTACACGCTATGCTCCGCTATGCTTTGGGTGGCGACCTCATCGCCACGTGCCAACACCGCTGGTCTTTCAAGAGTATTGAGGAGGAGTCCACAGGCATGCCTGATCCAGTTGTTTCTTCGGGAGTTGTTTCTTTGGGAGCCGCTCTTTCCGGAACCGTCAACCTAATTGCGGGGGCTGGCAATCCGCCCACCACCGAGGCTTGGCAGACGGCGTTTGAATCTGCGTTGCCCTACCGCGATTTTTTAGAACGCCACGGTACTGCCGATCAACGCAGCCGGTGGGAAGCATTTCACGCCAGAGTCTCGCTGACCGAAGCTCAAAAAACGCTACTCGGTGGATTCGTGCGACGCATGCCCGTGCTGGTGCTGGCGGGAACGTGGTGCGGCGACTGCGTGAACCAGTGCCCGATCTTTGACCACTTTGCGTCTGCATCGCCCACGATCGACTTGAGGTTTCTGGATCGGGATGCCCATCCCGACATAGCCGCGCATGGAAAAGTGTGCGG
>Ga0208960_1002202_pt1 | contig 10048 bp, 9 predicted proteins | sample GreLakmeON33MSRF_FD_187703 | JGI IMG/M metagenome (GOLD analysis project Ga0208960, IMG submission 187703) | Freshwater lentic microbial communities from great Laurentian Lakes, MI, USA - Great Lakes metaG ON33MSRF (SPAdes) | ecosystem: Environmental > Aquatic > Freshwater > Lake | place: Great...
GAAATTGAAGTTATGAAACTCGTCGGAGCGACAAACTGGTTTATTCGAATTCCATTCATGCTCGAGGGTTTGTTGCAAGGTTTAATTGGCGGTGTTGTATCTTGCGGCGGGTTGTGGGTTTTGAACTCAGCGTGGACGAGTGGCGTAACTAGTTTCAAACCGGGCACCGGCATCAGTTCGCTTGTCGTGCCAGACAGCTATTTGACTTCGGTTATGTTCATACTTTTGGCAATTGGTGCGGTAGTCGGTGCAGTGGGTTCTGCAATCGCAGCGACACGGTTCCTTGATGTTTAGTCGTGATCTTGTTTAGAAGCGGCTTAGAAAGATTGCTGTGAGTCAAAAGTTTACGCAAATTGATTATCAAGTGAGCGAAAAAATTGCCACGATTACGCTCAATCGGCCCGAAAAACTTAACGCGTTCACGAACACGATGTTGCACGAAATCATTGCGGCTCTTGACCTAAGCGATGCTGATGACGACGTTCGCGCGGTGATCTTCACTGGTGCGGGTAGGGCATTTTGCGCAGGTGCAGATTTGTCTATGGGTGGCGAGACATTTAGTCGCGGTGGCAGCGACGTAGCCGGCGTCAAAGATGTTCCTCGAGACGGCGGAGGACTAGTTTCGTTGCGAATTTTTGAAAGTAAAAAGCCGGTCATTGGCGCGATAAATGGCCCTGCTGTTGGTGTAGGAGTAACGATGACTCTGCCAATGGATATTCGTCTGTCTAGTGACACGGCCAAGTTTGGTTTTGTCTTTGCCCGACGCGGAATCATCACCGAGGCCTGCTCGTCGTGGTTTTTGCCGCGGGTGGTAGGTATCTCTCGTGCCACCGAATGGGTATTTACTGGCCGAATGATTTTGGCTGATGAAGCAAAAGAATCTGGTTTGGTGCGCAATGTTTTTGAAGCTGGTGAGTTACTTACCGCTGCTCGGACCTTGGCGCGCGAGATCGCCGAGAACACGGCGCCTGTTTCGGTTGCATTATCTCGGCAAATGATGTGGCGCATGCTTGGTGCCTCGCATCCGATGGAAGCGCACCGAGCCGAATCTCGAGGAATTCTGCAACGCGGTAAGTCACCCGACGCCCGCGAAGGGGTAATGAGTTTTCTAGAAAAGCGTGCCGCAAATTTCACGATGAAAGTTTCGACAGACACACCAAATTTGTTTCCTGAATGGCAAGACCCTGAGTTCAGATAGTTCACTATTTGATCGTGTTGGCGGACTGTCGTTTTTTGAACGACTTGTAGACCGCTTCTATGAAGGCGTAGTTACCGACCAGGTTTTGATCGTCCTCTATGAAGATCCACAAAATCTTGTCAAGGCTCGACAGCATTTGACTTGGTTTCTGGCGCAATATTGGGGTGGACCGATGTTGTTCAATGAAAACCGCGGACAGCCAAAGTTGCGCATGCGACACATGACTTTTAAAGTTGGTGCGCTAGAGCGAGACAGATGGTTAGTGCACATGCTGACTGCAGTCAATGAACTCGCGCCAGACGATTTAATTCGCGACGAGATGACGCAATATTTTGTCAAAGCCGCCGAGCATTTGCGAAACGACACTGGCTTGCCGATTTCGTCGGCGCAATACCCTCGTTAGCGCAACGCGTAACACGAAATCGCCGCAGCAGCGGCAACATTCAATGAATCAACTTCTGGATTCATTTCGATTCGCACTAGCGCATCGGCATTAGCTATCGCCTGTGTGCTTAAACCTGCGCGCTCTGAGCCAAAGATCAGTGCGCGTTTTTGTGATGACTCGAGTTTCACGTCAGAAATGTTTGTGGCGTTCTCGTCTGGCGTCAACGCAAACAACTTAAAGTTTTGTGCACGCAACTCGCTCAGCGTTTGGGCGATGTCATTGGTGCGCGCAAAGCGCAAACTAAATGCCGAACCCATCGAAACACGCAATGCACGACGCGAGAGCGGGTCGGCGCTTGTTGAATCGCAGATGAGTCCATCCCAACCCAAACCTGTTGCGCACCGCACGATCGCCCCAATATTGCTTGGATTGTCAACTGCTTCAACAACGATTATGCGCTGGGCTTTTGTGATTACGTCGCCAACGGTCAATGGCTCGGGTCGGTAAAAAACGCCAAGTGCGCTGAGCGGGACTCCGAGGCCAGTTGCTTCTCGGCGAATTTCGATTTCGGCGGTCAGACATTGTCCGCCAAGTTGGGTGATTTGATCGTCAAAGCATGCTGCTTGTTCGTTGTCGCAAAGCACAACTTCTGGTTTGTAGCCGGCAGCCAGCGCTCGAGCGACTACGAGATCGCCCTCGGCGATGAATCGCCCCGCGGCCAAAGTTGATCGGCGCTGAGCAATTGTTGTGAGTTGTCGCTCATTGAGACGCAGAGCATCAAGACGCGGATCTTGGCTTGAGGTAATCGTGATAATCATCGCGTAATCATCGCGAACTAGTTCGCAAGATCAGAAATGCCAAGGGTATTTTGACCAATCAGCATCGCGCTTTTCAACGAATGAGTCGCGACCTTCTGTGGCTTCTTGAGTCATGTAGGCGAGCCGAGTCGCTTCGCCGGCAAAAATCTGCTGTCCGACTAGGCCGTCATCAATTGCGTTGAATGCAAACTTAAGCATGCGCTGAGCCATTGGGCTCTTTGCGTTTATTTCTTTTGCCCATTCGAGTGCAACGCGTTCAAGGTCGGCGTGGGGAACAACCTCATTTACCATGCCCATGCGATGAGCATCGTCGGCTGAATATTCGCGACCAAGAAAGAAAATTTCGCGCGCGAACTTTTGACCGACCTGTCGGGCAAGATATGCCGAACCAAAGCCTCCGTCGAAACTGGCGACGTCGGCGTCGGTCTGTTTGAATTTGGCGTGCTCTTTGCTTGCCAAAGTTAAGTCGCTGACGACGTGCAAACTGTGTCCACCACCGGCCGCCCAACCTGGCACGACACAGATAACGATTTTTGGCATGAAGCGAATAAGTCGCTGAACTTCGAGAATATGCAACCGTCCAGTGCTTGATTTGTTTTCGTCTCCGTCTTCGTATTGATAGCCGTCTGCACCACGAATTCGCTGGTCGCCACCACTGCAAAAGGCCCAACCGCCATCTTTTGGTGACGGGCCGTTGCCGGTTAGAAGTACGCAACCTACATCTGTCGTTTGACGCGCGTGATCTAGCGCTCGATAAAGCTCGTCAACCGTGCTCGGACGAAAAGCATTGCGCACTTCTGGGCGATTGAACGCAACCCGAACTGTGCCGTGGGCTTTTGCCCGATGGTAAGTGATGTCACGAAATTCAAAACCTGGAACCTGAGTCCATTGAGTTGGGTCAAAGATTGCTGAAACGCTCACATCTATATTGTGGCAGCGCGCGAGGCGAATTCGGGTCGCGACTCTAAAAATTGTCGTTCCCACTGTGCGCTTGCGCCATCTGATTGTCGCTTAGTTTGCGGTTCGGGAACCAAGTCAATCGGTGTATTGATATGACTCATAATGCGACGCACGGTTGAGTCCATATCACGGGTCAGTTGTTCGTAAGTCACATGCAGGGGAGAGATCGAGAGTTTTGCAAAGTATGCATCCCAATTTTTGTTTGCAGTCGAAATTGTCTCAAGAGCGTTGACGATTGCTTGTTCGTCATAAATTGGTTCACGCATCGCCGACATGTTGCTGTTCCATTGATTGGATTGTTCGGCGCGAACGAGTGAGATAGCTTGACGCACTTCGTTGTCTCGCGTGATGCGCACCCATTTAATTGGCGCGCCCCAATAGCTCGCGTCAAGACCACGCTGCAACATGTGTTCGTCGTATTGATTGAAGTGCATCTTGATGCCGAACACGCCATTAGGCGTGGTGTTGATTGCCGCCGCACGATCAAGATATTGCCGCCACGAGGAGGCAGAAAAGTATTCGATGTTTCGCCAGGCGTTTCTTCCTGTGGCTTTGCGAAGTGCTCCAACCACGACGCCTTTGAGATTGAGTTTTGGCAGACTGTTTTCGTTACGAAAATTCGTGAAGTTCTTTGTGTGAATGTTCAAGTACTCCATCGGCATTCCTGCTGCACCTGTCGCCCGTAAAATTGAACATAATAGGGTTGATCCCGTGCGATGCACCGAGGCAATTGCGAGCAGGCAAGTTGTCGCTGGTTGATCTGCGATTTTGTGTTGCTGCATGTTTACATTCTGACAGTTCGCACTGGTAGCGTCGTGATTCGCATATCTTGAGAAATTTTCTACCGTATTTGAACACTAATTGCCTAGGAGCGACCAGATGACCGACTTACTCAGCCGCGAAGAGTGGACAAAGCGAGCCTCGCAAAAAGTGGCGCGCACTCAACTATTTATCAACGGCAAATTTGTGGACGCTGCGAGTGGCAAGACGTTTGAGTCGATTAATCCGCGTGATAACTCAATTGCCGCCGTTGTCGCTGAAGGTGACAAAGAAGATATTGATCGTGCAGTAGTCGCCGCCAGAAAGTCTTTCACGGCAGGTGTGTGGAGCGAGATGGCGCCGGTTCAACGCAAAAACATTATGTTGCGTTGGGTTCAGTTGATGCGTGAAAACATCAATGAACTTGCGCTGCTTGAGACGATGGATGTCGGCAAACCAATCGGCGACTCGGTGAATGTAGACATTGAATCTGCGGCAAATAATCTGCAGTGGTTTGCCGAGACAATCGACAAGATGTATGGCCAAGTTGCACCAGTGCAACGCGATGCAGTCGCATTAATTGAACGCGAGCCACTCGGTGTGGTGGGTGCCGTTGTTCCGTGGAACTATCCGTTGATTATTTCTTCATGGAAGGTTGGCGCGGCTCTTGCCGGCGGTAATTCAGTTGTCTTGAAGCCGGCTGAACAATCGCCGTTGTCGGCGTTGTTCTTTGCCGAACTCGGCACACGTGCCGGCTTGCCCGATGGTGTTTTGAATGTGGTTCCAGGTTTTGGACCGACTGCTGGTGAGTCGTTGGGTCGACACATGGATGTCGACAAACTTGCGTTCACTGGTTCTACAGAAGTTGGTAGATACTTTTTGAAATATGCGGCTGAGAGCAACGGCAAATCAGTGTCGCTCGAACTTGGTGGCAAGACCCCGCAAATTGTTTTGAGCGATTGCGCCGACCTTGATGCGGCTGCTTCGTCGATTGCCTGGGGTGTCTTTTATAACTCTGGTCAAACTTGTCATGCCGGTACACGTCTGGTCGTTGAAAAGGCGGTTGAAGAAGAGTTGCTAGAAAAAATTACTCAAGTTGCAAAATCAATCCAGCCAGGCGATCCATACGATCCCACAACTGCAATGGGCACGATCGTAGATAAAACTCAGTTTGAGCGAGTGTTGGGTTACATCGACATCGGCAAAAAAGAGGGTGCCAAAGTTTTCTCTGGTGGTGACAAGACAGAGCCAGTGAAAGGTGGAGTTTTCATTCAGCCCACCGTGTTTCAAAACGTGAAGCCAGGAATGCGAATCGAACGCGAAGAAATCTTCGGCCCAGTTTTGGCTTCAATCGCAGTCGAGAGCGCCGACGAAGCAGTTCGTGTCGCCAACGACACTCAGTATGGTTTGGCTTCAGCGATCTGGACGCGTGACATCACAAAAGCCCATCGAATTGCTCGAAAGTTGCGCACCGGAACAGTTTGGGTGAATACTTTCGATAAGGGCTCAATCACGACACCGTTTGGCGGATTCAAACAATCCGGCACTGGCCGTGATCGTTCGATGCATTCAATAGAGGGCTACACCAATCTCAAGACGACATGGATACAACTATGAGCACAACAAAACGAAATTGCGGTTTCATCGGACTCGGACACTTGGGTGTCTATTTAGCGGCGAGCTTGGTTCGCGCGGGCCACAATGTCACGATTACCGATCTCAACAAGTCGCTCGGTGATGGTCTCATCGCTAAGGGTGCGAAGTGGGCGAACAATGCAAAAGAAGTTGCACAAGCATCTGAAGTTGTGTTCACTTGTTTGCCATCACCGCGCGCTATTGAATCGGTAGTCAACGGCGAAAATGGCGTGTTCTCAGGCTTGGCCAAAGGCGGCACCTGGATCGACATGAGCACCAACGATCGAAGCGAGACGTTGCGTCTGGGTGAAATTGCCGCAAAGTTGGGCGTCAATACTCTTGAGTCGCCAGTTACTGGTGGCGTGCACAAAGCAGCCGAGGGCGACATCACAGTTTTGGTGGGCGGAGATCAAAAAATATTTGCTGCACATAAAGAATTGCTTGAAGCCATGGGCAAACCAGTTATTTATGTTGGCGAACTCGGCAGTGCAGCCGTGATCAAAGTAATCACGAACATGCTTGCGTTCATTCATCTTGTGGCGTGTGGCGAGGCATTGATGCTGGCGAAAAAAGGTGGCATTGATCTTGGTATTGCATACGAAGTAATCAAGAACAGTTCAGGCAATAGTTTCGTTCACGAAACCGAAGGCCAAGTTATTCTCAACGGCAGTTACGACATCGGTTTCACTATGGATCTTGCGTTGAAAGACATGGGTTTTGCGATGGAGTACGGCCGCAAGTTTGGTGTACCTCTTGATGTAGCAAGCACCGTGCAACAAGCATTTGTTCGCGCAAAGTCGCAATATGGTGGCGATGTTTGGTCAACACAAGTTGTAAAACTTCTTGAAGACGCACTTGGCACAGACTTGCGGGCGCCGGGGTTCCCAGAACGATTGCAATAGTCTTCAAAAATGAATCTTGAGCAGACTGCTCGCCATGATTTAACTGTCGCGTTTCGTTGGGCAGCGCGACTCAACATGCATGAGGCGGTTGCCAATCACTTCAGCGTCGCTACTTCTGATGATGGTCAAAAGTTTTTGATCAACCCGGCAGGTCGACATTTCTCTCAAATGCAGATGAGCGATTTGGTTTTGCTTGATGCCAGTAAACCCGACTTGGGTGTTTCGCAATCTGTTGATGTAGATCCAACTGCGATAAATCTGCATGGACAGATACATAAGTTGTTGCCGGATGCGAAATGTATTTTGCACACGCACATGCCATACACGACTGCGCTGGCGTGTTTAAAAGACTTTGAGTTCTTGATGTTGGATCAAAATGCGTGTCGCTTCTATCAACGCATTGCCTATGACCGCGACTATGCAGGGATGGCTCTCGAAGTTGGCGAAGGCGAAAGAGTCGCCAAAGTATTGGGTAAGTCGCGAAATGTTTTGTTCTTGGCTAATCACGGCGTGATAGTCGTTGGCAATTCAGTGGCTGGCGCGTTTGATGAGCTTTACTACTTAGAAAAAGCCGCGCAACTTCAAGTGCTCGCATTATCAACTAATCGCAAACTTGAGTTGATTTCAAGCGAGATTGCATCGATGGTTTGTAAACAATGGCTAGAGTATCCGAACGGCGCAAAGTTGCACTTCGAAGCGCTAGTGCAGATTCTTGAGCAAGAAAATCCTGAATATAAAAACTGAAAGGTAGAAGAAATGAAAGCTGCAGTCTGTCGTGAGTTTGGTAAACCACTCGTTATAGAAGAAGTAAATCTCGCCAAACCTCAGGCCAGCGAACTGCGTGTGAAGATTTTGGCTACCGCGATTTGCCACAGCGACATTTCTTACGCCGATGGCGCATGGGGTGGCACGCTGCCGGCCATTTTTGGCCACGAAAGCGTTGGGGTAGTCGAAGAAGTTGGGGCGGGCGTAAGTTCTGTCAAAGTCGGTGATCAGGTTGTTGTGACGTTGATTCGTTCATGTGGCCACTGTCGTGGTTGTTCGCGCGGCATGCCCGTAACTTGCGAGACGTCATTTCCGCTGGACGCAAAAAGTCCGCTTACATCAAAGTCGGGCGAGTCGATTGTGCAAGCAATGCGCACTGGCAGTTTTGCCGAGTATGTCGTAGTGCATGATTCTCAAGTCGTGGTTATTTCGAGAGACATTAAAGCCGCCAGCGCGTCGCTTCTGGCTTGTGGTGTGATTACTGGTTTTGGTGCGGTCACGAATACCGCAAAAGTTGAACCAGGTAGTCATGTTGTCGTAATCGGTGCCGGCGGAGTCGGCCTCAATTCGGTGCAAGGTGCACGAGTTAGCGGTGCTCGATCAATTATCGCTGTTGATCTTTCTGATTCAAAGATTGATGCTGCTAAAAAGTTTGGCGCAACTCATGGCGTGAACTCAGGCAAAGAAGATGTTGCCAAACGGGTGCAAGAGATCACCGATGGCCGCGGCGCAGATTACGTGTTCGTCACGGTTGGCGCGAAACAGGCATTTGATTCGTCGTATGGTTTGCTTGCAAAATCCGGCACGGTTGTGTTGGTTGGTATGCCCGCAAACGGCGTAATGTCAGAAATTGACCCCGGCACGATGGCGGCGTACAGCCAAAACATTCTTGGCTCAAAAATGGGGTCAGCGCGGATACAAATTGATATTCCGAATCTGATCGCTCTTTACGAGCAGGGTCGCCTGAAGCTGGATGAACTCGTAACAAAGACATATCCTTTAGAAGAGATCAATGAAGCGATTGCGGCTGTAAAACGGGGCGATGCTTTGCGAAATGTGATTGTCTTCTAGCAATTTAGAAACAGGCAGGTGGGGTTATGAAAATTGAGAAGTTGCAAACTTTTGTTGTCGGCAATCCACCACCGCGCACGGGTGGCCGCTACTTCATTTTCGTAAAACTGACCACCGATACGGGTGTCACTGGCATCGGTGAGATTTATACGGCGACCTATTCGCCACAAATCGTTTGCAAAGTCGCTGAAGATATGTTTGAGCGTTACGTTTTTGGAACCGATCCGTTTCACATTGAAAAAATGTGGCGCCGCACTTATGGTTCGGGTTTCTCGCATCGACCAGATTTCAGTACTGCAGGTGTTGTTAGCGGACTCGAAATGGCAATGTGGGATATCTGTGGCAAAGACACAGGCAAACCGGTTTACGAGTTACTCGGTGGTCAAGTTCACGATCGCTTGCGTTGCTACACATATTTGTATCCATCGCATGAGTTTGATGCTCATTCTGATCATCCGCTTTATAGCGACCCAGATCTTGCAGCCGAGGCTGCCGTGCGCGAAGTTGAGCGCGGTTTTACTGCCGTAAAACTTGATCCTGCCGGACCGTATTCGGTTTATGACGGACGTCAACCTTCGCTAGCGACGATTGATCGCAGTGTGCGGATGGTTGCTGCAATTCGCAAAGCTGTGGGCAACCGCGCCGATATTTTGTTCGGCACACACGGTCAGTTCACCGCTTCTGGTGCAATTCGTTTGGCTAAACAACTTGAGCCTTACGACCCGATGTGGTTCGAAGAGCCGATTCCGCCTGATGCGCCAGAAGAGATGGCCAAAGTCGCGGCGCACACGAGCATTCCGATTGCCACGGGCGAGCGGCTCACTTCAAAATACGAGTTCGCACATTTGTTGCGTGTTGGCGGAGCGTCGATTATTCAATTGGCAACGGGTCGTTGCGGCGGAATTCTCGAAGGCAAAAAGATCGCATCAATCGCTGAGACGTATCACGCACAAATCGCTCCGCATCTTTATTGTGGACCAATTGAGGGTGCGGCAAACATTCAGCTGAGTACATGCACACCAAACTTCTTGATTCTTGAAAGCATTCAAGACTGGGGCGGTTTCCACGCCAAGATTTTGAAGAAGCCAATTCAATTCGATAACGGTTATGTGATTCCATCTAAAGAGCCAGGTCTGGGTGTTGAATTGAACGAAGAAGTTGCACTTGCTCATCCATATACAGGCACCGATCTGCATCTGAATGAGCGTCAGACGCCAGCTGATCTGAGTTAAATTCAAATCATGACAAGTTCTTCAGAAATTTCAACGATTGCCTTCCGCGCAGGGGAGATAGCAGCCGCAGATTTAGCCGCTAAACCGCTTGGTCAGCCGTCGGCAGAGCCTCTAACCGGTGAGATCATGACGCGAGCAAAAGTTTTTCTTGACAACCCGACCGTCACAGCCGGCACATGGGAGTGCGAGGTTGGTGCATCGCGTTGGGAGTTCACAACTCGTGGCGAAGTTATTTATGTTTTGTCGGGCCGTATGACAGTGCACCAAGACGGTGGCGAGGCGGTTGAACTTACTGCTGGCTCAAGTTGCATCTTTCCAATTGG
>Ga0208960_1002204_pt1 | contig 10042 bp, 11 predicted proteins | sample GreLakmeON33MSRF_FD_187703 | JGI IMG/M metagenome (GOLD analysis project Ga0208960, IMG submission 187703) | Freshwater lentic microbial communities from great Laurentian Lakes, MI, USA - Great Lakes metaG ON33MSRF (SPAdes) | ecosystem: Environmental > Aquatic > Freshwater > Lake | place: Great...
AAGGTTAAAAAACAAAATAAATCCAGGCGGAATTGAATTCCAAACCAATTTAGGAAAATCAGTTAAGTTATCTGCATTAGCTAAGACTTCCGAATTCGGTGGCATGGCTGATAAAAAATTTAGTACTACACACATTGAAGAAAAGGAAATTATTTCAATACGTCAACAGTTAATAGAAATTAAAAAGAAAACCAAAAAATCAACTGTTCCCATAAAAGTCAAAAGTACAATCTATGATGTTTATGATATATTAAAAACTACAGGAACACCAAAATCTGATTTTCATTTTTTAAATATAAAAGGTGAAGAAATTGTTTGGATGTCACATAAAGATGGAAGTAAAGCAACAGATTTCCAACAATGGGGCGGTATATCAAAAAATGTACCTAATACACACAATCATAAAGAAACAAAAGAATTTTTAAAAGAACTTAAAGATAATTTTAAAACAGGATTACCACCAGCTTCAAATGTTGTTAAAACCATAAAAGATAATGCGTTAAAAAATAAATCAGTTTATGGTGATAATTTCAAACAAGGCGGTAGACAATATAATAAAGATAATGTACAGTTAGTTTTACAAGGTCCAGTTAAAATTATTAAAAAAAGTTCTTATTATGAAATTGATGCTAACCACACTCATACAAATGGAGAAATTCTAAAAGGTGAGTATGAACCAACGTTTACAGCTCAATATAGAAGTGATAGGAATGATCCTATACCACATTCTAGGTCATCAATTTGGCCAAAAGTGGTGGAGAAAAGAAAGAATACAATATTTTTAAATACTAAGAAGAAATAATGGCACTAACAGATTTTGATAAAATATTAAAACAGTATGAAGATACCGAAAATGATTTTGGTTTCTCTGCTATCTCTGAACAAGAATACAATTCCTCTATTAAAGAGAGTGTGCAGACCGTTGAGAACTACAAGGTCAATTTGTCGGAAACAGAAAGACGATTGGCTGAACTTGAGAAGATGATTATACCTTTCCTAAAGAAACTACATAGTACAGGTGATAAAGAATACATCTATTGGCCTAATCGCAAACCAGCAATTGAAAAACAAATTGAGGCAATATTAAAATTAACTAGAGGATGATACATTATGAAACCGTTAGTGACAGTGATTACACCTACCACAGGTGCACCGTGTGTACGCCAAGCGTTAGACTCGGTTAAAAACCAAACCTATGATAACATACAACACTTAGTTGTTGTTGATGGCCAACCAAAAGGTCGTGTGATAGCCAAAGAGTATCCACATATTAACCTAGTTGACCTTCCATACGCAACAGGAAAAGACCAATACAACGGACATAGAATATATGGTGCAATGACCTATATTGCAAACGGTGAGTTCCTATGTTTCTTGGATGAAGATAATTGGTACGAACCAAATCATATTGAAACCTTGGTTGATGTTATATCAAAGGGAAATAAATGGGCATACTCATTACGTAAAATCGTCAGCCAAGAAGGCGAATATATATGTAACGATGATTGTGAATCACTAGGTAAATGGACCTCTGTGATTAATGATAAATTCATTGATGTGAATTGTTTTATGATACCTAAGGCCGCAGCATTAGGTTTCTCACCTTACTGGTACCGCAGAGCAAGACACCCACAAGAACAGCCGGAAGTTGATAGAATATTGTCACCGTTTATGATGCAAAATTTACCAGAATTTGACACGAATGGCCAATATACAATAAACTATAGAGTTGCAAGTAGAGGAGATTCTGTTCAGGCGGAATTCTTTTTGAAAGGAAATGAAATGATGAATAAACAATATAATGGAGATTTACCATGGCGAAAAAAGACCTGATTATAGGTGCATTTAAAAACTATAACTACGAACAAGTTAAACCTTGGATTGAATCTATCAATCAAACAACCTTCAAGGGTGACAAGGTACTGATTGCAATTGATGCATCACAAGAAACACTTAACAAGATTACACAGGCCGGTTTTACTGCTATAGCTGCAAAATCCATGTCTGGTGCAATGTTTCATATGGAACGATTCATGCACATCTATGATTTCCTAAAGAAACATAAGGATGAATATCGTTACGTTGTTAGTACAGATGTGCGTGATGTGATTTTTCAACTTGATCCTATGCATCATTTGGAATATATACTCACAAGAAATTCTGGTTACGATTTAATTGGAGTATCAGAATGTATTAAAATTAAAGATGAACATTGGAATCGTGATAACATATTAAAATGTTTTGGCCAATATTTTTATGAAGAAATTAAAGACCATGAAGTATTGAATGTTGGTACTTTAGCCGGTAAATCTGAAATTGTTGGTGACTTATGTGGAATGTTATATCAATTATCAATGAACAGAGCAGATTGGGTTGCCGACCAAGCAGCATACAATATGTTGATGAGTTGGTATCCTTATCTTGGTATAACTTATATCAGTGGTTTGAATGATGGTTTCTGTTGCAATCTACACGTTACAAACAAACCAGATGAGAAGGAACATTTTGCACCATTCATCACAGAGAAACATCCAATCTTTCGGGATGGATTAATGTTAACTGGTGATGACCAACCTTATTATATTGTACACCAATATGATAGGGATCCAGTATTGAAGAAATTTTACCATGATAAGTATGGTGTTGAGGAATTAATTACTTTTAGGACAACATGATGAATAACATTACTATTGTTACAGCTTTTTACGATATCGGCCGTGGAGATTGGACACCTGACAAAGGTCTGCCAGCATATCTACAGAGAACCACCGAAACATATATTGAACGTTTTTCACATATGGCTCAAATGGAAAACGAAATGGTTGTTTTCTCTACACCAGATATAATTGAAAAACTACAACCATTGCGTGGTGATAGGCCAACAAAATTCATTTCGCTTGATATTTTTGAAAAGTATGACAAGTTGATTGAGGAGATTGGCAACATTCAAAGTAGTGAGAACTTTCAAAAGATGATTCATCCATCTCAAAGAGCAAATCCTGAATATTGGAATCCTCATTATGTCGTTGTTAATTATTTAAAATCAATTTTTGTTAATGTTGCAATTAAAAATAATTTTGCGACAAACGAATTGGTATCTTGGTTAGACTTTGGTTATTGTCGTACTGCTGATAAGGTACCAGCAAGTAAGAAGTGGTCATATGATTTTGATGTTAATAAAATGCATTTGTTCAATTATAAAGACTACGACAACAAAGGCATACAGGATATAATCTCGACAAATGATGTATACATATTAGGTGCAAAGATTGTTGGTGGAAAAACTGCATGGCCAAAATTTGAAGAATATATGAAAGAAAGTCTTATCTTATTGGGAAGTAATGGCATGGTTGATGATGACCAAACATTAATGTTGATAGCTTCCGTCAAACATCCGGAATTGTTTGAACTACATAGAATTCCAGACCACCAACTTGGACTTGATCCATTTGTTATTTTTAGTGATTTTAATAAAGAGGTATAATATGAGTGATGTAATTAAATTTGATACAGTATCACAAGCTTTCGGTGTGGTACGACCACAAGCAAAATGTTCTGGTTATGGTCTAGGTGAATTGACCAAAGGCATGAAAAGAGGATTAGAAATTGGTTGTTCTGAGGCACATACCTCAAAGTTTTTATTGGACACCAATCCAGAATTGACCTTGTATTCAATTGACCCGTATGTTGCATACACAGACTGGAACGGTAATATTTTGAATGACCGAGAAGAATTCTTTCACCGAGTAACAAAAGAGATGGCCGTTTATGGTGACCGATTTGTTTTGATTAGAGATTATTCAGATAACGTTGTTGATACATTTAAGGATGAAGAATTTGATTTCATCTTTATTGATGGTCTACACACCTACGAACAACTAACTATAGATTGTAATAACTACTATTCTAAAGTTAAGACTGGTGGTATCTTTTCTGGCCATGACTATCAAACAATTCCTGGCGTCAACAAAGCCGTCTGTGAATTCGCACCTACAAAAACAGACAAGGTTCTTACAACCGAATGTGATGTTTGGTACTGGTATAAATGAAGGCCTTATTTGTCGTAACCTCCTGTTTGGTGCCAGCCATTGGTGTCTTTAGTCCTGATGAACGTCTGAAACAAACACTGGAAACTATTGATTCCATTAGGAAAAAGGCACCAAATTCTTTTATCATATTATCTGATGTATCAGTAGAAAAACTCACAGAAAAACATGATGAACTTGTATCCAAAGTAGACTTGTTTTTAAATTTGACAGGAGTTGATTTCTTATTGCATTTCACCAAGCTTGGAATGAAAAGCCAAGGTGAATGTGGAATGATGTACGTTGTATTGGATTATCTACAAAAAAATACTGAGATACTTGAAGGTGTTGACCGTATTTTCAAAATAACTGGTAGAATTCAATTAGATGATGACTTCAGTTTAGATGAGTATACTGGCCTTAACGGCAAATATGTTTTCAAAAAACGTGTGCCAACTTGGATGAATGAACCTATTCATGGTGCCACTCATATATTTGATACTCGGTTATGGTCACTATGTACAACACTGATAGGAACACACCTGGAAGTATTACAAAAAGTAATCCTGTTACTAGGACCAATTGACTTGGAACATGCATACTTTGCAACAGTAGATAAGGAACTAGTCAAGGAATTTGATAGGGTACACTGCAAAGGTCAAGTGGCATCGACTGGGGAATGGAAATTCGATTGATTTAAATCACTATATATTAAAGCCAATATTTGACAATTTTATGAAGGTGTGATATAATCCATTATAAATAACCTACAGTCAACCAAAGTGTGTTGTAATTCAATAGGTAAACAATGATATCTTTCAAAAGTTTTTTGACCGAACAAGAAGATCCTGAAGAAGGCGCTAGCCGTCAGATTAAACATTTGACGCATGTGGAAGACCGCCCTCTACAAACAGGTGAAAAAGGTGCAAAACACGCTATTGCTTCCCTAACAGCCGCAGGTGAACATATCAAGTCTGGTAAAAAATCATCTGAGTTGACCACAAAATATGATGGTTCACCAGCCCTTGTTTATGGTCATCATCCAAAGACTGGTAAGTTCTTTGTTGCATCAAAGTCTGCTTTCAACAAAACACCTAAGATTAATTACACACCACAGGACGTTGACGCTAATCACGGCCATGCTCCTGGTTTGGCCGCAAAATTAAAAGATGCACTGACACATTTACCTAAGGTTGCACCAAAAGAAGGTGTGTACCAAGGTGACATGATGTTTGGCACAGATAAAGAAGATAAGAAAAAAGAAGATAATGGTGGACATTCATTTCATCCAAATCCTTCTGGTCTGACCTACACCGCACATGGTGATGAGGCCAACAAAGTTAAAAAATCAAAAATTGGTGTTGTTACACATCTTTCCTATCATGGTGACGATGCAGCAAGTCTGAGTGCATCACATGAAGTCAACCATGAAAAGTTTACAAAACATCCTGATGTATACTCAGTTGACCCTAGAATGGATACATCAAAAGTGCATTTCAGTCCACAACACCAAAAGAAATTCAATGGTCATCTTGCAGCTGCACAAGCAATGCATGATACACATGGTGGTGACATGTATGCTGGTACCAGCGATCATCATGGAGCTGGTGGATCACTAGAAACATATATGAATCATACTGTCCGCACAGGTGAACAACCAAATCATCAGAATTTTAAGAGTTGGTTAGAAACCAAAAAGAATAAAGATATTGATAAATTAAAAACAGAAAAGAATCGTACAACCAAACAAGCAGATTTGAAAGATGAACTTGGTAAAGTTGAACGTAATAAAAAACACTATAATAATCTTTTCAAAATGCATGGCCATCTACAGTCTGCAAAAGGTGCATTGATTGATACAATGAATCAACATCAACAATTTCAACACCAACATGGTGGTGAAGATGCTAATCCAGAAGGTTACGTATTTCATCACAATAATGAATCTGATAAATTTGTTAATCGTGCAGAGTTCTCTCGTAGAAACTTTGCTGGAATAAGGAATATTTGATGGATACTTTTAAAATCTTTTTATTGAATGAAGGCCGTGGTAGTATGACTGCATCCGGTGCAGCTGGCGAATATGATTTAAATAAATATGTTACTCCACACCTAGGTTCAAAAGAATTTACACATACATTATCAGCAGAACATGAAGATTTGCCGGCCGGTTCCTCAGTTAAATTAAAGAGTGTTGAACGCATCAAAGGAAAAATCCATGTACATGCAGAAGATGAAACAGGAAATCACCAATTGATTCCTATTTCAAAAATGCACAAACCAGGTGAAGCACCAACAAACAGAGGACATGATTATGAGTCTACGTTTGTTGATAGATTAAAACACCACGGTATCATGCCACATCATCTCTCAGGTGCAGGTTCTACTGGCGGCACAGATTTTGCAGTTGAAAACAAACAAAAGAAAACTGTACATAACGGTACTGTTTCTGGATCATTGTTGAATGGTGAAACAAAAGCCGGTGTTACTGCGGCCATGGGACAATTAACAATTCACCATACCAAAGAAAAAGGTTGGCACATTGGTGATGCTGCCAGAGAAAAAAGACCACTCTATGCAAAACAAATAGAGAAGTCTGGAGTTTTGGCTCACATGAATAAACACTTTAAGAATCCGAATAAAGCCACAACAACAGAATCTGGTCGTGCAAAGACAATAGAAATTAAGCATCCAGATTTAGAACCAGCTCACGCATATCTACAAGACCATGACGTACATGTTTTACAGGTTGGTGGTTATGGTACATATAGTGTAGGCAAAAAAGATGAAACCGGCCATGGCCTACCTAATATATCTGGTAAAGGTTCTTGGAGAATCAGAGAGAAACAAAAGGGTAATAAATCAGCTAGAACAGTTGCATTTCATCCTGATGGTAAATCAGGTTTAAATAAAAGTACATATGATTTAGACAAAGATGAAGATTTGTTTAAATTCAAGAAAACTTTGGGACACAAAGATTAAATGAAATCATTCTTAGAAAAATTAGAATCGGATTCAAAAACACACAAGCCTGTGGTGATGGCTTTTGGTCGCATGAATCCACCAACAACTGGCCATGAAAAATTGGTTGATAAAGTCAAACAAATTGGAAAAGATTACAAAGCACCACATCACGTTATAATCTCACATTCTAATGACGCTAAGAAGAATCCGTTGGATGTTAAATCCAAATTAAAACATGCTAAGAGATTTTTTCCAGATACAAACATCGAAACATCAAGCAAAGAACAACCAACATTCCTACAACATGCCGCAAGATTGCATCAAATGGGACATGACCACTTGATTATGGTTGCTGGTTCAGACCGTGTCAATGAATATCAAGAAAAACTAAAACAATACAACGGAACAGCAGCTGGATCACTTTTCAATTTCAAAAAAATTGAAGTTAAATCTGCCGGCCAACGGGACCCTGATGCTGACGGTGCAGAAGGTATGTCTGCATCTAAAATGCGTGGCCATGCAAAGAGTGGAGATTTCAATTCTTTTAGACAAGGTGTTCCTCCACACGTTCCAGAAAAACATGCAAAAGAGTTGTTCCGTGATGTTCGTAAAGGCATGGGCATGAATGAAGAAGTCAATCGTGGACTATTCAAAGCAATCTTTGTGACGGGTGGACCAGGTTCAGGTAAAGACATTATTATTCGTGAAGCAATTGCAGAATCAAAAGCAGTAGAATTGAATTCAGTACAAGCATTTGACTTATTGATGGACAAACAGAAGTTATCCGAAAAAACAACCGACTATCGTAGAGAAGCAATTCGTAATCGTGGGCCACTAATCATTAATGGTCCTGCTGATGACCATACCAGAATGATTACCATTAAGGAAGAATTGGAAGAATTTGGTTATGATGTTGCACTGGTATTTGTTGATACAACAAATGAGGCCAGTAAAGAACGTAATGAAAAACTGACCAAATCAATTTCCGAATCTGTTAGATTTGATAAGTGGCAACTTGCACAAACATCTAAAGAATCATATAAACAGAATTTTTCTAAATTTATGGAGTTCAATAACAGTTCCTCTTTTGAAGAAATCCAAGAGGATATTACTGATACTTACGAAAAAATAAATAGGTTCATCGAGGACAAAAATTACAACGAAATTGCGTTCTCTTGGTTGGAAAGTCGTGGTAAAATTAGTATCACATCATTATTTAAGGAAAATGAAAATGTTAAGAAAAATTCTAGATTTTTTGAAAGTTACAAAGCCAGTCGAACCAGTAGTGGTCCAAGACTCTCAACCGGAACCGGTCCAAAAGCCGATGGTCCAGGAGACGCCACCCCTGATAATCGTGCCAGCGACTCCAATGCCGACAACATCAAGTGGGACGGAAACAAAAAGCGAGGAAGTTACACCTTCAAAACCTATAGTGAAGAAGGCCCCAGCCTCAAAATCAGTCCAATTCCCAAAGAAAACAACTTCTCCAAAGACAAAGAAAAAGTAAAACGTAATCGTTTTATGGATTCACCAACTGTTAATCAACGTATGAGAAATATAACAACAGTTGGACCAGAATTTGATACACGCCAACAGGGTACAGTATACCCTATGTCTGGTCTAGGCGATGTAACATATAGAGAATCGTTTAATGATCCATCTGATTCTGAAATGGGTGTTTATGGTGTTTTGGGTGGTTCCACAAATAAAGAACCAATGGAAAATCCAAAAGATAAATTTGGTTCTAGTAGTTTAAAGAAGAAAAAAAAATGAAAAGATTCACAGAATTTGTTAGAGAATCCACACCCGAAACTGAACATCATGATGCTCAGGAAATCAAACGCCAAAAGGCTCACTTGATGGATAAAGCTAAAGAGTATAGTGACCAAGCACAAAAAGAAAAACATTTCGGCCACGGCGGCGCCGCAGAAGCAAAAGGTGAAACTATGGCTGCAGCTGCAACAAACATTACTAAAGGAAAATAAAATGATTAATCTAAGAAAACACGATCCTATTGCTGATGCAGTAAAAGATATTTTACAACAAGAAGCACTTAAAGGAAATCAACATTTAATTGATAAAAATAAGAACAACGAAGTTGATGCACACGATTTCAAGGTTCTTCGTGGTGAAAAGAAGCCAGCAGCCTCTAATGCTTACACACAGACATCTGGATACCCGTCTTTCAAGAAAAAACCAGCGGCAGTCAAAGAGGAAGAAACTGTTGAAGAAGGAATGAGCCATCAAGCTGCCACTACAATGAAACATATTCCTAACCCATCTCCTGCACTAAAGAAAGCCGCAAAGGATATTAAGCCCGGAATTGCTGGTTATCGTGACCGTATTGATATGCTCAAAGCTGGTGGTGTTAAAGAAGAAACTGAATCTGTTGAAGAAGGCCTTAAAGATATGGCTAAGAAAGCTTTCAAAGTAGTCACTGGTGGTTCTGATGAGGATCAACGTAAAAACCTACAAAAGAAAATGGGTGTTCCACAAACTGGTAAGAAACCAGTGAATGAGGGTGGAATTGGTGATTTACCCAATAGAGGAATGGGGGGTTCAGATACAAAAGGATCCTTTGGAGTTTATCGTAATAGTGGTTCGGGTGATACAAAACTTAAAATAGTAAGCAAACACAAAACCTTAGATAGTGCATTAAAACACGTAGATAAATTAAGAAAAAAATCAGGTAAAGATGACCATTTTTATGGACATTTATCATCACATCAACCAGACCAAGGCAAAATTCCAAAACATTTCCACGAAGAAGTTCAAGGAAAAACCTTGAAACAATTCATGGAAAACGCATTTGATTATAAAACTCCTCGTAAACCAGAACCAAATGGTGGTTCAGGTGTAAAACAAGGTTCTGCATATGGTGGTTCTAAACAAAAGGACAAACCAGAACAGGCCACAGAAAAAAAGTAACTGAGGCAAAAGGACCAACCAGTCAGGAAGACGGACCTTTTGTCTCTAGTATTAATGATACACACGATTTAAAGCCATTGAACCACGCAAGGTACTTGGCTAAAAAATCTTTAGATAGAGTTCAA
>Ga0208960_1002205_pt1 | contig 10042 bp, 15 predicted proteins | sample GreLakmeON33MSRF_FD_187703 | JGI IMG/M metagenome (GOLD analysis project Ga0208960, IMG submission 187703) | Freshwater lentic microbial communities from great Laurentian Lakes, MI, USA - Great Lakes metaG ON33MSRF (SPAdes) | ecosystem: Environmental > Aquatic > Freshwater > Lake | place: Great...
CAGCACCATCAGGGTTGGAATCATAGCACTCGTTAAGTGTTTCTTGAGATAAGATTTTATCTGCAGGTTTATAGATTGCAATACACATTATACATACTCCTTTAAATGATAACTAAGTTCTGGGAACATACGCTTTCTACTAGATAACCAATGCATGAATGCTTGATAGTGTGTCTGTTTCTTTAAGGATTCATTAGATTGGGCTGGGCTACAATAGTCTACTAATGCTTGAACAAACTGTAAGCGACTAGCAAATTCTTTGTAGTTCATAGGTGTTGCAAACAATCTAACTTCGATTGTCTTTTCATTAAGAAGATTGAGTGCATTGTATCTGTTACCACCACTTCTATGTGTTCTTAAGAATGTAATAGTACGTTCACTTTCCATACGAGCATATTGATTATCTATACGACCTGCAATGTGATGTATAAATTCTTTATTATCTAAACGATTTAAGAATTCAATCAGCTTTCCAATTGTCAACTGTGACAAGGGTTTGCGACTGATATGAACATGCATACCTACATTGTTTGCTATCTTAAGATCAGGTGGTATATTATCGTAGAATTTCTTGAAGATGTCAAGATGTATATCTAATGTAGCTGGACATGTAACAATCTCAAAGCCATTACGAATTGAACCATCTGTTTTCATAAGAGCATGACCATGCATTAGTTTACCAACACCTATTTGTGCACGATTACGATTGTTTGTTTCATACTCAAGTTCACAACCTAGATACACAGTATTAGGTTTAACACGAGTAGCCTTAAACTTAAGCATGTTTTCTACACGAGTAGAATAGTTATGAAGTTTGTATGATGCATCTAAACAATGATGACATACTTTGTTAACCATAAGTTCGGTAACAGTTTCATTACCACAATTGGTACATGATTCAATATCTACTTCACCACGATTATATATGTTACCATCATGAAAGAATTGTTCAGGCTTGAGCCATATATCATGTCTATCATTGAATCTATAGCCATAGTCTATTGGATCAGTTGATTTATGTATGTGTTCCCATTCTGTACTACCAAGCCTTACTCGTTTTTGAGTGCCATCTACATAATATTCTTCTGTTAAGAAGTCTTTATACCAAGCCCATTCAGGTATATTTTTAACAGCAAATATACTACCAATTGATGTAATTCCAGAGTCATCTGCATTTTCTGCTTGAGCAGCCATGTGTACTGCTTTGTCAAGCATGTGTTGAGTAACCCAACTAGATCGTAATGTATTAGAACGAAGTCGTCTTCTTAATGCACCCCAGAATCCTTTCTTTAGACTTCCATTTTTATTATGGAATTCCATTGGATTAGCAAGGTAATATAAAGCATCAATAATTGTAGAACCATTAGCTCTGTAATTTTGATGGCTTATTAAGTTAGTTTCTCTACATGCATCACGATGCACATTATAGATAGTTAAGCGTCTATTTTTGTTTGCTTCATCGTTTGTATAGAATTGTATTACACGCTGTTCTTTGTACCAAATGGTAGATAAAGTAAAAGTACTACGAACAGTTGCTTGTTGTTCATAGTCCCAACTTGTATCTTCTTTAGTCCAATAGGTTTGTCTTATGTCGGGATGTTCCCATCTAAACATATTGAATACTTTATTGAAATCACTAAAACTATATGGTTTCATGACTATCTCCTTTTATGGTTTCTAGGAAATCTCTTGGTGGTTTTTTATATGCACGGACAATTATAAATTCTTTTCTGTCCTTGCCCCATTTAACTCTAGCACAATTATCCCATCCATCTCCCCAAAATGCATCAAAGAGAGTACGAGTAATATATTTATACTTTAGTTCCATGATTGACTCCATTGATTACGGGTAAAATTACCCATATAACACACTCGTACGATTGTCCGCAACGCGTGGCGTGGTCGGCAATCTACGAATGTATTATAAGAGTTCATTTACTGACAATAAAAGTAACGAGGATCAATTAATGTTAGTAATAAAGCAATAGTTGATAATGCTAGACAAATAGATATAAATCCTAATACTATTTTATCCATAAGTGTATACTTATGACAATGTTTTGGTATAAGATTATCGAAATCATGTTCGCAATTACACATCTAATTTCTCCTTTATAAGTTGTTTAATATTATTATTCATTTTACTTAATACAAATGCACATCCATACTTGTCAATACAATTTTGAAACTCTCCAATTACATGATAGAAAAAAGCTTCTTCTTGATCTATTTGAGCATCAAGATTTTCATGATTATCAAAGTCATCTGCCATCATATTCTCCTTTATAGAATATCATTTTATCATACTTTGCAACATATTTTACTTTCCAATACTTTGGTTTACTAATGGACGTATCATGAAAATAATTAGCGTCCCCAACTGGGTTGGACGCATAATTATGAATGATACGATAAGCTTTGTGTCTATATTGTGCTAAAACTATTTCTGAAGGATACTTTTTAATTCCTTGTTTTAATTGAGTAATATAATGAAATGCACCAGGTTTATGTGTTACTTTACAAACTTTATCAGGATTGTATTTAGCACGATTCATTACAACATATCCAACAGCATTTTGCACAATTTCAGTTTGAGTACCTGCTTCTCCATATAATATTAAGGCTAAACAGAAAGATGGTGTTAACATAAAATGCCCTATTAGTTGTTTACAAAAATCTAGTGACCGACCTACTATTTAGTAATAAATAGTTGTTTAGTTGTAAAGATTATGCGTAGCATAAACATAGACTTTAGAAAATCTTTGAAGTTAATCATAGATTTCTTTTTGTAACTCATGTTCTATTGCACAAAAAGTTAAGTAGTTTACTTCAGAGATTTTTGCTTCTCTTTCTATTCTCCAACCTTTGTAGAATAGATAGTCAGACAGTTCATCATAAAACATTGTAGCATTTGTTTTTGTATTACGCAGTTTATAGAATTTATCTAACATGTTATATCCTTAAAAAGAAAGAGCAGAGCCGAAGCCCTGCCCTGATTAATATTAAGCAACTTGACCAGCATCACCACTATTTGTTTCTTGACCAATGGTAATTTCAGCAGGACCACGATTGTCTCGTAGAGATGCTTCTCTTTTGTAAGATTCTCTTAGTGATGCTATTTCGTCTACTAAATCGTAGACTTCTTTAGCAAGAGGGTTTTTGAATCTAGGATTGCTCATTTGATAAGCAACTTTTTCTAAACTTTGTTGAGCTAAGAACAAGTGCATACCAGCTGGTGCTTTTGCAACTATTGCATTGTAACCTTCGAAGTCGAATGAAGGACCTGAGTAAACTTTTGTAGATGTAGTCATATTATGATTTCCTTTAGTTATTTTAAATTTTAAGAGAGGAACTACTCCCACTCGCTGAGAGTAGTTACTCGGTAGGTATTACTATTCTGTTTCAAGTGAATCTAAGTAAGCTTCATATTCTGCATCTTGTTCTGCCAATGACCACATAGCATCATAGTCATCAGTTTCCATATCGTCATATGAAACATCATATTGAGGGTCCATATAGTTAAAAAGATAGAGCTGTTTAGGGTCTTGCATAATATACTCCTTAGTAAAGCGTGGTGACCGACCACGGGCGGTTTAATTGAATAGTAAGTAAAAGCTAGAACCGTAGAGATTTGGTCTAATTAAGCACAAGAGACTTGGTTTAATTGTTTGTTTAATACCACGATATTTATCATATTGCATTGAGCGTCGTTTGTCATTTGGGAAGAATTTGTTGCGACAAAGTGGAAAGCTTTTGAGTCTAATATTGGGTTTCATTTTAGTGTTCCTTTGGTTTTAAAAAGATAAGGGTTGTATATATAGGACTTAACCCTTAGGATATATGCCAGATAATTGAACTATTAAGAAGTCAATAACTAAATGAAATTGTTTACACATATAAAGGGCACGCAACGCGTGCAAATAAACAGAGCGGGTTTGGCGTAAAGAATTTACGGGTTCATTTAGTTCTTGACTGGCTTCAGCCCAAGAGGTATTCTTGTGTGCTATTGATACCTATTGTAATGCTTTTTGTTACTCTCAAGAATTCCTTGCAGTCTTAATAGTTCTATTATCCAATATAATCCGCGGTTAAGTCATATATATATAACATAAGTCTGGGTCTGCTAGGGCAGACCGTACTCCTCGTATAACATAATAGCTCTAACTTATGTCATTAGTAATTCTGATTGTACCTTACGACCGTTTGTGTCGCGAGTTTTAGATGCTTGTTGATTACTCTAAAACAAATAAACACTAATCAGAATTAGTAATTACTTAGTTAGAGTTTATGTTCGAGGACAGACTTATACATCAAGTAGGTTCTAATCGCATTTCATTACAGCGTAATTAAATGCAGTATTAGACATCTTTAATGCTTAAATAGACAGGCTTTTTAATACACTTACAATACATTTCCTTGATATAAATATTGAGACTTGATTCTCCCAAAAATATTTATAGGAATCATCAGCTTAACTATCAATGGTATAGGTAGTATAGTATGGGTAGTAAGTATAGGTATGTGTACCACATCACTGTCTTATACTTGAGATAAAGATGTTAGCTCTAGTTGATTAAGTATAATATAGTGTCTATAGGGGGGGTAGGTGAAACCTAACCACCATTTAATTATTGGATCACACTGGTGATACGAAAGGGTAAATTGAAGGGGATTAAAGACCTCTCCTAAAGGAGACTAGAATGTGCTCAGTGTGCTAACTAAGTGCGGATTATGTGCACACTTCGCATAAGCTTGTGTGTACAGAGAGGAGTATTAAATATAACTTGACTTTAATTAAAGAATATGATATAATTAATAATAATAATTATAATAACTATAACTATTACTATAACTATTACTATAACTATTACTATAACTATAATTACTATTATAAGAACTATAACTACGTCTTAAAACTAAAATAAGACTTCTCTAAATAATACTTGACTTTTAAATTAAACTATGTTATAATTATTGTATGAGTCTATATTCGTCTAAAGAGAGAACAAAGTATGCCTTTTACAACTAATGGTCGTAGAGACTATAAAAAAGAATTAAATTGGGAACATAAATCTAAACCTAATCGTGTTAAGGATAGAGCTTCTCGAAACAAAGCTAGAAAAGAAGTAGGTCTTAAAGTAGGGGACTCTCGTCAAGCTGATCATAAGAAAGCTTTAGATTCTAAAGGAAGTACTAAAAAAACAAATATACAAATTCTTTCTAAAGAAGCTAATGCTAAAAAAGAAGTTAAAAGAAAACGTAAGTATCCAGGTAATAATTAATGGCAGGGCGTAGATCAATAGAAACTATAAATAAAATTAGAGAGGTAAATGGATTACCACTAATTAAAAAAAAACTACCTAAGAATAATTCTATTCTTCCAGTAAGTAAAAAAGCTAAGAGTCAAGAAGTCTTGGCAATTATGCTTGGTAATAAAGGAAAGAGTGTAGTTCAAAAGGTTTTAGATAAAGCATTAAATGATGATGATGAAGATCAGATGGCTTGTCTTAAGTTAGTTATGGATAGAGTTATACCAGCAGACTATCTTACTAAAGCTAAAGGTAGATCAAATCAAATAACAATTCAAGTAATGGGTGTTGGAGAAACAATTATTAACTCTTCAGAAGAAGAGGTTGAAAGTTTACCAGAGGATGAAATAGAAGACAATAATGGGGAAAGAGAATAAATTTACACCTTTTACAATTATTGCTGACTGGTATAATAAACCAGGTTACTTTAATATGAAAGAAAAAGCAGAAACTCCTGGAAATAATCTTTATGGTTCTAAAGGAACTGTTTTAGGAGCAAGTGATGCTTATCGACATCTTGTTGGACAAGCTCTTTATGCTAAAAAATTTGGAGAGACCATTGCAAAAACTATGGGAAATATGCATGAAATGTATTTTTCTGAACAAGATCGAGAAGTTTATAAAGAAGAAACGGCAATGGATAGACATAATAATAATATTGGTTTAAGAATTGCTAGAGAAGCTAAAACAGAAGAAGATATTTATAGATTAGCTAAAGAGGCAATAGAAAATAAAGAAGCTCTTTATTATGATAATAAAACAGCAAATGAAAAAAGAATAGAAATAGATAGAATAAAAGAAAGTTTACTTAACTAAGATTGACAAACTTACAAGTAAAATTACATGATAAGCAACTTGAAGTCTTTAATGATAAGACTCGTTTTAAAATTGTAGCTGCAGGAAGACGATTTGGTAAGAGTCGATTAGCTGCCTGGATGCTTCTTATAGAAGCGTTAAAGAGTAAAGAGAAAGATGTATTTTATGTAGCTCCTACTTATCAACAAGCCAGGGATATTCTTTGGGGCCTTCTTAAAGAGCTAGGTCATGAGGTAATAGCAAGTGCACATGAGAATACTTCTATCCTTACTTTAGTTAATGGTAGAAAGATTTATTTAAAAGGAGCTGATAGACCTGACACTCTTCGTGGAGTTGGTTTAGCATTCCTAGTAATAGATGAATACGCAGATATTAAACCTAATGTATGGGAACAGATCTTACGACCAGCCTTAGCTGATGTGCAAGGTGGTGCTCTTTTTATTGGAACTCCAAAAGGAAGAAATCATTTTTATGAACTATTTAAATATGCTGAAGCAGATAAAGATAAAGAATGGACGTCATTCCACTATTCATCATATGACAACCCCCTTATCCCAGCCACTGAAATTGAAGCTGCTAAACTTTCTATGTCAAGTTTTGCTTTTAGACAAGAATTTATGGCTTCCTTTGAAGCAGCCAGTAGAGATATCTTTAAAGAAGATTGGATTAAAGTAGATGAAGAAGAACCTAAAGAAGGTCGTTTTTTCATTGCTGTTGACTTGGCTGGGTTTATCAATGTGGATAAAGAGTCAGGAACAAAAAATAGTAAACTGGATGAAACAGCAATTGCTATAGTTAAAGTTACCGATGAGGGTTGGTGGGTAGCTAATATAAAACATGGCAGATGGGACATTAAAGAAACTTGCTCTCAAATTATGAGTGCCGTTGTACAGTATGAACCAGTAGCTGTAGGTATTGAAAAGGGTAGCTTAAAGAATGCAGCTCTTCCTTATCTTATGGATTTAATGAGAAGACACAATCATTATTTTAGAATAGATGATGTGACTCACGGTAATCAAAAGAAAACAGATCGTATAGTATGGGCTCTACAAGGTAGGTTTGAACATGGAAAAGTTACACTTAACATGGGAGACTGGAACAATGAGTTCATTGATCAGTTGCTTAATTTTCCTAATCATTTGCTTCATGATGACTTAGTGGATGCTTTAGCGTATATAGATCAAATACAAATTGTAGAATATTTACAAGACTATGAACAAGAAGAATATCAAATATTAGATGCAGTCTCTGGTTATTAAAAGGAAAATATAAATGGAACAAAATAAATTAGTTGAATGGGTTTTAAGTTATATTGAAGACTGGAGAGACCACAGAGATACTAATTATCTTTCTGATTGGAAAGAGTATGAAAGACTTTGGAGAGGGGAGTGGGCTGCTGAAGATCGTTTAAGAGATTCAGAAAGAAGTCGTATTACATCTCCAGCTTTACAACAAGCTATTGAAAACCATACAGCTGAAATTGAAGAAGCTATTTTTGGACAAGGTGATCATCTTTTTGATATTCAAGATGACATGGCAGATAGAGAGCCTCAAGATATTGAGTACCTTAAAGCCTACATGAAAGAGAATTTTAAAAAGACTAAACTTAGAAAAGCAGTTGGTGATGTTACTCTTCTTGCTTCTATTTATGGAACAGGGATTGGTGAGATTGTTTTAAAGAGAACAAAAGAACTTATTCCTTCTACAAGACCTATGTCTGAAGTAGGAGCAACTGCAATTGGAGTAGAAGAAAAAGATAAGATCAATGTTATTCTTAGAGCTATTTCTCCACAAAACTTCTTAATTGATCCTACTGCTACTTCTATTGAAGATGCTCTTGGTGTTGCTATTGAAGAATTTGTATCAGCACACAAAGTTGCTGAAAATATAAAAGCTAAAATTTATAAAGAAACAAAATTAGTAGATGATGCCCCTTCTGATAAAGACATTGAACCTTCTTGGATTGACCAAGAAAGTCATGATGATAAAGTTAAAGTATTACGCTATTATGGTTTAGTTCCTCTTTCTTTACTAGAAGCAGTTGATAATGATGTTGTTGAAATTTTAGAAAAAAAGAATGAAGACAAATCAGATTTAATGGAAGAATATGGAGATTTAGTAGAAGCTATTGTTGTTATTGGTAATGATAGTGAACTATTAAAAGCTGAACGTACTCCTTACATGATGAAAGATCGTCCTGTAATTGCTTATCAAGATGATACCGTTCCTAATAGATTTTGGGGTAGAGGGGTAGCTGAAAAAGGCTACAACATGCAAAAAGCAATTGATGCTCAACTTCGTAGTCATTTAGATTCACTAGCACTTACAACTGTACCTATGATGGGTATGGATGCTACTCGTTTACCTAGAGGATCTAAGTTTGAAATTAAACCAGGTAAGAGTGTTCTTACTAATGGTAATCCTTCTGAGATCTTAATGCCATTTAAGTTTGGTCAAACAGATGGTGGAAACATACAAACAGCACAAGCTTTTGAAACTATGTTATTACAAGCCACAGGAACTTTAGATACACAATCTACACAAACACAACCTGCAGGTGGTGAGCTCTCTATCACTCTTTCTAGTATTCTTAAAAAGAATAAACGCACATTAGTAAACTTCCAAGATCAATTCCTTATTCCATTTATTGAAAAGGCAGCTTGGAGATTTATGCAGTTTGATCCTGAAAACTTTCCAGTTCAAGATTGGAAATTTATTCCATCGTCAACTCTTGGTATGTTAGCAAGAGAAGTAGAACAAATGCAGTTTATTAATTTAATGAAAACTTTAGGTCCTGATAGTCCTTTAGTTCCTATCTTAATGCGTGGTGTTATTGAAACTTCTAGCTTAGCTAATAGAAAGCAACTTATTACTATGCTTGAACAACAAATGCAACCTAATCCAGAACAACAAAAAATGCAAGAAATGCAACAACAACTTCAATTTGGTTTAGTTCAATCTCAAATTAATGACTTTAATTCTCAAGCTCAAAAACAAACTGCTGAAGCTCAAAAGGTCTCAATAGAATCTCAATTTATCCCTCAAGAGGTTCAAGCTAAATTAGCAGCTGCCCTTTCTACTAATTTAGATCAAGGAACAGCAGATGATAAAGAGTTTGAACGAAGAGCTAAAGTAGCAGAGCTTCTTATTAAAGAAAAGAACGTTAATCTTAAAATAAAAGATATGGAACAAAATAAAGAAATAGTTATGATGCAAATGCAAAAGAACTTGACAAAATAGAAGTTCTATGATATAATTGTTATATGAATACTATTATAACACAATTTTAAAAAAGGTGCAATAGTTTGGATAAAGACTTACAAGAATACTATGAAAATAGGTTTTCTATGATGGCTTCAGAAGGATGGACAAATGTTATAGAGGATGTTCAAGAACTTTTTGATGTTTACAATAAAATAAATACAGCTGATTCGTTTGAAGAGTTTCATAAACGAAAAGGTCAATTAGATATACTTCAATGGCTTCTGTCACTTAAACAAGTATCAGAGCAAACCTATGAGGAATTAAAAAATGAAGAAGTTATTTGAGTTTAAGTGTTCTTCATGCGAAAGCATCTTCGAAGAACTTACAGAATACAAATTAATTTCAACATGTACTTCTTGCAATTCTACAGCTAATAAAATTATTAGTTCACCTAGAATTGTATTAGAAGGGCATTCAGGAAGTTTTCCAGGTGCGGCAAGTGCTTGGGAAAAAAAACACAAACAACAACTTGCTAAAGAGATTAAGCAGCAAAATGCTTAAATTCTTTCCTAAAATGCTAATCGCACAGGAGAAATAATATGGCAAGACTAATAGATGAAATCTTAGTAAATGATTTAGAAGCTTCAAGCCTTAATGACATGTTTCCAGCTGACAAAGTTGAGGAACCTAAAGTAGAAGAGGTAATAGAATCT
>Ga0208960_1002206_pt1 | contig 10036 bp, 10 predicted proteins | sample GreLakmeON33MSRF_FD_187703 | JGI IMG/M metagenome (GOLD analysis project Ga0208960, IMG submission 187703) | Freshwater lentic microbial communities from great Laurentian Lakes, MI, USA - Great Lakes metaG ON33MSRF (SPAdes) | ecosystem: Environmental > Aquatic > Freshwater > Lake | place: Great...
CCGGCCAAAAAATCCTGATCGGGTTGGATCGTCCCGCAAAATGACCACGCAGCCCCTCTCCTCAACGGCGGGGCCGCCCTGTGACATCAGCAACATGTCTTATGCCGGGCCGGTCGTGGCGTTTGATAACGTCTATAAAATTTACGGCAAGGGCGAGTCCGAGGTGCGCGCGCTCGATGGCGTGACATTGCAAATCAACGCGGGCGACTTTGTGGCCGTGATGGGGCCATCAGGCTCGGGCAAATCCACCTGTATGAATATTCTCGGCTGCCTTGATGTGCCCACATCTGGGCGTCACCTGTTCAAGGGTGTTAACGTTTCAGATTTAGATCGCGATCAACGTGCGCTGCTGCGCCGCCATTTTCTGGGGTTCGTGTTCCAGGGCTTTAATTTGCTGGCCCGCACGACCGCCCTTGAGAATCTTGAGCTTCCTCTCATCTATCGTCGGATCGACAAGAAAACCCGCCGCGAGATGGCCATGGAAGCATTGCGTGTGGTGGGCTTGACGGGGCGCGAGCACCACACGCCCTCCGAACTGTCAGGCGGACAACAACAACGTGTCGCCATTGCACGCGCCATTGTCACCCAGCCCTCATTGCTTTTGGCTGACGAACCTACCGGAAACCTCGATAGTGCGCGCAGCCACGAGATTATGGAACTGTTGACCAAGTTTAATCGCGAGCAAGGGCTCACGGTTGTGTTGGTGACGCATGAAGAAGACATTGCTGCGTTTGCCCATCGCCGCATCGAATTTCGCGATGGCAAAATCCTACGTCAAACCGACACACGCAAGCCCAGGTAAACCAGTATGTTCGCCAATACGCTTCTCATGTGTCTGCGCGAAATCCGGCGCAATCTGCTGCGGTCTGGCTTGACGGTGCTGGGAATTATCATCGGCGTAGCGGCGGTGATCGTGATTGTCACGCTGGGTGCTGGCACGACCAAGCAGGTACAAGAAGAAATCGGCAAAATGGGGTCCAACATGCTTGTGCTCTCGCCTGGCGGCGAACGGCGCATGGGGGGTGCGGCCACAACATCGGCACCCTTCGAGTTGGCTGATCTGATGGCAATTCGTCGCGAGGTGAATACACTTTCTGGTGCGACGCCCGTGAACATGCGTCCCATGCAGGTGATCGTCGGCAACGAGAATCGCCGCGTAAACATTATGGGCACCGACAACGATTTCAGCACCGTGCGTAATTGGAAAGTCACCGAAGGCCGTTTGTTCATGCCCAGCGAGATGAAGTCGGGCAAGGCCGTGTGCATCATCGGTGAAACCATCAAGAAAGATATGTTTGCCGGTCAGACAGTCTTGGGTGCGACGTTGCGCATCGGCAAGGTCACCTGCAATGTCATCGGGGTGCTTGAGCCCAAAGGGCAAGCCATGTTCGGTGGCGATCAAGACGAGATCATTGCCGTTCCCATTGCCATGTTTCAGCGTCGCCTCAGCGGTAAAACGAGTGTCGATTCGATTTACATCTCGGCCAACAGTGAAGATGAAATTGTTGAGGCCAAAGCCGATGTGGAGAAACTGATGAAAGAGCGCCGCAACACCGGCGAGGACAGTCAGGTGGACTTCAATGTGCGTGACATGAAGGAAGTGTCCAACATGGTGCAGTCCACCACGGGCGTTCTCACGGGCTTTCTCAGCGCCATTGCCGCCGTCAGTCTGTTGGTCGGCGGGATTGGGATCATGAACATTATGTTGGTCTCGGTGACGGAACGCACGCGCGAGATCGGAATCCGCATGGCAATTGGTGCGACCGAGCGGGAAGTTCTGCTGCAATTCCTGGTCGAGGCCGCCATGTTATCGGCCTTCGGCGGCCTTGCAGGAATCACGCTGGGCTTGCTAGGCGCTGCCGGACTTGCGCCTGTGCTGAATGTGCCGTTTACGTTGCAATTCTCGACCGTGTTCACCGCCTTTGCGTTTTCAGCGATGGTTGGTGTGGTGTTCGGCTACATGCCTGCGCGCCGGGCAGCCCGCCTCGACCCCATCGAAGCGCTGCGGCACGAGTAATTTTGATCCATCTTTCCAGCATGCGGGCACAAAAGCCAGCGCGGCCAAAGCAGCTGGGGACTGAATACTCTCAATCGTCATCACCCGCGAAAGCGGGTGATCCAGGGTAAAATGCGAGATTGGAGTTTGCCGCTCTGGATACCCCACTTTCGAGGGGTATGACAAAAAAGAAAATTACTTCGCGCGCTTCTCATCAATCTCTTTTTTCACGCCGACCCATGAATTGACGGACGCGCGCCCATCATCCAAGGGCGGGGCCGTCGTATAGACGGAAAATTCATTCAGCACCTTACTGCGCAAGGGCTCGCGGACTTCGCTCATGTCTTTGATCGGGAACCATGTACTGGTCAGTACCGTTTGGCCTTCACGCCCCGCCATTTTCATCCACGGCAACCACGGCGAAATACGCGACCACACCGAGGAGCCGCGAACCGGCAGGGGCTTCGCCGTGTTCAGCCAATCAGCCACGGGAACAAAAATGCTGCGCAGTTCCAAAACTGAATACTTCCCGCCGACATAGTCTTGGTAGTCACCACTCATAATGCCGTCGCGGAAAAAATGGTTGGCGCGCTGAGTATTCGCAAGTCCGTTGACAATTTGGCCTTCCCAGATCACGGGTTTTCCTTCTTTGCCATAAGCATATTTTGGTTCGGGCATGTTCACCGGGTCGTTGAGCATGTGAATCACGTCCATAGTCTCACCCGTGTAAGGATTGGCCCACGTATCGATAATTTTTCCAGTTGCGGGCTCGAGATAAAACATGATCTCGCGGCTCACCGATCGATAGCCAGGCCCACGTTTGGGGTCTTCATAAGTTTGGCAGGCCGCCGTATTCAGGCCCTGCACGTTAAACAAGTGCTTGTCGGCTTCGCCTTGTCGGCGGCCCAGAATTTGTCCGCTCATCCAGCGCATGGCGGGCTTTTCTGGATCGGGCGAACAGCCGAGCCTGATCTCGGCCGCGATCACGTCTTCAGGCTTCGTCAGATCAAGCATTCGGCTCTGTGCAGCCGAGGCGAGTAAGGCCATGCAGGTGGTGACAATGAAAGAAAGGCGTTGTGTCATAGGAGCTCCCGACATGATGAAGCCCTAAGGCTAGCACGCGCTGAAAGAAAAAGGCCCCCGTCGGGGGCCTTTTAGCTCGCATTACGGTCGTCGATTAGCGTTTCTTTTTCGTCTTGGCTCCGGCTTTGGCCACCTGCTTCTGCGGGGCCTTGGTAAAGCCGCTGTGGCCCTTTTTATTTTCGTACAAATAAAGTTTCGTATCGGGGTAAGTGATAAAATCAGGCATCAGGTTCGTCCCGGCCTCAAGATAAATCACAGGGCGAGCAGACTTATTGACGAGATGGTGGCCATCTTTGCTGCCTTTGGGAAAGCCTGCGCACATACCTGTCGATAAAATTTGCTCGCCGGCGTCGGTCACCAGTGTGGCTTCACCGTCTACAATGTAAACGAATTCGTCGTTGTTCGAATGATGATGACGCATGGACGAGGCCGCGCCTTGCATCAACGTCGTCAAATTCACGCCCAAATCGGTCAGGCCTAGCGCTGGGCCGAGCCTTCGTTTCAAGCGGCCCCGCACAACTTTATCATAGGGTGGCGGGTACATTGTTTTGCTGCTCGCAGGCAGCTCAAGCGGCTCAAGCGCGGGCAGGCGAATGGGGAAACGTTTCAAAGCCATCTGGACCTCATCATAATGCGAACTGGTGCGCAGCTTAGTTCATCATTCAAGAAAGTGGAAACCGGTTTTCACTTCGGATCATCCGGGTCGCGCTGAATCAAGTTCACCAAAATCCCGTCGGGGTCCATGAACACCATTTCGGGCTGGCCTTTGGTCGCGATGACTTGCAGGTGCGTTGGCGGGCAAACAACAGTGTGGCCACCTTTGATCAGTTTTTGATGGATCGCTTCAACATCATCGCAATAAAAAACCAAACATACCTCGCCAACATTCACGCCATCTTTGCGCTTTGTAAATGTAGGTGGGGCAGGATTAGAGACCTCGAATAATCCTACCATCCCGCGATTAGGCCCGGCAGCGTATTTTAAGATTTTATATTTGATCTTCGAACTGGCGGGCATGCCCAGCAATTTGGCCCCAGCGGGATGGCTCAGGTCACCCTCGGCATAAACCCCCGTCAGCCCCAAAATCCCGGTATAGAACGCGATTGATTTTTCGATGTTGCTCACCATGAGGGCCGAGCGAACCATCGTTCCGACATGCGCCATTTTGTTGTCTCCTTTAATATTCAGTCACAACACTGTGGCATGTCTTTGGGCCGGGATGAAGCCGCCCATGGCTGGTAAAAAAGGTGATTTCTATTTGAAGGACGGCCTAGGATGCGGTGGAAAATAAAATGGGGGAGCGCACACATGTCCTACACCAACACCGAATCTGAATGGGGCACAATCGCCAAAACCTTGCATTGGCTGATTGGCGTGATGATTGTCCTCCAACTGATCATGGGCTGGCTGTTTACGCTGCGGGTATTTCCGGGCCCGGTGCAGTCTCAATTGGTTTTAAATTTCCACATCCCAGTTGGCGTGACGGTGTTGGGGCTCGGTCTCATTCGCCTGCTGTGGCGCTTTGCCAACGTTCGTCCACCTTTGCCGTCGAACATGACGTGGTGGGAGCGCTTCTTTGCCAACGGCTCGCACACGTATTTATATATGGCCATGATCGCTATGCCCTTAACTGGATGGATCGCTACCAGCGGGTTCGGCGGACCAGTGACGTGGTTCGGAGGCATTGGTTTGCCCGCGCTCGTGGCCACAGAAGCCAAAGAAACAGGGCGGCCTTTGACGAATCTTTTCTCGCAGATGCACTACTGGGTGGCGGTGGGGTTGACTCTGGTTTTTGTTGCCCACGTAGCAGGAGCGCTTCGTCATCATTTTGTCCTGAAGGATGCGACGCTGGCACTCATGCTGCCCAAGGGCTGGGTGCGCCGCTAACGCCCGGCCCCTTTCCAAGGGCTGCCTTGCAAGCTATATGCAGCGTAAGTCTAAGCTTCACACCGGAGCATCGTCTTGGGTCGCACGCTGATCGATAAGCTTTGGGATACGCACGTGGTCGCAGATTTGGGTGATGGCGCGTCGTTGCTGTATATCGACCGTATCTTCCTGCACGAGCGCACGGGCTCAGTCTCGCTTCAGGAGTTGAAAGCCAAAGGCCGTGCTGTGCGGCATAAAGAACATGTGTTCGTGACGATGGATCACATCGTCGACACCTTCCCCGGACGAGGCGATAAAACCCTGATGCCGTCGGGCACTGATTTTATTACCGCCACCCGCGCCACCGCCCTTGAGGCGGGGCTGAACCTGTTTGATGTCACTGACGAGCGCCAGGGCATTGTCCATGTCGTGTCGGCCGAGCAGGGGATTACGTTACCGGGCTTCACGCAAGTTTGCCCCGATAGCCATACCTGCACCTTGGGCGCGCTGGGCGCGCTGGCCTGGGGCATTGGGTCGAGCGAAGGCGAGCACGCGCTGGCCACCAAAACGCTGGCCGTGACCAAGCCTAAATCCATGCGCATCGTCTTTAACGGCGCGCTAGGTTATGGCGTGACATCCAAAGACATGATCTTGCATCTTATCGGCAGGTACGGTGCGGCTGGTGGCTCGGGTTATGCCATCACCTTCACCGGCCCCGCCATTGCCGCGCTGCCGCAGGAAAATCGCTTCACCATTTGCAATATGGCGGTGGAGTTTGGTGCCTTCGCCGGCGTTATACCGCCCGATGAGACAACCTTTGAATATGTGAAGGGCCGCTCTTATGCGCCCAAGGGTGCTGCATTCGATACCGCCGTTGCTTCATGGCGCTTGCTGAAAGATGACGCCGATGCGGCATACGACCGCGAGATCGTGGTCGACTGTGCCGACATCGTTCCGACCATTACCTGGGGCACTAGTCCCGGCCAAACATTGCGCATCGACGGCGCGGTGCCAAACCCCATCGACGCCAAAGATGCCAACACACGCGCCGCCATGGACAAAGCGCTGGAGTACATGGACGTTGCTCCCGGCCAAAAGTTGGAAGGCTTAGCCATCGATGCAGCTTTCATTGGCTCGTGCACCAACTCGCGCCTGTCAGATTTACGTGCGGTCGCTGCCGTGGTGAAGGGGCGTCGTGTGTCGCCGAACCTGAAAAAGGCCGTGATCGTGCCGGGCTCGACCCAAGTCAAACGCGCCGCCGAGCGCGAAGGCCTGCATGATATTTTTAAGGCTTCTGGGTTCGAGTGGCGCGAGTCTGGGTGCTCGATGTGTTTTAATGCGGGTGGCGAGTCCATGGGCGAGAAGTGGCGCGTGGTCAGCTCCACTAACCGCAATTTCGAAAACCGCCAAGGCCCCAAGACGCGTACACATTTAGCCAGCCCCACCACCGTCGCCGCATCTGCGCTGATAGGTGCGATTGCTGATGTGCGGAAGTTGGGCTAGCCGACATGGAAAAATTTGTTCACCTCAAAGCCATTGCCGCACCATTGCTGCGTGTGAATATCGACACCGATGTCATCATCCCCAGCCGCGAGATGAAGGGCGTGAGCAAAACCGGCTTATCGGTCGGCATGTTCGCCAACTGGCGCTACACCGATGTGGCTGCACGCGCGGCCAACCCCGAGTTTGTGCTCAACCGCGCGCCCTTCGACAAAGCCCAAATTTTGCTGACGGGCGATAACTTTGGCTGCGGCTCTTCGCGCGAACATGCGGTCTGGGCCATGAAAGAATGGGGCTTTCGGGCCGTCATCGCGCCTAGTTTCGGAGCCATCTACTACGGCAACTGCGTGCGCAATGGTATCTTGCCGATGGTGCTGCCCGATGAGGCCGTATGCGCCATCGCCGCCTGGGTGGAACAGGCGCCAGCTATGAATCAGGTCGAAATCGACCTCCCAACACAGAAAGTTTATGCGGCAGGGGTAGTTTATGCATTTTCCATTGGTGATTCCGACAAGGACATGCTGTTGGAAGGGCTCGACCCCATTGGCGTGACGCTGAAGCGTGACCCCGCCATTCAAGCCTTCGAGACCAAGGACCGCGTCATGCGCCCTTGGGTGTATATTAACGGTCCGGCGTAAGGGCCATCAGTTCGGTTTATCATGGTCAATACGTCTCAAGACTTCGATCGCATTTACAAGAAATTCCAAGCCCCGATCTCAAAGCGCTACGACTGTGGGCAAAAGTGCGCGCCGCTGAATGCTGGTATCCCCGTCTGCTGCGATCATGATCGCGCGGTCCCGATTGCCGATAAGGGCGAGTGGGATTTGCTACGCAAGCGCACGGATCTATGGAGTATCTACACACCCAAAAATAAGACCGAAGAAAAAGAATTTGGCGACTTGGCCGAGGGGTGCCAATCCATCATCTGCAAGGGCGCGAAATTTTGCGAACGCGAAAACCGCACCATTGCCTGCCGGGCGTTTCCGTTCTTCCCGTATTTCACCAAAGAAAAAGAACTGTTCGGCTTAGGCTACTACTGGGGTTTTGAAGGGTTGTGTTGGGTGATTTCCAATCTCACCATTGTCGAGAAGCCGTTTATCGACGAAATGATCGCCGCCAGTGAATCGATCTTCGCGAAAGACAAAGAAGAACACGATACATATATCGGTTACTCGGCCACCATGCGTGGCGTGTTTACTAAACGGAATCGCAAAATTCCGCTCCTGGGCCGCGATGGAAAACTCTATTGGGTTTTGCCGGGCTCGGGCGGCGAGATTGTAAAAGCCACCAAAGCCGAATTTGATACCAAGCTGGCTAAATTTCCCAAGGGCTTTAAGTAGTTCATGCTTGAGCCCTGGATCTTACTGACACTTGGAGCGTCGGTGATTCAGAACGTCCGCTCGGTCTTGCAAAAAAATCTCGCGGCCGAGCTTTCAGTAGTGGGCGTCACCTATGCACGCTTTCTGTTCGGCCTCCCGCTAGCTTTTGTGTTTATGGCCTTGGCTATGAATGCCACAGGCTCGCTCTTGCCGACGCCGTCGGGATTGTTCTTTGTGTATGCTGTGGTGGGCGGCGTGTGCCAAATATTTGGTAACTTAATTTTTATCAACCTCATCGGCTTTGCCAACTTCACCATCAGCACCACTTATTCCAAAACCGAAACGGTTCTGGCGGGGCTCTTTTCATTTATCATTCTCAACGACGTGCTCAGCATTCTGGGGTTGGGGGGTGTTTTTCTGACATTCGTGGGCGTCATGATTATCGCGGCGGGACGCGAAAAGTTCACGCTGCGCTCGCTGGCCTTCGCTGTCACAGACAAGGCCGCACTCTATGGGCTTGCTGTTGGTGCCATGTATGCCGTGGCGTCCACTAGTTATCGTGCCGCGTCGTTGTCGCTGGGTGGCGAGGGGTTTGCCCTACAAGCGATCTATACATTATGCTGGGTGTCATTCTTCCAATGCGTGCTGATGGGGGCTTGGATCGCCATCAAATCTCCCATTGTGTTGCGCACCATCCTTCGCCATTGGCGCAAGGCCATATGGCTAGGCCTCACCGGTATGACCGCGTCGGCGTGCTGGTATGGTGCGTTCGCATCACAGAAAGCGGCGTATGTTCTGGCCGTTGGACACGTCGAATTGATCTTTGCCTACCTGTCGTCGCGCTTTCTGTACAAAGAGCGCACAAATGATGTCGAACTCGGCGGCATCCTGCTCACCGTCGTCGGCATCATGAGCGTGGTCTTCGCGTAGAGCATCCGCCCGGAAAAAACGCGATAAAAAAAGAAGCTAGTTTCGTCTGTTTTCCGGCGACGTTGGGCGGAACTCTGGACGAGTTTTCAGGCTTTCGTCAGCGGCATGATAAATCATGTTCATGCGCGCGGGATTGTCCATGGCATCGAGTGTGAACATGGCCAAGTCGTCGCGGGTGACTTCGGTAAAGGTGGTATAGTCCACCGTCAGGCGTGCGCGCTGTGTGGCAGGTGGCTGCGGATCAAGCGGCAGCAACCCATTGCGAATAATGGTGTAGGGTACGCCGCTCCCTATTATGGCTTTCTCGGTCAGGCCCTTATCCACCAACGCCGGCGTTTGTTTGAAGGTACGCAGCGCTGGCACTTCTTTGATGTTGTCGCCAGCGCCAACCGATCCATGATGGATAAATTGCTTCACGCCGGTTCTTTTGGCGTGGGTCAAAATATAGCGCGTGGTGGTTTCATAAAACTTTTCGATCTTGCTGCTTTCGCCCCGTTGGGCCGACCCATCAATGGCGATGCGGAACTTTTTTGAATCAAAGGCTGCGGCGACGCTTTTCTCATCGGTCAGGTCGCCGACGACGTAGTCCACCTTCAACCCTGACAAGCGCGATTTGTCGCTGTCCTTGCGGGCAAATACGGTGACATCCTCGCCTGCTTGCACCAGCAATTTCACGATGGGTGCGCCCAGGCGCCCCGTACCGCCGAAGATAATCACATCTCCGTCTTTGGCGATGGCGAGAGGGGCGAGCAGGGATAACGCGATGGCCGCAATGATCGAGCGATAAAACATCGGTTCAATTCTCCAAAAGGTCTATGCAGCGTTAAAGTGTTCGCGGAATGTATGGCCAATATCGTGGCCTCTGACATAGCCCACTATCGCCCCGTAAGGATATATTTAGTGCCCCTTTGTGCCCGGACCAATAGGCCCCGTAGGCAACGGCCGCTCCATTTTGAAAGTAGGGTCGAAGGCGTGGAAGATTCGGTTGGTGCGCATGGGGTTGCCCAGAACGTCGAGCGTCAACATGGCAAGGTCGCCGCGCGTCACATCGCCAAAAACAGCTTGGTCGGTCGTGAGGTAGGCATTGCCGGTGGGCGGCGGTTGCGGATCGTTCGGAACGCGGCCATGGCGGATGATGGTGTAGGGCACGCCGCTCTCGATTAAGATTTTCTCCGCTTGGCCCTTATCAATCAATGTCCCGGAGCCCTTCAGAAACGCGAACTGAGGAAACAGCTTGATGTTATCACCCGCCAACACCGAGCCGTGCAGAATAAACTGCTTCACGCCTGTGCGCTTAGCGTGCTTGATCATTGGCGTCATGATCGCAGTATAGAATCCTTTG
>Ga0208960_1002208_pt1 | contig 10033 bp, 9 predicted proteins | sample GreLakmeON33MSRF_FD_187703 | JGI IMG/M metagenome (GOLD analysis project Ga0208960, IMG submission 187703) | Freshwater lentic microbial communities from great Laurentian Lakes, MI, USA - Great Lakes metaG ON33MSRF (SPAdes) | ecosystem: Environmental > Aquatic > Freshwater > Lake | place: Great...
AATTTTCGACATCATGAGTTTTACAGTACTGATCTACAACTGATTTTTTTGGATCATTTCCAGAAACAGTTGTGCCGCACTGATGGGCATTCATAGATAAATCAAATGGTTGTTTAAAAATTGCTTGATATCCAGATTTTCTCATAACCTTTAAGGTTTTCTTCATAAGCTTCTTATGTGTACGCATACCAACTGGTTTGCGGGTAATTTTCACCTGATTCTTTTCATCAATAGTAACTCTATTTTCTTTACTAGGTAGATCCTCATTCATTACAAGAAATTCAACGCTCCGGTTTGCAATATAGTTAAGAATTGGCAGTGGTACTTTTGTGGCATAACTTTTCATCATAATTCCTTGAACTTTGCCAATTAGCTGGATAATTCCAAGTGGGTAGCCTTTTCCGCCATCAAAATACCAATCAGAAAAAGATAGAGTCTTTTGAAAAGTTACATTGTTCTTGCGTTTGAAATCAAAGGCGGCAATATGAGTATTAACATGCATCATAAAATTACGGCCCACCATATCTGAAGAATTTGCCACTCCATTTGGTGCTTTCACTGATTTGGATCTAAGAAGTAGGGCTGAAGTTAATACTGCACCGCAGGAGAGTACGAACTTCTTTCCGCGAACCTTATATTCCCCATTTGGACCCTTAACCAGTAAATAATCAACTCTTTTACCATCATCGGTTAGTTCAATTTTAATTACTTCTGCTGAGGTTTGTAGTTTTACTTTTCCAGTAAGTAGAGCTGGATTTATTGCATTCATCTCTGCATCACTTTTTGCGCCAACACGGCAAGCAAATCCATCACATGTTCTACACACAATACATTTTCCATCATCGCCATAATCAATACCCATCGAATTAGAATGTGGATTTACTCCAGCTTTTTTAAGCCGCGTAGCTAATGCAGATATATATGGATCATGCGGAAGTGCTGGATAGGGGAATGGCTCACTTCTAGGTGGTTCAGTTGGATTCTCGCCAACATTGTTATGCACCTTATACATTTTTTCAGCTTCAACATAAAAGGGTTCAATATCCCAATAAGTAAATGGCCAAGCAGGAGATTTGCCTTCTAAATGTTGTAGCTCTTCAAAATCTTTCTCACGAAGACGAGGTAGGGAAGCTCCGTAGACTTTAGTATTACCACCTACATAAAAATGAACACCAGCCTCAAATTTTTTACCCTTGCTATCTACCCAAACTTCTTTTGATTTATATCGTTTATTTAAAAATACCTCTTTTGGATCCCAATTCTGTTTCTCATTAGGCAATCTTTCACCGCGCTCTAAAACCAATACGTTCACACCTTTTTTAGCAAGTGCGTATGCAGTCGTTCCACCACCCATACCGGATCCGACAATTACTACATCACTTTCTAAATCAGGATTACTCAAGTTTTTCTCTCCTTAGTAGTAATGCGCAATTTAATCAGATATGGCAGTAGTTGCCAATAGCATCATTTTCAGTTAATCACTTCCATAATCAACCTATATTACCTATGATTGCCAAATGAATTTTCTTAGCAAAATTACTGGCAGCTTTTCAACGCCATCTGCTGCAAATCCAACTGTTGCAATGGTGGAGGCAGCATATAAGCACCACGGACTTGATTTTAGGTATTTAAATTGTGAGGTGCTGCCAAAAGATTTAGAGGCAGCAGTTAAGGGTGCTAGAGCGATGAATTGGGTGGGATTTAATTGCTCACTTCCTCACAAAGTTGAGGTAATTAAATTCTTAGATGGCCTTGGTGAATCAGCAAAATTAATGGGCGCCGTAAATTGCGTTGTATTAAGGGATGGTAAATATATTGGGGAAAATACAGACGGTAAGGGTTTTCTAAAATCACTTAAATTAATTATTGATCCAGCCGGTAAAAGTATTGCCATTTTAGGAGCAGGTGGGGCAGCTAGAGCAATAGCAGTTGAGTTGGCACTAGAGAATGCCAGCAGAATAACTGTAGTAAATCGTGATCAAAATAAAGGCAAGGACTTGATAGCTTTAATTAACAATAAAACTAAGTGTAACTCTGAATTTAAAGATTGGAATTCTAAATTTGAAGTACCTGATCACGTTGAAATACTGGTAAATGCAACATCAATTGGAATGTCACCAGATATTGACGCTCGAATTGATATTAATCCAGATTCATTTAGGGCAGATTTAGTTGTGGCAGATGTAATTGTTAACCCGCCAATGACCAACCTTTTAAAGGATGCCAAGGTTAAAGGTTGCCAAATCGTCGATGGCTTAGGAATGGTTATTAATCAGGCCGTACTGGGAATTAAGTTCTGGACTGGGGAAGAAGTTGATCCAGAGGTAATGCGTAAAAAACTTTTAGAAGTTCTTTAGTTAATCGGTCCTAAGGTTTGATCTTTAATTTCAACCTTTGAAGCACCAGTCATCACAGCTACAACCTCATTCATAGTGTGGCTTTTTGGAGTAACTACCGCTACTCGCTTGCCAAGTCTTTGAATATGAATTCGATCTGCCACTTCAAATACCTGTGGCATATTGTGGCTGATTAAAATAACAGATAAACCTTTTTCACGAAGGTTTAGAATCATCTTCAATACTTGCCCTGATTCTTTAACACCGAGTGCTGCAGTTGGTTCATCTAAAATAATAACCTTTTGTCCAAAAGCAGCCGCACGTGCAACTGAAACTGCTTGGCGCTGACCACCAGATAGAGTTTCAACTGCTTGGCTCATATTTTGAATAGTTCCGATACCTAGAGCTGTCATATGCTCCTTTGAACTTTTCTTCATGCCGGAGTTATCTAGCATTCTAAAGATTGATCCAAGTACTCCTTTTTTGCGAACCTCACGACCAAGATAAAGGTTTGCTGCAATATCAAGAGCGGGTGAAACGGCTAAAGTTTGATAAACAGTTTCAATACCAGCATCTCTACTGTCTTTCTGGCGCCGAAAAGTTATTGGAGCACCATCTAACTCCATAGATCCGCTATCTGGTAATTCAGCTCCGGACAGACACTTAATCATTGTAGATTTACCAGCACCATTATCACCGACTACGGCAAGAATTTCACCAGAGAAAAGTTGTAAATCTGACCCATCAATTGCGACTACGCGACCATATGTTTTAACTAGATTTTTTGCTTCAAGTACTGGTGCCTTTGATTTACTCATACTCTTGCCTTTCTAATCCATTGATCGATTGAAACAGCTGTGATGATTAATAACCCGACTGCAAATGTTTGGTAGTAAAGATCTACTCCAGCAAGAGTAAGTCCATTTCTAAATACACCAACGATTACCGCTCCGATTAATGAACCAAATATTGCACCTCGTCCACCAAACAGGCTTGTTCCACCGATTACAACCGCTGTGATTGAATCTAGATTCAAGTTTGAACCGGAGTTAGGGCTTGCAGCTCCTACGCGTCCGATAATGATCCAAGAGGTGATTGCAAAAATAAATCCAGCGCTAACATAAACGCTCATAAGTACACGCTTTACCTGAATACCAGCTAATCGAGCAGCCTCAATATCATCACCAACTGCGTAAACGTGGCGTCCCCAAGCTGTATATCGAAGTGCGAAAGCCAAAATTATATACATAAAGATTACTAGTAGCACTCCGTAGGTAATTCTGAAGTTACTAAATAGGGTGATCGGCTCACCTAGGTAGAGGAACATCGGCGATAACTCTTTATCCATAATTGTGCGTCCAGTTGCATAGAAAAGAGTCAAAGCAGAAAACACGTTAAATGTTCCTAAGGTTACGATAAATGGTGGCAAGTCAACCTTGGTGATTAACCAACCATTAAAAGCACCAGCACCAGTTCCAACTGCAATTCCTAATAGGAATGCTGCCCAGCCTGGCCAGCCATTAACAAATGCAGTTTTTGCCATCACCATCGAAGCAAAAATTGCAATAGCGCCACAGGATAAATCAATACCCGCAGTTAAAATAATTAGAGTCTGCCCTGCCGCAATAGCGCCAATTACCGCAGTCTGTTGCAGGATAAGGGAAAGGTTATTAGTAGTTAGAAAATTCTCATTACCAAAATTAAATACGAATACTGCAGCAATTAATACTGCCGCTGAACTTAACCAGGGATAGTTATGTAGAGTAGTTTGCACCTTTTGTTTAGTTGTTGCACGATCTTTAAATGTTTCAGCTGCATCTATCGCCGTGTTCTCTTTACTCACTATTTTCCCTCTCGCTACTTTTTTATAGTTTATTAACTGTAGGTCAAATTGTAAATAGTGGGGCGGCTGAATTTAGCAGCCGCCCCACTTACTTTCTTAACTATTAGTTTTAACTAATAGATCTGGGTTTAACCCCAGGCGTTATCTAGTCCGTATTGAACTGACTCTGATGGAACTCCCTCTTGTGGGTCATCAGTAATCAACTTAACTCCGGTGTCAAAGAAATCTAGACCAGAAGTCGTAGATGGCTTTGCACCAGTCTTGATGATGTCAAAGATTGCTTGAACGCCAAGATCAGCCATTAATAGTGGATACTGTTGTGAAGTAGCACCAATAACGCCAGCCTTAACATTCTCAACACCTGCGCGGCCACCGTCTACAGAGACGATAACTACACCCTTCTCCTTACCTGCAGCCTTAAGCGCAGCATAAGCACCAGCAGCAGCTGGCTCATTTAGAGTGTAAACAAGGTTGATGTTTGGATTCTTAGCAAGTAATTGCTCCATGCCAGTACGTCCACCATCTTCAGCGCCAAGAGTAGCTACGTTACCAACGATCTGGTATGAACCGCCCTTACCACCTGTGTACTTACCAGTCTTTGGCTCATCAGCAAGCTTCTTAGGATCTCCTAGTGGAATTCCCATGCCCTTTAAGAAACCATTATCACGGCAGTAATCTGTTGGTACGTTCTTGTCATTGAAAATATCTAGAAGAGCGATAATAGCTTTCTTTCCGCCCATCTTTGCAGCTGCCCACTGACCGATTAACTCGCCAGCCTTGCAGTTGTCTGTTGCAAAAGTAATGTCAACAATATCTGCAGGATCTGTTGGTGTATCAAGTGCGATTACATATAGACCAGCTTCGCGAGCCTTAGTAATTGCATTGTAAACTCCACCTGAAATAGGTGTAATTAAAATACCAGCATCCTTCTTTGAGATTGCGTTTTCAATTGCAGCAATCTGTGCAGCATCATCAGTCTCATCTTTTCCGGATGCAACGCTTAGGTCTACGCCAAGTTCGGCTGCCTTAGCTTTTGCTCCAGCAATCATTGCGACGAAGAATGGGTTTGTATCATTCTTAGTGATAAGCGATACGCCTACCTTGTCGCCACCACCAGCATCATCAGAAGATGATGAGCAAGCGGTTAGTATTAACGACGAAGCACCAATTACTGCGAATGCAGCTAAGGTGCGACGTGAGAAGAGTTTCTTCATACTTTTCCTCCTATAGGGTTGAACTGCATGGACATGTTTACTCTCTTACCCTCAGATAGGCAATAAATTTGAGGCTAAAAGAGCAAAATTACATAAACGTTATACTCATTACACTTAATACAGGTTTATGCTCTTGCCTCAACCATCGGCCCCCAAGGTTTAAATAAATAGCCCATTAAGGGCAGATTTTCCTTTGCTCTATAGTTCAGTAATTAAGAATCTAGGAATGGGAAGATAATGAGTATTGGTCGCCAGGTAAGGCTTAAGCGGATCTTCTCAAACCCTTCTACTAATTTATTTGGCGTAGCAGTGGACCACTTTGTTGGTTACGGCAACGCAGTCTCTGGCGGCTTAGCTTCTCTACCAAAAGCACTGGCTGCAACAATGGCGGGAAAGCCTGACTCAATAACAATTCAAGCAGGAACTGCTAAAAACTTATGGGTCCCATATGCAGGTAAGGCAGCATTAATTGTTCAAGGTGGTTGCTTCACTGTTGATGATCGAATCTCTGAATTAATTGCCACACCAATTGATGCAATTAGGCTTGGTGCTGACGCCCTCGCTGTAGCAATTCCAGTAAGAGGTAAAACTGAGGGTAAGTATTTAAAGTGGTTAACTGATTCAGTTCGCGAGGCAAATGAATTTAATATTCCAATCATTGCTCATATCTATCCAAGAGATTATTCAAAGAATAAAGATGGTGAAATTACTTTCACACCAGATGAAATTGCCTGGGCAGTTAGATGTGGTATTGAAACTGGAGTCGATATTATTAAGGTTGGCTACCCAGGAGATAAGAAAGCATTCACGCAGATAGTTGAATCCTGTCCGGTACCAATCGTTATTGCTGGTGGACCAAAAGAGCCAACACTAGGTGCAGCGCTCACTAGTACAAGAGATGCCCTTGATGCTGGCGCAAAAGGTGCGGTAATTGGCCGAAACGTTTGGGGTGCTAAAGATGTTTCAAAAGCATCACGAGCTTATTACACAGTAATTCACGATGGGTTAAATGCCAAGGATGCACTTAAGGCTGCAGGCCTGCCGGCAGATGAGTAAGTAAATTACTTTAAGTAATGATTATTGGATTAGGTTGTATAGCTTTCGACCAAATTTTAGCTACTAATGCAAAATGGAAAGATGAAAAAGGCAAGATAGTAAGGCGTGAATTTCGCTTTGGCGGCAATGTTAGAAACTCATTAGTCGCAGCCTCAGCGCTAGGTGCCAGCGCAGCATATGTTGGCACAATGAGTGGTGAAGTGAAATGGAAATCAGCACTAGATGACTTTAAAGAAAATGGTGTTAGTACCGAGTTTGTAGATTTTTCAGATAAATCCCACCCAGCTGAGGCAACAATAGTAATTACTGGTGATGGTGAGCGATTTATAGTTTATGACGATACCCCGCTGCACCACTTAAAGCTGCCTAGTGAAGAAAAAGTAGCAAAGGCTTTAGCAGGAGCTGATCTGTTATTGGTCGATGCTGGTATTTGTCCACCTGGCACTTTAGATGTAATTAAAAGGTGTGCTGATTTAAAGATACCTATTATTTTAGATGCTGAGCAGTTCTTTATTGAAAAAGGGATTATTTTAGAAATGATCGCGCTTTCAACAGATTTAATTTTGCCCTTAAATTTTGCGCGCTTACTCACTGGTAAAGATGAAGTAAGTGAGGTAATTGATACTTTGTGGAATGATTCTAAAAACTTAGTGGTAATCACCGAGGGAGCAAAAGGTTGCTATTTGCGCGAAAAAGGTGATTCAGTTAAGAAACATATGTCAGCCTATGAAATTAACGCTGTAGATACCAATGGCACTGGCGATATTTTCCATGGTGCTTACGCCTATGGGTTATTAAATGGAATGAAAACTATTGAAAATTTAGAGTTCGCTAGCGCAGCCGCAGCATCAGTGGCTAGCTTGCCTCATGGTTCGCTTCGAAAACCATCTCTTTCTGGAATTAAAGAGTTTATGTCCGCTAGGCCAGCACTTAAGTGTTCTAATATCTAAGTTATTAACTCTATAATTTTTTAAAATACTCTGATTAGATTTAGCAATGATTTCCACCTTTAGCCTAGAAGAGCTTGTTGAAAAGGCGAGATCACTTGCTGAAACTGGGCAGCGAAAGATTCTAGGAATTGCTGGAGCACCCGGTAGTGGTAAAACAACAATTAGCCAAGCAATTCTAAATGGCTTAACACCAGGAAGTGTCGTAGTTGCTCCAATGGATGGATTTCACTTTTCTAATGCAACGCTAATTAATTGGCAAAGGCGGGAACGAAAAGGAGCCTGGGACACCTTTGACGCAGATGGTTATGTGAACTTACTACAGCGTATTAAAGGGCAGCAAGATTTAGTAATTCATGCACCAGATTTTGATCGAGATATTGATGAATCAATTGGTAGCGCCATACCTATTTACCCCACAACATCACTCGTAATTGCAGAAGGAACATTTCTATTATCGCAGCAGGGTAATTGGCCCCAGGTACTACCTCTACTTGATCAGAGTTGGTTTGTTCATTTAGATGATGAGAGCCGGCATGAGCGTTTGATTAAGCGTCATAACAAACACGGGATGTCACTTGAGCAAGCAAAGAATTGGACTTTAAATACTGATGAGAAAAATGCGCAGATGGTTAAATCAGACCATGCGCGAGCTACCTTATCTTTTAAGGTTATCTAAAGGTAGTGATTTATCTTTAACACTTCGGTGTTGATCTAATACAAATTCAGATGGTTTTTCTGAGTAAGAAATAACATCAGGTATTGCCCAATCTGGCATTTCTTTTAATAACGCCCAGGCAGCTTGCCTAGCCGCACCATCTGCAACAAACTCACGAGGAGGAAAAGTTAAAACTTGCCTGCCAAGAATTGCAGAAGCAATTGGGCCAACTCCTGGATTTTTAGCCGCCCCACCAATAACTAAAACTCTTTCAATTTTAGCTCCAGTTGATTTTAAGTTATCAAATGAATCAATTAAGGCGCATAAAATAGATTCAATTGCAGCTCGTGAAATGTTCTCCTTTGTTAAATTATGGTTGTTAATTCCAGCAAGTAAACCTTGCGCATTTGGTCGATTTGGCGTGCGCTCACCTTCAAAATAAGGAAGCAAAGTTAATCCTTCAGCTCCAGGTTTTGCCGCTAGCGCTAGCTTTCCAATCTCATCATGGGAGGTACCAAGTAATTTTGAAACAGTATCTAAAACTCGGGCGGCATTTAGGGTGCAAACTAATGGCAAAAATCTGCCAGTTAAATCGGCAAAGCCAGCTACCGCACCAGATGGATCATGTGTTGGCGTATCTGAAACAAAGAAAGCAGTTCCACTTGTGCCGAGAGAGATTACTAAATCACCACTTTTAGCGCCAACACCAAATGCTGCGCCAGCATTATCACCAGCACCTGGCGCAATTGGAATTCCATCTGTTGTAGTTGCTGCAAATTGATCAAAGGCTGCAATTTTTGGTAAATGAATTTCGCGCTTATCTCGCAGTCCAATGGCTAATAAATCTCTTCGATACTCATTTGAGGAGGCTGAAAAATAACCAGTACCAGAGGCATCACTTCTATCGGTAAATAACTTATTAAAATCAACACCGCCTTGCAGCTGCCATGAGATCCAATCATGGGGCAGCGCTATTGCTGCTAGTTTTTTTGCATTCTCTTTTTCATTATCGACCATCCACCTAAGCTTTGAAACTGTAAAGGATGCAACAAGTAGAGAACCAACCGCCTTTGCTGTTTGCTCAGCCCCACCGAATTCAGTATTTAAATCAGCGGCAGCTTTAGCTGAGCGCAGATCATTCCAAAGTAAGGCATTGCGAATCACATTACCTTTTTCATCTAATGCAATAAAGCCATGTTGTTGTGCGCCAATTGAAATTGCTGAGACATCTGATAATCCACCGGCTGCTTCAAATGCTTTTTTAAGCGCAGTCATCCACTCTGCTGGATTTACCTCAGTGCCATCTGGGTGGGTAGCTTTACCTTGTCTTACCAAATCACCAGTATCAGCATCTCTTATTACTACTTTGACCGATTGGGTTGAGGAGTCAACACCTGCTACTAGTTTTCTACCCATAACTACCTATCGTTACTAACCTTATTAATCTAAGTTTTTCATTACAGTGATACTTTCACCAAAGACATAATCTGGTGCAACCTTCTGCCAGGCTTTGCTACTTTCATTGACCATATGTGCATCCCAAGCTGGGCGATCACTCCAAATTTCCCAGACATTTAACACGTCAGCTTTTTGGGTATTGCGATAGATCTCTAGAAACTCACACCCAGTCTCAGTGCGGATAACTGCTGCGTGAGCTTTAACTTTATTAATAAACTCATCCATTTTCCCAGGCTTAACATTTACTTCAACAAATAAAAATACTTTACTCATTTACCCTCCAAAAAAGTAAAAACTCTACCCACAAGGATTTCTTTTGAGTATCTATATTTGTAAACTATCACAATTTTTACAGATAAGTAATAAATATTCTATAAATTTTTTCCATTTTTTAAGTCTAGGTTAACAAACCAGGTTAAAGCATCAGGATTTGCTAAGCTATTTTTATCTCTAACTGGCCTACCATTAATAAGATCAGCGACAGCAAGTTCAACTAGCTTATTACTCTTAGTTTTTGGAAA
>Ga0208960_1002209_pt1 | contig 10026 bp, 5 predicted proteins | sample GreLakmeON33MSRF_FD_187703 | JGI IMG/M metagenome (GOLD analysis project Ga0208960, IMG submission 187703) | Freshwater lentic microbial communities from great Laurentian Lakes, MI, USA - Great Lakes metaG ON33MSRF (SPAdes) | ecosystem: Environmental > Aquatic > Freshwater > Lake | place: Great...
GCCGTCGGTGAATTTGGCGAGAGCGTCCGCCTGGGCGGTCAGAAAATCCCAAGTGAGGCTCTTATTGCGGTTTGTTTTCGTGATCATGCCATCGAGTCGGCCGAGGTGTTCGAGTGCGGTAGCTGTGGCGATGCCGTCGGCCTCAGAGAGCTCGCCGAGATGCGCACAGCCGCGGCCGTAATTAGGTTTCTGGTTGGCCGCAAAGCACCAAGCTTGCGCGCAGCCAGCGATCATCGGCAACCAGGCCGTCGGCCAAGGTTGATGGTGTCCGTTATCGCCCCATGCAGTGAGCAGGATGCCGCGCGCTTCATGCTTTAAGGCCGCGGCAATCGCTTCGGCTTGGTTCACCAAAGCATTATCCAGCCGACCCGTAAAACTCTGCCAGGTGCTCGTGCCCGGGGCGATGAGGTAAGTGCGGCCAAGTTCGCGCAGCCGACCGCATTGGGCATCGAAAGGGTGACCCGCATCGTAACCCCAAACCACGGGTATCGTTCCGCTTGGAGCATCGCTGGCGAGTGCCAAGTCTTCTAATAAGATATCGCCCCAGAATTGCACGGTGTGGCCGGCGCCCTGCGCAATCTCGCAGATTTTTTTTAGATGCTCGAGATAGACGCGATGTTTGCCGCAAGCCTCGACCGCTTGTTTGCTGAAGCCCTGGCCGAGCTCCCACGGTTCATCACCGCCGATATTGACCTGCCGGCTCGAAAAATTCGGCAAATAATCCGCGAGCAGGCCGGCGACAAAATCGAGGGAAGCTTGATCAGGTTTGAGCGTGCCGGGAAATTCTTTGAATTGTCCGGTGAGCGGATGGACCCAGCCCTCGGGGCATTCTGCCAAAGCGCGATAACGCGGATGCCGCAACCACCGTTCCATGTGCCCGAAGGTATTCAGGTTGGGGACGAGTTCGATACCGACGTCGAGGCAGGCTTGATCAAGTTCCACTATCTCTGCGGGTGTCAGCGGCGACGCGTCTTGCCAGGCGTCCTCATGGCCCGCGAAGGCGAAGGTGTGTTCAACGTAGAGTTGCAGCTGATTGATCCGGAGGCGTCCGAGTGCCGAAATGAGTTTCAGGAGTTCGGATTGTCGCGGCACCCGGTTGCGCGAGACGTCGAGCATGAAGCCGCGCACGGCCAAGTCTGGGCCGTCGGTGATTTCGAGGCACGGCAACGCCTCCGGGTTTTGCTCGTGGATCTGTTGCAGGGTCTGGGCGGCATACAACGCGCCGGCCGCATCGCCGCTTTTGATATGAATGCCGCTTTTACCAATTTCTAAATGGTAGGCGCCCGGCCCATACTGCGAAGCTAAGCCGAAGCGACAGGCGCCCATCGCGCTAGCCGTCAGCAGGACTTGCGCCGCACCAATCGACTGAGGCAGCGTTGCGAGAAAAAGGCGGGTGGGGTGGGGCGAGGGTGGTACCGATAAAAAGCCGCCGCGTAAGGTCAGCTCCCGCGGGCGGGGCAAAAGCGGTGGAACCTGTGCGCGCATAGGTTGAGCGTTAGACGGCCGAGGCAGGCGGGCAAGTCGCTAAGAGTAGTTCCCGCTTGGAACAAAACATGGAGCCCCTACATCTACTCCTTAACCCCACGCATCCCCATGGTCCGACCTCTCCTCGCCCTTGCCCTTTTCACCGCCGCCGCTCAGGCCGTGCCGGAAGGCTTCGTCATCCGCGAGTTCCTCGGCAACGCCCAGGAACCTGAAATCTATCCGACGGCCGTGTCGGCCGCCGCCAATGGCGACGTCTACGTGTCCTCGGACAAGAACGGCTCCCTCGGCCATACCCCGGGTATGGGTCGCATCCTGATCGCCCGCGACACCAAGGGTGCCGGCGTCGCTGACCAGGTCATCGAATACACCCAGGTCGAGAGCCCGCGCGGCGGCCACTTCGTCGGCGGCATCCTCTATCTCGTCCACCCGCCCTTCCTCTCCAAGTTCCAGGACAAAAACGGCGACGGCAAGGCCGACTACATTACGGAGCGCACGCTGCTCGTTGACGGACTCGGTGGCGGCATCGAGCACCCGCGCGGTGCCGACCATACCACCAACGGCGCCCGCATGGGCATCGACGGCTGGCTCTACATCGCTGTCGGCGACTTCGGTGCGGGACTCATTCGCGATAACGACGGCGCCATCGGCCTCGGCGACAAGAGGCGCGTGACCCTTTATGGCGGCGGCGTCATGCGTGTCCGCCCAGACGGCACCGAGCTCGAGAACTACACGGTGATGACCCGTAATATCTGCGACGTCGCCATCTCGCCGACCCTCGACCTCTTCTCCCGCGATAATACCAATGACGGCAAAGGCTGGAACACCCGCTTCCACCACTTCACCTCGCTGGCCGATGCCGGTTACCCGCGCCTGTACAAGAACTTTGCCGACGAAATCGCCCATCCCCTCGCCGATTACGGGGGCGGCTCCGGCACCGGCGGGCTCTACCTAAGCGAACCCGGCTTCCCAGGTGAATTCGGCGAGTCGCTCTTCACTTGCGATTGGACGACCAACGCGGTTTATCGCCATCCGATCAAGCGCTTCGAAGCCACCTTCGTCGCCCAGTGGGAGACCTTTGAGAAGGTCGGCAAAGCCACCGACTTCGACGTCGACGGCAACTCCCGCCTCTTCCTCGCCGACTGGCGTGGCGGTGGCTTCAAATACCTCGGCGAGGGTAAGCCGAAGACCAAGAAGGTCATGAAAGACGGCAAGGAAGTCGAAGAGCCGATCTTCTACCCGAACGGAGCCGTCCAGATCATCACCGCCAAGGACGTGAAGCCCAATGTCTACATCGACGTCACGAAGCTCTCCGACGCCGACTTGGTGAAGCAGCTCTCCTCGAAGTCCGCCGTGCAGCGCCTCGAGACCCAGCGCCAGATCATCGACCGCAATAAGGCTGAGCTCGCTGAGCCCGTCCTCGCCATCGCGCAGTCCAGCTCGGAGCATCTCTACGCCCGCGTCGCCGCGATCTTCACCTACAAGCAGCTCCTCGGTGCCAAGGCCAACACCGCGCTCGTCGGCCTCGCCCAGGACGCCGCCGTCCGCGAGTTCGCTCTGCGTGCGCTTGCCGACCGCAGCACGCAGCTTGCCGGCGTGCCCGTGCAGCTCTTCGTCGACGCCCTGAATGACGCCGACCCGCGGGTCCGCCTCCAGGCCGTCATCGGCCTCCAGCGCCTCGGCGCGAAGGACGCCGCGCCAGCCATGCTCGCCGCTGCCGCCAAGTGGCCCGCCGATGAATCGAAACTCGGCGAAGGCGAACACTACCGTCTGCCGCACACTGTTATCGCCGCGCTCCAGCGTCTCGGTAACGCCAAAGCCTGCCTCGCCGCGCTCGCCGATCCCGCCCAGCGCAATGTCGCCTTCCGTGCCATCCAGGGCATCCACTCCGACGAAGCCGTCGATGGCCTTCTCGCGCTCAGCTTGAGCGGCGATGATGCCGTGCGTTTCGGTGCCGTCTCCGCGCTCGCCCGTCTCTACCATGTCGAGAAGCCTTGGAATTATAAGGATTGGTGGAGCACCCGCCCCGACGATCGCGGCCCCTATTTCGGACCCGACGCCTGGGCCGCCACGCCGCGCATCCATCAGGGCATTGAAGCCGCTTACGCCAAACTGCCGGGCAATCTGCGCATGGCCTCGCTCGAGATCCTCGCGAAGAACCGTATCGCGATCACCGAGCTCAAGCTCGAAGGCCTCGACCCGCTGCGCCTCGCGATGGCCTCGCAGACCCTGCGTCCGGCCGATATTGCGCTCCTCGTCGACGCCGCTCTGCAGGCTTCGCGCAAATGGGAAGAGCGTCTCGATTGCTACCGAGCCTTGCTCAAGGTCGAAGGCGACGCCGGTCTCGAAGCCCGCGTGAAGGTCCTCGCCGAGTGGTCCAAGGACAAACAGGCTCCCGGTTCCGCCACGCAGGCGACCAGCGATTTCATCTACGAGGCCGAACGCGGCAACCAGGTGAACAAGCTCCGCTCAATGGCCAATAAGGCTGAGGACGCTGCGTCGACAATCCTCTGGAAGGCGCTCCTCAACGTTCTGAGCAGCCCGCTCACCAAGGATAAGCAGAAGAAGGAAGTGCGCGGTCACGTCGACAAGAACCCGCGCGACATCGGTTTCTTCCACGCCATCACCGACCTCGGCCTAACGGGCTTCGAAAAGCAGCTCCAGGAAGGCATGAAGGGTGACAACGTCATCCAGATCAAGGCCGCCCAAGAAGCACTCGCCGCCGGCAAGCTCGCCGCCGCCAGCAAGGGCAAGAAGATCGCCCAGCTCGACGCCAAGGTTGTCGCGGCCGCCGCCCTCAAGGGCCGCGGTAACGTGAAGAATGGCCAGCGTCTGTTCACGCAGCAGGGTTGTGTGGCCTGTCACGCCGTCGACCTCGCCGCCGAACAGAAGGGTCCGTATCTCGGCGCCGCCGGCGCGAAGTTCCCGCGCGAATACCTCATCGATTCCATTCTCGATCCAAACAAGGTCGTCGCCCAAGGCTTCCAGACCGTCGTGTTTACGATGAAGAATGGACCTGACCAGATGGGCTTCGTCACCGCTGAAGCCGATGGTGTCGTTACCCTCCGCAACATCGCCGGCCAGGTCTTCAAGCTCAAGCGCGACGACGTGAAGTCCGAGAAGCATCTCCCGCAGTCCATGATGCCCGCTGGCCTCGCCGCGGGTCTCACGGTCGAGGAGTTCACTGCCTTGATCGAGTATATGGTCACCCTTAAGTCGATCGGAGGTTAACGCGGCGCGGAGCGTTGCGCTCAGAGTATGGAGTATGGAGTATCGAGGAAGGTACGGACGGCTCTCCGAGCCGTCCTTTTTATTTGGGTAGGGACGCGACGCCGTCGCGCCCCTACCTCTTGCATTCCTGGCCAACTGGCCAACTGGTCAACGAATCAACTAACGTTGTATCGATCTGGTCCACCGGCCATCCGGTCAACTCATGTTGCTTATTCCAGCTTTCAGCCATCGGCTATCGGCTATCGGCTTCAGGATCCCGGCGGCTGACCCCCGAACGGCCGGCGCCTGATCTCCCGGCTCCCGTGCCCGTCACCCGAGAATGCATCTCCCGCGGCATCCTTCCCGGTTTCCGCCCTCCCTTTAAGCCCTACTTATTGGCCGAAATGACATATCCTCCTATCCAGATACTTGGATGCATACTTGCCTTCCGGCCGGTTACCCTTTTGTTTCCCTGACCTTATGGCATCTCACGCCTCCTACATCTTCTCGTCCGAATCCGTCGGCGAGGGGCACCCCGATAAGGTTGCCGACAGTATCTCCGATTCCGTCCTTGACGCTTGTTTCGCTCAAGATCGTTTCTCGCGGGTGGCTTGCGAAACGCTCGTCAAGAGCGACCACGTCGTCATCGCCGGCGAACTCACCACCAAGGCGAAAGTTAATTTCGAGGAAGTCGTCCGCGCTGCCATCCGTGAAATCGGCTACGTGAACGACGACGACGTCTTTCACGCCGATAAGGTTTTCATCACCAATCTGCTCACGAAGCAGTCTCCCGATATCGCCCAAGGCGTCGACGAACGTAAGGCCGAAGGCAAGAAGCACGCTAAGATGGGCGCCGGCGACCAAGGTATCATGTTCGGTTACGCTACCAACGAGACCCCCGAGCTCATGCCAGCTCCGGTGATGTTCGCCCACCGCTTGAACCGCGAGTTGGCCCGCATCCGTAAATCCGGGGCCAAGGGCACCGAATGGATTCGCCCGGATTGCAAATCTCAGGTCGCCGTTCGTTACGAAGATGGCGTACCGGTGGCTATCGAGAACGTGGTGATCTCCACCCAGCACACGGCTGATGTCTCGCACCGCCAGATCGAGAAATTCTGTATCGAGCAGGTCATTCTTAAAGTCCTTCCTAAAGCGCTCGTCGGCAAGAAGACCGAATACCTAATCAACCCGACCGGACGCTTCGTCGTCGGCGGCCCTCAGGGCGACTGCGGTCTCACCGGCCGCAAAATCATCGTCGACTCGTACGGCGGCATGGGTCGCCACGGTGGCGGTGCGTTTTCCGGCAAGGATCCGACGAAGGTCGACCGTTCCGCGGCCTATATGGCCCGTTGGGTCGCGAAACATATTGTCGCGTCTGGCGCCGCCGAACGTTGCGAGCTGCAAATGGCTTACGCCATCGGCCACCCCGAGCCGACCAGCATCCACCTCGATACTTTTGGCACTGGAGCGGTGGACGACGCGGTCATCCTCGCCGCCGTGAAAAAGATTTTCCTCTTCAATCCCGCCGAGATTATCCGCCAGCTCGACTTACGCCGCCCGATTTACCGCGCGAGCACCCACTACGGTCACTTCGGCAAAAAAGGCCTGCCGTGGGAAGTCACCTCGAAGCTCCCGGCGTTCATCAAGGCCATCAACGCCAACGTCCGCTAATCTTTCATTCATTACACACCATGTCCGCCAAGAAATCCTCTCGCGCCTCCAACAAGGGGGCCGATTACCATGTCGCCGATCTCAGCCTCGCTGAGTGGGGACGCAAAGAGTTGCAGGTCGCCGAGCACGAGATGCCCGGCCTCATGGCGCTCCGCGCTAAACACGGCAAGCGCAAGCCTCTCAAGGGCGTGCGCATCGCCGGTTCGTTGCACATGACCATCCAGACGGCCGTCTTGATTGAGACGCTGGCCGAACTCGGTGCCTCGGTCCGCTGGGCCTCCTGTAATATTTTTTCCACCCAAGATCACGCCGCTGCCGCCATCGCCAAATCGGGCGTTCCGGTTTTCGCCTGGAAGGGTGAGACGCTCGAAGAGTATTGGGAGTGCACCATGAAGGCGCTGACCTGGCCGAATGGCGACGGACCTGAATTGATCGTCGACGACGGCGGCGACGCGACGCTCCTTATCCACAAAGGCTACGAACTTGAGAACGGCTCCAAGTGGGTCGACACGAAGTCAGATTCCGAGGAAGAGCAGATCATCAAAAATCTTTTGAAGAAGGTCGCGAAGCAACGCCCCGGCCACTGGCACAAGGTCGTCAAGAGCTGGAAGGGGGTTTCGGAAGAGACTACCACCGGTGTGAAACGTCTCTACCGTATGCTCGAAGAAGGCTCTCTCCTTATTCCGACCGTCAACGTCAACGACACCGCCACGAAGTCGAAGTTCGATAACCTCTACGGTTGCCGTGAATCGCTCGTCGACGGTATCAAGCGCGCGACCGACGTCATGATCGCGGGTAAGGTCGCCCTCGTCATCGGTTACGGCGACGTTGGTAAGGGCTCGGCCCAATCTCTCCGCGGCCTCGGTGCCACGGTGCAGGTCGCCGAAATCGATCCGATCTGCGCGCTCCAGGCCGCGATGGAAGGCTTCCGCGTCGTTACCGTTGAGGATACCCTCGGTACGACCGACATCTACGTCACCGCCACGGGTAATAAGGATATTATCACCCTCGAGCACCTGACCAAGATGAAGGACCAGACGATTGTCTGTAACATCGGCCACTTCGATAACGAGATCCAGGTAGTCCGCCTGAACGCCTTCAAGGGCGCGAAGAAGGATACCATTAAGCCGCAGGTCGACCGGTATACGTTCAAGGATGGCCGCCAGCTCTACATGCTCGCCGAAGGTCGTCTCGTAAACCTCGGTTGCGCCACCGGCCACCCGAGCTACGTGATGTCGACGTCGTTCACCAATCAGGTGTTGGCTCAGATCATGCTTTGGGAGACGCGGGCGACTGCTAAGCCGAGCGTGGTCTTGTTGCCTAAGCACCTTGATGAAGAAGTGGCGCGTCTGCACCTCGGCAAGATTGGTGCTCGCCTGACGAAACTCTCCAAGGAACAGGCTGCGTATATCGACGTGAAGGTCGAAGGTCCCTTCAAGCCGGATAATTATCGATACTAAGCGCGACGCTGCGCGTCGCGAGGGTCACGTGGGCAAGGGGACACGGTGACAAGGGGAAGTGAAGAGGGCGCCTGCGGGCGCCCTTTTTGTTTGGGTGGGATGCGATGACATCGCATCCGCCTGTATCGAGGTAGGGGCAGCACCGCGTGCTGCCCTAGCTGTCTCGGGTAGGGGCGCCACTGCGTGGCGTCCGTGGGCGGATGGATGCCATGCGGCCAGATGGCTTATCCGACTTAGCAAACTTTGCCTGGCGAACGGACGCGACGCAGTCGCGCCCCTACCTCGATACAAACGCCAAGGGAAACCGGAGACCGGATGATTGGCAGTGGGGGTAGGGACAGCACCACGTGCTGTCCTAAGTGCAAAAGTGCGAGGCAAGTTTCGGGTGGCGGGTGGCAGCCCCGGGTGGCGGGTGGCGGGTAGGGGCACCACGTGCTGTCCTAAGTGCAAAAGTGCAAATCGGCCTACGGCCTGTGCAAAGGTGCAAAAGTGGGAGGCGCTCTCAGGTCCCAGGTCTCGGCCATCGGGTATCAGGTTCAGGTGTACGGGTGCAGGTCCCGGGTCTGACGCCCGTACCTGACGCCCGCACCCGAAACCTGAGGCCCGAGACCAGAAAATGTTATCTCTGTCATCGCCGCCGATCGAAATCGCGGCGAGTTCGCCGGCGGATTTCATCGATTAAATTGGCAGGGAAGGACGGAGTCGAACCGTCGCCAGCGGATTTGGAGACCGCTGTGCTACCGTAACACTTCTTCCCCGTGGGAACTCATTTAGGGGAATCACGTCTCCAAAAGCAATCAGAACTGGGTGCCTCTGGGTACCCTTTTTGTTGGGGTGGGGGGTAGGGACAGCACCACGTGCTGTCCTAAGTGCAAAAGTGGGAGACACGTTTCGGGTGGCAGGTGGCAGCCCCGGGTGGCGGGTGGCGGGTAGGGGCGCCACTGCGTGGCGTCCGTGGGCGGCCGGATAACGTGGGGCCGGATAGCTTGCCCGGCTCACCGACCCCTTCTTTGCGAACGGACGCGACGCAGTCGCGCCCCTACCTCTTGCATTCCTTGTCAACTGGCCCACGGGTCAACGAATCAACTAACGTCTGCCTCTCTGGTTCTCCCCCATGTCCCCTTGCCCCCGTGCCCACTTGCCCCCTAATCAGCCCCATGCGCTCCTTCCTCGCTCTGCTCTTCACCGCTTCGCTGCTCGCCGCCGAACGTCCGGCGGTCGACCACGCCGCCTACACGGCCGCGCTCAAGGATTTCCGTAAGGGCACGTCGAAGTCCATCGACACGCTGAAGAACGCCGATGCGCCCGCTGCCGCGCGCCTCGCCGCCGTCGATGATGTCCGCGAACGCTTGGTCGATGAACCGACTTCCCCGCTGATCGGCGAAGTCGCCGATTTGCTCTTCAAGGCCGACGTCGAGATCGCCAAACTCCTGCTCGCCGCGCTCGCCGAGGCGAAGGCCTCCGGTGCCACGGCGCAGGTGGCGGCGCTCGCTTCGAAGGCGGATTCGCCTCTGCGTATCCCGGCCGCGCTCGCCCTCGCCGAAATCGGTGGCGCCAAGGCCGTACCGGTGCTCGCCTCGCTCGCCAAGGACGAAGCCCTTGCTGAGAATATCCAGGATGCGCTGGTGAAGGTCACCGGCCCTGGCGTGACCGATGCTTTCATCGCCGGTATCAGCGACACCAAGGCCGACGTCTCTGCGCGCAACGCGCTCATCAAGGCCGCCGTCGGCCGTAAACTCCGCTCCGTCGCTGGCGCCCTGTGCGTGGCGATTAAGGAAGAGCCCATGCGGCTCGAATGTCAGAAAGCCCTGCTCAAGCTCGCCCAGCCGACCGACCTCACCGCCCTGCGCGACGCCGAGAAGTCGGTCACGAACGAGACGACCAAGGGCGCCCTCGGCCGACTGATCAAAAAGCTGGAAGGGGTGAAGTAAGCGCACGCTACGCGTGCGCTGGGGTTCTGCTGGCATGGTGAACCGCTGCGAAGCAATTGCGCCAAGCAAAGGGAAACCGGAGACCGGATGATTGGCTTCGGACATTATATCCCCAGCTAACTTCCCGGTTTCCGGTCTCCCCTTGAGTTTATGTATCGTGGTAGGGCCAAGCATCCCTGCTTGGCCGCGGCCGACCAAGGATGGTCGTCCCTACCCGATGCGAGCGGATGCGATGTCATCGCATCCCTACCCATTCCCGCCACCTGCCACCT
>Ga0208960_1002211_pt1 | contig 10020 bp, 5 predicted proteins | sample GreLakmeON33MSRF_FD_187703 | JGI IMG/M metagenome (GOLD analysis project Ga0208960, IMG submission 187703) | Freshwater lentic microbial communities from great Laurentian Lakes, MI, USA - Great Lakes metaG ON33MSRF (SPAdes) | ecosystem: Environmental > Aquatic > Freshwater > Lake | place: Great...
TGCGGCTCCTTAACCTTGACGACCAACGCCGCCTCGCCAAACACTTCTCCCGCTGTGTCGACGAGCCTTGCGCCGCATGCGGCATACGCATCGTCAGAGAGACCAGACCCAGCACCGGCGCCTCGCTGCACCAGCACCCTGTGCCCAGCTCGACCCAACTCCTCAACGCCCACCGGCAGCATCGAAACGCGATACTCGTCGTGCTTGGTTTCCTTCGGAATACCGACGATCATCAGGCAGACTCTTTTTGAGTGGTCGCGATTTTATAAGTGGCTGGCATGGGAAGCGGATAGTTGCCATCTTTATCTGGCACCACAGGAGGCGTTGAAGCCCACGTCAATGCTTCCGGCATTGTGCGGTTGTCGAGTTCGAGCGACTGCTGATAGCCGCACTGCTTTCCGGAGTACGTTGCATTGCGGGCGAGCACTGCAGAGAAGCTCGATGTCGTGCCGTAGACGGCGTTATTCAGCGGTTTATCCGTGCGAATCGCATCGTGCAACTCGTCGTGCTCGACCTGGTAGGGATTGGGGCTATCGCCCTGAAATTTCCAGAGCACCTTTCCTGACAAGTCCGTGATCGTGCCGATTTTCACAAAGCCTTTTGTGCCCTGAAATTCCTCGTCTACGCGGCCATCGCCCCCAGGAAACTGGCGGCACTGGCTGGCGATTCGCACCCCGCCAGGATAGACAAAATTCACGGCATGATGGTCGTAGATTTCGCTAGGCTGACCGGGCACGCGATTTTGCCGGCCGCCTGTGCCGTAAGCACTCTCGGGCAGCCTGTCCAGCATCCAATTCGCTACGTCGATGTTGTGTACGTGCTGCTCGCAGATGTGGTCTCCGCCGAGCCAGTTGAAGTGATACCAGTTGTGCACCTGAAATTGCATTTCGGTGGTGTTGGGCTGGCGACCGCGATACCAGATGCCTCCTCCGTTCCAGTAAACCTGACCGCCGATAATTTCTCCCGCAAGCCCCTCCCGAACGCGGGCTACTGTCTCGCGATATTTTCTGTCATAGCGTCTCTGTAAGCCAACCACGACCTTGAGCTTCTTCTCATCGGCCATCTTGGCCGCCTCCAGACAAAGCCTTGCGCCAAAGCTATCGACGCACACCGGCTTCTCCATAAACACGTGCTTGCCGGCTTTAACGGCCGCGTCGAAATGAAACGGACGAAAACCAGGCGGAGTAGCCAGGATGACAAGGTCGCAGTGTTCCAGCACCTTCTGCCAACCGTCGAGCCCCTCAAACCGCCGATTTTCAGGACAGTCGATCTTGTCTTGCATCGACTCCACTGCCCTGAGCGCACCCTTGATACGGTCACCAAAAGCGTCGGCTACAGCCGTCAGTTTCACATTGGATCCGGGCACCGAGAGCGCTTGCTGGAGAGCGCCTGTGCCGCGTCCACCACACCCGATGACGCCAATGCGAATCACATCGCTCGACGGCGTTTGGCCGTGCACCGTCGGAATCGCAGCCAAAGCACCGCCCAAAACTCCAGCGGCCCTCAAGGCATCCCGACGAGAAATCGTGGACTTCGCATAGTGCATGCCCATCGTGTTCGTTGCGTCGGGCGTATTCATCTGGTTCATTCGAAGGGGCTCCTCATAAAGATAAAAACGATTCTGAAATAAAAGATTTCACCCGCGCCGAGCACTATACCCTATTCGAAAAGAATGCTCGGGGGAATGAAAATCCTGTCACCGCCCTACACAGTCACTCGCCGACGGCAGCCTCCTCTTTGGTGCGACCGCGCACGAACAGCTTGATTGGCACTTCCCGAAATGGCGTCTGCTTGCGCAACGCTGCCAAAAGATATCGCTTGTACGGCTCCGACACACTCTTCGCTGCGCTCGTCGAGAGCACAATCGTGGGAGGCGCGACTTCCACTTGGGTGGCGTAGTAAATGCGTACCGGACGGCCCCGGGTGTCGGGTGGCGGCTGGTTGGCTGCAATGGCGCTACGCAAAATTGTGTTGAGCTTGGCGGTTGGTACCCGAGCTCGACTTTGGCGAAAGAGCCGCTGGGCCGTATCAACAACAGCCTTCACATTGCGGGCAGATGTGGCCGTGACGAATTCAACGGGTGCCCACGGCATTGTCCGAAATGTCTCTCGTAGATACTCCACCCATTCTTTCTGCTTGACACCGCCGGCATAGAGATCCCATTTATTGACTACCAACACCACCGGCTTTGACCCTTCGGCGACCGCATCAGCGAGTTGCTTGTCGACCTTGCCAATCGGCTCTGAAGCATCAAAGAACAAGAGCACGACATCGGCCCGGCGGATGCTTCGCTGCGCGCGGTGGGTGGAGTAGAAATCAATATCACTCTTGCGGCTCTTGGCCCTCCGAAGACCAGGGGTGTCGATTGCCAGAAAAGAATGGCCGTCCACCTCAAATCGCACATCAACGCTGTCTCGCGTGGTGCCAGCAACAGGACTGGTAATCACTCGCTCTTCGTGGGCCAAAGCGTTTACAAACGTACTTTTCCCTACATTCCTTCGGCCCACAATCGTGAGCTTCATCTCGGGGAGTCCTGCCCCCTCCAACTCATCGGGCCACGCTTCGGGCAGATGCTCAACAATCGACTGCACCAGATCTTCACGGTTGCGGTTTTGACGCACGCTCACAACGAGTGGAGGGCCAATGCCGAGTTCGTCAAAGTCGTGGGCATGCACGTCAAACTTTTGATCATCGGCCTTATTGGCGACCAAAACCACTGGAGTGCTCGTGCGACGCACGCGACGTGCCACCTCGCGGTCGGCCGGCAGCAGGCCGCTACGCACGTCGACTACAAAAAGAATAAGCGCCGCCTCGGTCAGGCCCGATTCGATCTGCGCATCGATTTGAGCCGTGAGGCCGTCGGGATCGTCAAAGCCCATGCCTCCTGTGTCGATCAAATCAAACACGCGGCCCTCGATCTCAACCCGCTGCACCAGCCTATCGCGAGTCACGCCAGCAGTGGGATCTTCGATTGCAATTCGCTTTTCTGCGATCCAGTTGAAGAGAGTCGACTTGCCTACGTTTGGGCGGCCGACAATTACAACCTTTGGCACAACGATCTTTGGGAGTCTTTTTGCGGAGACTTTCATATGTGGAGACACAGTCGTCGCTCGATTCCGGCATGTCGCCCAACCGGTGTCGGGGTGTGGCATGCACAAGGGAGTGGGGGGTTATGCTCTCGAAAAAGACTCACACATACGATTCGAGCCACGAAAGCAGGTGGGCTGAGTTGACTGCGAGTGCCATCGGCGACTCTAGGTTCGTTGAAGTAGCCAGGGGTCGCCACAGAGCCGCGAAGGGGGCTTGCTCGTTCAGAAGCAATCTGTTCGGGGTGAGGTGCAATCATTGGTCGACGGCGGGCTCCGCAGGCAGAAACATTGAGAATCGGTGAATTTCAAAGAGTGTACCACGCCCTTGCTTTGCTCTCCGATCCAACTGAACTGGCGTACCAAGACTGGCCGGACTACCGAGCTTGAGAATGGCCGCCGAGCACCGCTTCCAACTCGTCTACCAGTTGGCCAAAGTGCATGAGTGCCGTGGCCACCGGCTCTGGCCGCTCCAGATCGACGCCTGCGTCTCGCAGCAGGTCAAGGGGCCACTTCGAGCAGCCACCCTTGAGAAAGCTGCTGTACGCTTCGAGTGCTTGAGGCCCGCCATCCACCACCTGCTTGGCCAATGCAATTGCCGCCGACAGACCGGTCGCATATTTGTACACGTAAAAAGCGTTGTAGAAATGCGGAATCCGGAGGCATTCCAATTCGAGTTGCTGATCGATGACAAACTGCGGTCCAAAGTACGCGTCCAGGAGTTCCCGGTAGATCGCCCGCAGGCGCTCCAGAGTGAGTGGCTCGCCAGCTTCGGCGGAAGCATGGATGGTTCGCTCAAACTCCGCAAACATCGTCTGCCGTACAATGGTCGACCGTATTGAGTCGATCTCACGCACCAGAATCGCCGCACGTTCTTTGGGCGATGCGGCGCGCTTGAGGAGCAATCGAGTGAGCAGTTGCTCGTTGAACGTGCTGGCCACCTCTGCCACAAAAATCGTGTAGCTGGCCTCCTGATAGGGGCGAGACTCAGCAGACATTCGCGTGTGCATCGAATGGCCTGCCTCGTGGGCGAGCGTGAAGACGTGCTCGATCGCCTCTTCTTGAAAGTTCATGAGGATGTAGGGATCGGAGTCGTAGGTGCCCGAACTAAATGCCCCCGAATCCTTGCCCGCATTGGGATAGCGATCGCACCAACGGCCCGTGAGCCCCTGCTCCAAACGGGAGCAATAGTCCTGCCCAAGTGGCGCGAGCGATTCGACCACGAGGCGAACGCCTTCGTCCCACGTGTGCCTGTGCTCGAATTCGGGCACCAGCGGCACGTAGCAATCATAATGGTGGATCGCGTCCAGCCCCATGATGCGCCGCCGCAGATCGTAGTAGCGGTGAACGGCCGGGAGATTTTCTCGAACAGCAGCGATCAATTGCTCGTAGACGGCTATCGGCACATTGTCGGCAAACAACGCAGCCTCAAGAGCGCTGGGATAATTGCGCACCTTGGCCACGTAGACATCCCGCTCGACCGACCCAGAGAGCGAGGCCGCTAGCGTGTTCGCGTGGGCTTGATACTGCCCGTAAAATTGATGAAACGCAGTTTGCCGTACCTGTGGCGATGGATCGTGAAGGATCGTCACGAAGCTGGCGTTTGAGAGTTCCACCGTCTCGCCTTTACCCGTCGTCACGCTCCCAAACTTCATGTCGGCATCGGTGAGCTGACGAAACACTTTCCCGGCCGTACCAGCACTTGTTGCCTGCATTGCCAATAATTTTTCCTCTGGCTGCGAAAGCACGTGCGGCCGCGTGCGCACGAGTCGCTCGAGCATGAGCCGATAGGGGGCGAGCACGGGAAGTGCCAACCACGCGGCGAGTGCCTGAGGCGCCGTTGCCATGGTCGCCACGATCTCCATGATCTCCATGATCTCAGGCCGAAGAAAACTGGCCTTCTCGCCGAAGAGCGTTGCTATGTGCTGGAACCTACCCGTCATTCGCTGCGCTTCCGAGGCCGCCTGATCTTCGCTGGCACGCAGGTGCGCATACGTGCCCAGCCGGTCTCCTGCACGATCGACTTCGAGATCATACGCAAGGCATTCAGCGAGCCGCTCGGGGCTCGACGCCAGCGTGCCCGCAAAAGCGGCAAAGCCGGGGATCCGCAGTTCCCACTCGTCAAGCGCTAGAGCCCATGCCTCGTCGGAGGAAAAAAGGCTGCCCAGATCCCATGTGTCATCGACCGGCACATCCCGACGCGGGGAAACTATTTTTACAGAACGAATGGCCGTTTCCATACCGAGAATTCCTGTCTTCATTCCTCGCTTGGTTCAACTTCTACAGCCGCCACACGGCGCTGCCCCACGCCAACCCGCCGCCAAAACCGCACACAACGATCGTGCTGCCCGGACCAATCCGCCCAGCACGCCATGCCTCATCCATCGCCAGTGGAATCGAACCGCTGGATGTGTTGCCGTAGCGGTCGAGGTTGATCGCGAGCTTCGTCGCGGGGATGCCCAAAGCCGTGCGTGCCCCTTCGATAATTCGCGCATTGGCCTGATGGAGCACAAAGCAGTCGATGGCATCCAACGTGAGCCCCGCATGCGCCACCACCTGACGGATATTTTCTTCGGCCAGTCGGATGGCCCACTTAAAAACAGCGCGGCCATCCATTTGCATAAACTGCTCGCGTCGGGCGGTACCCTCAAGAGTGACTGGCTGCCGCGAACCGCTCATGGGACAACACAACAATCCTGCGCCGCGGCCGTCGGATCCCAGCGCATAGGAGAGCAATCCCTGCGCGTCTCCGGAGGCTGCCGGCCCAACCGACTCCAACAGCACAGCACCGGCACCATCACCAAAAAGCGGCCATGTTTTAACGTCATTTGGATCAACGACTCGCGAATTCGTGTCAGCCCCAATCACGAGTGCCAATCGGCTCGAACTGGCAGCGACAAACTGCGAGGCAGTGACCAACGCATAAATAAATCCGGCGCAGGCGGCCGTCACATCCATGGCCGGTGCATCCAGCCCAAGCTTTTCCTGCACGATGCAGGCCGTTGAAGGGATGCACATATCGGGAGTGAAAGTGCCGAGCACAAGCAGATCAACGGATCGGGGATCCGCCCCAGCATGGGCGATCGCCGCGAGGCCAGCCGCAGCAGCCAAGTCGCTCGTGGCCATCTCGGGGGAAGCATGCCGCCTCTCGTGGATTCCCGAACGCGTTACGATCCACTCCGGATCACAACCCAGCCGAGCGAGATCGGTGTTTGTCACCACGTTCGGTGGCACATAGCTACCAATGCCAGCCAGTCGAAATCCAACTCCCCGACCAAATCGTGACGGCCGCGGCGAAGTGAGAATAGCGGACATCGTGAAGTCAAAGGCCAGAGGACGTGACACCAACAGGAACTGTAGGCGAGGCTGCGGCTCACGCTTATTTGGGGGCTTCGGCGGCTTCTGTTTTCTTCTGCGCAATGCCTTCGCGACCGAGATGAATCTTGGCGTATTCTTTATTGGAAACGACGTAATACCAGTCTGCAAAACGATTATTGAGATCTCGCACCCGCTTGCGGGCTACCTTGACTTGTTCGTCGTATGCATCCTGCTTGCGTTTATTTTCGCGTTCCACTCGCCGCCGCTCCTCTAATGCCGCCTGGGCCTTGGCCTCAGCTTCGTCGGCCTGCTTGAGCGACTCGGCTGCCTTTTCGTCGGCAGGCTTTTCTTTCGTAACCTCGTCCTCGGCTGGCTTATTCCCGTCCTTTGCGACCTCCTTCAAATCCTCTTTCTCTCCAGCGGCCTCGGGCAACGGATCCAACGTGGGCTTCTCAAGCAAACCTTCGTTGAACTTCGCCATGACAAGCAAGTACCGGCCAGCGGTTTCGACGGCAGCCGCTTCTTCACCGGGCTTCCCCGACTCCGTTGCGGCAGACTCACCGGCCACAGTCGTGCCGGCCCCAAACCGCAGGACGTATTCCACGCCATCCTTCATCCCAACGGTTGTTTCGCCGTCGGTCGAGAGAATCTCCCCCGACTTCAGCGGCAGAAACCCTCGCTGCTGCATCGAGGCCACTGCTTCTGGATCGCTTGTAAACTTTTCCTCGGCCTTCAGTTCAGCACTGAATCCAGACGGCTTCCTGGCCACGTCAATAATCTTGAGATCACCGAGGGCATTCCGCAAATCGTTGAGCTTGCCAGAAGCTAGTTCTTCGGTGTCTTCCAGTTTCTCGTCCTTTGGCTTGTTGTCCGCCGTGAACGCCTCCAGTTTAGCCAGCGACCACTTCGCATCTTTATCGTCGTAGGTTAGATCGATCAGGTTTTTACGATCTTGCTTCACCATCATCCGCCCTTCCGACTCAACAGCGCCCAGCGTGTAATCGTCCAGCGTCAGCCGCCGCACGTCCCAGGGCGAGAGCTTGAGGAGATCTTTTTCGATCCAGTCGTCGAATTGGGTTACAAACTTCGACGTGTCGATCTCGATGCGATAGACGGGGTCTTGCCCTGACTTTCGCACAAATCGCAGCGCACGGCCCGCTGCACCGGCTCCAGCGGGCCGCTTATCTTCCTTGCCAATAATGAGCCGGGCCAGCTTGGTTCCGCCAGCATCCCGAATCTCCACGAGCTCTCCGATACCCGTCATGCCTGGCTTGATCTTGTCTGGATCGGGCTCGATCACGCCATATGTTTCGTGATCGGCAGGCGACTTGCTCACCACGTCGAGCGACTCAATGTCGACGAGCTCTGTCGCGGCTGCAGCCAGCTGATCCTTTGCATCGGCTGGATAATTCTGGTGCGATGGAAGCACCCACACTCCCCCCGACTGCACTACCTTGAAGGGTTGCAGAGTGGCCAAAGCCTCGTCGTATTTGACGATCTCAAGGCTGGCGGCCTTGGAGGCATCGGAGAGCTCCGGAAAAAGCACTCGCTGCCCTTCCACTTCGATGGCCTTGCCCTTAAAGCGTGGCTGCGCGACCACGCCAAGCAAAAGCACTCCCGCTCCACCAAGTAAAAATATCACGGTCTTGCGCATCACTGGCGAAAGTCCGGAATTGAAAGCCTCTCCGTTCATCAACACACTCCTCGTACTCGTTTCAGTGCGGCCCGGATCACCTGAGCCTCGATTTTGCAACGCCCTCGCGCTCGAGAGAACGACGGCGAAAATAGACAAAGAAAGCAACGACCAGTGGCGGAATTGGGGGCAGCAGCACAGCCAGCCACTTTTGGCGGTCTTGCTCGCTTCGCACTTTCGCGCCAAGCTGACGCTCCACTGCTTCTACATCAGAATCCCGGGTGCGTTTGAGTTGCTCGATCTTGGTGTCGAGCCTCCGCTGGGCCAATCGCTGGCGGCTGGCGAGTTGCTGCACAGCCTGCATGGCCGCCTGTGGATCGGCGTCGCCAGCGCTTTCCATGTCCTTAATTTTCTTCTCAAATACACCGACCTCTTTTTGCATTTCGGCGTTCGCGCCGCTCTCAGCAGCGTCAAACTGCTCGATAAATTTCTGACGTTCTTGGTCGGCCTGCTCACGAGCACTTGCCACGGTGTCTTCGATTCGCTCCAGCGTGCGGTGCTTGGGCTTCCGTTTGCGGATGTCCAGAAACCGAGTGTCACCCGAGAGCGAGTCGAGGATATTCAACGCGAAGGTGACGTTGTCGAAATCGAGACCAAAGACCTCATCCGGCCGATTCCGAAGGCCAAAGATTCGACCATCCAGCAGATCGATATCGGCCACGACCACAGCCCGAATCGGCTTGGCTTCCGGAGCCGCCGCCTTCCGCTCAACCGAGACGGCAATGACCATCGCCTGCTTCCCAGGCTTTTCAAAGATGCGAAGCTGCCGCATGTCTCCGCGATTGCCCATCACTTGCTCCACTTCAATGGTGCCTGATCGCGTGCTCGTCTGTGCCAGTGGCGTCCAGATCACGTCGGCTGCCTCGTCTTTTGCAACGGCTCCTGGAAATGGAAAGAGCACTTCCTGCAAGCCGGACGTGATGGGTTGCTGCTGATTAAAGCTTGGGCCCGCTGCACCTCCTGCACCGGCCTGCGCGGCGGTGGCCTCACCCCCCTGATCGGCGTTGATAAACACAAACTCACTGGGCAATTCCAGCTTGGGATGTGGGTTGTAGTCCTGCCACACCACGTAGGGACTGGATCCCATCTGCCCCATGGCAGGCCTGCCAGAGCCGGCAGCCAACCGCACTCCCAGCGTCTGCCACAGCGGTCCAATATCGCCCTTGGGCTGGCCTCCTTGCGGCTGAAACATCGCCATCGGCCCTCCCGGACTCCGTCTGGGCTGCGAGGTTCCAGGCACGCTTGTCATGAGCACCGGTAAGGGATCCTCAAAAATCGCCACTGGCTGTCCGGCCTGCACGGCCGCCACGAAGTGAGCCATCTGCTCGGGACCAAGCGATGATGGCTGCACGGCCAGCAGCACGTCGTAAGACTCTGTAAGCGGCGCCGATGCGTCGACTTGCACGACATCGTATTGCTTTTCCAATTCATCCAGAATGGGCTGACGCGGCCGCTGCTGCCCGCCCATCATATCGAAGCCCCCGAAGAGATCGGCATCGGTTGCAAGCACACCCAGCCGCTTTCGCTTTTGCTGAGCGGCCGTGCAGACGGAGCGAATCAACTCATATTCCACGGGCGTGCCTTTATCAAAGAACGGCACAACTACTTTCTCTAGGCCGCTGGTAAAGGCGCAGCCCATAAAAATTTCCTCTTCCCGGTACGTGCCTCGCACCCGCGAGAGCACCGTCACTGGCTGGATGCCAAACTGCTGGCTGGCCAGTGCGGCTGCCTCCGTCTTGGGTTCAGTCGAAATCACCTCCACGTTCACCTTCCCTCGCCCGAGTCGCTGGAATTGCCGCAACATATTCAGAAGCGTGAGACGCGTTTGGGTGTAGTCTTCTGGCACGGTGGGGCTGACGTACGCCTTGATCTCGATTGGCCGATCCGATTCCAGCGTGCCGAGAAGCCGCCGAGTGTCGGGGG
>Ga0208960_1002212_pt1 | contig 10020 bp, 10 predicted proteins | sample GreLakmeON33MSRF_FD_187703 | JGI IMG/M metagenome (GOLD analysis project Ga0208960, IMG submission 187703) | Freshwater lentic microbial communities from great Laurentian Lakes, MI, USA - Great Lakes metaG ON33MSRF (SPAdes) | ecosystem: Environmental > Aquatic > Freshwater > Lake | place: Great...
ATGACTTTCTGATTCATGCAGCCCGCTCCGCCCATGCCCGCGCCGTTCGCCCCCCGTCAGCTCATGCCCGTCGGGGTGTTTACGACGTGGATACTCCTTTTTGCCTACGTTGTTTTGACCTTGCCGACGCAGTGGGTGAAGGCGGTCCTGCCTTACTATGGTGACGTGGTCTTCGGGGTAATCATGCTCTTAGTTGCGATTCCCTACCTCTTCGTGCACCGTTTTTGGCGTGGCACCTCTATGTGGGCGGTGGGGTTGATGGTCTATGGCATGATTGTTACTTATTTAACGCGCGGGACGGAAGGCACCTGGGCCTTTGGTTTACGCGAGTTTATTTTGGATGGGTTGCTGTTCTTCGCGGTCGCCTTTGGCCTGAAGCTCGGCGAGGCCTCCTTTGAGTCCCTCCGCACCTTAGTTTCCCGCGTCTCCTGGGTCTGTATCCTGATGGGGGCGGCGAATATCCTCCTGATGCGCTTCGGCTATGTGCAAATCGACGCCGACGCCGGTAACCGTGTCGTTAGCATCAGCTTATTCTACATCATCAGTCCATTGCTCTTCTTAGTGCCCTTGCAGGTGGTTTTTCGCTTAGGGCTTCTTTTGCCGATTCTGTCGGTGGCCATGGTTGGGCTCGTCGCCTATTTCACGCTCACGCGCTCCATCGCGGTTGCCTTCTTCCTCTTATTTGCGCAATTAATGCTGCTCTTGTTGCGACGTGCGATGGGGGCCTTCGCCACAGGCTTTACGGTTTGGTTATTCCTTATTCTGCCGCTAATGATTTTAGGTGGATATTTCATGTTAGACTCCATCACGAATGCCCGCGGCATCGACAGCATCGGTAATACGACCGGCCGCGATCTGGAATTCGAAGCATTTTTGGAGCAAATATCGCTCCGAGGTTGGGTCGCCGGTAATGGGCTCGGCACGGGATTTCTGATGAATGGCTACGACCCAGAAACCGGCGTTCCCATGAAGGTAATTGTCACGGGCTTACACTATAGTACGCTGACGCCGGTGCTGAAGCTCGGGGCCGTCCTGATGCTCTCCATGTGGCTGGCAATGCTGTATGCCACCGTGCGTGTGTTCTTTGGGCCTGGCGATATCGATCAGAAGGCCGTGATACTCGTGCCCTTTAATTATCTCGTCGTCTACTCGATTTCGGGCGGCTGGCTAGCCTCAGCCTATTTAATCTTCGGCGTGGCACTATGCCTCCTCTTTAACTTCCGCGCTTTTGCCAAAACCGCGGTGCCGGCCGCCCAACCCAATTCCCCCGATGGACGCCCCTTGCTTCACCGTCGTCATCGTCACCTATAACTACGGCCGATTCCTCCGGGCAGCGTTAGATTCGGTCTTTGCGCAGTCATGCCAGGACTTCGAGCTCATCGTCGTCGACGGGGCGAGCACGGACGGCACGGTGGATATCCTCCAGGAGTATGCCCCGCGCTTAGCGTGGTGGGTGAGCGAGCCGGATCGCGGCCAGAGCGATGCCTTCAATAAAGGCTTTGCCCAGGGTCGCGGCCGCTATTTCGTCTGGCTCAACGCGGACGACATCCTGCTCCCTGGTGCATTGGCCGCGGCGAAGTTGGCCCTTGCGGATGGCCGGTATGCGTGGGCTTCGGGCGACTTTGTCCGCACGGACGCCGCCCTAAATATCATTTCCTGTTTCCGAGGTCCCACGAGGCAGCCGGCCTGGTTGCGTCGCGCGGATGCCCCCATCACCGTCTGCGGGCCCAGCAGCTTCTTTTCCGCAGAACTGTATCGGGAGGTTGGGGGATTCTCGACCGACTTACGTTACGCCATGGACCTTGATTTGTGGCTGAAGTTTATGGCGCGCGGGTATTACCCCCAGCGCTTTCGTCACTACTGCTGGGCTTTCCGGATGCACGAGCAGTCGAAGACTGCGGACCAATTCTCTGCCTACGTGAATCCCCGCGCCAAGGAAATCCAGGCCGAGGTCGCCGCCCTCTATGCTCGCCTTGGTTATCGCCTCTCCCCTTGGGCCCGCCTGCTTTCAGCCGTACAAAAGATTTTAGACGGTAGTGCCTTGGGGACTTGGGCGGATACTCGAGCGTTTCGCGGCAAGCCGGCTCTCCTCATTGCTCCCAAGGTATGATTCTCATCGACGCCACATACGTTAACGTCGGCGGCGGGGTAGGCCTCTTGCGTCGACTAATCAATGAACTGCGGGGTCGGGCTGAATTTGCGCTCATGCGCGACATCCGGGTCAAAGACCTAGATACGGCAGGCTGTAAGGTCTTCGACGCGGTTCCTGATCATTTCGCCCGACGTCGCTTTTACCAAGCTCATGGGCGGGAGTTTTCACGTGTGCTGTGCTTTGGCAACGTGCCACCGCTGCTTAGGTTGCCGGTGCCCACGGCCACGTATTTTCATAATCTCCTCTTCTGCGAGGAGTATCCGCAGCAGTCAGCCAGTGATCGACGTATCGCCCGCTTAAAGATGGCCTACATTCGCCACTACGCACGCAACACAGACACCTTCCTTGTCCAAACGACCAATATGGTGTCGGCCCTGCAGCCAATCATCGCTGGCCGTGCCCAGGTCGCCGTCCAGCCATTTTTTGCCTTTTCACGTTCAGCGATACAGTCCGCGGGTGCGCGGCAGTGGGATCAGTTCGCCTATGTCAGCGAGGCTCACCCGCATAAGAACCACCAGCGGCTCCTTGGCGCCTGGCGCCTCTTGCTGGCTCGCGGGCTCCGCCCCAGCCTGCATCTCACCGTTACTTCGGCTTACCCTGCGATGCTGGCGAAAATTTCGGCCCTACAGTCGGCGGGCGCCCGCATCACTAACCATGGGTATGCTCCGCCGGGCCCAATCTACGCGCAGTGTGGCTACCAGATTTATCCATCGTTAGTTGAAAGTTTCGGGTTAGGCTTAATCGAAGCTGCCGATGCCCAGTGTGCCGTGTTAGCCGCCGATCGTCCGTACGTTCGGGCGGTAGTCGAACCCTTTGCGGTCTTTGACCCCTATTCGCCAGAGTCCATCGCGGATCTCGTTGCGAGGTGCTCGGGGCATCCCGCCCCCGCTTCTATTACCAAAGTGCAGGATGATTTGGTGGGTTTGCTTGCTTGGTTGAGCGAGGGGACGCCTTTCCAAGGGCTCCAAACTTAACATGTGCGGCATCGCTGGATACTTCGGGGACTTTGCCCCCACCTTGCTCACCGAAATGGGTGCAGCCATCGCGCATCGCGGTCCCGACGGCCAAGGGGCTTGGTCGGAAGGCCGCGTCGGCCTAGCGCATGCGCGCTTAGCGATTATCGACCTTTCACCAGCAGGGGCACAACCGATGGCGTCGGCCGACCGCCGGGTGGTGGTGACTTTTAACGGGGAGATCTATAACTTCCGCGAACTACGGGATCGCCTCAGCAGTGAGGGGGTGACCTTCCGTGGGGCGAGCGACACTGAAGTCCTCGTTGAATTACTGGCGCGTTTCGGCGAGAAGTGTCTGCCTTGGCTTAACGGCATCTTTGCCTTCGCCGCTTGGTTTCCGGCGGAGCGTCGGATGATTTTAGTCCGTGACGCCGCCGGAGTGAAGCCGCTCTATTGGACTCGGACTTCGGGTGGCTTCGCTTTCGCTTCCGAAATCAAGGCACTCCGCCCAGTGCCCGGTATTGATTGGTCCCCTGACCCCGTTGCGATCGCGTCTTACCTAACATTACTCTATGCGCCATGTGACCTGACGCCTGCCCGCGGGATTCGCAAACTTCAGCCGGGAGAGATTATGGAATGGTGCGAAGACGCTCTACCCGTCGTGCGTAGGTTCGCAGCCCGTCCCAATGAGCAGGGTCCGCACGACCTCAGCACGGCCGACGCGGTCGAGGCCTGCCGCTCTTACCTGCAACAGGCGGTGCGCCGGCAATTAGTATCAGATGTGCCGATTGGGGGATTCCTTTCCGGGGGTGTCGACTCGACAGCCCTCGCTGCCCTTTCCGTCCAAGCGCTCGGCGAGGGGTCTCGTTACCCTTGCTTTACCGTCCAAGCATCGGCGTCGGCGCACTCCGGTAACGATGGGTTCGTGGACGATTTCCCCTACGCCCAGCTAGCGGCGAAGCGCTTGGGCATTCCCTTGCACGCCATTACCCAAGAGTCCGCCGCGATTCAGGACGTCGACCGCTTGGTCTGGATGCTCGATGAGCCGACGCCTGACCCAGCGGCGTTCATGACGTACGCGATCAGTCGGTCGGCACGCGAGCGTGGCGTGAAGGTCCTACTTTCCGGTGCGGGCGGTGACGATCTCTTCAGCGGTTACCGTCGGCACCAAGCTTTGCAGTCCGAGCGCTACTGGGGCTGGTGGCCCAAGCCGCTCCGGGCGGGGTTACGTCAGTTGACCGCCGACAACTTGCAGACGCATCCGTTGGGCCGCCGCTTAAGCAAGCTATTCGGACATGCGGATGCAGATCCAGCTGAACGCCTTGCGAGCTATTTCCTTTGGCTGGGTCATGAGGCTATGCTGCCCATGCTGGGGGCAGATTTCCGTGCCGCCCTCGGGCACCAGCGGTCTACAGATCTCCTGACGGGCTCGCTGGCTCAGTTACCAGAAGGCGTGACGCACCTGAGCCGGATGCTGCACCTCGACCGTAGCTTCTTCCTCGCGAGCCATAACCTGAACTACAAGGATAAGATGGGCATGGCCTGCGGGGTAGAAATTCGGGTGCCGCTCCTCGACGCCGACCTCGCGTCTTTTGCGGAACGTCTCACGGATAGGCAACGCATCCACGGGGGCGAAACGAAGTATCTCTTTCGGCGTGCCCTCCGCGGTGTGGTCCCAGATGAAGTCCTATCTCGCTCTAAGTCCGGCTTCGGCTTGCCTCTGCGCGGCTTCTTCCATGAGGTCTACGGGCCGCAGATACGCCGCTTGGCCGCGGAAGGCCGACTCGACGGCACGGGGGTCTTTGATGGTGCGGGCGTCATCGCCTTACTGGACGCCGACCGTCGCGGCGAAATCGATGCCACCTACCCGTTACTAGGCGTCTTATGCGTCGAGTCCTGGCTCCGGCAATTCGCTCAACGATAATTTAACCATGCATAGTTCCATCTCTAACGTCCGTCTGGCAGGGCTCGCCGTATCCACCGGTTCGCTGACCCGCGATTTCATGGCGGATGGCTTAGCCTTGGGCCTCGACCGGGTGATGCTGGAGCGGACCGCGCAGACGATCGGTTTACGCGAACGTAAGGTAGCCGCGCCTGGCATCACCGCGCTTGACCTCTGCGAAGACGCCACCCGCCGCTTATTAGACGCCGCTGGCTTAGACGCCTCCTCCATCGATGCCGTGATTTTCGTCACGCAGACGCCCGACCATTCCCAGCCCAATAACGCCTCATTACTGCATGGCCGCTTGGGCCTCGCGACGGGGGCAGCCGCGTTCGACCTGTCACTCGGTTGCTCCGGATGGGTCTACGGCCTCCAGCAGGCCGCACTCCTCTGTGCGCATGGCGGCGCCGCTCGCGTGCTATTATGCGCCGGCGACACGCTCTCGCGGTTAACCCACGCTAAAGACCGTTCGACCGACCCACTCTTTGGCGATGCCGGCTCCGCGGCTTTGATTGAACGCACGGGCCTGGCCACGGCTTGGCATTTCGAGCTCGGCGCCGACGGCGCGGGCGCGAATGCCATCATCGTCCCCCAAGGCGGTGCGCGGATGCCACATGACTCTAAGCCCTTGACGGAGATTCCCGACCTGGACGGTAACGTCCGTCATGCTGCTAATTTGGCGATGCAGGGTGGGGAAGTGTTCAATTTTTCCCTCCGACAGGCGCCCCCCGCCGTCGCCGCTGTCATGCGCCACGCCCATTACACGGTCGAGGCAACGGATGGGTTGGTCCTGCACCAAGCGAACCGTTTTGTCATCACCACGGTTGGGCGAAAGTGCGGCTTCCCGGCGGAGAAGACTCCGAGCGACGTCGTGGAGCGGTACGGCAACCAGAGCTCCGCTTCGATTCCGTGTGCTTTAATCCATGCCTTCGCCGAACCGCTTTCGGCCCGTTCCCTCCGGCTCGTCCTTTGCGGGTTTGGGGTGGGTTGGTCTTGGGGCGCCGTGGCGGCGGAGTTCGGCCCACTCGTCATCGCCCCGACTCAGCCCTATCCGCATTCCGCATGACCTCCGCTGAAAAACTGCAGGCGCTCCAGCATGACGTGGACTTTTTCGTCGGTGCCACCGAACACACGCCGTTAGCGACGCTCCCAAACTGGGGCTCCTTAGCGGTACTACTCGTTATCTTGCATTGTGAGACCCAGCACGGCCTAGTCATCAGCAGTGCGGATATCCACGGCTGCAAGACCGTCGGCGACCTCCTTAAACTCCTTCCTGAACGACTATGAAAAAACTATTAATCGTGGGTGCTGGTGGCTTTGGGCGTGAGCTCTACATCTGGGCGACCCAGCACCCAGATTGTGGCCGGGCTTGGGAGCTGGGGGGGTTCCTCGATGACAACCCCCAGGCCCTCCAACCATTCGGCTCTTTTGCCCAAGTCCTGCCGCTCGCGGGCCACGTCGTTGACCCCGCGAACCTTTACCTCTGTGGACTAGGGCTCCCGCCGGTGAAGGAAAAGCTCCTGCAGCCCTTGCTGGCGGCCGGCGCAAACTTCCTGACCTTCATCCACCCGCGCGCGTTGGTCGGTGATCGGGTTAAACTCGGGCGCGGGGTCGTCCTCTGTCCTGGCGCCATCGCGAGTGCCGATATTACTTTAGGCGACTTCGTGATGCTTAACCTCCATGTGACGATTGGCCATGATGCTTCGATTGGTGACTGGTCAACCTTGAGTGCGCATTGTGATGTGACGGGGCGAGTGCAAGTCGCCGACCGGGTCTTCATGGGCAGCCGGGTTTCGATTATCCCTGGTTTGTCCGTCGGAAGCGGCGCCACCCTGGGTGCTGGTGCCGTGGTTATTCGTGATGTGCCCGCCGGTGTCACCGTAGTCGGCAACCCTGCCCGCGTTCTCTGATATGCGCAAAGCCCTCCTCTATGTCGGGGCCACCTGCCTCGTCCTCCTACTTGGCCTCGTGGTCGCGGCGGAATATTTCTCACACCGGGATCGCCGTTTTACGGGCCAAGTCGTGGACGCCTTGCCGCGGAATATCGCCGGCTGGACGCGCCGTGATATCCCCGTTGCCGACAGCAAAGCCGGGAACATGAACGTCCAGGGGATCTTAAATTTCAGTCAGTCAGCCCAAGCGCTTTATGTTCGGGGCGAAACCTCGATCTTGGTCTACGCCGCTTACTGGGAGCCCGGTAAGGTCTCCGTCGTCGATGCAGGTTCACATAATCCTGATTCCTGTTGGGTTAACAACGGCTGTATTCGCACCGAGCGTAAATACGCGGTCACGGCTCAGGTCGGCGGTCGGCCCTTATTGCCTTATGAGTATGGCCAGTATCTGGTTCCCTCAGGCGGCCGGCAGAACGTGGCTTTCTGGCATCTCGTGAACGGCCAGCCTAACCGATACGAAGAGCAATCGGCAGGTTGGCGCGATGGCCTCGTCGGACGCCTCGAACGCTTACCTTTGCTTTGGAAGGATATCCGCACCTATGGCCTCAACCAGAAGAGCGAGCAGATGTTCATCCGTCTCTCCTCCAACCTTCCCGTGGACCAAATCCTCGCCGACCCCATGAACCGAGAGTTCCTGCAGGCCTTGCAAGGCCTGGGAGTGTTTTCAGATCGGGAGTGGAAGTGATTGAAGACGCGAAAAGGGGTACCGGGGACCGGAGACCGGGAAGGATGCATTACTCGATGCGCCGCAAGCGAACCTCGCTTAGCTTCCGTAGCATTCGACAAACCTTTGTATACCCCTCATATAATTCGACCGCCTTATCGCGTGGTATAAACCCCATATTAGCAGATAGCTCCACTTGGACTTTGGCCTCTTCGGCAGATGCAATGGCGATTCCGAAGAATCGGACTCCGTCTCTCGTGGTAGGTCGTCCATCACCTTCGGCAATATTACTGGCGACTGACAGGGAGGCCCGAGCGAGTTGGTCCTTTAAGGAATAATGCCTGTCAAAGTTGGGCGAAGCTAACAGTAAATAGATTTCCGAGAGCAAAGCTTTAGCTAAGGTTAGTACTTTAAGCGGTTCGTGTAAGCCTTGCATTCATCGATTGTGCAATGAATTCAACAGGGTGTAATCAGGAATGTAGACAGTTCCAGCCTATGCGTGCTGCCAGATTCTCTTCACCTAATGTTCAGGTCATCACTCCGGTCCCCGGTCCCCGGTCCCCCTTTGAGTTTTAAAACATATGCCTCGCCTTTACCTTTCCCCTCCTGACGTCGGCAGTGCCGAGGTTGAGTTCGTGCTCGAAGCGTTCGAGTCCAACTGGGTCGCTCCCATCGGCCCGCAGCTGGATGCGTTTGAGCGCGAGTTTGCCGAGGTCGTTGGTTCGCGCCACGCCGTTGGCGTCTCCTCGGGTACCGCCGCTTTACACTTAGCGCTGCGGCTCGCCGGGGTGGGTCCGGGCGACGAAGTCCTGTGCTCGACGCTCACCTTCATCGCTTCGGCCGCACCGATTACTTATCTGGGGGCTAAGCCGGTGTTTATAGATTCGGAAGCCCGGAGTTGGAATATGGATCCGGCGGTGGCCTGTGAGGTTATTGAGCGGAAAGCCAAGGCTGGCCGGACGCCTAAAGCCCTGGTCTTAGTCCACCTCTATGGTCAGTCCGCTGATATCGCGCCCATTAAGGCCTGTTGTGAACGTCACGGCGTGAAGTTGATTGAAGACGCCGCCGAAGCGCTGGGCGCCAGCTACGGCGAAACCAGCCCCGGCTCCCATGGGCTCTTTGGTATTCATTCTTTTAACGGCAACAAAATCATCACGACTTCGGGGGGCGGTATGCTCGTCACCGATAATGCGAAGCTCGCGCAGCAGGCCCGTTTCCTGGCCACCCAAGCTCGCGAGCCCGCTGCTCACTACCAGCACTCAACAATCGGTTATAACTATCGCCTCAGTAATATTTGCGCGGCGATTGGCCGTGGCCAGTTGCTCCGCTTAGCCGGCAAGGTCACCCGTCGCCGCGATCACTACCGCGCCTACCAAAAGGCCTTCGCTCCTTGCCCAGGTATTGTCATGCAGCCCGAGGCATCCTGGGGAGAGTCCACGCACTGGTTATCCTGTCTGACGATTGACCCGACCAAAGCGGGAGCCACCACGGATGTCGTGCGGCTTGCCTTAGAGAAGCTCGATATCGAAGCCCGGCCGATATGGAAGCCCTTGCACCTGCAGCCCGTCTTCGCAGGGGCTGAATACTTTGGCGGTCAAGTCGCCGAAGGACTCTTCGCCCAAGGACTCTGTCTGCCTTCGGGCTCAGGAATGTCCGTTGAAGACCGCGACCGCGTCATTGCGGGCGTGAAGTCTGTCCTCAAGTAATCTCCGAATGGCTTTCGCCCGCATCCTTCGCTCTAGCGCGCTCATGGGCGGAGCCTCGGTCTTAGTCTTGGTAGCAGCTTTCTTTCGCACCAAAGCGATTGCCTTGATGGTCGGCCCCGCAGGGGTCGGCCTCGCGGGCATCTTGGTTTCCTTTAACGGACTCGTTGCAATGGCCGCAGGGTGGGGCTTGGCCACCGCCGGCGTGCGCACAGTAGCGTCAGCAACGCCGGACGAACAAGCTGCCAAGATAGCTGCGGTTCGCTGGCTGGGAGTCCGCCTCAGTTGGGTCGGACTCTTAGCGGTCGCGATACTATTTGTGCCGATTGGACTGTGGACCTTCCAGCCCAACGATCGACATATCTTGGAGTTGGGCCTGGCAGGAATGGCGGTGCCTCTCTTGGTCGCCGCCGGCATGTGGGGTGCCATCTTGCAAGCCAGCGGCCATTTACGCGCTCTGGCCACGACCCAAGTGCTGTCCGCCTTTGCCGGTGTCCTCTTAGGGCTACCGCTGGTCTACCTCTGCCACCAAGCAGGGCATTCTCTCATTGGAGTCACCCTCGGTATCCTCGTAGCGACCGGCGCTCCAGCCGTCTTCATGTGGGTGGCGGCACGTAAGCACTGTCCAGCGATGACCGACGCTGCGCCTGACCG
>Ga0208960_1002214_pt1 | contig 10014 bp, 7 predicted proteins | sample GreLakmeON33MSRF_FD_187703 | JGI IMG/M metagenome (GOLD analysis project Ga0208960, IMG submission 187703) | Freshwater lentic microbial communities from great Laurentian Lakes, MI, USA - Great Lakes metaG ON33MSRF (SPAdes) | ecosystem: Environmental > Aquatic > Freshwater > Lake | place: Great...
CGTGCCCCAAATTAGTGCGGTGTACTCAAACGATGTAACAAAGTTCACCTCAGTGAGGCGATAGGCCTGGCCGAGCATTGTCATCCCGATTGCAGCAATTGGGCCGCACAGCGCAATCAGAATCAAGTCTTGCAGGTCCGGCATAACCCATTGCCGCACCAAAAACTCGATGCTGGGGTGGCCCGAATATCCGCCGCCCCAGCCGGTAACAACCGCAGCCAGAATTGCAGCGCCACCCAGATAAATGAAGTTCTGATAAAACGACATCACTGCAGCCGAGTACGCCAACCCAATGCGCCGCGCCAAGATTTGCGCCGTGGCATAAGCGAGCGCTGAAAGAATTGGCAGCAGCGAGGCAAGCTCAAATACGGTTGCGCCGGGCCGCACCATAATCAGCACGCCCACAAAGCCAACCGCAACCGCAGCCCAGCGCTGCGCGGTAATCTTCTCGCCAAGAAACGGGCCGGCCAGCGCCGTCACAAATAACGGCACAGTGGCATACAAAGCATTGATGTCAGCCAGCTTCATCACCGGAAATGCAAGAAAATACGTTGTGTACGCCAGCAGCATCATCACGCTGCGCAGCAACAGGGCCCCAGCGCGCGGAGAGCGGGCGGCACGCAAGCCGCCCGCCTGCCAAACCAACACAAATAGAAAAGGAATCGCAGCCACACTGCGGATCACAATTACCTCGTGTACCGGATACAAGCCGCTGACAGACTTGACCACCAGATCCTGCAGCGAGAAAACAAAGATGCCGGCGCACAACCAGCCCACAGACTGAAAAACTTTGGGGTGTTGCATTGGCACGCGGGTTAAAGATGTGCGCGAAGTGCGCCAGGAGTGGGTGGCAGCACACTGGCCCTAATGCACAAGTGCGTTACACCCATGGCTAAGCCAGCGCAGGATACCCTGCGCCACACGCTACTGGAGACTTCTGTGGCTTGTTAGCGCCTGGCCCAGCAATCGCATGCGCTTGCGCAGCAAGCACTAATGCCCAAAACAGGAAGTTCGGCCAAGACTATGCCAGCCGGAACTAGCCGGCGCCGTGCACAATGCGGCCATCCACAACAGTCATCACCGGCCGCACATTTTTTACCAGCTCCGGTGCAGTCTGCTCCAGATCCGCATCCAGCAGCACAAGGTCCGCCAGCAAGCCGCTGCAGACGCGGCCCTTCTCATGTTCTTTAAACTCAGCCCAGGCTGCATCGCGCGTGTAGCCCGGCAGCAGCTGATAAAGCGTGAGGTGGTCGTTGGGCTGGCCGGGCGCCCACGGCATGCGGTTGAGGCCGGCATCCAGCCCCAGCATGGGATTGAACGACGCAACCGACCAGTCACTGCCGTTTACAAAATGTGCGCCACATGTGCGCACCGCACGCCATGCAAACGACAGCGGCCAGCGGTCATGCCCGGCGCGCGCGGGCCACACATCGTTGGCCAGCATATCGGGCGGACAGTGTGCAGTTTGCATGGACGCAATCACATCCAGTTTGCGGAAGCGCTGCAAGTCTGAAGGCGCTATCAGCTCTATGTGCTCAATGCGGTGGCGGCTGTCACGCGGGCCGTTCAGGCGGCGCATCTCTGCAAAGCCATCTAGTGCACGCCGCACCGCGCCATCACCACAGCAGTGCACCGCCACCTGCAAGCCCATGCGGTCACAAGCACCTGCCATGCGAATGAAGTGGTCGAGGCTGAAGAGCGCATCCCCGCGCGTGTGCAGCGCGTCTGCATAAGGCGTCACCAGCAGCGCGGTGTAGCTCTCCAGCACGCCATCCATAAAGAACTTGGCAGCGCCGCCGCGCACAAACGCGCCGCGCACGGACTGCATCTCGGCCGCCTCGGCCAGCATCTCCAGCGTAGCGGCCGGCGTCACATGGTACGGCACATAAACGCGCAGGCTCATTTCGTGCGCCTGTTCCATGGCCTGGTAGAGCTGCATTTGCTCCAAGTCGCCATCCATGTTGTGCACACTGGTGACGCCGGCAGCGTTGAGCAGCTGCACGGCATGCTGCACAAGCTGGCGCTGGCGCGCAGTGGAAGGGTCCGGGAAGAGCTTGCGCACCGGCTCCATGGCCCCGGCCTCGCGCAATTCGCCAGTGGCCACGCCGGCTGCATCCCGCACAATCACACTGTTGGGGCCGGTGGGCTCGCCGCCATTCAGGATGCCCGCCTGTTGCAATGCGCAGGTGTTGGCCCAGGCCGTGTGCCCGTCGTAGGCTGTCACCAGCAGCGGCCGGTCCGCAGCCACCGCATCCAGCTGCGCCCGCTGGCTGATGATGTTGTAGCGCAGCCCAAGCCCGCGCAGCCCCGGCTGGCCCGCGTGCGCGTGGTCGTGCTCGCGCAGCAAGCGCTGCACATCTGCGGCCGAACCGGCTGCCTGCAGCTGTGCATGGCCAAGCCCAATTGCGCCGGAAAGCAAATGCAGGTGGCTGTCAATGAAGCCCGGCAGCAGCGTGCATTGCTGCGCATCCACCATGCGCGTGGCCGGCCCCTTGAACTCCGCGCAATCTTCCACGCTGCCCACGCCCACAATGCGCGTACCACGCACCGCAACCGCCGCCGCCCGCGGCAGCAGCAGATCTTGGGTGAGCACGCGCGCGTTTGAAATAATCAGATCGGCAGGTTGCGGCATTGCAGTTTCCCCTGCCAAATCAGGCATAGGCGCAGCAAAGTATAACGGAAACACGGCCCCAATCGCGTGTGTTTAGTGCCGCAATTTAGCAGGTAGACTCACACTGTGCGCGCGTTGGAATGGGCTTTGGTAATGACGCAGCTGGCGGCCGCTGCCGGGCTGGCGTGGCCAGCGCAGCGCGATGCGCGCTTGCGGCTGGGCTGGGCCGCGCTGTTGGCGGGCTTGCTGGTGCTGCAGCCTGTGCTGGAGGGCTACCGCTGGCAGCTGTGGGGCTTGTATGCGGGCAGCGTGCTGCTAGCGGGCAGCCAGCTGTTGCGCGGCCGCCGCCTGCTGGCCGGCAGCAGCCTGGCACTGCTTGCGCTGCTATCCGCAGCGCCGCCACTTTTGTTTCCCGTGCCACAACTCATGCCACCCACCGGCCGCTATGCAGTGGGCGTCACCAGCTTTGCAGTAACCGATCCGGTGCGCAAAGAAATTTATTCCAACAACGCGCTGGACGCGCGCGCGGTGCTGGTGCAGGTATGGTATCCGGCCGTGCCCGCGCCCGGCGCACAGCGCGGCCCGTGGCTGGAAAACGTGGAGCAGCTGGCGCCCATGATCTCGCGCGCGATCAAGATGCCGGACTTTCTGCTGGACCACCTAAAGTATGGCACGGCAAACTCCTACCCCAATGCACCCATCATCAGCACACCCGCGCTGCTGCCGGTGGTGCACTTCTCACACGGGTGGGACAGCTTCCGCACACAAAGCACATTCCTGATGGAAGAACTTGCCAGCCACGGCTATGTGGTTGTAAGCACGGAGCATCCGTATGGCGCGGTGGGCACCATCATGCCGGACGGGCGCGTACTGCAGCACAACCGCGCAATCCTGCCACGCGGTGCGCCGGCGGATGTGTACCACGCCGCGGCAATGCGCCAGGCCGGGCAATGGGTGGGTGACACTCAACTGGTGCTTGGGTACCTGCGCGCGCTGCCGCAAACCGAACCCGCAAACCAGCTGGCCGGCCGCCTCGCACTGGACCGCGTGGGCATCACCGGCCACTCCAATGGCGGCGGAGCGGCGCTGGAGTTTTGCAGCCGCAGCCCGCAATGCGGTGCTTATCTTGGCTTTGACCCGTGGATTAATCCCGTGTCTGAGCAGGCGCGCAGCGCCGGGCTCGCGCAGCCCGCATTGTTTCTCTTCAGCGACCGGCAATCTTTGACGGGCTGGAACCCGCAGGAGAACCAGGAGCAATTTGCGCAGGTGCGGCCCAACTTGCGCGGGCGCACGCTGCTGCTCACAATGCGCAACAGCGGCCACTATGATTTTTCAGACCTGCCAATGCTGAGCCCGCTGGCACCGCTGCTGGGATTGAAGGGGTCGATTGACGGGGAGCGCGCGTTAACAATAGTGCGCGCGATGAGCGTGGCATTCTTTGATGAATACCTGCGCGGCCAGCCGCAGCTGCTGCTGCAAAATCCAACCGCTGCCTTCCCCGAGCTGGTTAACAGCAGCGGCTAGCTGCGCAGCGCCCAGACTACACCCGCCCAATTTAAACTTTTAGAGGAAGGAACAACATGGCTTTACACCCCGGCCGCATTGCACGCATCCAAAAACAATTGCAACAGGCAGACCTGGCAGCGCTGGCTGTACTGCCCGGCCCCAACATGCACTACCTTACCGGGCTGGAGTTTCACCTTAGCGAAAGGGCCACGCTGTGCTTTGTGCCAGCCAGCGGCGCCGCCCTGCTGATGGTGCCGGCGCTGGAGCAAACCAAAGCGCAAAGCGCGGGCTGCGAACTTTTTACCTACACAGATGAAGCCGGCCCGCTGCAGGCAGCCACAGCTGCGCTGCACGCGCTGGCATTGCGCGGAGCACGCCTGGGCATCGAAGGGCGGCGCATGCGCTTTTTGGAGCTGGACCTGCTGGCGCGCGCCGGCCTGCAGGCGCAGCCCACAGATGCGGACGCGGTGCTGGCAACGCTGCGCATGTGCAAGGACGCCGGCGAACTGCAAGCCATGCGTGCAGCCATTGATGTGGCGCAGCGCGCCATGCTGGCAACGCAGCCCGCCATCCGCCCCGGCATCAGTGAGCGCGAGCTGGCGAGCGAGTTGACGGTGCAGCTGCTGCGCGCCGGCGCAGACGCCAGCATCCCGTTCAGCCCGATTGTGGCCAGCGGCCCGAACGGCGCAAACCCGCACGCGTTCCCCACCGCGCGCACGCTGCAAGCCGGCGACTTTGTAACGCTGGATTGGGGCTGCACGCATGAAAATTATGTGGCGGACCTGACGCGCACTTATGCGCTGGCCGGCGCCAAGCTGCAGCCGCAGCTGGAGCAGGCTTACGCCGCCGTGCTGGCAGCCAACACCGCCGGGCGGGCTGCCGCCCGCCCCGGTACCACCGGCCATGCCGTAGACCGCGCAGCCCGCGCCGAAATCGAAGCCGCCGGCCTGGGCGACTACTTCATTCACCGCACCGGCCACGGGCTGGGGCTGGAGGTGCACGAGGAGCCGGACATGAAGATGGGCAACCACCTGCTGCTGGAGCCGGGCATGACTTTTACAATAGAGCCCGGCGTATACCTGCCCGGGATTGGCGGCGTGCGCATTGAAGACAACATGGTGATCACGGCTGCGGGCGCGGAAAGCCTTTCGTCGCTGGCGCGCGAGCTGGTACCGCTGGCGTGACTTTCAGCGCCAACCGCGCAGCGCCGCGCGTAATGCCGGGCGCCGAGCCGTTTTACTTTAAGGGCACGGCCGCCGGCTGCCTGCTGCTGCACGGCTTCACCGCCACGCCGCAAGAGCTGCGCGGCCTCGGCGAACATCTGGCGGCGTGCGGCTACACGGTGCACGCGCCGCGCCTGCCGCATCACGGCACGCAGCCGGCAGACTTAACGCGCTCCCGCTGGTGGGACTGGCAGCTCGCAGCGCAAGACGCCCTGCTGCTGCTGCGCGCACACTGCACGCATGTTGCCGTCATCGGCCTCTCGCTGGGCGGCATGCTTGCGCTGCAACTGGCCGCGGAGCAAAGCGTGGCCGCCGTGATTGCGCTCAGCACGCCGTACACAATTCCGGCCGACTGGCGCGTTGCGCTGCTGCGCCAGATCTCACACGTGCATCCTTATATGAAAAAGACCAGCGCCACGGCTTCATGGGTGGACCCGCAGGCGCTGCAGCGGCGCGTGCAGTACGGCGTGCGCCCGCTGCGCGCAATGGCCGAGGTTGTGGACTATTTGCGCGTGCTGCCGGAACTGCTGCCCGCAGTAACTGCGCCGGCGCTGTTGATCCATTCCAATGCCGACCGCGCCGTAACGCCGGCCGACATGCAGCGCATTTGCGACCGGCTGGGCTCGCAGCACAAAGAGATGCTGCTGCTGGCGCGCGGCGACCATGTCATCACTGAAGATGTGGAGCGCGCGCAGGTGTTTGCCGCCGTCGAAAAGTTTTTGGCGCAGCAGATGCCGGCATGATGCGCACCGTCACGGGCTGGGTGACCGGCGTGTTTGCGGGCCTCAGCCGCAATCTGCAGCTGGTGTCGCTGAGCTTGTTTTTTTGGGGATTTGGCGAGGGCTTGTTCTACGACTTTGTGCCACTGCACCTGCGCGACATGGGTGCCGATGCAGTGCAAACCGGTTATGTCATCGCCCTCTCTTCCTTTGGCCTGGCAATCACCATGCTGCCGGCCGGCATTACCGCCGACCGCTACGGGCCGCATATTTCTCTGCTGATCAGCTGGCCGCTGGGCATTTTTGCCATGGCGATTATTGCCTTCACAAACACGCTGGGCTGGTTCACGCTGGGCTGGTTTCTATTTGGCTGCAGCGGGTTTGTAATTCCACCGCTCACACGCTACATCATGGACGGACGCGGCGAGCTGACTCCGCAGCGCGCATTGACGCTGGTGTTCTCTGCATTTTCCGCGGGCTTCATGATTTCCCCCACCATCGGCGGCTGGATGGCGCAAACCTTCGGCTTGCGCAGCGCGTTTTATTTGGGGCTGGTGCTGGTGGTGGCGTCCACGGTGGTGATTGTCTTTACGCGGCCACTGCCGCACACACCGACAGAAATAAACCGCGGCTACCTGAGCTTGATGCACAACCGGCGCTTCATGGGCTTTATGCTGCTCGTGTTCTTTGGAATGTTCTCGCTGCAGCTGGGGGTGCCGCTTGCTTCGCGATACTTGCAGGAGACTTGGCAGGTGAGCCTGGCACATATCGGCATACTTGGGTCCGTGCTTGCCTTTGGTGAATTCGCGCTTGGGTTTGCGCTGGGCGGACTGCCACCCCGGCGCGTGTTTGCAGTGCTGCAGGCCGCCGGCATTGTGTATGCGCTGGTGCTGCTGAACACGGGCAGCCTTCCGCTGCTGGCAATTGCGTTCTTCCTGCGCGCCGGCGTGGGCATCTCACGCCGTTTTGTGGATGCAATCTCGATGCGCGTGGTGGCGGTGCAGCAGCATGGGCTGGCTTTTGGGCTGAGCGCCACAGTAACCTTTGCAGCCGGCATGCTGGCGCCGGCAGCTGCGGGCTGGCTGTATGCCATTAACCCCCGCTGGCCGCTGCGCGCCAGCATTCTATTGCTGCCAGTGGCAGCGGTGCTCACCTACTTGCTAGCGCCGCGCCCGGTGGATGGGCTTCCCGCGCCGGCACCCCATCCAAGATTAATCGGCTAAGCGACCGGGCCAGCTACAACGGCCGCTTGGCGGGCAGGCCGGCCCGGCGCGGATATTTGGCAGGCGCTGCGGCCTGCTTTGCCACCAACACCAGAAAGCGCGGCTCCACCACACCCGGCAGCTCCACCGGCAGCAACTGCGCCAGACGCCCGCCCAACACGGCCAGCGCTGTGCCAGCTTGCTGGGCTTCGGCCGCTGCAGTGCTGCCCTTTTGCGCCAGGCAAAATCCGCCAATGCGCACCAGCGGCAGCAGGTATTCCAGCAGCGCGGGCAGCGGTGCAACAGCACGCGCAATTGCCCAGTCGTAGCGCTCACGGTGCGCCGCTGTACGCCCGATTTCTTCCGCCCGCGCATGCAGCACAGTGACGCCTTTTAGCTGCAGCAGCTGCACCACATGCTCAATGAACTCACACTTCTTGCGCGTGGCCTCCACCATTGTCATGTGCAGCGCCGGAAAAACAATCTTTAGCGGCAGCCCCGGAAAGCCGGCACCGCTGCCCACATCCACTACCTTCAGGTTCGGCAGCACGGCGCCGGCAGTCCGCAAGGCCAGCACGCAGCACAGCGAGTCCAAAAAATGCTTGATGCGGATGCCCGCCGGATCAATGATGGTGGTGAGGTTGCGCTGCTGATTCCAGCTGGTGAGCTCAATCGCAAGCTGCTCGAACGCGTTCATCTGCCCGCCGTCAAGTTCAAGGCCCAGCAGTGCATGGGCTTCAGCTGCGAGCGCTTTCATTCGGCAGTGCCCGGCGCCGTACGCCGCTGCAAGGCGGCCGCAATTGGCAGGGCCAGTGCGCACACCAGCGCTGCAATCAGCGCCATCTCATCAATCACCTGCGTCGTGGAATTCACCAGCACCTGCACCTGCGCGGCAAAGTCCGCCAACTGCATGCCGGCAGTGCCGGCCAGCAGCAGCGCATGCGAGCGCTCCAGCCCGTACGTCGTCATGGCCGAGACGCTCACGCTCATGCCAATCAAGCGCATAATGATCACCAGCGCCGCGGCCGAGCCGCGCTCGCCTTCGGGCACGGCGTCAACAACGGTTGTGGTGATGGGCGCGAGCGTGAGCCCCAGCCCGCTGCCGGCAAGCAGCAGGCTGCCCGCCACAAAGGCAGCGCCCTGCTGCAATTGGGCCTGGCCCAGCAGGCCCCGCGGCCCCTGTGTAAAAAGTGCGTGGATGGCGGCACTGTGCTGCACCTGCCAGCGGCTCATTGCCAGCAAGCCAGCCGCACCCAGCGCGCAGCCCAGCAGCGCTGCAGCGCGGTTGCCGGCGCGCTGTGCCACCCACCCGCCGCCAATTGCAGCCAGCGCCATTGGCAGTGTAAATGCAGACAGCAAATAACCGGTAAGCAGCGCCGCCCGCTGCGGCTCCAGGCGCTGCATGATGGTGGTGACTGTATTGATGTAGAGTGGCACGCTCACAAGGCCCACCATCAGGCAGAAGCCCAGCAGCAAGTTCAGCAATGTGGCAGCACTGAACGCCCGATTGCGAAATGCGCCCAGGTTAAGCAATGGCTGCGCGCTGCGCCACTCCACCAGCACAAAGGCCAGCAGTGCGCCGCCTGCCACCAGCAGCCAGCCGGGCGAGAATGCTGCCGCAACCGTGGGCATTGGGCTGCCGGGCGCTGCGTCAGCGCCGGTGTTGAGCCCCAGATTGAGCGCCACGAGCATCAGGCTCACCAGCAGCGCGCCACCCCAATCAAAACGCATGCCGGCCGGCTGCGGCCGGCCCGCCGGCAGCCAGCGTGCCAGCACCAGCAGCGCAGCGCCGGCCAGCGGCACATTCAACCAAAACAAAACCGGCCACGCAAAGTACTGCACCATCACGCCGCCATACAAATGCCCCAACACCCAGCCGGCTGTGTCCACGCCAGCGATGATGCCAAGTGGCACGGCGCGCTGCTGCGCGGGAAACACATCGCCGATCAGCGCCATGCTCACCGGCACAAGCGCACCGGCACCAAACGCCTGCACCACACGGCCGGCAATCAATACGTACAGCTTCAGAAAACCAGAGTCAGGGCGCAAGTGCAGCGTGCGCCGCAACAGCCATTGCACCAGCTGCGCCGGCCAGCCGGGCGCCAGTGCAACCCAAATAGAGCCAAGCATAAAAATGGCAAGGCCAAGCAGCAGTACGCGCTGCCGGCCCCAGATATCTGATACGCGGCCCATGAACGTCATAGAGATGGTGTACGCCAGCAGGTAGCCGCTTACCATCCACGCGGCATCGTTGAGGCCGGTCTGCGCCGGAATGCCAAGGTCCGCCATCAATGCCGGCAGCACAGCAGAGATAACCGTCAAGTCCAGTGCGCCAATAAATATGGGCACGCTCACCAGCGCCAATATCGCGTTCGGACTCATGCGCCCCGCACCCGGCGCTGTTTGCTTAGTGTTCATGAAAAGGTAAATTTACCGCATGGTCGATGCGAATGAGCAAGTTTGGAGCGTAGTTGCTTGACACTTGTTGGCGCGCAAAACTATAATCCACAAATATTCCTCGGTAGCTCAATTGGCAGAGCGATCGGCTGTTAACCGGTTGGTTCCTGGTTCGAGTCCAGGCCGAGGAGCTGAAGGCCGCGCACTTGCGCAAGAGTGCGCTCCGCTTCCCGGTTACGGTCCCCGCAATCCGCAGCCATCAAACTGCCCGGCGCGCGGTGCGCCAAAACGCATGCGAGCCGGAAAGTTTTATACAACAACCGGTGCACTGCGGGACGACGGCAATCACGCAGTTT
>Ga0208960_1002216_pt1 | contig 10011 bp, 9 predicted proteins | sample GreLakmeON33MSRF_FD_187703 | JGI IMG/M metagenome (GOLD analysis project Ga0208960, IMG submission 187703) | Freshwater lentic microbial communities from great Laurentian Lakes, MI, USA - Great Lakes metaG ON33MSRF (SPAdes) | ecosystem: Environmental > Aquatic > Freshwater > Lake | place: Great...
CTCTGGGTTAAGAATCGCTGTCGTGATCAACCCCAAGCCACCAAGGATCAGCGTAAATTCACTCGGAACATGCAATATATTCTCCAAAAAAGTAAATCCAAGCCCACCAGACACAAGAACTCCACCGAAGATTGCCCCTGTCACACTAGAAATACCACCAAGATACGCAAAGGCAAAAAATACAAGCGACTGCGTGTATGTGAAGTATTCCGGGGTGGCTGATCCGAAACGATAAGAAGAGATTGCGCCTGCCAGACCTGCGATGAATGCTGATAATCCAAAAGCCATTATTTTTGTATACGCAACGTTGACAGCAACCGCAGCGGCTGCTCGCTCGTTATTGCGCGTTGCGAGCATTCGACGTCCTGATCCAGAGCGTCGAAGATTAACAACGAGATAGCACATCAGTGACGTGACAATTAGGCACAGCAGGATTGTCATTGGATTTGGTTGTAATCCGTCACCGATAGTTATTCCCAAAAACTTATAGTCCGTCACTCGGCTTGAATCAAAAACTTTTGGAGGAACAACAATTGCACGTGCTAGACCGCCGTTTACTGACGAGTTCTTAAAGACTGCCGCTTCAACGGCAACACCAAAAGCCAATGTCACAATTGCGAGATTGACGCCGCGTACCCGCAGCGCCGGAAGCGCAACAAGAACGCCCATAAACATTGCTACCAAAGCCCCCAAAAGCGGCGCAATCGGAAACGGAACACCATGTTCGGTGGCAAGTTTGGACAACAAGAACCCAGATATGCCAGCAAAAGCCATCTGCGAGAGCGAGATTTGACCGACAAATCCGGTTAAGACAACGGCTGATAAACAGATCATCACTCCGATGAGACTGTTCGTCAAGCCCAATCGAAAAGAAGGTGTTGCTAAGAACAATCCAAAAACTGCCGTTGCGACAATCAGGCTTGGTCCCCACAGCCGCACAGCCGCCTTACTCGGATAGGGAGAAAACGGAAGACGCCCCGATGTGACTCCTCCACGTATTGGCAGTGAGTCTCCGCGGATATAGAGAACAAGGACGATGACAAGCAACGGAACCACTTTGTCCATGCCAGGGAAAGCACTGCCACCTGAACGCGGAAACCAGCTCTGTGTGACGCCAAGGTAGACCATCAATTGCGATTGCATCCCTAACAAAAACCCCGCAAGAGCAGTTAGTCCAAATGAAGAAAAATTGCCAACTAGTGCGGCAGTTAAAGCCGGGACAATCAAGGCTGGGATCGTGGCCGGGTCGACCGCTGTGTTGATAGATGCAACTAAAATTCCGAGCAACCCGGTTAGCACGGTAGACAGCACCCAATTAATTCCTGAGAGAAATTCAGGAGAGAAGCCCAAGATTATTGCACCCTTTTCGTTTTCTGCCGCAGCCCTCGTGGCCAAGCCAAATCGCGTGAATCGAAATAGAGCCCAGAGTGCGAAGGTAAAAATAACAACAAGAACGCTAACTATCAGTTGATCCTTTGAGAAATTTATTCCGAACGGCAGATCAATAGGAGATTTGCGAAAGATGGGTTTCACTGGTCGTGGTGTAGCCGCAAATCGACGCACGACGATGGCTTGAAGAAGTAAAAATATGCCAACTGACGCAACTACTTTTGTTAGTGGTGGTGCGTGGCGAAGTGGCTTAAAGATTAAAAAATGCAAAGCAAGACCAAGAAGAATACAAAAAAGTAACGTGATAGTAAGTGCCGGAAACAAACCGAGAGTATCTCCAAAACTAATTTTTGTCGGGATATCTGGTAGGTCGAGTGGAGAACCTGAGGAGAAAAAATTAACAGGTGCTTCAAGGAGTGAAAGCGGGTTGGGTAACGGCGGAAGGAAGAGATCTCCTTGTGATCGCAACACTGCAAATACATACGCTGCGTACATCGCAATGGCCCCGTTTGAGAAGTTCACGACTCCGGAACCACGGTAGGTCAACACTATTCCGATTGCGACAGCCACGATAAGTGCGCCAGATGCGATTCCGCTTCCGCTCAAGAAGTTTGCTCGTAGGTTTTGGTTGACGAGAATTAAGAGAAGGAGAAAAGTAAATACCGCAAGAACAACTCTCTGGATGATGAGTCGAGTTGGAAGTTGGTCAGAATTTTTCATTTTAGTTTCTTATTAAAGTGTGATTGGACTCTAGCCACAAATGAAAGAGCGACGGGCCAGAGTGACCCGTCGCTCTATTCAAATTGTTCTCGTTATTTTTGGTAGAGGGGATCAGCCTGCTGCACGTACGTCGATTGACGCAATCGTTGCCCAGCCACCTGCAGTGGTGTACTGCTGAATTCCGGTGACATGCCCACACACTGAAATGAACGGTGCAACTCCGCAACCCAGGTCTCCTGCCTGAATCATCATTGGTCCCGTGAAAGCACGCATTGCCGTGTTGAAACCCTCAGGAGTGACAGCGTCAACACCGATCTGCTGGTAAAACTTCGCCACTGTCAAAAGGTTTGCAAACAGAGGGCCGGCAAAACCGGTGTACTCAAGAGGGGATCCCTCGGCAGGCTTGCCGTACTGCTGAACTTTGTCGATGTAGGTCTGCATTCCGGACTCTACGTCTGGATTGAAGTAACTCGCTCCGTATCCCAAGAAGTACCAGCCATCAGGGAAGTCGCCCTTGTCGCCAATATCAGCGAGGTGGGTCTTCACGGGCGTGCCAAAACATAGACCCGTTGTCACGACTTTTGGAGTGATACCCAATGCCTTGATGGCGTCGTACAGAGCGCTACATCCCTGCACAGTCACAACTGGCAGCAATACATCTACTTTGTCTGCGCCTGCGGCTTGCAATGCAGACTGCACATCTGTTGCCGTCGCAGTATCTTCTACTCCAACACCAACTGATGTCACTTTTGCAGCATCGAACAATGGCTTTAGCAGAATGTCAAACGCTGCTTTACCGGCTGCATTGTTTGAGTGGATAACCGCAACTGTCTTGGCCGCAAGGTCCTTGATGGTGAATTTCGCCATCCCTTGAATAACTCCAATTGATCCGGTCGTCCAAGCAACTCCTGCTTTTGTGACGAAGTCGGCAACCGTGACACCGTTGCCAATGACAATCGGCTTCTTTTGGTCAAGGGCTGCATACAAGGATGCGTTTCCGACTGTCAGTGTTCCTGTGAGAACGACGCTCACTGTTGGATCGTTGGCGAATTGAGTTCCGCACTTCTGACCGTCTTCTTCGACAGCAACATCACATTTCACGATCTCTACTGGTCGACCACCAAAACCACTGAGTTCCTTATTGGTGTAGTCAACGGCGGCCATCAAGCCAATCGTTGCTTCAGGAAATAGTGACTCTTGATTAACGTATCCCACGCGAACTGGTTCACCAGCCGCTTCGCCTTCTGTTGCGCCAGTGTAAGCAAGAGCCCACTCGTTGCTTGTCTCGGTGGCGACGGTTGTATCTGTGGCGACGGTTGTATCTGATGAACCATCGGTTCCAGAAGGTGACGAACTATCGCTTGAGCAACCCGCAGCGATTATTCCCATTGATATTGCAATTGCTGCAATCCGAATAAAACGAATCTTCATTATTTCTCCCTTTAATTTTGATCTCAGAACGCTTGTTCACGAGCATCTTGGTGTGTTCTGTATACGGTAAAAGAGCCTAATCGCACCTACCCAATATCTCCACTCTTTGTTGGTGATTGGTCAAAAAAAGGGCAAATTCTCAATCGCTCACTACGAATCAGTGTGCTTTCAACCTTGATTTTAGGCGTATCCTAAATGCTGATGGAGCTTGCCCCCGATGTTCTTCCCGCATCTAATGACCCGTGCTGGTGTGGCAGTGGTCGCAAGTACAAGCGATGCCATAAAGGATTAGAAGGTCGCATCCAGCCCGGAATCATCAGTCCGATGCGATCAGTGCCAAGCACTATTGCGCGTCCGCCATATGCAGACACTGGTCAAGTTCCACCAATCAATGAATCTCGCATTAAATCACCGGACGTCATTGCTCGAATGCGTATCGCCGGAAAAATCGGCGCTGACATCTTGCGACTTGCGGGCGAGTTCGTCAAGCCCGGTATCACCACCGACGACATCGACGTGTATGTACACGACCTTTGCATTGCCAACAATTCATACCCGAGTCCACTCAACTATCACGGCTACCCCAAAAGTGTTTGTACAAGTGTGAACGAGGTCATCTGTCATGGCATTCCAGATTCGCGCGTGTTGCAAGATGGCGACATCGTCAATCTTGACGTCACGGCATATGTCAACGGTGTGCACGGTGACACCAATGCAACATTTGCAGTTGGCACTATTTCTCAAGAAGATCAAGACCTGATTCGCATCACAGAAGAATGTTTATGGAAAGGCATCGAAGCCGTTGCTCCTGGACAACCACTAAGCGATATTGGACGTGCCATCGAAACACACGCAAAGAAACACCACTTAGGCGTCGTGCGCGCTTTCATCGGTCACGGAATCGGTGAAAACTTTCATACAGATATTCAAGTTCTGCATTACTACGATGCCCGCAACAACATGATCCTGCGGCCTGGCATGACTTTCACAATCGAGCCGATGATTACGCTCGGAACATGGCAACACCGCACCTGGGACGATGACTGGACCGCCGTCACGACAGACGGCAAGCGCACCGCGCAATTTGAGCACATGTTGCTTGTGACGGACTCTGGTGTTGAAGTATTTACTGGTGGTGATGGCGCTGTGTCACCTTGTGCGCCTTGGTCGCGTTAGTCCCCAACCTCTAGCGTTCTGATTGTGATTGAGCCAGCCGACATCGACCGCTATGTCTCGTTTTCTCGAGATGAGTGGTCTCGACTACGAGCAGCAACACCTCTCACATTGCACGAAGTGGACTTGGAAGAGTTACGCGGAATCAACGACCGCATCGACCTTGACGAAGTTGCAACAGTGTTTCTGCCACTCACGCGACTTTTAAATCTGTACGTCAGCGCCACGCAAAATCTGCATAAAGTCTCTGCCACATTTCTTGGAACAATGGCACCGAAAGTTCCATACGTCATTGGTGTTGCCGGAAGCGTTGCTGTTGGCAAGAGCACCTTCGCTCGTATTTTGCAAGCATTGCTCGCCCGCTGGCCAGAACATCCGCGCGTAGACCTGCTCACAACGGATGGCTTTTTGCTTCCCAACGCGACGCTGCTCGATCGCGGCATGATGAATCGAAAGGGATTCCCCGAAAGTTACGACACCAGGCGACTTCTGCAGTTTTTGCGCGATGTCAAGGCTGGTTGCGCAGAGGTGACAGCCCCCGTGTATAGCCACATTGTCTACGACGTCATCCCCGACGCAGAAGTCGTTATTTGTCAACCAGATATTTTAATAATTGAAGGACTCAACGTTTTGCAAGTAGGCGCAGAAGCAACAGAGTTTGTGAGTGACTACTTTGATTTCTCTATTTATATTGATGCACTCGAAACAGACATTGAGAAATGGTACGTCGAAAGATTTCTCACGTTATGTCAAACGATATTTCAGAATCCTGACAGTTTCTTTCAAAACTTCGCGCATCTCACACAAGACGAAGCAATCGCCACTGCTCGAAGTATCTGGCGCGAGATCAACGGCAAGAATCTTATTGAGAATATTGAACCGACTAAATCACGCGCATCATTATCGTTGCATAAAGACGCTGCACACAGAGTGACAGAGATTCATCTTCGCAAACTTTAGATTGTCTCTTAGCGATGTAATGCGTTGAGATAGTTATACACCGTGATGCGCGAGACACCCATTGCGTCTGCGACATCTTCGACGGCACGTCGTAATGTAAACGCACCGCGTTGGTCGAGCAACCGAATCGCTTTTTGCTTGTCATTACGCGACAGGGCCGGAAGAGTTGACCCGAGTTCTTTCTCAACAGAAACAATCAAACGATCAAGCGCACCGTGTAGTGGCGGTAATCGGACAACAGCCACCACTTCTCCATCCCATGTCAACGGAATATCTCCGGGTTGCTGCTCGTCAGTTGACACAAGAATTGCCCCAGTTGCATGGAGTAGCGGCCTGACCGCAGCAATGATTGGATGATTCGGGATCATCGCATCAACTCTCAACTCTTTCGACATGCACACTGACATGTGTTGCCCCACTCGCATATGCGACCTTTGTTAATTCCCCCACGGCCGCACCAACACTCTCGAGCGTGGTGACAAAAGTAGAACCAAAAGGACCAAAATCAACGGAGATTCCCATTGCCTCCACGGCGGCTACTGCTGCCGTGACATGCTCGCCTGGTGCACCTTCGACAAATGGCTCGATAGTGAACTCGACAAGGACTTCGTTTCTCATAGTTGTCACATCTGTCAGGCTAAGCGATAACGGAACGAAAATTGTCAAGCCGCGGCAAAAGCAACGCGAGGCTGTCCGGCAAGAACTCCTTGCCTTTCAACCACTGCAGCAACTCTGCGGTGTGCACCCAGTGGGCCTCAGTGATTTCGCCGTCAGCAAAGGTAAACGGACCGTTGCAACGCGCGACAAAACACGAAGCCACTAATTTCACCTCAGCATCCTCGTATGCCCCCAACCCGAGTGGACCTACTTCACACCCCACGATTCCGAGTTCTTCGGCTAGTTCACGCTCCGCGGCTGTCTGCCAATTCTCGCCGACGCCAGCAACGCCTCCCACGCAGACATCCCATGCTCCAGGCCAGACATCCTTCGTGAGCGCTCGACGATGGACCAAAAGTTGGTCATCATCATTGAGAACCCCGATGAAAACACTGCGGTGGCGAAGCCTTTGGGCTCTCATCTGTGCCCGCGTCACCACCCGAACGACGTCGCCTGCTCTGTCTACTTCTTCAACAAGTTCATCAGCGCTTCCACCGTTCTGGCCATGCATACCTCTGTGCCTACCATGAGGTATGGCCAAATCCACAGATGATGCGTCCCTAGCGGCAATCGAACGTCACGGAAACGTGGTCGGTCTTTTGAGCCAAGCAGACGACGTCTTTAGCGACACCGTTGCTCTACGTCGCGAACTTCATCGTTGGCCCGAGATCGGCAATCATCTGCCCACTACTCGCGAACAAGTTCTTAGTGCCCTCGAAGGTTTGCCCCTTGACATCACATTGCATGAAAGTACAAGCGGCATCGTTGCCACACTCACGGGTGACAAACCTGGCGACACAGTGCTCCTGCGCGGCGACATGGACGCACTTCCGATGCCAGAAGATACTGATGTTGATTTCTCATCGGCGAACGAAAACCGCATGCACGCATGTGGACATGACATGCACACGTCAATGCTTGTGGCTTCGGCAAAAATTTTGTCAGCGCGAAAAAGTGACATCACCGGACGTGTGATGTTTATGTTTCAACCTGGCGAAGAAGGCTACGGCGGTGCAGTATTTATGCTCAACGAAGGAATGCTCGATGCCACACCACTCTCGAACGGTCAAGCGTCTCCTATCACGGGGGCATTTGCAATGCACATGACGCCCAATATCCCAGCCGGAATGGTCGGTATTCGGCCTGGTCCTACCATGGCCTCGAGTGACACTCTCACTATCACCATCACGGGCAAGGGTGGACATGCAAGCGCACCACACCAAGCTCTCGACCCGGTTCCTGTGGCATGCGAAATTGTTCAAGCGCTACAAACCTTGGTGACACGGCGCATTGATGTGTTTGATCCTGGCGTTATTACTGTCACCAACATTCACGCTGGCACTGCATACAACGTGATCCCAGAAACTGTAGAAATCAAAGGAACAATGCGTGCCATTAGTGAACGAACGCGTGAAAAAATACACGAAGGAATCCAGCGAGTTGCAGATGGTATTGCCGCAGCACACGAAATGACTGCCACTGTTGATCTCGTGCGCGGATACCCGGTCACCGTCAATGATGACAATTTCGCTGCGTTCGCCCACGATGTTGGCTGTGCAGTGATGGGAGATAAAAACGTCATCAGCATGCCTCATCCAGTGATGGGCGCCGAGGATTTCAGTTATGTTCTGCACAAATTACCTGGCGCAATGATGTTTGTTGGAGCCACGCCTGACGGCGCAAACCCTGCAACGGCAGCACCTAATCACAGCAATCGCGCCATCTTCAACGAAGAAGGAATGCGCAAAGGTTCTGCTATGTATGCAGCAGTTGCTCTGCGACATCTCGGAGTGCGCTTAAGTTAAACCATTAACGCGGAGAAACATCCTCGCCGTACAGCATGTTCATCACGGGTTCAAGATTTGGTCCGCGACGCAGTGTGTGCCCACCATCAACACTGATGCATTGACCAGTGATCCAACTGCTCTCAGGACCAGCCAAGAATCGCACGAGATTAGCCACATCTTGCTCAGTTCCGACACGACCCAACGGCATCTGCTCTAAATAGTCATTAACAAGTTCCGGCATCGCTGTGAGCCCCGCCGTGATGTCGGTGGGCACCAAACTTGGTCGCACTGCATTAGCCCGAATACCAACATGACCGAGTTCATCAGCAATATTTTTCACGAGCATTTCTAAACCCGCCTTCGATACGCAATACGGTGTCATAAATCGATGTGTAAGTGGACCAGCAATCGAAGAAATCGCCACCATTGTTCCACCTTTCTTCGCCATTGCAATTGACGCATGTTTAAACAACAAAAACGCACCCGTCAGATTTGTATTCATCACGTCGTTCCACTGCTCTAAAGTTGTCTGATGAAATGGGCCACCATGCCCAACTCCTGCTGATGCCACCACTACGCCTAACGGTGCCAGCGTGACTGCTTTATTGATTGCATCACGCACCTGCGTTTCATTCGCTACATCACAAACCGCGAAATGTGCATCAAGACCCTCAGATGCGAGTACCGCAACCGCGTTTACAAGTTTTGATTCAGTACGACCTGCCAAAACCACAGCAGCGCCATCACGGCCAAGCTGTCGAGCGCACTCCAATCCAATTCCGCTACCACCACCCGTTACTACCGCAGATTGACCTACAAATTCTGAACTCATTCTCTATCCCCTTTTGATCTGCTACAAACTCTAAGTCACAAAAGGCTCAATTACGACAGCGCATTAGAAAGGCTGCATCTTGAAAAAAATTTCTGCCTGACGTCAGAAAAATTCAAATAGAGAAATAGATCAAAAAGCCCGCACTGGACGCACGTAGTAGGTGGCGCTCTTGCTGCTGACGTCCTGATCCCCGAAGACGAAATTCTGATACCACGCGCCGGACGCGCGGCCCTCAGAAGAACTCCAATAGTTGTCAGCGGCAAAACTCCAGCCTGGCGTCACATTGGTTGCGCTTGTCACGGCGGTTTCATTGTCTGAACCCATGCAGTTGTCAGCGGAGACGTCATCTCCAGAGCGCCCCCTAAAGAACTCATCACACAATGCATCGAGTTCTTTGCGTGATGGCAAGAACCAGTCAGTCTTGTTACCCCCGTTATAGGTTGCAGCAATACTTGCAGCACTCACTGAGTTGTCAGTGCCTAGGCACTTTTTATCAGTAATCAGTAAAGTATTGGCTTGTCCTTGGCCGATCTCAAGACTTGCTGTTCGCTGGTCATCCGTCATCACAGAAGTGCCAGAGCAGCCCCACTGTGCCTGAGTACCTGGTTTCCATGTCGAAGGTGCTTTTCCGTCTGCTATTGCTGCTTCAAGATATTTGCAATTAACGCCGCATTCGGATCCAGTTGAAGTAAATGACGTGGGCGCAACATAAAACACGATGCCACCACCACGACCAATGTCTCTCACCGCACAGGTTCCGCCTTCTGCGCACGTCTTAGGGATTACTGGGCTTGATGTGCTTGATGTGCTTGCTGCTGGCGTGGTTGCGTCATCAATCACTTGAGTGACGGTCTTGTCGTCTGGAATCTTGGGATCAGCTAACACTGTGTTGTCAGCAACAACAGGTGTCTCTGGTGTTGCGACTTGAGTGGAGTCAAGTGCAGGTGTTGGTTGAGTTGCACCGGGCTCGATGACAGTTATAGATGCAACAACTGCAGGAGGTAATGGTTGTGTTGCTTGCCAGAGTTTTTTCTTCTTAACAACACCACAGACCCAGACAAT
>Ga0208960_1002219_pt1 | contig 10006 bp, 9 predicted proteins | sample GreLakmeON33MSRF_FD_187703 | JGI IMG/M metagenome (GOLD analysis project Ga0208960, IMG submission 187703) | Freshwater lentic microbial communities from great Laurentian Lakes, MI, USA - Great Lakes metaG ON33MSRF (SPAdes) | ecosystem: Environmental > Aquatic > Freshwater > Lake | place: Great...
ATTGTTCAGATTACCGATAAATGAAAATTGTTCGGTGTTATTATAAGTATTAGCAGTTAATGAACCCTGGTATCTGTCTTTATCACCTCCACCAAGTGTTCCTCTGGCAAAATATCCTTTGTTTTTATCAGCCCTGATTGTAAAATTCAGGATCTTTTCAGGATCTCCGTTTCTGATTCCTGTCAGGTTTGCCTGATCGCCATAATCATCAATAATTTGGGCCGATTCAAGGATGTTGGCAGGAAGTTGCTGAGTAGCAGTTTTGACATCACCACCAAAAAAGTCTTTACCGTTAACTCTTACCCGTGTGATAGCCTTTCCTTGTGCAGTTACATTACCGTCTTTATCTACCTCAACACCAGGTAATCTCTTTAAAAGATCTTCTGCCAAAGCATTTTCTCTCAGTGGATAATCAGATGCTCTATAAATAATGGTATCTTCTTTGATAGTAACCGAAGGAGTACCGGAAATAACTACCTCTCCAAGTATCCTATTTTCGGCTTTAAGGGTGATTGGATCAAGTATTAAAGGGCTTGCTGCATCTTTGTATAAAAAACGCTTATTCAAAGCCCGATATCCAAGGCTTGAAACAGTAATTAGAAAAGTAGATGACTTAACACCTTTAAAAGCAAATTTACCATCTACATCTGTTCGGGTAAAAATAGTATCTTTTCCGGCAATAAATTTCACCGTAGCTGCAATAACGCTTGTTCCAGTTGAATCTTTTACTAGCCCGCTTACATCACGGCTTGTTTGAGCCATGGCACCATAGCTGATAAAAAAACCGATAACTAAGGGTAACATTCCTTTAATCTTATTTTGTATTTGTTTCATAATTGGTTTTTATTCCGTCTTACTAGTTCTTATAACCAGGCAGATCTTTTTTTTATTGTTTTACAGCAAGCGTACTTTTGATAAAAAACTCAGGTGTGGTTATGGTTTTACTGTAAGAATAATTTCTTCTGGGCATTCCGCCATACATTCCATTGTAGTTTCGACCGTATCTTCCATCATATCTTCCACCATAAGAACCACCATACATATCTTCATAATCATTCATATCTCTTTGTTGAGTGGCTGCAGGACCCTGAAATCCATTTATCCGGATTCGGTAGGTTATAAGTTCAGTACTGCCGGGTTCAATTCCCAGTAAGCTAAGTGGAATGGCAACCTCCTGAATCATATTATTTTTTTCATCAAATGCAGTTGCTGCCTTTATTCCATAAGTATTATAAAGAGATATCCCCCCGTCAACCAGTTCTTTAAATCCTAACACATTGATTTCTTTGATCTTTGAAATTATGCGCCTTTGTATTTCCTTGGGCTCCGGTTGTTCAGTTTCAATTACTTTTTTCCCAGGCGTTCTGTCAAGAATTGGAAAAGTTACTGTGGGAGGATTCTTTTTATTATTTTCAAAATTTGCAGAAAAGCTTATTCCCCTTGCAAGTATTTTAGTTAAACCCTCTTGTGAATTGTTTTTAATTGCGAGATAAATATTTTCATTGTCATTGGATAAGCTATAGTATAGCTTTGTTTCCTCATTATATAAGTCAAGGCTATCTTTCCAATCAGTGATAAATCCATCAACCTGAACTGGTTTTTCTGCCCATCGTGTATTGATCAGTTCTGCCTTCTTTTGTGACCAGCCCTGAACCGGAATGGCTAGAAAAGTAATAATGAAGAGCATAAAAAAGCTGTTGATTTTAATCATCATATCGGTTTAGACTGTATCATCAATGAAGGTTTAACGAAACTTAGTAATGATTTCATTACAATTGGATTTATGTAATATAAAACAGGAAAATTAATTTTTTCGACAATTGGTTTTCAGTAAAAGATGCAAATATACCTTAGTATATACTGTCTTTTGTTAAATTCAGGTAAGATTACCGTTATAAAGCAATAATTTAATTACTTTTTTCTTCCCAGATCGATGCAAGGTTCACAATGGTTTGAACTGCTTTTTGCATGTCCTGAATAGACACCCATTCCTGTTTACTATGAAATGCATGTTCGCCAGCAAAGATATTTGGGCAGGGTAATCCCATGAATGATAGTCTAGAACCATCTGTTCCTCCTCTTATTCTCTGAAGTTTAGCTTTTAATCCTGACCGCTCAATAGCCTCTATCCCCAATTGAGTTAAATTCGGGTATCGGTCAAGAACAGATTTTATATTCCGGTATTGCTCTTCTATAATAAATTCATAGCTAGAATTGGGATATGCTTTAATTACTTGCTGAATAGTTTGTTCAAGTACCAGCTCATGACTTTGCAGCGATTCAGTATTAAAATCACGGATAATGAACTCAATTTCAGCTATTTCTACACTTCCGCTAATTGAAACAGGGTGAATAAATCCGTCAAGATCTGAGGTGCTTTCTGGAGTAAGTGTTGCTGTAGGTAACAGTGAAACAATTGCTGAAGCTATCTTAATGGCACTTTCCATTTTGTTTTTTGCAAAACCCGGATGGGCACTAATTCCATGAATGATCACCTTTACACCGTCGGCCGAAAAGGTTTCATTTTCAATTGATCCGGCACTCTCTCCATCAATGGTATAGGCAAAATCTGCACCCAGCTTTTTAATATCAACATGATTAACACCGCGGCCAATCTCTTCATCAGGAGTGAAAAGAATTTTTAGTGTTCCGCGTTTAATCTCAGGATGATTGACTAGAAAATGAGCTGCATCCATTATTTCAGCTAAGCCAGCCTTATTATCAGCTCCAAGTAATGTTGATCCACTGGCAGTGATCAAGTCATTGCCTATCTGATTTTTTAGATCGGGATGATCGTTCATAGAGATGATCTGTGTAAGATCATCTGGTAAAATTATATCCTGACCCTGATAATTTTTGTGAACGATTGCCTTTACATTTTTACCCGAACAATCGGGCGAAGTATCCATGTGTGAGCAAAAACAAATGACAGGCACTTCCTTTTCCGTATTGCCGGGAATGCTTGCATAAACATATCCAAAATCATCTAGATGAGCATCTGATAAGCCCATTTCAAGAAGTTCAGAAACAAGCAACTTGCCCAGATTTTTTTGCTTTTCTGTGGATGGGCAAGTTTCTGAACTGGGATCAGACTGCGTATCAATTGCCGTATATCTTAAAAATCGATCGGTAACAGTATCACTTATATTTTTGGGAGTGCTCATTTTTATCTAGCTTTAGATCAGTTTATGCAAAATTAGTTAAAACATCCTGCATGAATAAATTAGCCAAATCTGACCAATATTTTTCTGATCATTTAATGGTGTCAAATGAACATTGAAAGTTTAAGAGATTACTGTCTTTCAAAAGAAAAGGCAGAAGAAGGCTTTCCCTTTGGTGAAGACACACTGGTCTTTAAGGTTATGAATAAGATCTTTTTTTTATGCGGTTTAAATAAGTGTGATCGTTTTAATGTAAAGTGTGATCCCGAAAAGGCCGTTTTACTCCGTGAAGAGTTTGATGAAGTACAGCCTGGATGGCATATGAATAAAACACATTGGAATACTGTATTTATGAATGGTAGGTTAAGTGATTCCCAGTTAAAGGAAATGATCGATCATTCTTATAATCTGATAATAAGCAGTTTGCCAAAAAATAAACAATTTTAAAATATAATTATGGCTTGGAAAGAAGTTAAAAACACAGAAAATGGCGTGGAGTATCTTGAAAGCGAATTAGTCTTTAAAGATTTTATTTCTACTTGGGCATTTATGAATAAAGTTGCATTATTGGCCGAAAAATTTGGGCATCATCCCGATTGGTCTAATTCATACAACAAGCTAACTATCAGGTTAAGTTCACATGATGCTGGCAATATAATCACTGACAAGGATAGGAATCTTGCTAATCTTATCGATAAGCTAGATCAGTGATCGTATATTTGTTTCTTGCACTATACTTAGATCTGCTTTTTAAATTTTATTAAGATGTCAAGAAATAATTCTAATTTTTGTTTTTTTGATACAGCATTTCAGAGTTCAACTTTTAATTTAAATAAATATCTCATTGACCGCTTGATCGGTTCAATAAAATTAGATTTGAAATAAATGGAGAGTTTTATCAATGATACCCCTGTAGCTACACTAATTTTTATTTTCACAATAGTAACGAGCATTTATGCTTTTTCAAATGCTGAGGTATATGGAAAATTCATGTTGCATCCCTATAGTGTGAGCCGTGGCCGCCGGCTTTATAGTATGATCACCAGTGGGTTGATTCATAAAGATTGGACTCATTTACTGGTTAATATGCTTTCATTTTATTTTTTCGCCTTTACCCTCGAAAAAACATTTGTTTCAATGAGCAGTTGGGGCCATGTTCAATTTGGGGTATTGTATTTCGCCAGTATCATTCTAAGCGATATTACCTCAATATTTAAGCATAAAGAAGATTTTTGGTTTAATAGCCTTGGAGCCTCAGGTGCTGTTTGCGCAGTAGTATTTGGCTATATTTTATTCTACCCAATGAGTAAAATGATGATCTTCCCAATACCAATTCCCATTCCGGCGGTAATTTATGGTTTCTTATTTTTAGGATATTGCTGGTATGCATCACGTAATTCAAGGGATGCTATTAATCATGATGCCCACTTTTATGGGGCACTAACCGGTGTTCTTTTCACCATAGTTTATCACCCTGATGTGGTTGGTTATTTTGTAAACCAGTTGACCGGCAGATAAGCTATATTTTGGATCAGTATTTTTTTTAAGAAGGTAAATCAACTGAATGCGAGGGTAAGAATTCATTGTTTTCATTTAAAAGGTAGCTCATCGGATTTTCAGGATCCTTCAGTATTTCAAACAGCAGGATACCCCATGGTTTCCAGAAATTTTCTAGAACCTGTGCAAAGGTTTTGTTTTGCCAGCTATCAAAGAGTGGTTTATTACTCATTCCCCTTAAAGGCATTGCCTCTATAAATACAGCATCCTCTGTTGGCATTACAGTATATTCTGGTAATCGGTTGAACAGGTAATTAGAATAAAAGAAACGGGCACAGATTTCCTCGAATTGAGCTGGATGTAAAGGTTTTGTATTGATCTTTGATAGGATATCTTTATGATATATCGCATTTGTACCATTATCCTGTAAGCAGGCAATGATCCCAAAATCTTTCATCGCGATAGAAAAAGTAAGCGTATTGATCTCATCTCGGTAATTGAACAGATCCTGTTTGGCATCAATCTTAAAAACGCGAATTGACCATGGCAGATTTCCTTCAAAAACAACTGCCTGAATCAGTGATTGAAGCATCAGGTGGAGGTTCCCAAACTTGTGGACGAGCGATTGCGAAAAAATAAATTCTTCGCCTTTATTCTTCTGCTGAATCATGCCTATGCGTATTTCATTGAATAGGATACCATAAACCATTTTGCCGATCCATTGAAATAATTTTATTTCGGGCAAGTGTATAACAGAATCATATCCTGATAAAAAGGCAGCGCTTACTTCTTTTTCTAGGGGTTCTATGGCATCATCATAAACTTTGCTGGAGCATGGCATTTTCATTTGACTGTAGGTCGACATGCTTTCATCAAGAAGTTTGAAAGGCTTATCCTGAAGCTGGTACTCTTGCATAAGCCAAAGGGGGAAAACCTGGATCTCCTCTTCAGTTGATTGAAGTTTTTCGCCGCTCAGAAAGCAAGCTTGTTTACTGAAATTTAAACGTTCAAAAGGTTTGTAAAGTTGATCTGCCATGAATAGCAAAGGTAGTAAACCCGTTTATTTTATTTCGGGAGCTTTGGTATTTGTATCGTACTATTTTCTAAGCTCATCAATTAATCTTTGCAGCTTTTCTGCTTTTGTAGAAAGCCTTAAAAATCATCTTCCATTGGTTCAAAATTCCTGCCTAATCTCATACTTATCGAGGTATTCAATGCCTCTATAAACCCAGCTAAAAATTCTGACAAACAGCCACTTATCAATTTATTGATTGTGAAACAATAAAATATACAGGTCAGAACTATATAAAAGGGGCTACTTTGTAAAAAAAACCTGACGCAAGTAAAATGTTATTCGATTTTATTTAAAATTATAACATTAATAGATTAATTTAAACACATGAAACCTGCAAAATCTTACCTAATGCAGATATACACATTGACTGGAATTAGCAAGCAATCTCTTGATTACCGCTCAAAACAAAAATAAATATGAAAAATATAAGCTCAAACAAGTTTCATAGCCTTTTAACAAACAAAAATTTTCTATGAAAAATATTTATTCATTGTCGGGTTTAAGTTCACATCTGTTTTGCCTGTTTATTTTTCTCTCTATTGCGGCAATAAGCTGTAATTCTAACATTAGCGAGCTACCTCCTAGCGATAAGGACAATGGTGGTTTAATATTACCTGGCGGCTTTGAAGCACTCGTGGTTATTGATAGTATTGGCGGAGGTTCAGTTATCGCAAAAAAGGTACTTCAACTTTCAAAATCTGCCATTTACACGCCGCCACCTGAACTTAAAGGAGCACCCAAAAGCACCCAATTGAGCCGCCCAAATAATCAACCTGTCGGTAATTATGTTGGAGCTCGGCATCTGGCGGTAAATGATAATGGAGATATTTATGTAAAACTTAGAACTCCAACTACCGATGGTTTTGGTAATGCAGCCCTGCGAGATGTCAATGGTGATGGCAAGGCCGATACGGTGAAGATTTGGGGTAAGTACGAAGCCCGCAGCAGGGGAACGGCCATGAAAATACATAATGGTTATCTCTACTACAGTTCCGAACTGGCTGTTTATCGCAGCAAATTAAAACCGGGACAATTGGTACCCGACAGTGAAATGGAAACGGTGATTATTGACGATCCGATTTACCATGAGCATCAGGCCAAAGCCTTGTCATTTGACGGTAAGGGACATATGTTTGTTTCATGGGGTATAGGAACCAACTCCTGCCAGATAGAGAACAGGCGTCCCGGCTCGCCGGGAATAAATCCTTGTCCGGATATGGTAGACCATGGAGGGATATGGATGTTTGATGAAAACAAACTGAATCAGAAGCAAAGCGACGGAACAAGATATGCCACAGGAATGAGAAGTATTGTGGGAATGGCATGGGATGATGACACGGAATCGCTTTATGCAGTGCATCATGGAAGAGATGATTTCCGCTTGCTCTGGCCTGAATTTTATTCGCCATGGAAAAGCGCAATGCTTCCGGCAGATGAGTTTTTCAAAGTGGACAAAGGCTTTGATGGTGGCTTCCCCTATTACTATTATGACCAAATGCTTGGAAAGAAAATTCTTAGCCCTGAATATGGTGGCGATGGTAAAAAAGAGGGTGCTGGCGCAAAGTTAGTAAAACCACTTTTCGGATTCCCGGGGCATTTTGCACCCAATGATATTTTATTTTACAAAGGCAATCAGTTCCCTGCCCGGTATAAAGAAGGTGCATTCATTGCGATACATGGTTCAACCAACCGTGTTCCCTATCCTCAGGTTGGATATGTTGTTTTGTTTGTCCCAATGAAAAATGGCTCGCTTACAGGCCCATGGGAGGTATTTGCCGATGGCTTTGCCGGAGTAGATACCATTGCGATAACGAATGATGCAAAGTACAGGCCAATGGGTTTGGCTGAAGGCCCGGACGGTTCTTTATATATTGGTGATACTCAATTAGGCAAGATCTGGCGGGTTATGTACAAGGGCGATAAGTCTGCTTTTGGTGCAACGCAACTGGCAACCATGCAAAAACGCAAAAACACAATTTCTTATCTGAAAACTCCAGATGAGATGGAAGACAATCTGGATAGAAAAGGGAAGCCTGTTCATGCTGCCTTGGCATATAATATTTATTGTAGGGCATGTCATCAGACCGATGGCAATGGCGACGGAAACCGATACCCCCCTCTTGCTGGATCTGAATGGGTTAACAGTGATAAAACTGTATTGATCAATATTGTGCTGAACGGCATGACTGGTCCAATACAGGTTAAAGGACAGCCCTATAATGATGCCATGCCGGCACATGCTTCCTTCCTTACGGATAAGGAAATTTCAGGAATTCTGACTTATGTTAGAAGCAATTTTGGCAATAAGGCAGGGCCGGTAACTGAAGCAGAAGTTGCCATAGCGAGGAAGAATTTGAGTAAAAAATAAAGGATGAGTTTTTATTTGAACGTATTTAGCACACGCGGCACGCGTGTGCTAGCAATGATATCCTAGCCTTCCCTCTCTAAAAGCGAAGTTTCTTTCGTATCCTTCATCCCAACATATACCAGCAGCGATAAAAATATACAGCCACTGATATACCAGTAAAAATAAGACTCATATCCGATATCTTTCAGGTACAAGGCAACGTATTCTGCCGTTCCACCAAAAATAGCAACAGTGAGAGCATATGGCAGACCGACACCAAGTGCACGTACCTCTGCCGGGAAAAGTTCAGCTTTCACAATGGCATTGATACTGGTATAGCCACTGACAATGAACAATCCCGAAAGGAGCAGAAAAAAAGCGGTATACAGCGAAGTGGTATGGCTCAGGGCAGTAAGTAGTGGGACAGTGCAGATGCTTCCTAAAACTCCAAAGCTTATCAGCAAAGGCCGCCGACCAATGCGGTCAGAAAGTGCCCCAAATAAGGGCTGGATCAAGGCAAATATCAGCATGCTTATAAATGAGATCAGGGTTGATTCGGCCTTACTAAGGTTGACCGTATAAACCAGAAACTTTTGCATATAGGTGGTATAGGTATAAAATGCAAGGGTGCCGCCAAGAGTTAAACCAATCACTATGAGCAGTGCTTTAGGATGCTTTAACAATTCCCTGATCGTGCCTTTACGCTCATCAGACCTATTTTTTTGAGTTTCAAAAGCTTTGGTCTCATACAATATACTTCGCATGTAAAGTGCAACTAGCGAAAGAATAGCACCAATGACAAAAGGGATGCGCCAGCCCCATGCGTGCAATTCCGCATCGCTTAAAACCTTCTGAAGAATAAGCTGGATACCAAGAGCGAATAATTGTCCACCGATAAGTGTCACATACTGAAAACTGGAATAGAACCCGCGCCGGTTCTTACTAGCCATTTCACTCAGATAAGTTGCCGATACCCCATACTCACCACCCACACTCAAACCCTGAAGTAAACGAGCAAAAAGCAGCACCAAGGGGGCAATGATACCGATCGACTGATAGGTCGGAATAAAGGCGATTAGCAGCGAGCCGAATGACATGAGCAGTACAGAAAGGGTCATGCTTTGCTTGCGCCCAACCTTATCTGCTATCCTTCCAAAGATCCATCCTCCGATGGGACGCATCAGAAATCCCAATGCAAAGATGCCGGCAGTATTGAGCAGCTGGGCAGTTTTATTGCCTTGAGGAAAGAATGAAGCTGAAAAATAAAGTGCAAAGGCAGAATAGGCATACCAGTCGTACCACTCCACCAGATTACCTATTGAGCCACCAAATATGGCTTTTAGCCTGCTACTGGAAATTTTTTCGGGAATTAATTGATCTGTATGCAAGCTGATTTATTTTTTATAATGATAGGAGTTTTTGCTGGAAAAAAGAATAATGGATATAGGTGGCAGGCCTGCGTTAGCGGGTGATTAGGATATTAGTCATTGAAGCTGAAATTGTCTGATATACAGATTTTCCATTGTTGTAAGTTCCAACTACACTATTGCGTCGTATAATTCTTTTTGATACGCACTCATCCAATGGCCAAGGTTTGAAATTTCCAATTTTTTCCAGCACAACTTCAGGGTTATCTTCCATCTTAACCATTTGAAATTAATTCGCTGAAATAGTTCCAGATCTGTTAATACCTAAAATCTATACTAGTCAACAGTAATAAAATGGGTAATTATACTGGTTTAGGCAGGGATATTTATGGCAATTTTAACGTCTATTTCGGATTATTTAGAGGTATTTCTGGTTTAGGATGTTGCATCTGATAAGAATATAATCACTATGACTAGTCCTGAAAAAAGTTGACAGATTAAGTTGACTAATTTAGGGAAGAATTTCGACCTCGGAGACTAAAATCTTCGAGGTTTTTTT
>Ga0208960_1002226_pt1 | contig 9993 bp, 6 predicted proteins | sample GreLakmeON33MSRF_FD_187703 | JGI IMG/M metagenome (GOLD analysis project Ga0208960, IMG submission 187703) | Freshwater lentic microbial communities from great Laurentian Lakes, MI, USA - Great Lakes metaG ON33MSRF (SPAdes) | ecosystem: Environmental > Aquatic > Freshwater > Lake | place: Great...
GCGTGCGCGGGCGTGGGCAGGCCGGCGAGGTCGCAGAGGGTGGGGAAGACGCTCATGAAATCCACGGTGCGGTCGCAGCGGCCGCCGGGCTTGGTCACGCCGGGCGCGACCCAGATGAAGGGCGCGCGCGTGGCTTCCTCCCACAGCGCGAACTTGCGCCAGTGCTGCTTCTCGCCGAGGTGCCAGCCGTGGTCGCCCCAGAAGCAGATGATGGTGTTGTCGCGATGGGCGGACTTCGCAAGGCCATCGAGCAGTCGGCCGAGCTGCGCGTCCATGAACGCGATGCTGGCGAGGTAGGCTTGCACGGCTTCCTTCCAGCGACCGGAGGCGAGGATGGCCGCGTGGTCGCCGTCGGGCTTGGCCATCTTCACGCCGGCGGGCGGCACGTCGTTCAAGTCGTCCGCGCGATGCGGCGGGAGCTGGATGGTTTCGAGTGGGAACTGGTCGAAGTATTTTTTCGGCACGCTGAAGGGCAGGTGCGGCTTCACGAAACCGATGGCGAGGAAGAAGGGTTTGCTGTGCTGCTTGCCGAGTTGCTGGATGCCGTAGCTGGCGACTTTGAAGTCCGGCATGTCCTCGTCCGGGTTCGCGAGCGGGCCGAACTTGATGCCGGCCACGCCGTCGTCCTTCGCGCTGGGGTGGAGTTTCAGCTCGGTGGCGCCGTCGCGGGTGAAATACTCGGTCCACTCGCCGTCGCGGTGGTCGTGGGAGTGGTAGATTTTACCCGCGCCGAAGACTTGGTAGCCGGCCTTGAGGAACTGCGTCGTGAGCGTCTGCTCCTTCGGGATGGCGGTCTTCCAATCCTGGCCGTTGTCATAAACGCCCGTCTCGCCGGGGCGCCGACCGGACATCAGCGCGGCACGGGAGGGATTGCAAACGGGCGCGGCGCAATAGGCACGGGTGAAGGTCACTCCCATCTTCGCGAGCCGGTCGATGTTCGGCGTCTTCGTCTGCGGGTTGCGCCCGAGGTGGCCGACCCAATGATTCAGGTCGTCCACGGCGATGAAGAGGACATTGGGCTTCTTCGCGTCGGCTGCGCGGAGACCGGGCGCGAGGGCGAGCAAACTGAGGAGCAGCAGCGGGAGCAGAGGTATCGGAGTCATAAGTATGTGAAGGTTGTAGCAGGGAGGACGCGTGGAGGCGAAGTTTGGTTAGCAGCTTCTGGCAAGGGCGATGCCGTCGCAGACTTTACGATGCGGCGGAGCTTACTTAAGCTTGCCTCGCATGACGCCACCGCAGTTCCAAGCACGGCGAGCGACGCTGGATGACCTCCCGGCGCTGCGTCCCCTTTGGGAGACCGAGCGGCTCGACGCGGTCGCGCTGGAGAAGCGGCTGACGGAATTTCAGGTGGCGTGCGATGCGGAGGGGCGCTTGCTCGGCGCAGTGGGGATGCAGCGGCACCAGCAACACGGACTGCTGCACAGCGAAGTCTTCGCTGACTTCGCGTTGGCGGACACGCTTCGGCTGCTCCTGTGGGAAAGGTTTCGCACCCTGGGCCGCAACTACGCGCTGGCGCGGATGTGGACGCGGGAGACGTCGCAGTTCTGGCGCAGCGTCGGCTTCGATCCGGCGGATGAGGAGCAACTCGCGAAGTTCCCGGATACTTTCGGCGCGGCGGAAGCTGGCCGGCTCCTCACGATCAAGGTGCGGGACGATCCCTTCGCGGACATGACGCCGGAACAGGAGGACGTGATGCTCAAGCAACACCTGCGCGCGGACACGGAAAAGATGCTCCAACAGGCGCGCACACTGCGGGCGGTGCTCTACGGCGTGCTGGGGATTTTCGGCATCATCTTGGCCATCGGAGCCTTGATCGCGTGGCGCTATCGAAACCGGCGAGGACGCGCACTCCCGGGGCGCCGGTGAGCCTCGGCAGACGCGCGCTCACTGCTTGAGCAACCCCTTCGCCCGGGCGAGCGAGCCTCGTCGCGTGGCGATGGCGGAAATGCGCGAGCTGTGCGTTACGTCCAACGCGCCATGTTACAATTCCACACCGCTCTCGCTGTGCTCCTTGGCCTCTTTCTCCCGGCGTCCGCTGCCTCCCTCGCGGATTCACTCGCTGGTGCCAAGTGGACGCATCACGCGAAAGCCCCCGGCTACTCCGAAGGCCCGACGTGGCTCAATGGCGAAGTCTATTTCTGCTCCGGCTCGCTTCTGAAAGTGGACTCGAGCGGCAAGGTCTTTCCCTGGCTCGACATCAATCCCGCCGGCACCTACCTGCGCCGCGACGGCCAAATCCTCGTCGTGGACAACAAGCACAAGGCGGTCCTCGCCCTCGCCACGAACGGCGTCGTGTCCGTCCTCGCGGACCAGTTCGAGGGCAAGCCGCTGCGGGGCCTCAACGACGTCACCGTCGATGCGCGCGGCAACATCTATTGGACCGACCCCGAAGGCTCCTCGCTCGCCAAGCCCGTCGGGGACATCTACCGCCTGAACACGGCCGGCCAAGTCTCGCGCGTCGCCAGCGGCTTCGCGTTTCCCAACGGCCTCGAAGTGGACCCTGCCAGCCGCTTCCTCTACCTCATCGAGTCGCAGTCGAAGAAGATCCTCCGCCTCGCGCTGCCCACGAATGACGCCGCGCCGCTCGGCCCGCCGGAAGTATTCTACGACCTCGGCGGCAGCGGCGGCGATGGCTGCACGTTCGATGCAGCGGGCAACTTGTGGGTTGCTGACTTCCACCGGCCCGAGACGAAGAAGGGCCGCATCACCGTGCTCAGCCCGGAAGGCAAGGTCCTCGGTCAACTCGACGTGCCCGCGCAAGTCGTCAGCAACATCACTTTCGGTGGCGCCAACCACGACGAGATCTTCTGCACCACCGGCACACCGGATGGCGTGTTCCACGCGAAGGTCGGCGTGAAGGGTTTCGCCGGTCATCCCGGCGTGGCGCTCAAACCACTCCGCACCCTCGCCACGCAGCCGCACGAAGGCGCGCATCCGCTCCACGCGCGGCGCTTCGGCGTGCCGGGCAGCATCGGCATCTCGCGCGGCTGGTATGTCTGGCGGAAGTTCGACCGCGCCACATGGACCGGCGAGTTCGAGCACGAGGGCAACGGCGAAATCTTCACCGCGAAGATTCTCCCGTGGGCCACCACCTACCGTCACCTCACCTACGGCGCGCACGTGGACGAACCGCTGCCCGGCGAACGCGTGAACTGCTTCTTCAATCCCGACGGCGACAAAAAGCGCGGCTGGCTCGTGCATTACCAAGACGAGTTGTGCCAGATGAAAGGCCACGACCACGCGTGGGTCATCCAGTCGGTGAAGCCCGGTGGCCGCGCGTTCACCGCGCAAGTCTTCGCCGGCAACAAGCCGCTGGAAGACAAGCCCCGCGACTTCACCCTCGCCGCTGACGCGAAAACCTTCCGCAACGGCCAGCGCACCGAAGCCCCTGCGCTCAAGATTGGCGACCGCCGCTACTTCACCTGGACCAAGACCGCCGACCGCCACGTCGTCCACCTTGTCACCGACGACGCAAGTCTCGACGCCGTGAAGAAGATTGAGTCCGACGCCGTGGCCGCGCGCGTGGCGAGCGAAGGCATGACCGGCCAGATCGAGGCCGTGGACGGCGACACCGTTCATTTCCTCGTCCACTCCTCCTACTGGTTTCAAGGGAACCAGTTGAAGCCTGGCGCAGCCCTGCAACTCCGCGCCACCGACGCCCAGTTCGCCCCTGTCGGCGACGCCCTCGAAGCCGAGTTGGTGACCCGCAAAAACCTCGGCACCTACGGCTCTGGCGTAAACGAAACCACGCTCAAGCTGAAGAACCCGGCCGACGCAAAGAAGCTCGCCGGTTGGAAGAAGAGCCAATCCGTGCGGTTGCTGGTGAAGTGACGAAGCACGCCATTGCGGCCTTAACTCGGCATGATGCGTCTTCTACTTTCCACCTTCCTCCTCGCTGCGTCCGCGTCCGCCGCCGACCGTTACGCTGGCTTGGAGACGGCGAAGTATCTCGGTGAGGTGCGCGTGGAAACCACTTTGCCCGGCACCAAGAACTTCACCGAAGGCCCGGCGGTGGATGCGGAGGGCACGGTCTTCTTCACGAACACCGGCGAGATTCTCAAGTGGGAGCCCGCGGCTAAGCGCTTGTCCACGTTCCGCAAGCCCAGCAATGGCGCGAACGGCTTGGCCTTCGACCGGCAGGGGCGGTTGCTCGCGTGCGAGGCGGCGGATGGCAAGCAGGGCCGCGTCACGCGCACCGACCTGAAGAGCGGCGCGCAGACCGTGCTCTGTGACCAGTTCAACGGCTTCGCCCTCGGCGGGCCGAACGACTTGTGCGTGGATGGCAAAGGCCGCATCTATTTCACCGCGCGCCTGGCGAACACAAACGCCGCGACCGGCAACGTCAACGCGGTCTATCGCATTGACCCGGACGGCCAGGTCGCGCGCATCTTAGCCGCGCCGGACATTGACATGCCCAACGGCCTCGCCGTCGCGCCGGACGGCCGAACGTTTTACCTCATCGAGTCCGACGGACGCGTGAACCGCGCGCGCGTGGTGCGCGCGTATGACCTCAAGCCCGACGGCGCCGTCACCAACCACCGCGTGCTCTACACTTTTTATCCCGGTCGCGGCGGCGACGGGATGCGCGTGGACGCGGCGGGCCACCTCTACATCGCCGCCGGCTTGCACAAAACGCGCGGCACCAGCGAGACGCTCGACACGCGCCCCGGCATCCATGTGCTGACCCCGCAAGGCAAGCTGGTCGCGTTCGTGGAGACGCCGGAGGACACGCTCACGAACTGCGCCTTCGGCGGCGCGGACGGCCGCACGCTCTACGTCACGTGTGGGCGCTTCCTCCTCAGCCTGCCGACGCACCCGGCGGGGAGCCCGCTGTATCGCGTTGTGAAGTAGCCGCCGAGGTGAGGAGGCGGCTACAAGCCCCGTCAGTTCAATGGTTGAACGCGAACTCTTTTGTGTTCAGTAGCGCCCACAGCAGGTCGGCGAAGAAGGCTTCGCGTGGGTCAGCGGCGCTGCGCTGGCGGATGACGGCTTCGCGCTCGGCGGGCGTGGGCTTGCGGCCGAGCGTGGTGAGGTAGAGCTGTTCGGTGAGTTGAGCGTCGTCGGGGAATTGTTTCAGCAGCACGGTGAGGCGGGCATCGGGCGCTTTGATTTTCTTGAACAGGTCTTCGCCGGTGTTCAGGTGGAGCAGCTGTGGGAGCGTCACGTCGCCGCTGCGCTCGCAGGCGCACGCGGACACGCGGTCGCTGCGGCCAAAGAGAGTGAGAAAGTAGCTGTTCACCGTCGAGTCGGGGAGCTGCACGGCGCGCAGGCCGACGGGGTAGCCGGGGAAGGTCTCGGGCACGCCGGTCACGTCGCCGACGGCGTCGAGCAGCACCTCGGCAGGCAGGCGGCGCGCGTAGAAGTGCGAGTGAAAGCGCTGGTCGGCGGCGTTCGCGCGCGTGGTGTCGGCGGCGAGTTGGTAGGTGCGCGAGGTGACGATGAAGCGCATCAGCTTCCGCAGGTCGTGGCCGGCGGCGAACTCGCGCTTGAGCAACGCCCACAGCTCGGGGTTCGACGGCGGGTTGCTGTCGCGCAGGTCGTCCACCGGCTCGACGAGGCCCACACCCATGAAGTGCCGCCAGATGCGGTTCACCATCGCGCCGGCGAAGTAAGGATTCTCCGGCGCGGTCATCCAGTCAGTGAATGCCTCGCGCGGGTCCGCGCCCTCGGCCATCACGAGCGCGCGGCGGTCGAGCGGTTGGGCGACCATCATCTGGCGGGTGCGTGGCTGCTGGACGGACGGCGGCTTGGCGCGGGTGGACTTGATTTGCTGCGCCAGCTCGACGACGCGCTTCTCGGAGGAAGTGACTTCCTTCGCGCGCTTCTCGACTTCCTTCGCTTCAAGGCCCGGCGTGGCGGCGGCTTCTTTGGCCTTGGTAACTTTCTCCTCCGCCTGCTGAAACTGCTTGTCGAGCTGCAGCTCGTTTTGTGTGCCGAGTTGCAGCGCGGTGAAGCCGTCCAGGGGCTCCTTGCGGTCCAGCGAGACGCGCGCGAAGAACGCGGCGAAGTGGTAGAAGTCGTCCTGCGTGTAGCGTTCGAGTGGGTGGTTGTGGCAGCGGGCGCAGCCGATGCGCGTGCCGAGGAACGCCTGCGCCACCGAGTCCGGCAGGTCGGACTGCTCGGGTTGGCGCTTCTCGCCGAGGTTGTAGATGAAGTAGCCCACGGCCGGCGTCTCGCTGGCGGAACCGCGCGCGGTGAGCACGTCGCGGGCGAGCGCATCCCACGGACGGTTCGCGGCGACTTGCGCACGGAGCCACGCGTGGAAGCTGCGGACGCCCTTCGCGCCCCGCACGTCGTGGTCGCGCTCCTTGCGGTTCTGGAACAAGTCGGCGAGCTGCAATGTCCAGTAGTCAACAAAGCGCGGGCTACCGAGCAGTTCATCGGCGAGGCGCGCACGCTTGTCGGGGGCAGTGTCCTTGGCGAACGCAGCGGCAACTTCCGCCGTCGGCAGCGTGCCGGTCAGGTCGAGGTGGAGGCGGCGGGCGAAGGTCGCGTCGTCGCACGGCGGCGCGGGCGGGAGCCGGAGCGCCTGGAGCTTCTTGAAGACCGCGCCATCAATGGCGTTCTGCCCCGCGGTGAAGTCGGCGGGGCGAACCTTGTTGTCGTAAGGCATCGTGAACGAGACGACTTCGACGAAGCCCTGAAAGTGGACGCGCACCGAGGCTTCACCCGCCCGCAACGCGGTCGCGACGCCGGCGGGCGTGACCTTCACGGTGGACTCGTCGTTCGAGAAAAATTGCGCGAGCCAAGTGACGTCGCGCTCGCGGCCATCAGTGTAGGTGGCGCGGGCGGTGAGCGGGACTTGGTCGCCGGGCTTGAGTGGGCGAGTCACGGCGGAGAGCGTGAGCTTGGCGACGCGGGCTTCGTTCGTGGTCGGGCCGGGGGCACCGGCGAGAATCCAGTCGCGGAGCAACGTGTGTTCGCGGGAACCCGGCGCGAACCGTGCGCCGCCCTCGTGAGGCTCGGCGGCGAGCGCCTTCGTGAGCAACAGGCTGGCATCGGGTTGCGCGAAGTTGAGGCGACGCCCCCGGCTCTCGCGGGCGAGATGTTCGTAGTCCTCCTCCGGGGCGAAGCCGCGCAGCGAGAGGCGGAACCCGTTTTGGCCGGCGAGCTTGCCGTGGCACGCGCCCATGTTGCAGCCCGCGCGCGTGAGCAGCGGGATGACGTCCTCGCGGAAGGACGGCGCAGCGGACGCGGACAGGGTGAACGCGAGGAGGTGGAGCACTTGGGCGGGCCGGAACATCGGGTGATTCAGACTGCGGCTGTCGAAGGGCGATTCAGACCGAGGCCTTGCCGCCGCCGATGGCGATCTTCCATGCACCGGCGCGGGTCCATCGCGCCGAGTGTTTCTTTTTTTCGCGCGACGTGGCTGAATCCTCCCTCATGAGTTTCGCCACCACCGATCTGGAAGAACTCCCTCCCGCCATCTGGCGCGACTTGGCAGCCGCCACCGCCGACCCGGCCAGTCCGTTCCGCACGCCGGTGCTGGGCACCACAAACCTCTTCGAGTGCTCCATGCGCGTCGTCGTGCTGCGCCACGCGGACGCCGCCAAACGCGAGCTGGTCTGCTACTCGGACGCCCGCGCGCAAAAAGTCCACCAGCTCAAGCTCTGCGAGCAAGGCCACTGGCTTTTCTACGACCCCGCGCGCCGCCTCCAGCTCCGCGTCAGCGCCCACACGATGGTGCATCAAAACGACGCCATCGCCCGCGCACACTGGGCGAAGACCCCGCTGAGCCAGCGGCGAAACTACTGTGCCAACCAGCCGCCCGGATCGGACATCCACGCGCCCGGCGACGCCATCGCGCCTGCGCTCAAGTCCCCGAAGGTCACGGCCAAGGAACTTGAGCCAGGCTACGAGAACTTCGCCGTGCTGGTCTCCACTGTGGACCAGATCGAATGGCTGCAGCTCGGCGACACTGGCCATGTCCGTGCGGTTTTCAACTGGACGGTCGTAAAGTGGAGCGGCCTGTGGCTGGTGCCGTAAGACGCCATCCGTGTTCAGGGTCAGCGATGCCGAACTTTGGTTTTCAGAGTATTGGCTTTCCAACCCTCCACCGCTCCATTACTCCATCCCCCCAGCCGTGAGCTGCGCATGATCTGGAACCGTAAACACCTCCTCGACATCGAGTCCCTTTCTGCGGACGAAATCATCGCCGTCCTCGACACCGCCCGGCAGTTCAAAGCCGTCGGCGAGCGCGCCATCAAGAAAGTTCCCGCCCTGCGCGGCAAGACCGTCGTCAACCTCTTCGTCGAGCCCAGCACGCGCACGCGCATCAGCTTCGAGCTGGCCGCCGTCCGCCTCAGCGCCGATGTCATCAACCTCGGCGTCGAGGCCAGCTCGCTCAAGAAAGGCGAGACCCTCAAGGACACCGCGCGCAACCTCGAGGCCCTCAACGCCGACATCATCATCATCCGGCACAGCGCCGCCGGCGCGCCGCACTTCCTCTCCCGCTTCCTCAAGGGCAGCGTCATCAACGCGGGCGACGGCGCGCACGAGCACCCCACGCAGGCGCTCCTCGACACCTTCACCATCCGCGAGCACCGAGGGAAAATCGCTGGCCTCAACGTCACCATTCTGGGCGACATCCTCTACAGCCGCGTCGCCCGCTCGAACATCGCCGCGCTGCTCAAGCTCGGTGCGAACGTCACGCTCTGCGGACCAAGCACGCTCGTCCCGCGTGTCTTCGAGCAGATGGGCTGCCGCGTCACCTACAACGTGGACGAAGCCATCGCCGACGCCGATGTCATCAACCTCCTGCGCATCCAGCACGAGCGGCAACGCAAGACCATGTTCCCGAGCATCGGCGAATACGCCGCGCTCTTCGGCCTTACGCACGCACGCTTCGCGAAGACCCGGCCCGACGCACTCATCATGCACCCCGGCCCCATCAACCGCGGCGTCGAGATCGCCAGCGAGCTTGCCGACTGCGGGCGCTCGGTGATTCTGGAACAAGTCACCAACGGCCTCGCCGTCCGCATGGCCGTGCTCTACCTCATCAACGGCGGCAAAGGCGCGCAGGAACTCAGCGGGTTGAACTGAGCGTAGCCGCAACCTTCAGGTTGCGAATCGTGCGGGTGACTGAAGCGCAGGCTGAAGCCTGCGACTACTTGGTGAGGAGGAACTCCAGCAGGTCGGCGACTTCCTGTGCCGTCAGCGCGGCGAGAAGGCCATCGGGCATCGCGGAGAGGGCGGACTCGCGGGTGCTGGCGACTTGCGCGGCGAGGACACGGCGGTCGGTGCCGTCTTCGAGGCGGAGGAGAAGTTCCGTGGGCGTGCGCGATTTCAGGAAACCTGTCAGCTCGGTGTCGTCGCGCAGAATGACCGAGTGCGTGCGGTGTTCGGGGGCGACGAGGAGGTTGGGCTGCGTGATGTGCGTGAGCAGCGCGGCGCGGTCGTATTTGCTGCGGACTTCGGTGAGGTCGGGGCCGTAGTCGCGGCCTGCGCCGTGCGAACGATGGCAGCGGACACACTGCCCGCCGGTCTCGGCGAGGAAAACGGCGCTGCCGCGCTTGGCATCGCCGCGCAGCGCGAGCACTGCGGACGGGGCGAAGTCCGAGCCGAGCGTGCGGCGGCGTTGCTCGGGCGGGAGGAAGCGCTGGAAGAGGTCGCGGACGAGGGCGTTGCGGGACTGACTCAGACTGAGTTTTATAGTTTCCGAGAACGGACCACTCATGTCGCGCCCAAATCCCGTGACAAGTGCCAAGGCTTGGCTGCTACTCTCAATTGGCCAAGCACGAGCGTCGAAGCTCCAGCTTACGTATGGTCTTCCATCTCCGGGCGGCAACTGCTCAATCCAGTCCCTAATTAACCTCACTCCCGCCTCATCCATCGTCCGTGAACCCGTCATCGGCATATGTCCCGCGCCTTCGGTCGCGATGCGCCAGAGCAGTGCAGAACTGTAAGGCCGGCGCGGCGCGATGACGCGCGCGTCGGTCAGACCGAAGTCGCCGCGCGTGGGTTTGGCGTCGAGGAGGCGCGCGGTGTCGAGCT
>Ga0208960_1002229_pt1 | contig 9992 bp, 11 predicted proteins | sample GreLakmeON33MSRF_FD_187703 | JGI IMG/M metagenome (GOLD analysis project Ga0208960, IMG submission 187703) | Freshwater lentic microbial communities from great Laurentian Lakes, MI, USA - Great Lakes metaG ON33MSRF (SPAdes) | ecosystem: Environmental > Aquatic > Freshwater > Lake | place: Great...
AGTCCGGAGTGGATGGCAGCAGCGGGATAGCCAATCGCTTCCAACGCGTCGACTTGATCTTTCATCAGCGCGACCAGCGGAGAGATGACAACGTCGGTCGAATCACTCATCAAGGGAGGCAGTTGGTAGCAGAGACTTTTTCCGCCTCCTGTTGGCATGACGACAAGAGAATCGCGCCCACTCAGGGCCGCGTGAATCGCTTCAGACTGCAGCGGCCGCAACCGATCAAAGCCCCACCAGCGGGTAAGCATGTCGGTGATGCGATGGCCTTCAAAAGGGCCATCCGAAAATGGTGGCGCGTCTGGTCTTGATTCGGGGAAAGACGCCGCGGGCCCTGACACAGATGCACCTACGTTGTGAAACGAAACCAGATTCAAGATACCAGACCATTGCCCCAAGCGTTGTACGTTTTTTGCGCGTGAAGGCAAAAACGCCTCGGCTGGTCTTAACGTGGCCGCAAGACGCTAGAATGAATGCATGTTCTGGATCGCTTGGAAAATGCTCATCGGCAACCGTGTGAAGTATCTCGGCATTGTGTTCGGGGTATTGTTTGCGGCGCTTCTGATCGCGCAGCAGTCGTCCATTTTTTGTGGGCTGATGTTTCTCACGGTCAGCCAGATTCGCGATGTTGAAGGGCCCGGCATTTGGGTGATGGACCGCAACGTGGAGTTCATCGACGACATCAAGCCGATGCCCGACACCGATCTGTTTCGTGTGAAGGGGGTGGCGGGCGTGGAGTGGGCGGTGCGATTTTATAAGGGTCTGGCACGCGCTAGGATGGAACAGGGCGACTATCACCAGATGATTTTGCTGGGGCTCGACGATGCCACGCTCGTGGGCGCTCCCGAGGGACTCTTTATGGGGAATCTGGCCGACATGCGCAAGCCGCATGCGGTGATGATGGACGACGCAGGCTACAAGCAAATCTGGCCGGGTGAGCCCTATATCTTGGGTCGCGTGTTTGAGATGAACGACCGCCGTGCGGTGCTGGTGGGCATCACGAAGGCCAGCCGCACATTCCAGACGTTCCCGATCGTCTACACGCTCTACAGCCGTGCGGTGCTCTTTGCGCCGGCGGAGCGCAAAGTGCTCTCTTTCGTGCTGGCCCAACCGAGGCACGGCCTCTCGGCAACAGCAGTCTGCCGAGAGATCAAAAAGCAAACGGGACTGCAGGCACTCACCCGTGAGGAGTTCATGGAAAAGACCATTTGGCACTTCCTCTCCAAGACCGGTATTCCAGTGAACTTTGGAATCACCGTTTTTCTCGGATTCGTCGTCGGCACGGCGATTGCAGGCCAAACATTTTATCTTTTCACGGTTGAAAACATCAAGCAATTTGGCGCGCTCAAGGCGATGGGCACGAGTAACTGGACCATTCTCTTGATGGTGCTCTCGCAGGCGATGCAGGTGGGAGCGGTTGGTTACGGGTTGGGCGTCGGACTGGCGGCACTCTTTGGATGGGGGAGTCGCGGCTTCACAAAACTCGCGTTCTTCATGCCGTGGCAGGTGCTGGTGATCACTGGCGCCGCTGTGTTTGTGATCGTGCTTTTGGCGAGCCTGCTATCGATCCGCCGCGTACTCATCGTCGATCCGGCAATTGTATTTCGCGGCTAAGTCTTTCGTGTACGAGTGATGCCCCTATGTCGATTGTTGACGCCGAAGCCGATCGCTCTGATACAGATGTGGCTGTGCGCGTGCGGGGCGTGACGAAGGCTTTTGGCTCGGGCGATTCGCTGACCAAGGCACTGCGAGGAGTCGATCTGGATGTGCCGTACGGCGAGATGTTGATCTTGGCCGGCCCCAGCGGCTGCGGAAAAACAACGCTGGTTTCAATTGTGGCCGGCACGCTGGAGCCCTCTGCTGGCGATGTGATTGTGCTGGGCCAAGATCTGGTCGCCATGAGCCATGGGCGTAAGGTGCGTTTTAGGCGCGACAACGTTGGCTTCGTCTTTCAAACCTATAACCTTCTGCCCGCGCTGACGGCCGCTGAGAATGCTGCCGTGCCGCTGTTGATCGCCGGCTGGCGACGCTCGCACGCGGTGGAAGCGGCCAGCGAGGTGCTGGATCGGCTTGGCCTCGGCGACCGTCTGAAAAACCTGCCGACCGAGTTGTCTGGAGGTCAGCAGCAGCGAGTCGCCATTGCCCGGGCAATCGTTCATGAGCCGCGTCTGCTCGTCTGCGATGAGCCGACCAGCGCATTGGATGCCGAGAACGGCAGGATCACGATGGAATTAATTTCGCGGATTGCAGTGCAACCGGACCGGGCGGTGATCGTTGTGACGCACGACTCTCGCGTCTATTCTTTTGCCGATCGAATAGCCTCGATGGAGGATGGCCGCATCGAATCGGTCGAGGCTGGGCCGCGACGCAGCGGTTTGGCAGTGGCTAGCCGATGAACTGCGGTCAGATACTGCTCCAGCGAAAGGACGTGTAGACTCGTGAACATGTCTATCGCACGTTCAACAACAAAGACTTCACACGATACTCCTGCAGTTGCCCAATCGGACGTGGATACGGCAGGCGACACAGATCTGCGTGATGCGCCAGTGAAGCGGCGCACGCAGCGACGGCGGAGCTTCGCCGATTTCCTCACACAAGTTATTTTGCCTCTTATGGCAATTGTTCTCATGGGCTTTGCCGTCTGGTATGTGCTGGACACAAAACCGTTTGCACGCACTCCGCTGCCACCAATCGAACCCGCTCGGAGCCCGTATGCCGCCACGCTTGCCGCCTCGGGGTTGGTCGAGGCGCAGACGGAGAATATCTCCGTTGGTTCGGCAACACCTGGCGTTGTTGTGCAGGTGCACGTGAAGGTGGGCGACGAGGTGCAGCCGGGCACGCCGCTCTTTCGACTCGATGAACGACAGTTGCAAGGGGAGTTGGCAATCAAACGCGCGGCTGTGTCACAGGTGACCAGTGAGTTGGTGCGACTGGAGGCCGAGCCGCGGAAAGAAAAGATCCCCGTGCTTGTGGCGCAGGTCAGTGAGGCCCAGGCAGCGGTTATCCGAGAGGCCGATGCGCTGCGACGCACGGAGGAGATGGTTGCCAGGAAAGTCATCACTGAGCAGGATTTGGTGGTGAGGCGGGAGGCACTGGCCGCGGCACAGTCCATTCTTGACATGGCTCAGGCCAATCTGGATTTACTGAAGGCGGGCTCGTGGGAATACGACCGAGATGTGTCTCGTGCCGCGGTAGTACGGGCTGAGGCCGATGTCGCCAAAACGCAAATCGAACTCGATAGGCTCACTGTGCGTTCGCTCGTGGCTGGCCGCGTGTTGCAGTTGAATGTGCGGCCGGGAGAATTTGTAGGCACGCCGCCAGGGCAGCCGCTGGTGATTGTTGGCAACATCGAAATGCTGCATGTGCGAGTGGATATCGATGAGTTTGATATCGCTCGATTGAGCAGCACGGCTCCGGCATCGGCTGTGCCGCGAGGCAACCTCCAGGTAAAGTATCCGCTGACATTCCTGCGGGTGGAGCCATTTGTTGTGCCAAAGAAATCACTCACGGGCAACAACACCGAGCGAGTCGATACCCGAGTGTTGCAGGTGATTTATCAGTGTGATTCCATCGGTCTGCCACGGCTTTTTGTTGGCCAGCAGGTAGAAGTCTTTATTGAGGCGGCGGTGCCCGAGCCAACTGCACCGTAGAGCCAGGGCGTTTATTTCTCTATTTTCTTGGGCGAAAAGTAGCATTGCCCTGCAGGCATGGGGTTGGGACAGTTTCCCAGCACACCATGCCACCGAACCCCCACGCACTTCCCGACGCGGTGAAGAGTCGCGCCAGCCTGCGCGAGGGCGAGGCTGCGTGCTTGCAGCGAGTACGCCGATTCGCTCAGGGAGTAATCCTTGTGGTTGGGTTGTTCTGGCAGGATGAGGCCAAGGCCGTCGAACCCATTCCACTGCCGGCCATTGGCGAGCCTGAAACAGTCGGGGTGGTGAGGGGCGAGGCTGAAGCAACCGGGGTAGAGCAGCGTTCGATTTTTGAAAATGGGAGCACGCTCTTCGGCGAGTCGTCCGTTGCATTGCGATCGTCTGCACCGGTTGTGCCGAAGGACACCGGTGGCATGTTTCTCCCGAGCGACAACGGGCGTCTGCTCTGGAAACAGACACTCGCCACAGTGTCGGCCGACTGGCCTGTGGTGCGCACGATTGAACCCAACTTCAATTCGACGCCGCCGCGCGAGGGGCTCATCGAATCCGCGTGGATCGAACCGCCCGGCCAGCCGATCGTCCCCGGCGGCCTGCCTACACGTGCTCAGGTGTGGCCGCCGCGGCGGCAGCGAGTGGTGGTGCGCGTGGTACCCGCAATCAACGGAGCGTGGGTCGATGCGATCGTAGAAACGCAGTCGATTGCCGAGTCGCATGCACCCGCTGGCCCAGGCCGCATTGAACTGGCAGGGGGCTGGGAAACCGATGCAGACGGAAGTGATCGGAAAAACATCACCACCACGCTCGCTGCGAGGATGGCGCCTTCCGTGGACCCGATTTATTCTTTACCGCCACTTGAAAGCGAGGGCATGCTTCGCCCAGAAGACAACCAGCCGCCATGGGCGCACAGCCAATACCCACGGCTGTCTCGTGCGGGCTATAAGGTGCTTGAAGACTACCGCAACTTTTATTCGTGCGAGAGCCTTGTCTGTCTGACGGCGGCCTTTGGGGCGGGGGCTGTCATGGCCAATACGGGGTTTGACACAACGATGCAAAACGCGTGGCAACAAAGCGTAACGCCCACGAGCGTCGGCACGTTTTTTGCCGACTGCAAGCCGATCGGAGAGGGGAGGTATGCCCTCTCGATCTTTGGAGCTGCTGCTATTACAGGTTTACTGTTGGAGGGCCGGCCGTCGGGCGACATCATTGGCGAGTGGGGGTCGCGTTCGCTGCGGATATTTACTGTTGGCGCGCCGCCAGTGTACGTCTTGCAGTTGGCTACTGGCGCGTCGCGTCCCAGCGAGAACAGTTCAGCTGGGAGCAACTGGCATTTTTTCAACGACGACAACGGAGTGAGTGGGCATGCGTTTGTTGGGGCGATTCCGTTTTTAGCGGCAGCTGAGATGGTGGAAAACCCGTGGGCCAAAGGGGGGCTCTACGTCTGTTCGACGTTCGTCGGTTTTTCTCGGATGACCACCGACTCCCACTATCCTTCGCAGGTGTTTCTGGGCTGGTATCTGGCGTGGGCCAGTTCGATGGCCGTGAACCGCACGGAGATCCGCTTCAGCGGCATGGAAGTGAGCGTTGTGCCGCTTCCTACGGCCGACATGGGAGGCCTCGCCGTCGAAGCCCGCTGGTAATCTGGTGGCTGCCAACGTTTTTAGGAGGGCGGCGATGGTGAGCATGAGCCATGTGGATGGTTCCGGCACGACGACCGTCCAGGCTAGACCGTAGGAAGTGTCGGTTGGCGTGGCAGCGAGGTTGTAGTTTTGGTTGAGGCCCACGACGCGGAGCATGTAAGAGCCCGTTAGGGGCACCGAAAGCCGCAGGAACTCTACGGTACTCACCGAGGCGATGGACTGCGCAATCAAGGATGGGGTACCCGCCAGATCAGTTCGCAGGAGTTCGAGCGAAAGGTTGCTGAGGGAAATATCGCTCGCGCTTGCAAGTGTTGAGCCCAGCGTGCGATCGGCAAACCACGTGAGGGCAGCAGTCAGCGTGCTGCCGGCGGCGAGCGACTGACCAAATGTGTAGGAATTCGTGCTGCCAACAGCACCCGTGTCGCTCGCAACGCTGCCCAGATCCCAGCCCCGCAGTTCGAGGCCCGTGCCGCCGCCGTTACCCGCGATACCGAGCGATGTGTTCTGGCCGGAAAAGACATGATTGATGCCGTTGCTCTGGATGCTGGAAGGATCGCCCACATAGATTTTGTAGGCAGCGTCGAGGTTAATCATGCCAGCGCCGACTGAGTTGTCGAGAGCTTGGGTCGTGGTGATGACGCCCCCGGAACTGACTTGGCCGTTGTTCCAGCCGTTGGTGGCCGACGCACCAGCCATCATCGTGGCCTTGATCACCCGGGCATCCAGCATGTCGCTGGATGCCGCACTCGAATCTACAAATAACTTTCCAGCATCGACCATCAGGGCAGCGGCACCTGCCACGACGGGCGCCGCGAAGCTTGTGCCAGCCATGTCGGGAATATAGTACTGGGCTTGATAGGCCCCGCCCGAACCAGCCGTTGGATCGGTGCCCGAAACGTGGCCCCCGGTGACGCCGCCGTAAAACGCCAGCGTGAGATTGTCTCCAGGGGCGGCGATATCAACGGTTGGCCGTACGGCTGTGGTCGTCACCTGCGTGGCGGGATTATAAAAATCGCCGAGGCCTCGGCTGGAGAAACTGGCCACTTGTGAAAACGGTGGCGAAAGAGTGTCACCTGTCATCGCGGCCACAGCGATCCCATTGTAGCCAGAGGCTGGGCCACCCACCGTGTTGGCAGTCGGGCCTTCGTTACCGGCGGCAAATACACCAACGACGTTGTTTTCCTTGAGCAGTGCATCGATGGCGATCGTTTCAGCGACCGTGCCGGAAGAGTCGTCATAGCCCCAACTGCTGTTGATGATATTGGCTCGAGCCGTCGTGCCATTGGTGGTGATCCCGGCACGCATCGCAGTGGTGTAGGCATACAGGAAGCTGGAGTCGGTGGTGTTGAACGATCCGGAATAGACTTCGTCCGGGAAGGCATTCCAACTCGTGGCAATCGAGGCCGACCAAAGTTGTGCCACAGGAGCAATGCCATCCTGATAGGTATATGCGCCGTTTCCGGCGATGGCTTGGCCCACCATCGTGGCGTGCCAATCGTATTGGCCGAGCTGTGTGCCGGCGGTTGTTGGGCCGGCGATGTACTGCGACACTCGCCCCGCGAGGCTCTCTTGACCGTTCCAGATCGCACCGGCTTCAACGTTGGCAACAATTGCACGACTGCCGCCAAAGCCCATCGAATAAAACGTGCTTGCGCCGATCAGATCGTTGACGTAGACGCCATTGAAGATGTTCGAGCCGGAATTGCTCCCAACGACAGCCCAAGCGGGCAAAGCGGGCAGCGTTGCGACAAAGAGCAGGGCGAACGCCAGCGGACACGCCAGACGGCACCGGCGGCAAAAGGGCATGATCCGAATCACAAGCGTTTTTCCTGAGACGTCTCTACCTCTTTGCCCCTTAACGCATTCTATACGTGAGTGGGCCAAAAGGCATTTCCGGCCAGACCCCGCAAAGACCCGCGATGGGGCTCACCACGAGTATGGCATGCGATTGCATCCACATCCAGCAAATCGCCTTCCAGAAATATCGAAGCGATGGATCAGGCAAAGAAGGTCGACAACTGCGACAGTATCGCGGTTATCGCTGGGGTTGTCTGAGTCGCAGACGCAGACGGCCGGTCTTTGAACGCATGGGCTCTGACCGCGGCTTGGAATTGAGAGTTGAATTTGGAGTTGGTGAGATCTCACTGCGATACCGCCGGTCGGCTGCGGTCGCATGATTTTTTTCAATCTCTAGAATGCCGAAATACGGATCGGGATATTGCCAATCGTTTTGAGCCCAGAGGTTTGTGTGGTCAAAAGCCAATGCCCAAGAGACCGAGAGCACACATGCCAGAATCGACTTGTGAACCATCAACTCCACGCCTCAGTTGTTCAGTGCAGCGAGGCAAACGATGGCCTTTCGCCGAGTTGTCATCAGACTCGTTGCTCATCCCAGCGAGAGCATCACCATCGCTACCACAGCCGCGCCCACGCTCATAGGCAGCGGCACAAACATTCGCTGAGTTAAGAAGTCACCCAGAATCACCTCGCGTTCGCTCGTTGGCATGCCGAGCAAGCCTTCAAGATCGCGAAATGGAATCGGCTTTACGGTTGTCGAGCCATTCCTGTATTCAAGCGACTTGCAAAGTGATGCAGTGTGTTGGTGATTTTCCTCCTTGGTTTCCACTACCACGGCCACCGAGGGGCTGGCTGGACTGGATTTGTCGGAGCCAGAGGATTCGGCGGAGCGGTTGATCGTGCCCCGGAGGAGCTCCACGAAGTCGCCGCCAGACATGTCGTCCAGTTGGCTCGCCACCAGCCAAGTATCCACATGTTGATGCTTCAAGTGATTCAGGGCAGCGGCGCCTGACTCACGGAAATGCAGGTTGATTCTACCCAGCCGAGCACTCGCAGCCAGCGACTTGTAGCTCTCGAAATCGGAGTCCACAACGACCACATTTGGGATGGTGGCCGTCATGGTCGTCATGGCCGTCATGCTCGTAGACCAATCGTCGGGATTGTTTTGATCAATGTGCATTCAGGAAACTTCTTATTGAGATGCTTTGAACAGCTTCCCTAGTTGGAAAACAAACACTCAATCTTTCTTGAATTAAACGAATCGCGAATCAAACGATGACGTATTTTCCGAGCCAGAGATGACCGAAGCGTCGGACGACTCAAGGCTAACGGGATCGCGGGTGGCGCGAATCACATCCAACGTGATAGGCCGAACCAGATAGCCGGCGATGCCAGAGGCCAGAGATCGCTGCTCGTCCTCAAGTCGGTACGTGTCGGCTACGATAAAAATCCCCGAACGCATGCCCTCGCCGAGGCGATCCAGCGAAATTCTGGCACCCGATAGCATGGGATCCACATCCCCCTGCAATACTTGGTTGGGCAGCATGTCTAAGAGATCAAAGCCAGACATGTCCGGAAGTTCGTGGGCCACGAGCCAGATGTCGGCACGGAAGCGACGAGCCATCCGCATTGCGCAGCGGCCGTCGGCACAGAAGTGCAAGCCCACCTGGCCAGCACGGGCAGCGATTACAAAATCCCCATACTGGTCGCACGCTGGATCTACGATCACGATTTCGCGAATGCCAACATCTCGTAGCGACCGGCCAGCCACGAGGGGGCGATCAGCGGACGCACCAGATTGTTCACTAAAAGCGGACGAGTTCATCGATTTAACTCCTTGGCGACACGCTCCCCTTCTCAAGAGAACCGGCACGCCGTTCCTATTTTTTCAACGAGACAGAAACTCGAACCTCTACGACGAACACCTACGAAAAGAGCAAACTACACGAGTGAAACAATCGATAGAAATAGGGCAATCGGCAACACGCACAGCAGCACATCTGCCCGCGTGAGGCTCCAGCGGTTGAAGCCAACACTTGGATCCAGAGCGGCCGAGAGGCCGATACGATCAGCGGAAATAGTCACATTGGCTCTCATGAGCATGCCTCCTCAAAAGACTAAAGAATCAAACGCGAAACGAATGAAACACACCAGAAGCAAAAAACCAGAAGCACAGATCGGTGGATACCTGCTCGGTGCTCGCTGCCCTCTTCTTCTCTGCCGTGTTTCTCCATCTCAAGCAGTGCATCTCGCGTGCCAGATTGGATGCCCGCCATAGATTGGGCGGGCATGGAAAACCTGAGAAACATGGAAAACATCGAAAAACGATTTGATTACAGCCAAAACCACACATATTTTCGGCGCAAAAAAATCGACGCAACTGATTCGATAGTCGCCAGTGGGGCAAAGTCGTCTTGGTCGGCCGCTGGGGCGAATCGCTCCAGCGCGGTCAGAGAGTGGCGTGAATCGCCCCAGCACGGCCAGAGAGTGGCGTGAATCGCCCCAGTCGCTGGCCCGCGTTGCTTTTTCTGGTGTTCGATCGAAATCGCATGCTGCAGACAGGCCACAGGCAGGCATGGAATGCCCAATGGGGCACTGAAGATTAAGGATTAGCTTTATGGTCAACTGCCAACCTATGCAACGGCGTGGCGAGATCGTGTCGGCGAACTACAACGGCTTTCAAGGGGCCGGTTGCTTGAGGCATCGTTCTGCATCCGCCTTGGTGTTGCTGGGGCTTCTTTTTTCGTGTGGCGAATGGCTAGGCGATGCCGGCAACTCCGTGGCACTCGCCGAGTGGACCGGCGCAGCGACACCTCACGACGGCCAGCATCTTATGCTCGTGAGGCCCATCGAATTGAAACCAGAGCGTGGGACTGCCGCCGCCCCGACGCAACAGTCAGGGGCC
>Ga0208960_1002230_pt1 | contig 9992 bp, 6 predicted proteins | sample GreLakmeON33MSRF_FD_187703 | JGI IMG/M metagenome (GOLD analysis project Ga0208960, IMG submission 187703) | Freshwater lentic microbial communities from great Laurentian Lakes, MI, USA - Great Lakes metaG ON33MSRF (SPAdes) | ecosystem: Environmental > Aquatic > Freshwater > Lake | place: Great...
TATCTGGTACTAGTGCAGTTTAGTAGTGTTGGCTGCGAAGTGCCTGCTGGTTCGGTGATTCCGGATTCTGCATCGCAGCCGGCATGCGCGCGAGTGCTATCAGCCGTTTGTTTTTTAACAGGCAACAAGCAGCCAGGCCTGCATTGTGTGGAAGTGCAGCAGCGGCAGCCTAATCGCCCACCGCCGCTGCGCGGGTGGGATTCTATGGAAAGTTTTTGGCGGCCGGCCAGAGCGCGCGCGAACGGAGAATCAATGCCGATGGGTTGCCCGAGGCGCAGGCAAACCCAGCTTAAGAGCAGCAGCAGAATACCGGTCTGTGCGGTTTGCGCCGCAATCAGCACCGGCAACGGCATTGGCAGTTGCGCAAGCAAAGTGGGATTGAGAGCTAGGGCGTAGGGGAATACCGCCAGCGTACCAAGTGCTCCGGCAACGGTCCAGAAGGCGGCCAACCGAGCGTGTTGCATTGCAGTAAGAATTTCGATTACCTCCGCCGGGGTGCGATGCAAAGAATTGCGATTGCGGCCAGCCAGAGAGAGGTAAAACTCCCGGGCCACCAGTCTGGTTTGTTTAGGTAAGTAATTGGGTTGATCCAACCATTTCGCATTATTTGGCGCATTGATGGGGCGTAGCCCCACCGATTCATGGTTATAGACCAGGTACATTTATCAGAGCATCGAACAGATGCAGTCATTGCCCATGGGACAATAGGCGGATAGAAGTTGGGGCAAGGTGTTACTAGACAAACAAAGATAAGTACTGTAATATGTATTAATATTGGAAATGTAAGTTCGTTTGTTTGACTTGGTGCTTGTGCTGCGCAGAGGGTTTGAGCGCGAAGTAGCGTGGCTGGAATGCAAACACCAGTACCATAGTTAAGGAGGTAATTTATGCGCGTATAAATACAGATTACAGTTCTTAGGACTCGTTTTTATATTGTTAAGTTTGCTACAAAAAGGAGGCAAAAAAAATGGTAAAACAACAGTGGTCCATAATAACAGTGGCTTTAATTGCATGTTTGGTGCTGGCAGCATGTGCCGCGCCAGCCCCGGCGCCAGCTGTCGAACCAGCGGCGGCGGCTCCCGCAACCGAAGCGCCGGCGGCTACCGAAGTGCCGGCGGCTACCGAGGCGCCGGCGGCTACCGAAGTGGTGGCGCCTGCGAAGTGTGTGAAGATTGCCAACTACGAGACCAGCGGAGAGAAGTCGTCCATGGATCCGTCGATCCTGTACTCGGGCGGCGACGCCCCATATATTTACGGGGTTTATGAGCGCTTAGTTGATGTGACCCCGAACTTCGAGGTCGTGCCAGAGCTGGCTGAGAGTTGGGAGTCGAATGCAGACGCAACCGAGTGGACGTTCCATCTGCGATCGGGTGTCAAGTTCCATGACGGCACTGAGCTTACGGCCAAGGATGTTGTTTATACGTTCCGGCGCATCCTAGATCCTGCTACAGGATCTTCTGGGTTGGGTGTGTTATCTGCCTCGATTACCCCTGATGGAATTACTGCGAAAGACAATCACACAGTGGTGTTCAAGACGGCTGAACCAGCTGTGATGCTGCCCCTATTACTCACCACAAAGGAAACCGGGATTGTCCGCGATGGCGCCAAATCTGAGGATTTGCGCGTGCGGGGCAATGGCACTGGTCCATTTATGCAGGACACCTTTACGCCTGGAAGCGATTATATCAAGCTGGTTGCCAATCCAAGTTACTGGCAAGCCGGAATGCCAAAGGCGCCCTGCCTCGAAATCCGCACTATCCAGGAAGCCACTACAGCCACAGCTGCGTTGCAGAGCGGCGAGCAAGATCTTATTTTGCAGGTCGATAGCGCTGCTGTTACTGTCCTCAAGGGTGATGCAAATATCAGTTTGCTTGAAACAGCAGCTGGAAACTCGATGACCTTCTCGATGTTTACTGATACCCCGCCCTTTGATAACGTCAAAGTTCGTGAGGCCTTGAAGAAGGTGATAGACCGCAAAGAGATGGTTCAAACTGTTTTGCTTGGCCTGGGCGAAGCGGGTGCTGATAACCCCATCCCGGTCAGTGATCCCCTCTCCTATCTAAATAGCCAAGGCGCACCTGTTCAAGATATCGAGGGCGCAAAAAAGCTATTGGTTGAAGCCGGATACAGTACAAGCAAGCCGTTGAAGTTCGATCTGTATACAGGTGAGGGAGTTCCTGGGGTAAATCTCATGTCCCAGGTTTTTGCTGAACAGGCGGCTAAGGCGGGTATCCAGGTTAATATAATCCAGACCCCTTCTGAGAGCTTCTGGGATGATGTTTGGCTGAAGCAAAGCTTCGTCACGTCAGCTTGGTCGCGGCGACCGGTAATTTTGGCGGAAGGTATGGCTTATAAGTGTGACTCTAAGTACCCTGAGACGCACTGGTGCCGTCCCGAGTTCGATAAGTTAGTGGCTAAAGCCGGTAGTACTGTCGACCCTAAAGAGCGCGCTGACACTCTACACCAGATGCAGCAGATGATCGCTGAAGATGGTGGAGTGATTGTTCCCATGTTTGTTCACTCCGTGAGTGGACTGCGGGCCAACTGCAGTGGTTGGCTACCACATGTCCAGAACTTCAACCATGACTGGAGTCAAATCACTTGTAAATAATCTCAAAACTGACAAGTAAGGCAGCCTTGCGGGGTATATTCTTGCCCCGCAAGGCTTACCATGCGAATGTATTAATCTGGCCCCGGCAGTTCAAGGTAGTCCAAATCGTGATTGTTCGAACGATATTTAGGCGTCTGGTACTATCCCTATTCACATTACTCTTAGTATCGATCACAATCTTTATTGCACTAGATGTACTTCCAGGCGATGTGGCCACACGCGCTCTTGGACGCTTTGCTACTGAAGAGCAAAAAGCTATCTATCGCAACAAAATGCACTTGAATTCACCCGTCCACGAGCGTTACATGATCTGGGCGGCCAACGCTGTCCGGGGTGACTTTGGTTATTCATTGATGAGCGAGCGTTCAGTGACAGATATCATCGCGCCGAAACTACGTAATACATTAATATTGGCGATGTACGCATTCGTGCTTCATGTTCCCGTTACGTTAATCTTGGCGATCCTCAGTGCCACAAGGAGAAACACCCTTACAGATAACGCGATTTCTGTTGCCATGCTGGTCGGCTTATCCATTCCCGAGTTTTTATTGGCCACGTTATTGCTTCTCTTATTTGCCGTGAAAATACCGATCTTCCCGACCATGTCTGTTTTGGAGAACGTCAAATCGTACGGTGATCAGCTGCGGATACTGGCATTGCCGACGCTCACCCTGGCGATTGTTGTGTCAGTCTACAGTGTGCGCATGTTGAGGGAGAATTTGATCGAAATATTAAGCTCAGACTATATTAAGGTTGCTAGTCTTAAGGGGCTAACAACCTGGCAGGTGGCTTGGCGGCATGCGGTACCGAATGCATTACAGCCTACTTTGAATACCACCGCCCTCAACTTAGCGTACTTAATGGGCGGTGTCGTGGTTGTGGAGCGCGTGTTCGCGTATCCGGGAATGGGAAGCCAGCTGGTCAGTGGCATTCAATTGCTTGACATTCCTGTGGTGGAAGCGATAGTGTTAATTGTTGCCACAGTGTATATCTTATCTAATCTTGTGGCTGATTTGGCGGGTATTTTACTCACACCACGTTTGCGCACCCTCTAGGTAGACAATATGATGCAAGGTGCGCTAAGTGTTAGCAAGTTTCAGGGAAGATTTCTTCACAAAGCTTGGGAGTATTTTCTTACGCTGCCCGCTTCGTTGTTAGTTGGAGGTCTGATCCTTATTGTTTATGTGATGGTTGCCATCTTTGCGGACCAAATTGCTTCTTACACCTATAACAAGGTTGGCGTAGGCCTGCCGTTTAGCCAGCCGTCTCGGGAACATCTCCTCGGCACTGACCAGTTGGGCAGGGACGTTTTCAGTCGGGTTGTGTATGGAACGCGCTATGTACTCGTGCTTTCTTTGTCCGGTACCGCTCTGGGCTTGGTAGTGGGTGGACTGCTCGGTTTAATTTGTGGATATGTCGGTGGATTATTGGATGAAGTGGTTATGCGCATTAGTGAAGTATTTATTAGCATTCCCTTTATTGTTTTAGCCCTTGTAGTGATTGCCGCCGCGGGGCCGGAATTGAGTGGTAACCCCTTGTTACTGATTGGCGTCATTGCAATTGTGTACGCGCCGCGCAGCGCCCGGATGGCGCGGGCTGTGGCGATGGAGGTCTCAGCGCGTGATTTCATTACCGTCGCTCGCTTGAGGGGTGAGAATTCCTGGTCGATCGCCCTGCGAGAATTGTTGCCAATGACAACGGGCACCTTGTTGGTTGAATTTTCCGTGCGCGCTGGTTATGCCCCGGTGTTGATCGGCTCATTAGGATTTCTGGGCTTTGGCGCGAAGCCGCCCAGTCCCGAATGGGGACTGATGATTAGCGAGAATCGCAGCGCGATAATTATTGCGCCGTGGACGGTGCTTGGACCAGGAATAGCGCTGGCTTTTCTGGTTGTTGGCTTAAACTTTTGTACGGAGGGCATCGCGCGCGTCATGGGTCGTTCCGTTCAGCGTGCCCCGGTATGATCGCTAAATAACCGCAAGCGCGTAGCTCTGTTTTTGTGAAGTCTTCGGCTCGATTGCGTTGAATCATGCATGGTTAATCGCATGCCTCTGATGGAAGTCCGTGAATTAGTGGTCGATTACTGGCAGCAGAGTCGATGGGTGACCGTTGTTGAGGGGCTGAACCTGGATGTACGCCCAAGGGAAACATTCGGGTTGGTCGGCGAGTCTGGCTGTGGCAAGTCGACTACCGCTAACGTAATGCTGGGCTATCGACCCGGTGGCTCCCGTTACCGGAAAGGTAGTGTCACCTTCGAGGGGAAGGATCTACTCACGCTGCATACTACGGAACTGAGGCGACTGGTGGGTAGTCAAATCAGTCTGGTAACGCAGAATCCGGCGACGGCTCTCAGCCCCGGGATGCAGGTGGGCAAACAGATTGCCGAGGCGGTTTTGGTCCATCGATACTGCTCTAGCGAGGCGGAAGCCCGGAAGCGCACCCTAGATTTGATTGGCTTGGTTAGTCTCGCATCGCCTTCTAAGGTGTACGGGAAGTATCCACACCAACTGAGTGGAGGGCAACAGCAACGCATCCAGATCGCTATGGCGCTGGCTTGTGATCCGCGCCTGGTGGTGTTGGATGAACCGACGACCGGACTTGATGTCACCACACAAGCACAGGTACTTGATCTGTTGATAGACTTGCGTGCCCAGTATGGATTGTCGATGTTTTACATCACACATAACCTCGGGGTTGTGGCGCAGATTTGCGACCGGATTGGCGTGATGTACGCCGGGCAACTTGTTGAAGTTGCTCCGCGCCACGAGTTATTCAGCCAACCCAGACATCCGTATACTCATGGCTTGATTGCGTCCGTGCCACAGATGAGCGCTCCGTCACGCAAACAGGGTCTTCTCTTAAGAGGTTTGCTACGTCGCGATGAATTGCCATCGGGATGCCCATTTGCGCCACGTTGTGAATTTGCGATGGAGCGCTGTTACCAAGAACATCAAGAATTAGTGCAGTTAGATGAACACCATCAGGTAGCTTGTTGGCGAGTCAATGAGATCCCCACTTTTCAGGAACGAGTTGCAACTAGCAAATCTACGACCTCACGAGCGACTGTCCTGGCGATTATTCCTGATGAAAAGCCACTGCTGGAGGTGAAGGACTTGCAGGCAGGTTATGTAGTTCGTGGCTCGCTGTTAGATCCAAGACGAAAATTTTTGTCCGTCGTGCAGAATATTGGAATCACAATCCGATCAGGAGAGACTTTTGCACTCGTGGGTGAATCAGGCAGCGGTAAGACCACGATTGCCCGTGCTCTGGCGGGTTTGCTTCCATTTGTTTCTGGCGAGGTGCGGTTTGATTACAACTACGATCTAAGACTCCCGGTGGGCAAACGCTCCCGCGAGCTGCTGCGCCTGATCCAGTTTATCTTTCAGAACCCCGATGCTTCGCTGAACCCGCGCCAAAGAATTTTCCAGATCATCGGGCGGCCATTGCGAATTTTCTTCAACTTAAGTGGGAAAGAGCTACGAACTCGTACTGAAAAGTTGTTGGATGATGTACGCCTAGAAGCGCGTTACGCGCAACGCTACCCAGATGAGTTGAGCGGTGGGGAACGCCAGCGGATTGCCCTTGCACGAGCCCTTGCTGCTGATCCCAAGCTCATCCTATGCGACGAAATTCTCTCAGCCTTGGATGTATCCGTCCAGGCAAATGTTCTTGAACTGATGATTGATCTTCAAGCCAGGACGAATATCGCTTACCTTTTTATCACTCACGACTTGGCGGTGGTGCGGTCGATGGCTCACCAAGTCGGCGTGATGTACAGGGGTAACCTGTGCGAGAGTGGACGTGTGGAGGAGGTTTTCAATCCGCCCTTCCATCCGTATACCTATCTTCTGATCAGTGCTGTACCGGAGGCGGACCCTAATCAAGTGATGCCTTCGATGCGCCTCGATCAAGGCGTGTTATTAGATGATAGAAAAACTGCCTGTCCCTATGCTTCGCGTTGCCCATGGAAGCTTGGTAGCATTTGTGACGAGCAGGAACCACCTTGGCAGGCAACAAGTGAGTCGCACCACGTGCGCTGCCATATCCCGGTGGATGACTTGAGGGAGCGCGAGTCTAAATTGCTGCGGATTAGGACGTGAAGCTGAGCCATTCACGGCGGTACAACAACCATCTGCCCGTCGCAAGCAAATGTTCGTGGCAGCTTGTGGAAATTTGCGATGAGTTTGCATGTTATAAAAACAGTGTAACTGATGCTCGGACATGCGACTGCCGCGCACCGCTTGCGGTACTTCAGGCTCGGGCACTGTAGTTGTGGGCTTATGGTGAAAGTGTCGGTCTGGCCGAGGTGACGGCCGGTGATACTAACTATGTAACTGAGTTCACAGGCAAACTGTAGACGCGTTTGTCGAAGGAGATGCAGTGAAAATTACAAACCTCGAAGTCTTTGTTCTCGGTGACTCGCAGCGACTTGACCTTAACGATGTTTCGTATGTGGAGGAGCTGCCGTTTTTGCGGATTTTGACTGACGAAGGAATTAGTGGGCTGTCGGAGATGTTTCGGGTGCCTGGTGGCGTAGCAAGAGCGGTAGTCGGTGGCGCGGACTCGGTGTTCGGAATACTGTTGGTGGGCGAAGACCCAATTCCACCGGAACGACTGTGGCACAAGCTCTACAACAGCTTAATGCATTCCAGTCGGCGTGGATGGGTCATCCGGTGTCTTGGCGCAGTTGATGTTGCGCTCTGGGATATTTTTGGCAAGGCGCTCAATCGTCCGGTTTATCAGCTTCTTGGCGGCGCTGAGCGATGCGATTATCAGATAGATAACGAGCAGCATCGGCATGAAGTTGTGCCTTACTGCACCATAGTATCTAGCACCAATCAACGCGCCACAGTTCTGCATGAGCAGGTTGAGCGCGCAGTCGAACTGCAGGTGCTCGGCTACCGGGCGGTCAAGGTGGAGCCGCTGAATTCGACACCTGCAACCGTGATCGAGCTTGCCCGATTAACGCGCGAGGCTATAGGGGCGGAGATGATTCTCTGCCTTGATGTGGGCTACTTGTGGAATGATGTCGCTGTGGCAATCAAAGTCAGTGAAGCGCTGGCAGAATATGATATTTTCTTTTTTGAAACGCCATTTCCTGTGGATTCGATGGAACTGTATGCGCAGCTGGCTGCCCATACTTCCCTTCGAATTGCTGCCGGAGAACATGCAGTTACGCGCTGGGAGTTTCTAGATTTCATGGATCGGGGCAAGATGAGGGTCGTACAGCCGTATATGACGACTTGTGGTGGCTTGACGGAAGCCAAGCGGATTGTCGAGCTTGCGATGGCGCGCGGAGTTCTGGTATGCCCCGGCAATTGGTCTACTCACGCGCTTGGTACTGCGACTGTCCATCTGGCGGCTTACTCTCCCATCACGCCCATCTTTGAGTCAGTACACCCAGATGCGCGATCGTCTCCGCTGCGCAAGGCTATCTACGAACTGGGGCTTCCGATTGTGCGCGGTGCCATTGCTCTACCCGATCGCCCAGGGATCGGATTCGAGATGACCGATGATGTGATTGAGCATTTTAGTATTGGCTGATTTGTGTGGAGCGTGTAGGAGCGGCGCATTTGTAGTTGAGTTCACTGGTGTAGTATCAACTACAACTTTGGTGGTCGATAGAGTACTTTGTCCCCGACGCGAATCTCAACATCTACCAGAAAGGGTTGCAGACCATTACGGTTTATGCGCATGCCCAAGCCGGGCGCATCTGGTGTGTGCAGATAGCCATCACGATCTGGTAGGAGGTGATTTTCTGTTATTGCGACCGCCAGCGCCTTGAGTTCGAACGGGTATTCGCAGATCACGTCCTGCTCTAGGCCGGCGAAAGGTTGCAGGGAGGCGCTAAGGGCAAGGTGGGAGGTAAACGTGTGATTGACATAGGCAACGCTACGGGCATGGGCATAATCTGCCACTTGCTTTGCGACGCTCAGCCCGCCAATGCGCCCAGCATCGATCTGGACATAGCCGAGTCCGGCGTAGTCTATCAGGTGTTCTGCCATGTAGCGGGTGTGACTGCCTTCGCCTGCGGCCAGTTTGACGCTGCCACAGTGTTTCGCAAGAACGCGGTAAGCATTGAGTGCACCGGAAGCAAAGGGCTCTTCCAGCCAGGTGGCCCTGCAGGCTTGCAGGGCAGGCAGGCGCAGGGCTGCTTTATTTACATCGTCTTGCCAGACTGTGCCGATGTCGATCAACAAAATGCCATCAGTGCCCAGCCCTTCCCGGGCCGCCATAAAGTGGTCGGCGTCCAGCTCGGCGCTGCCCAACCCAATCGGTCCCCAGCCAAACTTTGCGGCGCGGTAGCCAGCCCGACATGCGGCACGCCCTTTTTCAAGCGTGGCCTGCGGCGTGGCACCGAATAGCATCGAAGCATATGGCAGTTTGGGATAAGTCCGTTCATAACCAAGCAACCGCCACACCGGCTCGCCCAGCCGCTTGCCCAGTAGATCCCACAGCGCGATATCGATGCCGCTGATCGTGTGAGTGATCGAACCGCCGCGCCCGAGCCAGAAGGTGTTTTGATGCAGCTTCTCGCTGACGCGCTCGGGCTCGAGGGCGTTTTCCCCGCGGTAGAGCGGCTCGAGGATCTGCAACGCACCCTTTGCGAGGGTATCGCTGGTGAAGGCGCTGCCGAGGCCGGTCAGGCCCTCGTCGGTATGGACCACGACCAGCGTGTGAATGCAGTCGTCGGGCCGGAGTTCGTTGGACCATCCGCCTTCGGGAGTCGCGCCGCGCAATCCGGCGCATCGGATTTCGGTGATTTTCATTTCGGGTCGATTAAAGATTTAAAGAGACTTCCGGCTGAAGAGTTTGGCCTTGGGCTCGAAGGGCACGTTCGGATCGAGCGGGAACAGCGGGCGGATGCATTTCGTGTGGCCGAGGTAGGGCAGGTTCGCGCTGGTCGAGCCCGGGGCGTCCACGTTGACGACCCGCGAGCACCAATCCTTGAACATGTGCCGCTCGCATTGGGGGGACTTGACCACGACCAGGTCGAAGCGCTTGGGATCGCAGCCGTGCGCGTAGAACAGCGCCCGGTCGTAGAGGCTCACGGCGCGGCTGGTGACCACGAGCGTGTAATTGTTCGCGACGATGACCGCGGTCTCGCCCGCATACCACGAATCGCCGAACGACTCGCTTTGAAAATACCCGTCGGACAGAAGTCGCACGCGCCCTTCGATCGGCAGCGGCTTGAAACGCCCGGTGTCGAGCGCCCCGCCCACGGTGGTCCGGACCGTACCGCCGATCCCCGCGGCAAAGGCCGCTTTGACTGCGGCCGGATCGACGATCGGCACCAGCGCCCGACCGCGATAGCCGAACTGCACCAGCGCGGCGAGGATCGCGTTGCTGTCGCCCGACGCGCCCGAGCAGGCCGCCGCGA
>Ga0208960_1002231_pt1 | contig 9989 bp, 8 predicted proteins | sample GreLakmeON33MSRF_FD_187703 | JGI IMG/M metagenome (GOLD analysis project Ga0208960, IMG submission 187703) | Freshwater lentic microbial communities from great Laurentian Lakes, MI, USA - Great Lakes metaG ON33MSRF (SPAdes) | ecosystem: Environmental > Aquatic > Freshwater > Lake | place: Great...
GTCCATGGCGCCAATGGCGTCGGACTTTTCGGTGGCGCGGAAATGTTCGTCGACGGCGGCCAGCATGCTGCGGCGGCGGTCGAAGCGCTGCGTGGTGACATCCTTCGGGGCGAGGAGATCGCGGACGGCGAAGCCCTTGTTGGCCGGGTCGCTTCCAAGCGCAAACGGACCAAAGGCGCTACTCATGTAGCCGGTGCCCTGGTCAGGGATGCTCTGGCTCGGGACGACGACGTAGGGCGGCAGGTTGTTGCGCGAACCCTGCTCGTGCGAGATGACCGAACCGTAACTCGGGAACTTGAGTGCGGGGCTCGGGCGGTAACCCGTGAACATGTTGTGCGTGCCGCGTTCGTGGGCCGCTTCGCCGTGCGTCATCGAACGGACGACGGTTAGCTTGTTCATGATCTTCGCGATGTTAACAAACTTCTCGCCGACGTATTCGCCGGGAATGGAGGTCTTGACTGGCGTGTAAGGGCCACGGTAATCGGGAGAGGCGAAAGGCTTCGGATCCCACGACTCGTGCTGCGCCATGCCGCCCGGCAGATAGATGTGGATGACGGAGTCCGCCATCGCTGCATAAGCTTCGACCTTAGGCATTTCGGACGCCTGCAAGCGCAACATATGGGAGAGGCTGAAACCCATCGTTCCAATCATGCCCACCTGAAGAAAGTCGCGCCGACTTAAGCCCGATAGGGAGTCGGGGTGGTTGCCCTGGCAGTGCTTGTGGAGTTTCATGGGGTTGGGGTGCTTATGTTTTAGACAGACGGACTTCCAACAGGTTGCAAATAAAACACCACTATGTGACGGCCTTGATACGATGGGGAATAGTCATATATATATTATAGTTCATATTTTTTTGAACACCCATTGACGGTCCCCTAATGTCCTTTTGACACTTCCCCTTAGTCCGAGTTAAAAACCTACGCACCTACCCCCAATGAGCCCCCCTACCCATGATGACCCCTCCGGCGATGAGCCTAAAAGCTTAAGTTGGGGCTTCCGCTTCATCTTAATCACCTCGGCTTTATACATCGCAGGTTGTTCGGCATTCTTCTCGGTCCGGGGACTGGGCCTACTCTTCATCGGATCCGACGTGCAGGTCATGATTATGGCGGCGAGCCTCGAGATCGGTAAGCTCGTCGGCGCCTCTTTCCTCTATCGTTATTGGGAATTAATCAATGGCGCCCTGCGCTTTTACCTTACCCTCGCCGTCCTGCTCCTGATCGCCATCACCTCCTTGGGAAATTACGGGTACCTGGCCCGCGCCTACGAAAAAACTCTCATCAATAACGCGCGCAATGAAGCGGCGATCGCCGACCTCGACAAACAAATCTCCGAGGTACAGCACCAGATCGAAGAATCGCGCGGCAAAAACTCCCGCATCAATAACTCCGGCCGGGAAGATATCGCCAAGGCCCAAGATCGCCTGACGCAAGCGACCGAATCGCTCAACCAATCGCTCGCCCGCCTCCAAGAGCAACGCAAGGCCCTGAGCGAACGTCGTACGCAGGAATTAGCCGCGCCGATGCAACGCACCGCGGAGCAAGTGGGCGTCATCACCAAGAGCATCGCCGCGGAAGAAGCCGCCAGTGCCAAGGCCGTGGGAGCTGAAGAATCGACCCTCGCCGGCCTTAACGAACGCATCAAAAATCTCGACCAAGCCGTCGAAGGTTACACCAAGCAAGGCGTAACGAATCAGCTCCTGTTCTTCGAAAAAGATAACATCCGTCTCGGCCAGGAACTCCGCGAACAGCAGAAACCCGAGCGCGACCAGATTCTCGCCAAGCTCACCGAAACCAGCAACCGCATCGAAAAGATGCGCAGCGAGGCCAACGCCCGCATCGAACGCCTTCGCGGCGAACAATCGAAGAACAACGTCGCGACCACCCAGGAAGTTTCCCAGCTCCGCGAGTTCTTCAATCTCGAACTCGCCCGCATCGACAATGACGAAAAGAACCTGCGGAAGAGCGGCACGGACGGGATCACGGACTTGGAAAAGCAACTCGCGGCCCTGCAGGAAAAATCCCAAGGCACGACGACCATGACCGATGCTGAAATCGAAGCTCTTTATAAGAGTATCCGCTCGCGCAACGACGAAATCAGCCAACTGCGTGATGCGATCGCAGCTTCCGACATCGGTTCATACCGCTTCGTGGCCCGCGCCTTCGACGCCGAAGCCGACGACGTTGTCAAGTGGCTCATGCTGGCGCTGGTCGCCGTCTTTGACCCGCTCGCCGTGACGCTGATCATCGCGTTTAACATGGCCGTCCAGGTCCGTCGCAAGCGCCGCACTGGCGAAGCCCGCGAAAGCCAAGGTGGCGCCGGCCAAGCGGCTCGCACCGCCTGGGGCGCATGGGAAATCACCGTGGTCGTGGTCTTGACCAGCATCATCACGCTCATCGCCGCCTGGCTCTGGGCCACCGAACGCTCCAATCAATCCGCCCGCTCTAATGCCGGTTCCTCGAGCCTGATCCCGGGCGACAGTTTCGCCGTCGTGACTTTTCGCCCCGACGAACTTCGCCAAAAAGGCAGCCAAGCCTTCCCCGAATGGCTCGAGCGGACGGGTGGCAAAGGGATGACAGTGGCGATCGCCGAGCTTCTGAAGAACGGCCTCGATCCTCACTCTGAGATTTATGGTTTCGCGAAATTTCCGACCAACAAACAAGGCCAGGGCACCCACCAGAACCCGGTCATGATCTGCGGCGCCATCATCCGCGTCACCGATCCCGTCGTCGCCGAAGTCGCACTCTCGCGCATCGCCGATCAGATGAACGAAGCCATCCGCAGCGAAACCGGCCGCGGTGCTTCCAGACTGACCCGCAGCCGTTCGATGGTGAAATATGGGGAGGGCCGTTACATGGACCCAGAAGGCGGGTTTTTTACCTTTGGTCTGACGAACCGGACCGCCATCATCTTAGTTGAGTTCGAAGGTAACAGCGCGACGCCTTGCGTGGAACAAGAAATCCGCGAATGCCTCACCCGCTTTGACTCTAAAAATCTCAAGCCGGGCGAATTGCGCGACAAACTCCCCTCTTATTCCAAAAGCAGCCCAGGCGCCTTGACCTTCTGGCTCGACTCCAATCGGTTCTTTCGTCGCCTGCCGATGAGCGACGTCACCCGTGGGCGCTACGAACAGATGCAGACCGCGCTGGATTTCGAATTGATGATGACCGTCCGCACGAACGGCAATGACAGCTTAGTGCTGAACGGCCGTTACGTCTATCAATTCGACCGCTTCCGCGAAAGCGCCAGTCGCGACCCCTTGCAGCTCGTCGCCTCGGGCATCAACCCCAAGTCACCAGACCTCGGCTGGAAGATGATCAACCGTTGCGTCGATACGCTTGACTACGAATCGATGGTCGAACGTATGCGTGGAGCCTTGAGCGACGAAAAGGCCGCCGGCGCCCAGCAAGTCCTGGTGGAGAAATCGATCAGCACCCCGCGCGATGCCCAGTTCACGATGAACACGCGTTTTGACGCCAAAGCCGGCCCGCCTATCATGGCCGCCCTGCAAATTCTTTCCCAATAATCCCATGAGCCTGCGCACGCACCTCAATCTCGGGCTCATCGCCGTAGGTGTGGGGTTGCTCACCGGCTGCGCCGCAGGTTCCGCTGACAAAGGGGCGGACGAAAGCAATCCGAGTCCACCAGCGGTCAAAGCATCGCCTTGGTATAAACCCGATTGGCTCAGCTTGCCCTCCTGGAAGATCTTCGGCGGAGAAGAGACCACGCCTCAACCCAAAGCCGTAGCAGTCAAGAGCCCGACCCCCGACGCCAAAGATGCCGACGCCGAGGCATGGAACGAACCCAAGGCAAAGCCCAGCAGCCGCGAGGCAAGCAAAGAGGCGACCAAACCCAAGCCCGTCGCCCCAACCAATACGGAGACCAAGCCCAAGGCAGAAACCACGGTGGCCGTAAAAACCACCGAGACCGCCGAGGACTCCCCAAAGCTCAATTCGACGATCATCAAACAATCCGAGATTAAGACGCCTTCGACCACCGCCCCAGCCCAAGGAGTAGCGGTCAATGGCACCGGCAGCAACGTGAGCGGCAAGCCGCGCATCCCCTTGCCTTTCCGTCTCAGCGAATGGATTTCAGACGAACAGGCCCATAAGGCCTGGCGCGACAAACAGGTCGAAAAACTTTCGGACGAAGCCCGCCACCGGCTCGAACAGCAGCAGAAACTTCACGGGACGATTACTCGCTTTAAAATCAACGAACAGACGGGCGAAATCGAGAAGGTAGCGGAGCCAACGGTAAAGAAATAATTCCCCGTTCAGTCCCGTAAAAACAAAGCAGGGCGGGATATCTCCCGCCCCTGCTTTGTTTAAAGCGAACCGAAGCTTATTTGATTTCGGCGACGGCGACGTTGCGATACTCGACCTTCATCTTCACGCCGCCGTGGACCTGGAGGCCGACCGGAGCAGCCTTAGGGTAACCAGCGTCGACGTAATTCGAAACCTGCTCACCATTGATCCAGACGGAGTAGGTGTCGCCCTTAGCCTGGAAGCGAATCTTGTTCCATTCGCCGCTCTTCCAGAGGGTAGCGACCTTCGGGGCCCAACCGGCTTCAGGATACTTACCGATATAGAAAGCGCCGGTCATATCCTTCTTCAGAGAACGAGAAACGCCGATTTGCATCTGGATGTCCTTCTTACCGGCGGCATCCTTACGAACCATGATACCGCTGTCGATTTCGCCGCTGAAACGGCATTCGCACTCGATGACGACGTCTTGGTAGGACTTCTCCGTATAGAGCATATTGCCCTTTTTATAGTCCTTGAAAGCTTCCTTGTTCTCGCCCGTGAGAATTCCGTCGGCGGCGGTCCAGAAAGCGTCGTCGCCAGAGGTTTTCCAGCCGGCGAGATCTTTACCATTAAAAGCTGACTCGAGCTTTGGCTCAGCGGCGGAGGCCGAGACGATGAGAGCAGCGAGAGCCGCCAGGAAACGGAGGGATTTCATATTTGGGGTAGGGTGAGGGATAGGGGTAGGGTGAGGAGATTCAACCCCAGAGCGAAACCGGAAGCAGAAAGCTGTTTTCCGAAATCCATTTGCCTCCCGTTGTTCCACCCCCTACCCCTCTTCCTACCCCCACCCTTAACCACCCCCCATGTCCATCCTCCGTATCCTAACCCTCCTCGCCGTGGGTTCCCTCGCCCAAGCAGCCGAAATAAAATATGAATTCGTGCCCAACTTCCTCGGCACGCCTCCCGGCAAGGCCCAGATTGGCAACGGCCACGGCGAGATCGCGGTCGACGCCGCCGGTAATTTCTACGTCAGCGTCCAGGAGAAGGACGCCGGCATCCAAGTTTACGGAAAAGACGGTAAATACCTCAAGGCCCTCGCCCTACCGGCGTCCCTGCACGGTTTCGTCATCCGTAAGACTGAAGAAGGCGAATTCATCTTCGCGGCGGTCCTCGGTGAACAACGCTTCATCAAAGCCAAACTCGACGGTACCATTGTCATGGAAATCAAGTCCGACGCCTTCCCGGCCGACAAAGGCAAGGCCAAGGACAAGAAGGGCAACGACGTGAACGCGTTGAAGCTCACCAACTGCGACGTGGCGCCGAATGGCGACATCTACCTCGTCGACGGCTACGGCAAGAGCTGGATTTTCGTCTTCGATCAGACGGGTAAGTTCAAGAAAGTCTTCGGCGGCCCCACGCAGATGGTGGACGGCAAGGGCTTCGCCAACACCCACAAAATCTTCGTCGACACGCGTTTCAGCCCGGCCCGCCTACTCTGCCTCGACCGTGGCAACAACCGCATGTTCCACCTCGACCTCGATGGCTCCAACCCGCAGATGATCGCCAACACGGGCCTGCGCAATCCCTCCTCCGCCTCGTTCCACGGCGACCTGATGTGCGTCGCCGAAATCGCCGGCCGCGTCTCGGTCTGGAACAAGGAAGGCAAGATGCTCGCCGAACTCGGCTCCAACGAACGGATCGCCGAGGACAAAGCCAAGGGCATCAACAAGGAAACTAACACGCCCAAGGTGCCCCCCACTGACTGGCGCGAAGGTGTGGTAACCTCGCCCCACGGCATCACTTTCGACAACGACGGCAACATCTTCGAGACCGAGTGGAATACCTTCGGTCGCGTGCTGCGCTGGGACCGTAAGTGATCCGCGCACTGCGCCAACTGGTCGTAACGTGGGGAGCCCTTGTGCTGCCCTTGTTCGTCTGCGCCCATAACGGCGAAGTGCTCCTGGCTCGCCTGACGATGCATGCCGACGGTGCGTGCTCGCTGAAGGTGACGGCTGACCTGGAGGCGAACTTCAACATCCGCGAGCGCGCCGAGTTGGCGAAGGTCGCTGCAGGGCTCTTCATCGTCTCGACCGGCAGAGATCTCTTCCCGCTCACGCAAGCAGCGGGCACGCCGGACTTCTCCTCGTCCACGAAACTCGACCTCGATTCGCCCTTCCAGCACACGCCGGAGGAGCTCGCAAAGGACTACCGCCTCGACAGCGCGGAGTGGCACTGGACGCCTTCGCCTCGCAACTTCCTGCTCCGCCTGCCGGACGAAAGCCCCCACACCGTGCTGCTCTGGCTGGTCGATGAGACCAAGCCCGGCGCCAAGGCTCGTTGGGTGATGATGGTCGCGGGCGATGAATCGCCGCTGATCCAAGCGCATGAGGCGAAGGATACCGTCGGACTCAGCATGCTGATCCTCTGCGGCAGCACGATGCTCATCGTCGCGTCGGCCTTGGCGTTCGGCTTCTTCGTAATGCGCCGACTCCGGGCGAAGTCGGCGGCCTAAGCCAGCACCGCTTCGACGAAACCGGCCCGCGCCTCGAAGTGCGGATTATGGCCGCTATCGGGGAGCGTAATGACATCGGCCAGCGGAAAGTGTGCGCGGATCGTAGCGACATCTTCATCGCGGATATAATTCGATTTCCCGCCGCGCAGGAAACGCGTCGGGCCATCCCAGACTTCACCGACAGCCAAAGAATTGCCGAGGATCTCCGGCAGCGAATTCGTCAGCGCCTCACGGTTCACGGTCCAGCGCCAGCGACCTTCGGCGTCCTGGCTGAGATTAGTCAGAATAAACTGACGCATACCCCACTCGGGCACCTGCGCGGCAAGCTTCGCCTCGGCGTCCTTGCGCGACTTCACGGCTGAAAGATCGAGGGCGTTCATCGCGGCGAACTCGACGCGCACGCGATCAGAATAGGCGCGCGGGGCGATGTCCACGACGGTGAGGCGGGCGACGAGGTCCGGACGATTCATGACGAGGCGCATCGCAGCCTTGCCGCCCATACTGTGCCCAACGAGGTGCACGGGGCCGAGCGAGAGTCCGTCCAGCATCGCGATGACGTCGGAAGCCAGCGCCGCATAGGAGCAATCGTCGCCCCACGGCGAAGAACCATGATTACGCAAATCGGGAGCGAGCACGCGATGACCGCGTTCGGCGAGCGCCACGCCAGCGGACTGCCAATTACGCGACGAACCCAGCAAGCCGTGCAACACGACCAGCGGTGCACCGGGACCGCCGAGTTCGCGGACGATTAATGGAAGCGGCGTAAGCACGAGAGACGTCAAGGTGGAGGCGCCGGGCCCGAGGTCGAACCATTTTCCCGCAGAGGTCTTGAACACGGCCTCGGCCGGCGTATGAACATTGCATGCTCTCCCGCCTGCTCTCCCTGCTCGCTTGCGCCGCTTCGGCGTTCGCCGCCATCGAAGTCGTCAAACTCCCCGGCGCCGAGGACTTGCATGAGCCCTTCAGCATCGCCTTCGACGCGAAGGGCGACGCGTACGGCGTGGAGTTCCAGCCCGCGAACCGGATTTTCAAGCTCCACGCCGGTAAGATCGAGTATATCTCCGGCGTGAAGTGGAACAGCATGGGCAAGACCGCCAAGGTACCCGCTCCGGCCAAGCTCCTGGATCTTTCGCCGGCCGTGTATGACGGCATGCACGATATCGCGATTGCCCCGGATGGTTCGATCTACGCCGCGGACAGCTTCCAGCACCGCATCGTCCGCCTCGATCCGAAGACCCACGTCGCGTCGAGCTTCGCCGGCACGGGTAAGGCCGGCTTCGCCGGCGACGGCGGTCCGGCTGATCAGGCCCAATTCAATATCACCATGTGCGGAACCCTCAGCCCTGACGGCGCGTTCATGGTCATCGCCGACATCGGCAATCACCGCGTCCGTCAGATCAATATGAAAACGAGGATCATCACGACCATCGCCGGTAACGGTAAGAAAGGCCTGCCCAAAGACGGTGATGACGCGCTAAACACGCCGATGGGCGATGCGCGTGCGGCCTGCACGGCCAAGGATGGCACGGTCTACGTCCTGCTCCGCGGCGGCAATGCCCTTGCGGCGGTCAAGGATGGCAAGGTGACCGTCGTCGTGAATAAAGCAGGCAAGGCTGGTCCGGCGACCGATGGCCCCGCCGCCGACGCCACGATGCGCGGTCCGAAATACGTGACGATGGATGCCAAGGGTAACGTGCTCATCCTCGACACGGAGAACCATTGCCTCCGCCTCTTTGATCCGGCGAAGCTGACCATCCGCACCATCGCCGGTAACGGCAAGAAAGGTGCCACGGTCGGCGCGGATTGGGCCGGCACACAGCTTAATCGCCCGCACGGAGCCCGCATCGGCCCAGACGGTCGCCTGTACGTGACGGATACCGAAAACAACCGAATCCTCATCGGTCCGGCCCCTTAATCAGGCTTCTAAAGGTCTGGCGGGGTTTTGAGTTTGTCTCTTTTGGGAGGGTACGGTTGTTTCTGAGGTCAAATCACTTCGCAATGTCCTCGCCTGGTTCCAGCCCATCTCACCGTCCCTTCCGCCCCCACGCTTTCGTGGGAGCCCATACGGCTATGGTCACCCCCTTCCTCAATGGAGCGGTGGCCTGGGATGACCTGAAGAAGCTGGTCGAATTCCAGATTGCAGCTGGCATCGACGGCTTGGTCGCCGTCGGCACCACCGGCGAATCCCCCACTCTCGACAACGAAGAACATATCGAGGTGATCCGGCGCACCGTGGAATATGCCGCGGGCCGCGTCCCAGTCATGGCTGGCACGGGCTCCAACGCCACGACCGAGGCCTTGGATCTGACGAAGCGGGCAGGTGAAGTGGGCGCCGACGCCTTCCTGCTCGTCGCCCCTTATTACAACAAGCCGAGCCAAGAAGGCCTCTTCCGCCATTTCGCGCTCCTCGCCGAGTCTACCGCCAAGCCGATTATCCTGTACTCGATTCCGGGCCGTTGCGGCGTCGAGATCACGGTCGAGACCACGCTGCGCCTCCGCAAGAATTACGCCAACATCATCGGCATCAAGGAAGCGGGCGGCCAAGTCGAGAAGGCGGCTCGCCTCGTGCGCGAGTCTGACCCCGAGTTCATCGTCTTGAGTGGCGACGACTCCCTCACCCTACCCTTCGCTGAAGTCGGTGGCCAAGGTATTATCTCCGTCGCGTCCAATCTCATTCCCGGCCCCGTCGCGAAACTGGCGAACCTGGCACGCCACAAGCAGTTCGTTGAAGCCAAGGCCTTGCACGAAAAGCTCGCCGCTATTTTTAAGACCCTGTTCATCGAGCCTAATCCTGTGCCCGTGAAGCATTGCATGCAGCGCGAAGGCATCATCCAGTCCGCTGAAGTCCGCCTGCCGCTCTGCGAGATGTCTGACGCCAATCGCCTTCAGGTTGAGAAGGTCGCCGACGCCACCCTTGCCTCTTTCCGATGAGCCAACCTATCCGCATTCTTCTTAATGGTGCCAAGGGCCGCATGGGCCTCGCCGTCGTTAACGTCGCCGCCTCCGAGAAGGCCGTCATCGCGGCGGCCGTCGACCAAGGCGACAACCTCGCCGCGCACATCGGCAAGGTCGACGTCGTCATCGATTTCTCTTTTCACGCCGTCACGCTCGCCGTCGCACAGCTCTGCGCCCAGCACCAGAAGCCGCTCGTCATCGGCACCACCGGCCACACGGCCGAAGAGAAGGCCGCCATCACCGCCGCCATCAAGGGCCTACCGGTCGTCTGGGCCGGC
>Ga0208960_1002235_pt1 | contig 9982 bp, 5 predicted proteins | sample GreLakmeON33MSRF_FD_187703 | JGI IMG/M metagenome (GOLD analysis project Ga0208960, IMG submission 187703) | Freshwater lentic microbial communities from great Laurentian Lakes, MI, USA - Great Lakes metaG ON33MSRF (SPAdes) | ecosystem: Environmental > Aquatic > Freshwater > Lake | place: Great...
GTCGCGTGTCCGACGAAACGGTCAGGCCAGCCGAGACGAACGATCGGCGTGCGCACGCCGTGTTCAGCCAGCGTCTCGAGCACGCCTGTGCCAAAGCCGCCAGTAATCGTGCCATCTTCGAGGGTGACGATGAGCTTGGCCGCCCTGGCCTGCTCGACGAGCAAAGAGCTATCAATCGGCTTGGCGAAACGTGCATTGACCACGCCGACGGAGAGACCCGTCTCGGCGGCGATTTTATCCGCGAGCACCTGCGCATCGGCCACCATCGCACCCAGCGCCCAAAGTTGGACGTCATCCCCTGGACGTAAGACCTCGGCCTTACCCAACGGAATGAGCACAGGCTGCGCTTTAATTGCCGCACCCACCGCCGCCCCGCGCGGATAACGAATGAACATCGGCGCGCCGGATTTCAGCGCGGTGTGCAACATGTCGGACAATTCATCCTCATCCTTCGGTTGCATGAGCGTGACGTTCGGGACGCAACGCAGGTAGGCGATATCGAAGACGCCGTGGTGCGTCGCCCCATCGCTCGGCGAAATACCCGCCCGATCCATACAGAACGTCACGGGAAGTTTTTGCAGGCAGACGTCGTGGATGACCATGTCGTACGCCCGCTGTAAGAAAGTGGAATAGATGGCGCAGACGGGACGCAGACCGCGTGCGGCGAGGCCGGCGGCGAAAAGCGCCGCGTGTTCTTCGGCGATGCCGACATCGTGATACTGCGCGGGTAATGCCTGCTTCAGCTGATTAAGTCCAGTACCAGATGGCATGGCGGCCGTGATGCCCACGACGTTCGCGTCCGCCTTGGCTTCGCGCACCAACAACGCTCCGAAGACATCCTGCCAAGCCTTGGGCGCTCCGGGCTTCCCCGAAGCTAATGAGTCGCCGGTTTCCGGATCAAAGGCACCCGTACCATGGAATTTTTCCGGATTCTTCAAAGCCGCACCCATGCCCCGTCCTTTTTCCGTGCGGACATGCAAGACAATCGGAGATTTAGAATCCTTACAGAAAGTCAGGTAGCGTTCGAGCGCGCTGATGTTATGCCCGTCAATCGGCCCGATATAGCGCACGCCGTATTGTTCAAAGAGCGAAGAGCTCCGCGTGAACAGGTCTTTGATCTCGCGCTTGGCCGTGCGACCGAAATCGAGTAGTTTCCGGCCGCCGCGGGTTTTCTCCAGGAAGCGCTTCAGGCCTTTTTGCGAATCGTTATACGGCCGCGAAACAATCAGGCGGCTCAGCATCTGCGCCACGGCGCCGACATTCCGGTCGATGGACCATTCGTTGTCGTTCAAGACGATGACGAGACGCTTGGTCGAGGAAGCCAAGTTATTCAAGGCTTCCATGGTCACCCCGCAGGTAAGCGCCGCATCGCCGATTACCGCCACGACGTGCGACTCTTCGTTCAACCGGTCGCGCGCGTTGGCCAAGCCGACCGCCGCCGAAAGCGCCGTCCCCGCGTGGCCGGCGCCAAAAATATCGTGCGGGCTCTCTTCCCGCTTCAAAAAACCGTTCAAACCGCCGGTGCTGCGGATATTATCGAAGTCAGCGCCATTGCGGCCAGTCAGCAATTTATGGACATAACCTTGGTGCGAGACGTCGAAGACGAATTTATCCGCCGGCGTATGAAAAACCCGGTGTAGAGCGATGGTGAGTTCCACGACGCCGAGGTTGGGCCCGATGTGCCCGCCATTCTTCGCCGTCACCGCGATCAGCCGCTCCCTAATTTCCTGCGCCAACGCCGGCAGACGTTCCACCGGCAAAGCCCGCACGTCCTCCGGGCCACGGATGCTCGTAAGGATCGACATTAGCTCTGGCCGTTACCTTCGTTGCGTTTGCCGAGCTGTTCGATCCGCAATTCCGCCGCCTGTAAATTGCTCTGGCACGACTTCAACAAGCGCATGCCTTCTTCATATTTCGTCACCAGATCATCGAGCGAAACCGTACCGGACTCGAGCGACTCCACGAGCTGCTCGAGTTTTTTCATTTCCGACTCAAATGAATCCTTGGTCGGGGTAGGTTTTTTATCCGCGCACATGGGGCTACTGTCATCCGCCTGCCCTGCCCCCTCAAGCGGATTATCATAGCTCAAGCCAACAAACGGGACCAAGCGGCCTCGGCACTCAGGCCCTCGACCGACCAGACCTTGGCGGGCGAACTTTGTCCGGATAGGACGGCCACTTGATTAAGCGACAGGCCCAGCTTCGCGGCGACAAGGGCGACGATTTCGCGATTGGCTTTGCCGCCTTCGGGCGGGGCCGCCACCCGAATCTTCAGCGCCTCGCCCAGTTTGCCCACGATCTCGGACCGCGAAGCCCCGGGGACGGCTTTGACTTTCAAGCGACAAGCCTCGCTCACAGGTATTTCGTCAAGGCGGCCACCTGCTTGGCGTCGAGCCGCTTCACGAGCGCGATCGCCAAGGCCACCGCGGCTTCGACATCGGCCAGGTCGATTACCGAATTGTGCGTATGAATATAACGCGCAGGCACACCGAGCACGATGACCGGCACACCGAGTTCGTGTGCCTGAAAGGCGCGGGCATCTGTCCCGCCCGTGCGACGGACCGCGAGCTGGCAAGGGATGCCTTTTTCTTGCGCGACCGCTAAAGTCAGGTCGACGAGCCGCGGGTTCATGATGGCCGTCGGATCGTAGGCCCGCACCTGGACACCGTGACCCAACGCGCCTTGCGCTTCGCTGTTATAAGTTCCCGGCACATCATCGGCGGGCGGCCCTTCAAGGACGATGACGACATCGGGCTTAGCTAAACGAGCAGCAACGACGGCACCACGGCAACCGACTTCTTCCTGCACCGTCGCCACCGACAACAACTGACACGGCAAAGCATCCGTCTCATCCAGCGCATGCGTCGCCAAAGTCAAAACTGCCATACCGACCCGATTATCAAAGGCTTTCGCCGCATATAAGCCCGGCTCCGCCAAGGCGGTGAAATTACCCTCAGGCACGACCGGATCGCCCGGACGCAGACCCAACTTAAGCACGTTGTCACGCGAACGCGCCCCGATATCGACCAGGATTTTATCGACCGACGCGGCCTGAGTGCCTCCTTGATGCGGAGGTAGGGCCGTTACGATGCCGATGAACTCGCGTTGGGTCGAACGCGAAAAAATCCGCAGGCGTTGCGCCGCTAAGACGCCCTCGGGCCAACCGCCCACCGGTACCAGACGTAAAAAACCGTCGGCCGTAATCTCTTGGATCAGAAATCCGATTTCGTCCATGTGCGCGGTGAGCACCACGCGCGGACCTCGCCCCGCTTTGGCTGGAGCGGCCAAAACTCCGCCCAGTCCGTCGGCGGTTAAGACGCGCCCGCGCATCTCGCTCGCGAAGATTGCCCGCACTGCATCTTCATGCCCCGACGTGCCGTGGGCTTGCGTGTATGCTTCGAGTAGACGGAGGGTCGACGACGTTGGCTTGGACATAATTATTTTTAGCGCGGCTGACGCGTTAGCAGGCGCGGCTTCAAGCCCGCCTTACCGACGACGTCGAGGGCGTAAACCGCCGTTCCGGTCAAAGATTTTTCGTCCGCCACGATGAGCACTTCGGTGGCCGGTGCCTGCAGCGCCTTTTCGGCGAGCGCTTTTTCCAAAGCGGGCCGGGTGATTTCTTGGCCTTCGAGATAAAGTTTCCCGTCGCGGTCGACGCCGATGACCATCGTCGAACTTGCCGCGCCCGTCGCGCCCGAACTCGCCGTCGGCGGGGTGATCGCCAAGGTCCGTGCTTGCTCGAAACGCCCGCTCAGGAGCAGGAAAAATACGAGCACCACCATCACGTCGATGAGCGGTACGACATTGATATCCGCTCGCCGGCGGCGATGGATGATTAAACTCACGGACGCTGCGTTTCCAAAGCTTCGACCAGGACATCAAAGCGGGAAGAGATGACTTCCAAGCGGCGCCCCAGCCAGTTCGCGGCGATCAACGCCGGGATGGCGATGCACAAACCGATCATCGTCGTGCTCAGTGCCAGACCCACGCCGCGCGTCAGGGTCTGGGAGTCAGGTAGGCCTTGCTCCGGAAAAAGCGTGGCGAGACCGGTCACCGTTCCAAGCAACCCCAACAAAGGGGCAGCGGCCACGATGCTGTCGAGCAGATGCAGTCCACTCTGTAAGCGCACGAGTTCGCTCCGGGCCCACGCTTTCAAGACATCGCCCTTAGCTCCCTCTTTCCAGCGCTGCACGATGCGGCCGGCGGCGGACTCGCCCGACTCGACCCCGACTTGGCTGGCTTGGCCGCTGAGTACCGCCTTGAAAATCGAGGCCGGGATGACCTTGACCGCCCGGAAGGCCAACAACCGCTCGGCGATCAGGAAAACAACGGCCAGGGAACAGAAAGAAAGCGGCCAGATGAAGAGGCCCGCACCTTGGAGGAGGGTTTGCACCCGCCAAAAATCACTCGCTCAAACCCGGCTCGCAAGCCTGCTCTATTATATGACTGATATAATCATATACTCACACTTATACGACTGATTTAATTCCTATCTACCCATCTGTAAAAAACCAATTCTTTGACAATCCCCCTGAGAATATCACCCTATAGGTACCCCTCTTTACTATGAAAGTTAGCCGCTCTGGTTTCTCGCTTGTCCTCTCCCTTACCATCATGGCCGGCATGGTGCTGATGGTGATTGTCCTGGCCTCATTCTTACAGGTTGAAAGCCGTCTGGCCCAGAGCCACTCGGGCTACATGCGTGCCCGTTTTAACGCCCTGGCATCAGCCCGCATCGCCGTCGGTCAATTGCAACAACTCGCGGGCCCCGATCAACGCGTCACGATGCGTGCCGACATGTTCGACGCCGGCGCTACCCCTGGTGCCACCAGTTCCACCGCCACCGCCGCCACGGTGAACCCCGCATCGCCAGGCGGCACGATCTCTCACCAAAAACGTTATTGGACCGGCGTCTGGGCCACGGGCGGAGTCGACAGTTCCAAGGTGCGCGATTGGAACGTGAAAGACCCGCACGAGACGCGGCTCTTCCTCGGCTGGTTGACCTCGCCTTCCGACATCGACGCGACGGAAACCGATATCGCGGATAAAGCCTTGCTGCCGAACTACCTGCCCAACCGTTCTAATTATGATGCGAACGGCAAAGTCTCCACGACCATCACGACGGGACAGCTCCTGCTCACAAGACTCGGCACCGCGGCTGCCGCCGAAGGCGACTTGGTGCCGCTCGTTTCGCGGGGCACCGTCTCTTGGCCGGCCTCCGCTTCGACCCGTGCCATGCAACAATACTACGGCGCCATCGATGCGCGGCCGATGCCTTTACCTGGCGGCCTCAGCGTCACCGGACGTTACGCCTTCTGGATCGGCGACGAAGGTATCAAAGCCAAAGCCAATTTGCCCGACGCCTATGCCATGACCACGACCGGAACCGACCTCAAAGGCCTCGAGGACTGGGACAAAGGTTTCCGCGGCACTGCGGCCCAACGCAATGCAATCGAACTGATCGGCGGCGCTTCCGACGTGAATAAGACGGATATCAAAAACAACACCCTGCCCCTCGGTTATAATTTCGAAAAATGGCGCAACGAGGACATCGCAGCCGCAACCGATTGGGACAGTTATAAATTACCGAAGGTCACGAAGAACGCCGAATTGGAAACCTGGGCGGTCAACATCAGCGGCACCGCCGCTGCCGGCCAAGCCATGGCGGATGCAATGAAAATCCTCTGGCACGACGTCACGACGCTTTCGTTCTCCACGCTGACCGACACCTACAACGGCGGGATCAAGGGCGACTTATCCACCGCCTTCGAACTGCCTTACACCCTTTATCGTGGCATCGAGATGTATCCGCTGCAAAAGACCACCCGAGGCGTTTCCCCTGTTCTCAAACAGCCGTCATTCTTTCACGGCGCCCAAGGCCCAACCGACTTGGATTTCAACCGTCCCAACCTCCAAGATAAAATCGCGAGCAACGCGGGCAACCTCATCAAAGCTTCGCCTCGCGCTTCCGAATGGGCCCCCCGCTGGACGCAAGGCTTTCTTGGCTCGCCGTTCAGCGACCTGAAAACCCGCAATAATGGAGAAACTCCCGAGCGCATGGGCTTTGTCTACGAAGCCCCGCTACGTTCCGGCTTTTTCAATACCGAACGTATCGCCGTCAACACCACGGCAATCCTCCAACCTGCCTCCGTCACTTACTACGACTTGGCGCCATACAGCCTAAATAATGCCACGACCGACCTCAATAACCTGCAGGGGCGTATCGTCCGCGGACCGACCTGGGACCTCTACCGCAACTACTACCGCATGTATAAACGCGAAGTGGAAGCCGTCGCCAACGGCTCAACCACCCTTCGCGGCCAACCGGCCCCGAGCGATGGCGACACTTTCGTCGCCCGCGGCGTCGAACCCCTCAGCTACGCCAGCGGCGTGCGTAGTGTACCGCTCCAAAAAAACGGCAATGTCGACAGCTCGGGACAACTTGCGGCGCCTAAACCGCTGAATGCGACCGGACTTAAGCCCTCCGACAAGCGGCCCGAAAATTATTATTACCCCAGCGGCGTACCGACTAATTATTTTTACCGGAACAACCTCAGCGACGGAACCGCTGGCCCAGACTTCCAGGCCGATAAACGCCTGCTCTACGGTTTCGGAATGCCCATAAGCATCTCTGGAGCTGCCCCAACGGCAACGTATAAAATCACTGACTATGCGGGCTTCATGCGCTCCGGTATCGCCAGCCCCACCGCGACGACGACCGACTACGGCAGCAGCGGTGGCATGACCCAAGCGACGACGACGCGCCCTTGGCCGACCTCGCCGGCCTTGATGCCGAGCATCCTCCGTTTCTCGCTCATCTTTTCCGCCGTCCGCAACAACGAAGCCATGGGCATGTATGTCGACCCGGTCATCGTAGTCCATAATCCCTACGATTGTGCGATTGAATTCGAAGGCATCGCGATGGAATCCAACGGGGCCAGCGTGCCTTATGTGTTCACCTTCAGTGCGACCAGCCCGGCCTATCTCAGCAGCGAAGGGTTCTATACCGACAGCCTTGTCTCTCCGTTCAAAGGACCCCCCAGTCCCGCCCAGCCGGCTATTACGCATTCATCTGGATCCCCTGTGCTGCTTGCCGCCGGATTCCCGACCGGTTATGCTTACGACATCACCAAGCAACCGTTCCCGTACTATGATGCGGCCAAACCCGAAAATAGCACCAACACGCTCCAACCTAAACTTGGCGGACCCATCATCCCTTTTCCGGCGGGATGGTCGACCACCGCGCCCTATAAAACGCTCATCGTTTCCAAGTTACCCACTTCCGTCGCCATCGGCGACGTCGTCATCGGCGAAGGCGACCAAGACAACCGCCAATTCTCCTTCCGCATCGTCGCTGGCACCAATGGCACCACCAGCCCAACCAAGAAAGTGATTCGCCTGGAGCCCGGGGAAGTCCGCATCATCAGCACCTCCAGCAATCCTGGAGCCCAGTCTTTCACGGGCGACCGCAAGAATACCGTCATCGGGGGCGACACGAAATACTCCCTACTGAGCCGCGCATTTTATAAAATGACGCACTATGCCAACACCTATAAACAGCACCCTTCGACCAAACAATACCTCCGCTTGGCCGACCTCACCCAGATCCAATGTTATAACTTCAGCTTCCAGCGGAATAAAGGCGGACCGCCGACAGTAGACTACAGGGCCTTTGTCGATCTCTGGTATCAGGCTAGAAGCGCCCGCGTCATTCGCGATGCTTTCAACGGGTGGAACGGGGAGATGACCGGGACTCGTACCTATCTCACCAAGGGTAATGCCGGCGTTCCCCCCGTCGTACCGCCCGCCCCTGCGAGGACCGTCACCACCTACGGTCTGGACCATTTCGTAACGCCGGGGACACCCATCAAGGTCACGATGAGGAACCAGGGGTATCATAACTACCACAACTGCGTCTTGGATCGGCTGCAAGACGACGACGACTTATCGCCTCTTTCCGTCGACCCCTCCAATCCCAATGCTTCACCGATACATCCAAGTACTGTCGCCCCGGCCACTTGGGAAAAGAAAGTAGGCCGCACGCGCACGGGCAAGATTTCCATTGCCGGCAACCAAGTCTGGAATTTCTACCTCATCAATAACAAGGATGCCGACGGCAAAGACCTGAACGCGAACCGGCGCTGGTTCGGCGCGCCCGAAACCATCGTCGCCGGCACGACAAGCCTTGCGAATGTAGCCGACGAAGGCAACGAAACGGCCCCCGGCTGGCACCTGGTGGATGAGCCGCTCTTACTGAACTTGCAGGCCATGACCTCTGGCTGGCCGATGTATGGCAATGCCAACCACGACGATAGCCTGATCGTTCAAGACCCTCAACCCTGGCAAAGATATGTACTTGGTGGCACAGAGAAGCCCGCGAACTACCAAGCTATCTTCAAAGAAACCATGGGGAGCTTCATGCAGCCGGAAGCTACTGGCCCCAAGGCGAACACGCTGAAGCAAATCAATCCCCTTCAACTCATCGGCTCTACTGACAGTATCGCCAGCATCAAGAACGGGACTGCCACGAAGACCCCTTACTTCATGATGGATCTGTTGGTGCGGGCCGCCGACATGACCGAACAGACCAGCCCGCGCAGCACTACCTGGTATCCTGTAAATACAGACACCCCCGGCTTCGAGGCGGGTGACTTCGCCGTCGGGGCACTGGGAGATCGTTTCAAGACGCAGACCGAGATGCTTAACGCGCCGATGTCTCCTTTCTTCCTCAGCACCCGCGCCCAGCAAGCCCACCTCTTCGGGTACGATGGTAAGGCCCATTCGCCCATCGGTTGGGTACTCAGCCAACGCGGCCTAGATCTTTCGGGCTTAAATAAAACCCTCGATACCGACCCCTTGGGTGAACACGCCTTCTGGGGTAAGAGCGTTACGAGCGCCGGGCAGTCGAAGGTGATTCTTCACCCCCTGCCCCGCCGCCCGATGCTCTCGCTGGCTCAACTGGGCTCCGTGCCCTTTGCCCAAGTCAACACCGACCCCGACCTGACCGTTGGCTCCTCTTTCGCCCACCCCGGTATCGCCGACCTGACCGAGATCACCGATTGGCCTGGTCCCAAAACCCTTACCACCGAAGAGACCCTCCTTCAAGACAGCTACACCGGCGATAAGGTCACCATCCCCGAACAAGGCTATGTGGCCAAAACCATGGGCGTCCGCACGGTGCGCAACCGCTCGAACGTGCGCACGGATCACGCTTTCGCTGCCAACCTCGCGCTCTGGGATACGTTCTACTTCAGCGGTCTCAACCTCGCGACTTCTTCTTACTCTCCGAGTAATACGCTTACCGCCGACTTGGTAACCGAGTCTGCCGTAAAAACCTTACAAGATAAAGGGCTACAGACCTTGGGCGTCTCTGGCACCATTGATTTCAGCAGCCTCAAGACTGCCCTCAATAACGGGAAGAAAGTCTTGGCGAACAAACGCGTGGCCTATGCGGCGGACGGCAAAGATGCGCCCACCCTCAGCGTGGCCGATAACATGGCGCCGAATCAGTTCCCCCACCCCGCCTACCTCGGACGCAATGCCCTCTACGATGGTGGCTTCAACGTGAATTCCACCTCTAAAGCCGCCTGGAAAGCTGTCCTTGGCGGCCTACGCGGTATGACGATCCCGGGTGCCCCCAGCTCCAACGGCACGGCGCTAACGCGCTTCGCCAGCGCCTTTGACCCCGCCGGGCCGAACGGAAAAACGACGCCGTGGAATAGTTACCGCGAGCTTTCCGATGTCGAAATCGACACCTTGGCCGAAAAGGTCGTGATCGAAGTGCGCCGCCGCGGCCCGTTCATGTCGCTCGGCGATTTCGTCAACCGCCGCCTCCTTGGGCAGACGAACTCTACCTTCAGCCCGAACGCCTCCCCAGCTTATTCCTGGACCGACAATTTCTCGCTCAAAGGCGCCCTCCAAGCGGCGATTGATGCGGCCAACATTAATAAGGATGCCATCGTCGCGGCCGGCGGCACCTTCTC